>Ga0070740_10002111_pt1 | contig 24465 bp, 21 predicted proteins | sample Coa_R2_FD_67286 | JGI IMG/M metagenome (GOLD analysis project Ga0070740, IMG submission 67286) | Surface soil microbial communities from Centralia Pennsylvania, which are recovering from an underground coalmine fire - Coalmine... | ecosystem: Environmental > Terrestrial > Soil > Unclassified ...
GGCGGGCATTCGCGCCCTGCGCGCCCTGCGCGCCCCGCCCTTATTCAACCTTATCAGACCGATGAAGTCGCATAAAGTACAGGCGGCCGGGGATATCGATGGCTAGGGAGATGCCAAGGCGATGCGGATGGGCGGGAGGCGAGTTGATGACCCGCTATCATGACGAGGAATGGGGCGTGCCGGTGCACGACGATCGCATCCTGTTTGAATTCCTCTGCCTGGAAGGGGCGCAGGCGGGGCTGAGTTGGGAAACCGTGCTGAAGAAGCGCGCCAACTACCGGGCGGCGTTCGCCGGCTTTGATCCCGAGGCGGTGGCGGCGTTCGATCACCGCGCGCTGGAGCGATTGTTGAGGGATCCCGGACTGATCCGCAACCGGCTCAAGCTGGAGTCGGCAGTCGGCAACGCCCGGGCGCTGCTCAGGGTGCGCGAGGAGTTCGGCGCTTTCCACACCTATGTGTGGCGCTTCGTCGATGGCAAGCCGGTGGTCAACGCGCGCCGCACGATGCGGGAAATACCGGCGCACACGCCGCTGTCCGACGCGCTCAGCAAGGATTTGCGCAAGCGCGGTTTCAACTTCGTCGGCTCCACCATCTGCTACGCGTTCATGCAGGCGGTCGGGATGGTCAACGACCACCTGGTGAGCTGCTTCCGTTACCGGGACGTGCAGCGGCTCCGATGACTGGTCAAACCCTGAAAGCGCCGCTAGCGAGTCGGGTTGGCCAACGTCGGGCGTGCGGAGCACCGGGACCGGTGAGTTGCGCCGCACCCCTTAGGCAGGGGTCCTCTCGTTGCGGCTGCGAGAGCCGGGCGCTTTGGCCTGCCGGCCTGCACCCCGATGTGTCAGGCGGCCAGCGGGCTGATGCACTTTGAGCTTTGGCTTGGGCGGTGTCGTGACCTTGTACCTGTTGGTGCGCGGACGGGCGGAGCGCAGGCTGGCCTGCCGCTCGAACAGCAGTAAGGTTTTGCGCAGCAGCCCGTTGAGGGTCTCAAGTTCGCGCGTGCTCAATTGTTCAAGCGCTTTGAACTCCGGCTGGTTGGCCGTATGGCGGTGCATCGTTGCGTCGACCAGCTTGTACCCTCTGCGAGTCAACCGAACCAGGATTGCGCGGCGGTCATCGGGATCGGGTTTACGCTCCACAAGCCCCAAAGCGGCAAGACGATCCAATTGTCTGGTCAGCGTGGCGGCGGGAACGAAATATTCCTCCAGCAGTTGCATCGGATTGAGCGCGAACGGCGGACCCGAACGCCACAGCGCGCTCAAAGCCATAAACTCCCGCGAATTAAGCCCGCACATCGCTGCCAGTCGTGCGATGTGGCTCTCGATGTAAAAGGCGGCGCGCTGCAGACGCGCACCGACCGCCAGCGGCAGCATCGAGAAGTTGAAAAGCTTCTTGCGCCACTCGTCCTCGAGCCGATCCACGAAGTCGCACTGGGAAGTGTTCCGCCCCGTCATAAAACCCCGTCATTATACGCCTGGAATCAATTGATATGCTTGCAGTTGAATCTATTCAAACACAGCGGAAAAATCTCCAACCTTTGCAAGCAATGGCGATGTCCTACCGGCTAACCAACGCAGGAGCGGCGCCAGCGAGGTTTTCGAGCCCTTGACATCGCGTTCGGATGGGGCTAGGAGTACGAAGAATTATTTCCATTTGGAACTAATTGCGGACCCGCAAAGGCGGTGCGGAAAGGAGGGCTTGTGCACGATCCGGTTCTGCTCGAAGTGATAAAGAACGCGCTGGGAACCATCGCCGAAGAGATCGGGATCGTCGCCGTGCGCAGTGCCTATTCCACCGCGGTCAAGGAGTCGGCCGACGCCAGCGCCGCCGTCTGCGACTGCGCCGGGCAGGTCATTGCGCAGTCGCTGGGTGCCCCACTGATGCATCTGTCGAGCCTGCGCTGGTCGCCGCGTGAGCTGATGAAGGACTTCCCGCCCGAGACGATGAAGGACGGCGACGTTTTTCTGTTCAACGACCAGTTCCGCGGCGGCATTCATTCCAACGACATCATGGTGTTCAAGCCGGTGTTCAGCGCCGGTAAACCCTGCTTTCTGACCTCAGCCCTGATCCATGTTGCCGACCTCGGCGGGCTTTCCGCGGGCGGCCTGCCGGCCACCGCCACTGAATATTTCCATGAAGGGCTGATGCTGCCGCCGGTCAAACTTTACGACGGCGGACGCCTCAACGACGACCTGGTCCGGATCATTTCCGCGAACAGCCGCACGCCGGAAAAAGTCATGGGCGACATCCGCTCGATGGTGGGCGGCACCAACGTCGGCGCGCGGCGGCTGCTTGAACTGATCGACAAATACGGCCTGGAGCGGTTGCAGACCCTGGTCGGCGAACTGCTGGATTACACCGAGCGCCTGACCCGCGCCGAGATCGCCAAAATCCCGCCCGGCACTTATCATGGCTCCTACGTGATCGAGGACGACGGCGTGGTGCCGGACAAGACCTACACCGTGCGCGTTGCCGTCACGGTCAAGGGTTCGGATTGTCATTTCGATTTCACCGGTACCGACCGCCAGGCGCGCGGCGCGATCAATGCGGCGTTCTCGCAGGCGCTGTCGGGCGTGGTGTACGCGCTGCGATGCTTCCTTGAGCCCTCGATTCCGATGAACGAGGGATGCTTCCGGCCGCTGACGTTTACGCTGCCGCCGGGCACGATGGTCAATCCCACCCCGCCGGCCGCGTGCAACGCGCGCATGGCCACGGTGCAGGCGGTGATCGACGCGATTTTCCAGGCCCTTTCCCAGGCGCTTCCCGACCGCGCGCTGGCCGCCTCGGGCAACGTGCACGTCTATACGATGAACGGCGTGGACCGATCCAGCGGACGGATGTGGAGCTACATGGACCCGGTAATCGGCTCGATGGGCGCCCGCTCGGTAAAGGACGGCTTGGACGGCATGCCGATCAGCCTGTTCGGCGGCGCCGACCGTCCCAGCGTGGAAGCCTATGAAATCGAGTATCCGGTGAGGTTCAGACGCTTTGGGCTGTGGACCGACTCCGGAGGTCCGGGCCGATGGCGCGGCGGCCTGGGGCTGCATCGCGAAGTCACGGTACTGGAAGACGCCGAAGTCACCGTGCGCGCTGCGGACCGATGCCGCATTCCGCCGCCCGGCATCATGGGCGGCAAACCGGGAAAGGGCGGCGGATGGGTAATCAACCTGGGAACCGTCGCCCAGGTCAATCTGCCCAGCAAGAAGACCAATCAGCCGCTGCATGCTGGCGATACCTTGAGCATGTTTGTCTCCGGCGGCGGCGGTTTCGGCGATCCGAACAAGCGGGATCCCGAACGGGTGGCGGCGGATGTAGCCGCGGGGGCAGTGTCGGTCGAGGCTGCGGCACGCGAATACGGCGTGATCGTTGATCCGATAACCTTCGAGGTTGACGCAAGCGCAACCGCCAAACTCAGGGCCGATCTGACAGCCAGTCGCTAATGGCGGCACAGCTCTATCTGGCGGGAGGAACTCCTCATGACTTACGACTTGCTGATAAGGAATGGCGTCGTGGTCGACGGCAGCGGCCGTCCCAGTTATGCGGCCGATATAGCCGTCGCCGGGGACAGGATTGCCAAGATCGGGAAGATCAAGGATTCGGCAAAACGAACCATCGACGCCTCCGATCTGATCGTGGCGCCCGGCTTCATCGATCCGCACACGCATTATGACGCGCAAATTTGCTGGGATCCCCAGCTGAGCTGTTCATCATGGCACGGTGTGACCACCGTAATCACCGGCAACTGCGGTGTTGGGATCGCGCCATGCCGCCCCGAGAACCACGAAGTGGTGGCCTGGGATTTGGTTAACGTCGAAGGCATTCCATTCGAGGTTCTGCAGCAGGGTGTTAGCTGGGATTGGGTGAGCTTTCCCGACTTCATGGACGCCCACGCGCGGCGCGGCGGCGCGATCAACGTGGGATGCTTCGCGCCGCTTACGCCGTTTCGTCATTTCGTGATGGGAGAGGAATCGATGGAGCGGGCGGCGCGCGCGCCGGAAATCGCGCAGATTCGCGCGCTGTTGCGCCAGGCGCTGGCCGCGGGCGCCTACGGCATTTCCACCACCAATACGCTTCAGCATGCCGGCTACAAGGGGCGTCCGCTGGCCTGCCGCCTGGCCAGCAACGACGAACTGCGTGCTTACGCGGGCGTGCTCAAGGAACTGGGTCGGGGTGTAATCGAGGTCGCGCTGACCCGCACGCGCGGGCAAATTTCGCCCGAGGAATGGGCGTTGCTTGAGATGCTGTTGAGCGAAAGCAGCCGGCCGGTAACCTGGCTTGCGGTCGATGGGGAAGAGATGCTGCGCAAGGTGGAACCGCTGGTGGCGCGCGGTGCGATTCCTCAGATCCGCTGCACGCCCACGCTGTTTGAATTCACGCTGAGAAGTCCGGGCCTGGTCTTTGCCAGCATCGCGCCCACATGGACCAAGGTGTTTAATCAGACGCCCGAGGTTCAGAAGCAAATCTATCAGGACCCCGCTTTTCGCAATGAGTTTCGCGAAAAGCTCGCCGGGCCGCGCGGGTCGTTCATCAATTGGGAGCGCTTTGAATTCGCACGCGCAAAAAAACCCGAGTTCAAACCGCTCGAAGGCACGACCATCGCGCAAATCGCCGCCCAGCGCGGTACCGGCTGCGTCGACGCCTTTCTCGATCTCGGCATCGAGGATGACCTGGAGAGCTGGTTCACTATGATCCAGGATTCGCAGCGGATGGCGCCATTTATTGCCGACCCGCGAGTGATGATTGCGCTCAGCGACGGCGGCGCTCACGTGGATTCGCACTGCGATGCGGGCTATCCGACCTACCTGCTGGGCACCTGGTCGCGCCAACGGCAGGTCATCGGCCTGGAGGCGGCGGTCAAGCGGCTGACGTCGGAACCGGCCGACTTTTTGGGAATCAAGGATCGCGGCCGGCTTGCACCGGGCCTCGCCGCGGACATCACGATTTTCGACTATGACACCATCGATTCCGCCCAGCGTCAGGAGTTGCGCCGCGATCTTCCCGGCGGCGGGATTCGCTTCGTGATGGCCGCAAGAGGCGTGGAGTACGCGCTGGTTAACGGCGAGGTCGTCTATGAACATGGACGGCACAGCGGCAAATTGCCCGGCCGTCTGTTGCGCTCGGGACTCAACTAGCGATGGCGCGGGCGGACTTTTTTATCGGGGTCGATATCGGGGGGACCTTCACCGACGTGGTGCTGGCGCAGGCGCAAAGCCATCGTTTGTACACCGCCAAGACGCTGACCACTCCCGATAATCCCGCCAAAGGCGTGATCGCAGCGATCGGCGACGCGCTGGGACAGGCCCAGGCCGCGCCCTCAGAGGTGCAGCGCGTGGTGCATGCTACCACCCTGGCCACCAACCTGATCCTGGAGCGCAAGGGCTCGCGCGTTGCCTACGTCACCACCCAGGGTTTCGGCGACTTGTTCGTAATCGGCAAGGAGCGGGTGGTAGGCGGTGACCGCTACGACGTGATGATCGAAAAGTCGCCGCCGCTGGTCTCGCGCCGCCTGACGCTGGAGGTCGAGGAGCGGATCGATCGCGCGGGCGCGGTGGTGACGCCGCTTGAGGAGCGGGCCGCAAGCGAGGGGCTGGTGCGGCTGGCGCGCGAGGGGCCGCAAGCGGTGGCGATCTGCTTTTTACATTCGTACGCCAATCCGGCGCATGAGCGCGCGATGGCGGAGTTGGTGCGCCGCCATCTGCCCGGCGTCTACGTGGCGCTGTCCTCCGAGGTGTGGCCGGAGTTTCGCGAGTACGAACGGGCCTCGACCACCGTGATGTCGGCGTACGTCGGTCCCACGATTTCCAGCTACGTGGAGGCGCTCGACGGCGAACTGCGCCGGATGGGGATCGCGGGGTCATTCGAGATCATGCAGTCCAGCGGCGGGGTGATGTCGGCGCAGGCGGTCGCGCGCAAGCCCATCTACAGCGTCGAGTCGGGACCGGCAGCGGGGGTTATCGCGGCCACCCATCTGGGCAAGCTGTGCAATCAGCCCAACATCATCTCCTTTGACATGGGCGGCACCACGGCCAAAGCCGGACTGATTCGCCACGGCAAGCCGAGCATCACGCACGACTTCCGCGTCGGCAGCCATCTGAGTTCGGGCCTGCGCGCGGGCGGCCATCCGATCAAGATTCCGGTGATCGATTTGGCCGAAGTCGGCGCAGGCGGCGGCAGCATCGCGTGGGTGGACGCGGGCGGCGCCTTGCAGGTGGGCCCGTTGAGTGCGGGCGCGGCGCCGGGTCCGGCCTGTTACGGTTTCGGCGGTGCGCAGCCCACCGTGACCGACGCCAATCTGCTGCTCGGCTATCTGGATCCCGGTTATTTTTTGGGCGGCAGGATGCGTATCTACCCCGAGCGCAGCGCGGCGGCGATTGCGCCGCTGGCCAAGCGGCTGGGGTTGGACGCGGTGGAGACTGCGCGCGGCATATACGAAATCGCCAACACCCACATGGGCTCGGCGGTGCGGGTGGTGACGATCCAGCGCGGCATCGACCCGCGGGAGTTCGCGGTGATGGCGTTTGGCGGCGCGGGACCCGTGCATGCGGTCAAGGTCGCCGAGCAGTTCGAGATTCCCAACGTGATCGTGCCGGTTTCGCCGGGGCTTGCCTCCGCGCTGGGCCTGCTGGTGTCGGACATGGCCGAGGATTACGTGGCAACGCTGCTGATGGAGGGGCGGCAGGCCGACGCCGGGCGCATCGGGCAATTGCTGGGCGAACTGGAGCAAAACGGGCGCGCGGCGCTGCGCGCACAAGGAGTGGCGGAGGGCGACATCGTCATTCAGCGCATGATTGACGTGCGTTTCAAACATCAATCGCACGAACTATCGGTGCCGATTCCCGACGGTCCGATCGGCCCCGCCACGCTGAGCGCCGCGGAGGAAGGATTCCGCCGCCTCTACCACGAGTTATACGGCGTGCTGCCCAACGACCCCTGCCAGTTCGTGAATTTCCGCGTGCGCGCGACCGGAGTCGTGCCCAAGCCGCAACTGAGCGCGGCGCCGGCGGGGGACGGCAACGCGCGCCGCGCGCTCAAGGGCACGCGCAAAGCCTATTTCGCCGAATCGGGCGGCTTCACCGAGACTTCGGTCTACGATCGCGCCCGCCTGCGCCCGGGCGACGAAGTGCCGGGTCCGGCAATCGTGGAAGAACCCGACTCCACCACTGTCTGCCCGCCGCCCTACAAAATCCGCGTGGACGAATACCTCAACCTGCACATCTACACCAAGTAGGCTTAGCCTACCTGAAGACTCACAAGCTGCGGCATATACCCGGGCGCCGATTATCCGCGAGTGCAACCCCGGGCATTCGCCGTTTCGGCGCGCCGAAGTCTTCCCAGACTGGGCGCTAAAACCGGCTCGAGAGCAGACGGGCCTCTGCTGGACATGGCTTGGGTCTACGACGACAGTGGGGCGGAATGTATCCCGAACCTGTCATCAGCCGGACTACACCAGGGCCCCTCCGGCGGCTGCGCCGCATGGCGCAGCGGACGTAGTTGAACTGCGTTTTCCGGTTAGTTCAGCGCCGGGCGTTCGGAGAACAGCGCCAGCGAGCTGCGCTGGGCGGAACGGACGCCGCGATCCATCTCGCGCAGTACCTCGCGCACCATCCGCAGCGGGTCGGAAGCGTTCCACACCGGTTTGCCCAGCATCAGATAGTCGGCGCCCGAACGGACCGCGGCTGCCGGACCGACGCGTTCGGGATGGTCGCACCATCCGTCGTCGGATGCGGTGGCGGAAGTCAGAATCATGACCCGCCGGCCGCACGCCGCGCGCACCCGGCTGACCTGGCAGGGCGAGGTTACCACACCGTCCATCGAGGCGTCGGCGGCCAGGCGCGCCAGCGATGCGATCTGATCGGGCGGCGAGCCGCAATGGGCGGAACATTGGTCGGAATAACCGTTCATGCCGGCCAGCATCGCAATCGCGACGATATAGGGGCGGCGCAGCCCGTCGTGATGGCAGACGCGGTTAACTTCCTGCCGTGTTCGCTCCATCATCTCGACGCAATGGCCGGCATGCAGATCGAACATCTTGACGCCCAGGCGGGTCGCTTCGACCGCGGCCCGCGCCGCAAAGCGCGGGGTGTGAAACTTGAGGTCGAGGAAGACCTCACCGCCGCGCTTGCGGATGTCTCGGATCAACTCCGGGCCGGACTGCAGGAAGGAATGCTTGCCGACCTTGAACATACCGACGTAGCGCGCCAGGCACTCGACCATCGCCAGCGCTTCGCGGCGCGGACCGTGGTCCAGTTCCACGATCAGGCGTTCCTTAAGCAGGCTCTGACGAGAAAGCGAAAACCGCCAATACTCGGTCACGCAAGCCACCGCCCGGGCGCATGCCCGCCTTCACTGACGTTCTATCGCACCAGCAAACCCGCTCCCGAACCTGTCAGACGATAACCTCCTGCTAGCGCCGCTGCTTCCACATTGTCAAGCGACCCGCGGCGCGCGATTTTTGGCCTGTTGGCGGCGCTTAGCGGCGGAACAGCCCCGCGCCCATCGGCAGACCCAGCAGATAGCGGCGAATCCAGTCCAATGCCACCTGCGAGGCGAGCGTTTTGATCCAGTCGCGCGTTCCCCACATCTTGTAAGTGCGGGCGGTGGCGAAGCCGTCGGCGGCCAGCGCGATGCACACCGTACCCACCGGCTTCTCCGGCGTGCCGCCGCCGGGCCCCGCGATGCCCGAGGTCGCAAGCCCGATATCGGCGCCGCAGACTTTGCGTGCCCCGGCCGCCATCTCCAGCACGCATTGCTCGCTGACCGCGCCATGATTTTTGAGCGTCTCCTCGCTGACGGCCAACAGTTTGATCTTCGATTGGTTGGAATAGGCGACCAGATCGGCGAGCAGATAGTTGGACGCGCCCGCAACGTTGGTGATGCGATGGCCGATCAGGCCGCCGGTGCACGACTCGGCAATCGCCAGCGTCAGATGGCGTTCCGTCAGCAGACGTCCCACCACCTCCTCCATTGTCACGTCCCCCTCGCCGTACACGAATTCGGATATCCGTTCGCGCACCCGCTGGCTCAGTTCGTCCAACCGGGCCTGCGCCTCGTCGGGACTGCCCTCGACGGAGATGCGCAGCGAGATTTGCGGAAAGCTGGCGCGGAATGACACGCGCGCCTCTTCGGGCTTGATCAGCCCCGCGACCGCTTCGTCCAGTCCTGATTCGCTGATGCCGTAGGTCTGGAAGGTCTGGCTGACGTGGATTTTGTCGTGACCGCGGCTGTCCACCAGCCAGGGGATCACGATCTGCTCCATCATCGGTTTCATCTCACGGGGCACGCCGGGCAGGACCACCAGGTGCGCGATGTGATTTTTTTGTGGCACCTCCATCCGGAAGCCTGGCGCGGTGCCCAGCGCGTTGGGAATGATGACGGCGGTTTCGGGAAACAGCGCCTGCTTGAGGTTGTTCTCGGGCATCTTGCGGCCGCCCGATGCGAACAGCCGGCGCATCTTGTCGGCGGTTGCATCGTCGAACCACAACTTCTTTCCGGTCAGCCGCGCGACGGTCTCAGTGGTCAGGTCGTCGGCGGTGGGTCCGATGCCGCCAGTGGAGATGACCACGTCGGCCAGCTCCATCGCGGTCTTCCAGGCCCATTCCAGGCGCTCGCTGATGTCGCCCACGGTGATGACGCCGACCAGGTCCAGGCCGATCTCGTTGAGCTTGTCGGCCAGGTAGTTGGCGTTGGTGTCGACCACCTTGCCGGTGGTCAGTTCGTCGCCGGTGGAAAGGATGAATGCTCGTTGAATCATGGCGTCTCCCGTCAAACAATCAGATGCGCAAGTACACGCAGCGCGATATTGGCATAGACCGCGGCGGCCAAATCGTCCAGCATCACGCCCAACCCACCGCGCAGGTTGCGGTCGATAGCGCCGGCGGGCGGCAATTTCACGATGTCGAACAGCCGGAACAACACGAAGCCGAGCCACAGATGTAAGGCGTCCAGAGGGTTGAAGAACATCGTGGCGATCATGCCCATCACTTCGTCCACTACTATATGCGGGCTGTCGGGTTCGCCAAAAATGGCCTGCGCGCGCTGCGCGATCCAGCATCCGCCGACGAACGCCGCGGCGAATGACGCCAGCGCCGGCAGCCAGTGCACGGCGGCCCACGACAGCGTCGCCCACGCCAGCAACACTCCCAGCAACGAGCCAGCCGTACCCGGAGCAAACGGCGCAAAGCCGGTGCAGGCTCCGCTGGCCACAAAGATGATGAGCGCGCGGGTCATGGCAAAGCGGAGCGAATATAAAAGGCGGCTGCGACGCAGGTCAAACCGCGATGCCAGCGCGGCGTGCGACCCGCGGCCTTACTCCGCGCGCAGCGGCATCGGCGGCTCGTCGACCTGCAGTTCAACGCGTATCACGCCCGGCACCCGCCGCACGATCGAGCCCGCCAGCTCATCCCAGGGCGGCACCAGCGCCGAGCTCTTGAGCATCACCACGCCGCTGTTGGCTTCGACATCGATCGGAGCATGACCCATCTTAGGATGAGCCAGCAGGGCGGCGCGTACCAACGCGGCCAGCGCGGCGTCCTTGAGGATTTGCATCGAGCGGCGGTCGCTCTCGCGGTCGATCGCGCTGGCCAAATCCACGATGGTCGAGGCGAACCACGACATCGGACGCGAGGCGGTGTTGATAATCAGGTCGTAGCGGCTGGCGTCTTCGAGGTCGACGCCCAGGGAGCGCTGGATCCTGGCACGCACCTCCTGGTCGTAATGGCGAACGCGGCGTTCGGCGGCGGCAGCATCGAGCCGCTCCTCGCGCATCACCTCGCGGACGCGGCTGTTGAAGGGAGCGATCGCCCGGATGCGCAGTCCGTGGCGGCTTTCGGGCGGCATCACGAAGGGAATCGAGCGTCCCACCACCACCACGTTGCACTCGCTCATGTGCTTGAGGATGACGGCACGGAAATAGGCCGCCAGGCGCACATTGTCGGTGGTCAGGCGCTCCCACCATCCGGGCTGGCGCTCATCGAAGAGGCTGAAGACTTCGGGCGTGATGTTGTAGTCGCGCGAAGCCTCGGCGGCGATTTCGTCCGGTCCCAGCAATGGGTAATGCAGCCGGGCGGCGACCAGACCGCCTAACTCCAAGCCGCGCGAGCCAATTTGCTGGGCGATTGCCACTACGGCCATGGCCTATAGGTCCCCTGCGGAAAATTCATCCCCGTGTAATCTTAGGACCATCCGGGTACGATGCGCAAATCCTACTAACATTACACAGTAACGCCCCAGAGCGGGGCCGAGCGCCTTGAATCGGCGTCTGGATTCTGTTTGCGTGACAGCCACCACCGACTGAAAGAGCGAGCACCACTGATGGCGAAAAAAACCATTCCGGGACTGCGCGGCAGGGCTCCGATTAATCCCCAACCCGTGCGCGGCGACATGACCGCCGCCGAGCTTATCGACAACGCCTTTTTGGCTTACAACGGGCGCCGCCTCAAGGAGGCGTGCCGCCTGTTTGCCGAGAAGATGCTGGAGGACGATACCGTGGTGGGCATGAGCCTCACCGGCGCGCTCACGCCCGCCGGCCTGGGCATGTCGTGCCTGATTCCGCTGATCGAGCACGGGTTCGTCGATTGGATGGTGTCCACCGGCGCCAACCTCTACCACGACACGCACTTCGGCCTGGGGCTCAAGATGTTCCAGGGGCATGCCGAAGCCGACGACGTGGCGCTGCGCGAGGCCGGCGTGGTGCGCATCTACGATATCTTCTTCGATTACAAGGTGCTGCTTTCCACCGATTCGTTCTTCCGCGAGATCGCGCGCCAGGAGGAATTCCAGCATTCGATGGGCAGCGCCGAGTTCCACTACCGCGCCGGCCGTTATGTCGCCGAACGCGAACGCGTGCTGAGGCTTCCGCGCCGCTCCCTGCTGGCAGCGGCGTACGAACATGCGATGCCGATCTACACGTCGTCGCCCGGCGACTCGTCGATCGGGATGAACCTGGCGCTGCTGGAGCTGGAGGGACACGGGTTGCGTATCGACCCGCTGACCGACGTCAACGAAACCGCCGCCATCGTGTACGCCGCCAAAAGCAAGGGGCTGAAGAGCGCGGTGTTCATCCTGGGCGGTGGGTCGCCTAAAAACTTCGTGCTCCAGACCGAGCCGCAAATCCAGGAAGTGATGGGCGTGGAGGAAAGCGGCCACGACTACTTCCTGCAAATCACCGACGCCCGGCCCGACACGGGAGGATTGTCGGGCGCAACACCGTCGGAGGCGGTGAGCTGGGGCAAAATCGACCCCAACCGGCTCCCCGATACAGTGGTTTGCTACGTCGATTCAACCGTCGCGCTGCCGCTGATCACGGCCTACGCGATGGCGCGCCGCAAACCGCGCACGCCGCGCCGCCTGTACGAACATCGCGAGCGCATGATGGCGGAGATCGCCGCCGCCTACGAAGTCGTACGCAAAAAGCGCCTCAAGAAGGGCCTGTCGTGAGACTTGCGCTTTCAGCTTGTGGTTGACACTGATCTACCAGCCGCAGCTGTGGTTGATGCACCGGCTGACGTCAACCGCAGCGGCACCGTTCAGCAAGGAGCAGATGCCTCCAACGGACCGGACATTGGTGGACTTCTTTTACGGCTTTGCGGGGCGGCCCGAGGAGTTCGTTATCCATGACGACGGCTACCGGCGCTGGAGCTACAGCTATCGGCAAATCGGCGACGCGGCGAAAGCGTTTGGCGCACGGCTGCACAAGCAGTCGATCGCGCCCGGCGAGAAGATCCTGTTCTGGTCGGAGAACCGGCCCGAGTGGCTCGCCGCGTTCTGGGGCTGCCTGCTGCAAAAGGTGGTCGTGGTGCCGGTGGACTACCGCGCTTCGGCCAACGTCGTGCTCGGCTTTCAGCAGGTCGTGCAGGCGCGCGCGATTGTGGTGGGAGACGAGGTCAAGGCGGGCGCTCTCGGCGAGGCGATTCCCATCTGGCCGCTGCGCGATATCGATTTGACTGCACAGCCAGCGCCGCCGCACCCTGCCGTCCCCATCGCGCCCGACGATGTCGCCGAAATCGTCTTCACCTCCGGCTCGACGGCGGCGCCCAAGGGCGTGGTGATCACGCATCGCAACATCGTCGCCGACCTGGCGCCGATCGAACAGGAAGTAGCAAAGTATCGCCGCTTTGTCCGTCTGCTGTCTCCGCTCCGGCTCCTGGTTTTGCTGCCGTTAAGCCACATGTTCGGCCAGGCGCTGGCCACGTTCTTTCCGCCGATGCTCCCCGCCGGTGTCATCTTCATGCGCAGCTACGCCGCGCCCGAGGTGATCCGGCAGATTCGCGGGCGGCGCGCCGCATTTCTCGTGGCGGTGCCGAGGATGCTCGACACGCTGCGCCGATACGTCATCAGGCAGTTCCCCGAACTGGGCGGCGTCAAGCCCGATGATTCGCATTGGCTTATCCGGCGATGGCGTTATCGCAGGGCGCATCGTCTGTTCGGGCACCGCTTCTTCGGCTTCGTGGTGGGCGGCGCGCCGTTGGAGAAGGAGCTGGAGGAATTCTGGCGCGGGCTCGGCTTTCTGGTCGTGCAGGGATACGGGCTTACCGAGACCGCTCCGATCGTCAGTTTCAACCATCCGTTTCATCTCAAGCCCGGGACGACGGGCAGGCCGCTTTCGGGTGTGGCAATCAAAATCGCACCCGACGGCGAAATCCTCGTGCGCGGCGAAATAGTAACCCCCGGTTACTACAGCGCCCCGCCCGAGGCTTCACGGGCGTTTGAGGACGGATGGTTTTGCACCGGCGACATCGGCGCGCTCGACTCCGACGGCTACCTGGTGGTGCGCGGACGCAAGAAGGAAATGATCGTCACGCCCGAAGGCCTCAAGGTGTTTCCCGAGGACGTCGAACTGGTCCTGAACCAAATCCCCGGCGTGCGCGACTCGGCCGTGGTCGGACGCGAGCGCGTCCACGCCGTGCTGGTGCTGGAGCCGGGCGCGGACCCCGACGAAATTGTGCGCCGCGCCAACCAGTCGCTCGAGGATCATCAGAAGATCCGCAGCGTTTCGCTCTGGACGGCCGGCGAACTGCCGCGCACGGAAGGAACCGGAAAACTCAAACGCCCCGCGATTCAGAAATGGGTTGACGCGGGCGCTCCGGCCGCAGCGCAAGAGCCGCGCGATGAACTGACCGAACTGGTGCGCCGCTATGCGCCTGAGCGGCGCGTGACCGCCGAGACCACGCTTGACGAACTGGGCCTGAGTTCGCTGGAAAAGGTCGAACTGATGGTGGAGATGGAGGAGCGGTTCAACGTCACGCTCGATGAGACGCAATTCAGCGGCGCGACGCGTATCGGCGAGCTGATGCGCGAGGCATCGCATCTCGCGCCGGTGCAGGAGGCTCTGGCGCTGCCCGACTGGAATCGCGGTCTTGCGGCGCGCGTGGTCCGCCGTGTCGTGCTGGCGGGGTTGATCCTGCCGATCACGCGCCTTTTCGCGCGCATCAGCGTGCGCGGCGCCGACGTGCTGAGCACGCTGGCGGGTCCCGTCCTCTTCGCCGCCAACCATCAGAGCCATTTCGACACGCCGGTGATCCTGGCCGCGCTGCCGGCGCGATGGCGCTACGCGGTGGCCCCGGCGATGTGGAAGGAGTTTTTCGACGCCTACTTCCATCCGCAACGCCACTCCCTGCGCTCGCGCTTGACCAACACCATCAATTTCTACGGCGCCACGCTCATCTTCAACGCCTTCACCCTCCCGCAGCAGGAAGCCGGCGTGCGCGAGACGGTGCGCCACATCGGCGACCTGGTCAGCGAGGGATGGTCGGTGCTGATCTTCCCGGAAGGCGAACGCACCCGGACCGGGGCGATTGGCCCATTTCTACCAGGAGTAGGAATGATCGCTTCACGGTTACGAGTGCCGGTCGTGCCGATCCGCCTGGCCGGTGTCGACCGCGTGCTGGCGCGCGACGCCCGGATGCCGCGCCGCGGGCCGGTCGAGGTGCGCTTCGGAGCGCCGATGGCGCTGCGCGGCGATGACTTCGAAGCATTGGCGCGCCAGGTGCGGGCGCAGGTGTGCGCGCTGTGACACCGCGCGATCGCCGCGCCTGGCTGGTCGTTGTCAGCCTCTTCGTCACGCTGTTTGTCGTCTTCGGTGGCGCCTATAACACCGCTGGCGTGTTCTTCGCTCCGATGCGCAGGTACTTCGGCTGGGACGCCACGCGCCAGTCCTCCCTGCAAACCATCCTGGCCCTGACCGCTGGCGTGACGGCGCCGTTGTTTGGCTGGCTGCTGGACAAAATTGAGGCGCGCTTTGTAATCTCCGGCGGCATCCTCCTGAGCGGCGCTTGTCTGCTGCTGGCCAGCCGGGCTGCAGGCTTCGGCGTTCTGACGGTGGCCTACGTCGGATTGGGCGTCGCGATCGCCGCCGCGACCCTGCTTCCCAACGGGCTGGTAATCGCCAACTGGTTCGATGAGCGCCGGGGTCTGGCGCTCGGCATTACGACCTCGGGCACCTCGATCGGTGGAATGGTGATGACGCTGGTGGCGGCGCATACGATTGCGGCCGCCGGATGGCGCGCCGGCTATGTTGCACTGGCGCTGCCGGCGTTTCTGATCGCCGCGCCGCTGGCCGCGCTGACCGTACGGACACGCCCGCCCGGCGCGGAGCATTGGGCGGGGTCGGCCAATCCCCTGGCCGGCATGGACATCGGACCCGCGCTGCGCTCGCGCTCGTTCTGGATGATCGCCGCCGCGCAATTCTGTTTTTCGCTCGCAGGCGCGGGCGGCACGGTTCACACGGTTCCCTACCTGATTCACTCGGGCTTTCGCCCCGAGCGCGCCGCGGAGGTCTTCAGTGTCACCTTCGCGCTCGCGTCGGTCGGCAAATTCCTGATGGGATTCAGCGCCGACCTGCTAACCGGCCGAGTCGCGCTCGCGATAACTCTGGCCTTGGCCGCGATCGGACAACTGCTGGTGCTGGGCGTGCGCAGCAGCCTGCTGATCGGAGGATACGTGGTGCTGTACGGCGCGATGAGCGGAGCGCCGCTGGCGCTGATTCCGATGGTGATCGCGGAGTCCTTCGGGCTCAGGCGCTTCGGCTCAGTCAGCGGCCTGACCGGAATCTTCATCACGCTGGGCGGCGCCGCCGGCCCGCTGCTGGGCGGCCTGATCGTCGACCATGGCCTGGGCTATTCCACGGTCTTTGTCCTGTTCGCCGCGATTTTAGCCGCCGGCGCCCTCGCCGCCCTGTCCTGCGCGCCGCTGGGCGTTTTGAGCCAGCACATCCAAAACAACGAACGATGAAGCGGTTGGTGGGGCGTTTGATCAGCGCATCATGCCATCACTTCGATTGACGGGTCCGGCGACCGCGGCGTCGCCGACCGCGGGATGCAGGCGTCCGGCCTTGCTGAGGACCTTACTGCCAGCCTGCGGCCCCCGCTTCAACCGCTCAACCTCGGGTGGTCCAATCGTATTCTGGCGACTGCTTCGATCGCCCTTCTCCTAAGTCCTCCCTCACCGCAAGTCCGGGTTATTGCGCGAAGCTAATCTCGTTCTCAAAGAGGTATATTGTCGTGCCATCCTCAAAACGCACCAGGTACATGTGTCTGCCGAGATTGAAAATCTCGTGCAACACCATCGGCCGTTCGTCATAGTGGGTGCGGCCCAAACGGTCGCGCACCGGCACGAGCAGCCGACAGCGGCGACGGATACCTTCCGTACGACAAGTTTCCATAACGACACGTGCCTTCATGTTGCTTCATTGCGCAGGGCGTGAATGATCCTGAGTGTGGCTCGGCAGTAGCTGAGTGCTCGCTGCTGACCAACCTTCGGCGGAGGGATGGAGGCGAGGTCACAGGCGTCTTCGAAAGAACACTCACGCCCCGCAAGCGTAGAGATTATTGGCGCGAGGTCGACGAAGCGGGCATCGATTGCGGTGGTCCACGCAACGCCATCGCATCGACCGCACTCACCACGCAACGCACGCAGATCAAAATCCGCGCTCCACGCGATCACGTGATGTTGGGCGAGGAGCAGGCCTTCAAGCTTCGGCCAAATCGCCTTCCAGGAGGGCGCCCGGGTCACTGCGGCCTCATCGATCCCGGTCAATGCGATGGCGCTTGCGGGAATACGAACACCCGGATTCACAAGTGTTTCGATGAGGATGCGACCGTCATGATCAATAATGGCGATCTCGATAAGACGCAAACCGCCATCGACACCGGTGGTTTGACAGTCCAGAATCGACCAGGGTGAATGAAGATGAAAGATTTGCGAGAGCGGGCGGACGTGAAGTAGGGGGATCCGCTTCCCCCCGTGATACCCACAAGCCGGGGCCTCAACCCTTCCATGCCTGCGCTTATCGCGACGAAGAAAACTCCTACGTGCCATCGTACCGCCGTAGGAGTCATTGGTCAGACCCGTTTTGGAGGGAGCTGACGGCTCAAGCGAACTCCACCGCCTGGCAACCATCTTACACGATGTGCATCTGCACGTCAGCTAGCCTCGAGGCGAGAATGTTTCGCGGCGGACCGTGCGACCAACACCCTTTACGGTGGTAAACACATCGGCAGCAAGGCGGATTTTTAATTGTGCCGGAGGGCGCTCCTACCGTTTCCCTTTCGGGCAGGTCGCCGAGCTTCGGAAACAGATTCAGATCCTAGCCATGATATCCTAACCGAACCACCTTGGCACCGAGCTTGGGCACCTAGCGAATTTAGCGACGGCTCCCATGTCGGATTGGTCGTGAACCTAAGCATTCGTCGCCCAGTTGCACTTCCTGACCGACCGCCGCTTTCGCTTTCAACCGACCACGTCCAACCAAACGCCGGCAACGGCGATGGCTGAGCCGCCTACGAGCAAAAGAGCTGCCCAAAGCAGTGCAGGTCCTCCAACCACCCGGCCCAGGACGAAGCCGATCGACACCAGGGCGATCGAGGCCGCGATAAATGCGGCCGAAGATACGGGCCAGATGGCTGCCGCGGCCAACGGAATCATCGCGCCCACAAAGCTGCAGGCCGTAGTGGTCAAGGCGTCCAGTGCAGCCTGCCTACGCACCTTGCCGCTGAGTCTGCTGGCCAGAAGCGGTCTGACCGAGACTAAATTGAGCTCCCGCGCCGCGTGGCTTAACTCTCCACGCAACCGTGCGTAGTCGCTGACGAACACCGTAAAGAGGCCCGAGAGGCCGGCGGCGAGGGAGACGCGCACGGCCTGATCCATTCCAACCTTGGCCGTCCCATGCAACAGTACGCCCGCGGTCAGCACCAAAGCGGTGAGCAGTCCGTCGATAAGACCGAGTGCTACGTTGAACAGCGACTGGGAGGAACTCATCGTGCCCGCTCAATCCGCTCCACCAACTGTTCACCGGCCGCAATCTCGTCCACGGAATGGACCATTGCTCCTGTCGCTTCAATCGCCTTCAGGAGCGCACGATGATCGACATCGTCCCCCTCAACGGTGATGTTCGTACCGACCGTTTCCAAATCGATCTCCGAAACCGATATGTTGAATCCCTTGACGCCGCGAACCTTGTCGATGGCTTCGGCGATATCAACAACGAAGGCTGCGACAGGGCTTTGTCCACATCGAGTGTAAGTCTGCGAATTTTCATGCTTGAACCTCCCAAACAGGCTTTAAACAAAGTAGCGCGCCAAATTACTTGGCACGCGTAATGAACTAGGTTACCATTAAACCGGTGGTGGAGTCCGCCACAACTGCCTGGGAAGGCCGATGACTCCTGCTGCGGGTGACAACTTAAGCGGACGTTCTTCATCCTAGATCACCCGTTCGACTCAGGACCCGTCGGAGGTTCGGCCTTGTTTCACCGCTGCTGTAGTCATACCGAGCCGGTACGCGCTCTCAAAGAATCGTCTTGGCCTTTCGATAAAGTCTTTGCGCTTCGAGCGCAAGCTCTGGCGCAAAATCCTGCCAAACACTCGCACCCACAACCGCAGCTGCGGCGCTCCAGACATCTCGCGTCCAGCCATAGTCTCAGCCTACGACCAGTTTAAAATGAGAATTGCACTGATTTCAGATGTTCATGCTAATCTTGAAGCTCTACAAGCGATGCCCAAGGATTATGATGAGCTTTGGGTCCTGGGAGATCTCGTTAACTATGGTCCGAATCCTGCCGAGGTCGTTGATTACATTCGTTCTCAGGCCACGCTAACAATTCAGGGCAACCATGACTACGCCGTGGGAAACGATCAAAAGCCCCGGTGCTCGGCGCGTTTCCTGCCCATGGCCGAAGCTACGCAGCGATTTACGGTGCGTGTGCTCAATCGCAGCCAAAAGCGCTTTCTGCGCGACCTGCCATCCACAATGTGCCGCGAGGTCGGAGGGACGGTCTTTTTCCTGTGCCACGCAACTCCCTCTGACCCGCTGTTCGAATATCGTACTGTGGACTCGGCAGCGTGGGAGTTCGACGAGGAAATCTTCTCCGGCGCTCACGCAGTCCTCGTTGGACACACGCATCAACAATTCCTGCGTGATTTCGGCGGCTGGACGCTGGTCAACCCTGGAAGCCTCGGGCAGCCCAAGATGGGCGATCCAAGGGCCCGTTACGCGCTTTGGATAGACGGTAAAATCGAATTACGTTCGTTCGAATATCCATTTGAAAGCACCATAGCGAAACTCCACAGCATGGGTCTGCCTTCAAGTATAACCAATGATCTGGAAGTGGTGTTGAAAACCGGCAGCCTTTCAAAGTGACATCCAGCTTTGCCGCTTGCCTGAAGAGCTGCGGTTGCACCGAAGAGATGCCAAACCGGAAAAGCCATGTTTCGACTGAGTATCCGACGAACCCACACAGCGAGGCCTTCGGCCGCATTGGAGGACAGCTTCCTACCGGTCGACCGAATATAGTCGGCCCTCCTATAAGTGCTTGCCGGTATGGGTCTGTAAACCGAACCCTATAAAGTCAGAGAACGCAACCCCAGGGAGGAGTTGGACATGGACTTGAATAAGATTTCTGCAGGAGATAATCCGCCTTTTGAAATCAATGCCGTAATTGAGATACCTCAAGGAAGTGTTCCAATTAAATACGAGATCGACAAGAACTCAGGCGCACTGTTCGTCGACCGCTTCTTGCATACACCGATGATTTATCCGACCAATTATGGCTTCATACCGCAGACGCTGTGCGAAGATGGCGATCCCTGCGACATCCTCGTCATCTCTCAAGTGCCCGTCGTGCCGCTGGCGGTAGTACGATGCCGTCCAATCGGCGGCCTCGTCATGGCTGACGAGCGCGGCCCCGATGAAAAAATCATCGCCGTGCCGATCGATAGGCTAAATCCTTATTATATCAACGTTCGCAGCCTCGACGACCTGCCGACCATTTTGCACGAACAGATCGCACATTTCTTTTCGCACTACAAAGACTTGGAAGAAGGCAAGTGGGTCAGAGTCTCCCGATGGATGGAGCTCGGAGAAGCTAACGACTACATCGTGAAAGCCGTTGAGCGTGCCTACCGACACACGTGAGTCTGCTTTGCGCCACAAACTCGAATCGGCCCCCCCATAATGCAGTGGCGAAAGCGTGCGCCTTTGGCGACCTTGACGGAAATCCTTGGGCACAGTAAGTGGCGGGGCTTCAATTGAAGAGCCCCGCGTGTTCACCGCCCGCGCATTCAGCCAGTTGTGCGACAAATTAATTAATAACTCTTGTACAATTGAAGCCGGGGCCGAATCGATCATGCCCGCGATCGCAAAGGATTGGAGATGAGTAACGCAGCACGTGGGCGTTTGTCCGAGGTCGAGAACCCAAAGCTGGCGACGCCTTGGGGCAACTGCGTTAGCTGGCGATGCTGGCCGGGTCGGTGGAGGGAGTCAGCCAACATCGGACAGGAAGTGTGACTTGCTCCTTACCACCTTCATAGGCGGAGCTTACTCAGCTTGGTGCGATGATTGCGCGCAGCCGGCTGGGGTAGTCGGTGATGATGCCGTCGGTGCCGAGTTCGAGCAGGGCGCGCATCTCGGACTCCTCGTTGATGGTCCAGGCGTGCATCTCCAGGCCCAGGTCGTGGGCCGCCGATACGCTGGCGGACGTCGCCAACTGCATCGATTCATGGGCGGGCGGGATTTGCAGCGCGTCGGCGGGAATGCGATAGCCGGCCATCGCACCCATCATCGCGGCAAAGAATCCCACGATTTCGCGGCCTGAAAAACTGGTGGGCAATTCGGGCGCTAGCGCGCGGATTTCGTCCAGCGGCCGCTGATGCTCCGACGCGATTAGGACGCGCCGGCGCGTGCCGGTAGCGGTCAGCACCTGATTGAGCGCCGCGGCCAGGCTCGGAGCAACCTGCTTTATCTCGATCACGAAGAACGCGTCGTCAAACAGCGTCAGGACGTCGAGCAGCCGGGGAACCCGCAACCCGGCGCCGCGGAACGGATATCCGCCATCGGCCTGGAACCGATACCCGGCGTCAGCGCGCGTAATCTCGGTGTAGTTGAGCTCGCGGATTGCGCCGGTTGAATCGGTCGTGCGCCGCAGGTCGTCGTCATGACACACCACCAGCACCCCGTCGCGGCTGGTGTGAACGTCCAGTTCGAAATAGCGGATACCCTCGCGATAAGCGGCGCTGAATGCTTCCAGCGTATTTTCCGGCCGCACCCCCGCGCCGCCCCGATGGGCGATCAGCCGGGGTCCCGGCGGGGCGAAAAAGTCGGTCCTAAGGCCGCTGCGCATCTTCGGTATTTACGTTGCAGCCTTGATGTTATGATGCCGCGTCTTGAAATTAAAGCTGTCCCCGCCCGCCGCGACGCGACCGTGGCGGGCGCCGGCTTCACATCGATGGATCGCCGAGCAGACCGCCGTTGATCAACCGGTCCAGCGCGGCGTCAGGGTTGGCGCGCGGGCGCTGTTCGCGCAGGACGCCCCCGCGCGTCAGATGGACTTCATGGCGGCGCGATGCGCGGCTGCGCGACGGCGCGGTCAGCGAGCCCGGCATCGATAGTCCTGAAGCGGGCAGCGAAAATGACACCGGCGGTTGGGCGTCGGCGTTGAACGCCTCCAGGCGATTGAGCACCGGGTCGATGACGGCGGCGTTGGCCACACCGGGATGCAGCCGGGCGAACACCTTTTCGAATTCCTGCTTGAACCGTTCGAATAGGGGCCGCCGCTCGCTATCGATCGCGCCGCCACCCTCGTCGAGGTTCACCCTCAGCGGGTCCAGAAACCGCCCGTCCCTGTACAGCGCGTAGTGTAAATGGGGTCCGGTGGACAGCCCGCTGCTGCCGACATAGCCGATAATCTGGCCGATGCGCACCGGCGCCCCGGGCGTCACCTCCGGACTGATCGCCGACAGATGCGCATAGACGCTGACCAGCGCATTGTCATGCTGGATGCGGATACAGCGGCCCAATTCGCCTTCCCAATCGGCAAACTGAACCCGCCCGTCGCTCACCGCCCTGACCGGCGTCCCATAGCGCGCCGCCAGGTCGATCCCGACATGCGCCCGGTAGCGATGCAATATCGGATGATAGCGCGAGGGCGAAAAGGAGGAGGAGATGTACTGAAAATTAACCGGGAAGCGCAGGAACTGCGGCTCCAGCGGCCTGCCGTGCTCATCGTAAAGATGCTCGCGGCCGTGGCCGTCGTTGAAGGAAAAAGCACAGTAAGTGCGCCGCCCGTTCTGGATCTTGCACGCCTGTAGGTCCTGATTGCGATGATGCAGTCCGTCGGGAGTGACCAGTTCTTTGTAAACCAGCTTAAGCGTGCCGCCCCGCTCCAAATTGGGCAGCCGCGTGGCAAAGGCCGACTTGATCTGTTCCACTACAGTGCTGGGCAGATGCCTGCGCGCCGCCGCCACCTCCAGCCCCTGCGCCAGCGACAGGCTGTACGCCACCGTCTGCGGCACATAGCTAAGCGGCTGACGGGTCGCCAGTACCACGCCGCCACCGATACTTTCCGCCCTGATTACCGAATCGGTATCCAAGTCGTACTCCACCGCCTGCACCCGCCCGGTGCGCGGGTCGCGGAACACGGAAACCTGATGGCCCGGGTTCAGAATTCCCCAATGGGCCGAGGAGCGAAACGCTTCCGCCCATGCGCCGCGCTCGCCAGCGTCGACGCCGACCTCGCGCAAGAGCCCGGCGATGCTGACCGCCCGGTCAAGCATGAAGCGCTGAAGGCGCGGCGCTACCGCTGGTTCGAGCCGCGGCTCGGCGACGTTGTCGTAGGCAGGGGCAGCTCTACCTGCCTCGATTCCAGCAACACTTGAGGCCGGTTGACGGGGCCTTGCGGAGATTACGATATCCGCTTTGGCTGTGGTGGAATTGCGCCCGATACGCTCTGAGGCGTAAAAGGCACCCAGCGCGCCCAACAGCGCGCTGAATGCCGCGACCGTAACACCGAGACGGTTGACGAGGGCGGATGTTGCTAGCCCGGTCATCGCGCCCGATTTTGTCTGAAGATCCTCGGCTGGCGCAAGCCTTTTTCGAAATTTTTACGGCATGAAAAACGGTGTTTGCTAACAGGCTTGTTGGTTCCGGCGCGGGCTTGCTAGTCTCAATGTGCGGATGAGCATCCTTGGATTGGATCTGGGCAAGCGCCGAATCGGTGTCGCCATTGCCGACGTGACCGCTTTGGGCGCGCGGCCCCTTACCACCCTAATCAGGCGTTCCTGGCCCCGCGACCTTGAACTGCTGCGCGCCATCGTGGCCGACCGGCAGGTGAGCCGAATTGTATTAGGCTTGCCGCTTAACATGGATGGGTCGGAGGGGCCTGCCGCACGTGGGGCGCGCGCCTTCGCCGCCCGCCTCAGGCAGGAGCTGGCTGTTCCGGTGGACTTGTACGACGAACGGCTGACCAGCTTCGAGGCCGAAGCCCGCCTTAAAGACTCACCGTTGCCGCGCAACTCACGTAAAATGATGGTGGATCAGGTGGCGGCGGCACTGATTCTCGAGGGCTGGCTGGCCGAACACGGGGCCGGAAAGGCGAGTTTGTAACGCAATCGCCCGTGCGCCGCTCGCAGAATCCATCGGATCGCCAAAGAAACTTAACGTGAGGCCTGGTGACTAGCGGCCGGATGGTTAGGAAGCTGATAAGCGCGATTGCAGTCCTGATAGTGGTGGGCGGCGCCGCCGCCTGGTACTTCTTGTTCATGCCCGCGCCGGTCCTGGAAGCGCCACGCGTGGTCGAAATCAAGCACGGCGAGCATCTACGCTCCATCGCGGCCGCCTTGCAGCGCAATGGCGTGGTTCGCAGCGGGCTTGCCCTTAGCCTCTATGCGCGGCTGACCGGCGCCGCCAATCGGGTGCAACCCGGCGACTACCGATTCACCGGCGGCGAGACCATCGCGCAGGTGCTGGGCCATCTGGTGCGCGGCGAGTCGATCGTCATTACGGTCACGATTCCCGAAGGCTCTACGGTGCGCCAGATCGGTCAGCGCCTGGAGGAGGCGCGGTTGGTGTGCGATTGGAAGTTCGTGCAGGCTGCGCGTAGCTCGCCGCTGCCCGAAAAACTGGGACTCGTGCCGCCCGGTGTCGAGGGATATCTGTTTCCCGCCACCTATCGGTTTGCGCCTTCCGCTGCCCCCGAAG
>Ga0070740_10002112_pt1 | contig 24459 bp, 20 predicted proteins | sample Coa_R2_FD_67286 | JGI IMG/M metagenome (GOLD analysis project Ga0070740, IMG submission 67286) | Surface soil microbial communities from Centralia Pennsylvania, which are recovering from an underground coalmine fire - Coalmine... | ecosystem: Environmental > Terrestrial > Soil > Unclassified ...
AAGGAGGCGTCGCAGCACAACCTCCCATACGCGCCGCCGGCGCGTTCGGATGCCCTAGTCGGGCCGCTCCAGATCCCGGATCATCGCGGACAAGAAACGCGTGGCCTCGCCGCCGGTCACGGCGCGGTGATCGAAAGTCACCGACAGCGGCAGCACCGGCGCGACCGCCGGCTTGCCGTCGATGGGCACGACCGCGTCACGGGTCCGCCCGGCGGCGACGATGGCCACCGTCGGCGGCACGATCACCGGCGTGGCGTACTTGCCGCCGAAGCGGCCGAAGTTGGACAGCGTGATGGTGTAGCCGCGCAGTTCTTCGGGCGGCACCGTGCGATTGGTGACCGCCTCCTTCATCTTTTGCAGGCCCAGGCGCAGCGACTCGGGCGTGCGGTTGCCCACGTCCTGCATCACGCACACGAACAGGCCTTCCGGCGTGTCCACCGCCACGCCCAGATGGATCTTGGGCAGCACGCGGCGGCCGATCTCGACGTGATCGAACCAGGCGTTGAGCGCCGGTTCGGCCTTGACGCCCGCGACCAGGGCGCGGATCAGGCGGATGGTCAGATCCTGTTTGCCGCTCCAGGCGTGCAGCACCGCGTCCTCGGTGACGGTGGTCGGCATCACCTCGTCGCGCGCCTGGCTCATGGTCTGCGCCATCGCCTTGCGCGGGCCTTTGAGTTTCTCCAGCGGCCCGACCTCGGTCAGGATGCGGTGCACGCGCTGCACGTCGGCGGCGGTGATCGTGCCGTCGGGGCCGCTGGGCGTGACGATAGTGAGATCGACGTTGAGCTTGTGCGCCAGCGCGCGCACCGCCGGCGCCACCTTGAGGCCCGCCGCGGTGCCCACGGTGGTGGCCTTCTCCGCCACGACTTCGCTGCCCTGCTTCATCGCGCCCACCACCACGCCGGTGTCGCGGATCGCCTCGTTGGCCGCGCTCGCCGCAGGTTTGTTTTCGGCGGCCGCTGCGCCGTTTTCACCCTCGAACTCGACCAGGGGCTTGCCGACTTCCACCGTGTCGCCGGGCTTGGCGCAGAGCTTGACGATCTTGCCGGCGCGCGGGCTGGGCACTTCCACCACCGCCTTGGCGGTTTCCACCGCCACCAGCGGCTGGTCGGCTTTCACCACGTCGCCTTCCTTGACGTGCCATTCGCGGATCTCGGCTTCCTGCAGGCCTTCGCCGAGGTCGGGGAGTTTGAAAATGCTCATGGCGGCTCTCGTTTGACTTACGACTTCGGTGCGATCTCGAACACCTTGCGCACTTCTTTCAAGATGCGGTCCACGTCGGGAATGTACACGCGCTCGCTGCGCGCCAGCGGCATCACCGTGTCGTAGCCCGACACGCGCATCACCGGCGCGAACAGCGACAGCAGCCCGTGCTCGGCCAGGTTGGCGGCGATCTCCGAGGCCCAGCCGCCGGCGCGCGGGGATTCCTGCACGATCACGCAGCGGCCGGTCTTGGCGACGCTGGCGAGGATGGTGTCCATGTCCAGCGGTTTGAGCGTGGCCACGTCGATCACTTCCGCGCCGATGCCTTCCTCGGCCAGCCGGTCGGCGGCGAGCCGCGTGTCGTGCATCATCGCGCCCCAGGACACCAGGGTGAGGTCCGTGCCCTCGCGCTCCACGAAACAGGTGTCCAGCGGCAGCGCCTCGCCGTGATCCTCCACCGGCTGCTTGAACAGCCGGTAGCAGCGCGTGGGCTCCAGGAAGATCACCGGATCGGGATCGCGGATCGCGGCGAGCAGCAGTCCGTAGGCGCGCGCCGGGTTGGACGGACACACCACGCGCAGGCCGGGCATGTGGGCGAAAGTCGTTTCCAAGGATTCGGAGTGGTGCTCCGGCGCGTGGATGCCGCCCCAGTTGGGCGCGCGGATCACCAGCGGGCAGGACAGCCGTCCGCGGGTGCGGTTGCGCAGGCGCGTGGCGTGGTTGACGACCTGGTCCACGCAGGGATAGAGGAAGCCGGAGAACTGGATCTCGGCGACCGGCTTGAATCCCTGGGTGGACAGGCCGATGGCCATGGCCGCGACCAGCGTCTCGGCCAGCGGGGTATCCACCACGCGGTCTTCGCCGAAGCGGTCGAGCAGACCCACCGTGGCGCGGAAAACGCCGCCGTTTTTTCCGATGTCCTCGCCCAGCACCAGCACGGACGGATCGCGCGCCATCTCCGCATGCAGCGCGAGGTTGATCGCCTCGATGATGGTGAGATTCTGCGCTTCGTTCGGGGTGGGGGCCATGTCAGTGCTCCCCGCCGACCGGGCCGCGCGCGATCACCTCGGCGCGCTGCCATTCGAGCGCCTTGGGCAGGCTGGCATAGACGTGGTCAAAAATCGCGCCGGGCGGTTCCGGCGGCGTATTCAGGTAGTTGCGCGCCGCGGCCTCTGCCGCCGCCGTGGCCTCGGCTTGCAGCCGTTCCTCGTCGGCAGCCGACCAGTGGCCGGAGGCTTCCAGCCAGGCCTTGTAGCGCTTGATCGGGCAGCGCGCCCACGCCGCCTGCACTTCCGCCTCGCTGCGGTAGCGGCGCGCGTCGTCGGCGGTGGTGTGGTCGTGCAAGCGGTAGGTGATGGCCTCGATCAGGCTGGGGCCGCCGCCCTGGCGCGCGCGCTCCAGGGCGCGCTCCAGCACCAGGCGCGTGGCCAGCACGTCGTTGCCGTCCACCTGTTCGCCGGGCATGCCGCCGGCGAACGCTTTCTGGGCGATAGTCTGGGCGCCGGTCTGCCGCGCGCGCGGCATCGAGATGGCCCACTGGTTGTTGGAGACCAGGAACACGATCGGCAGGTTCCACACTTTCGCCGAACTCACGGCCTCGTAGAAATCGCCCTTGCTGGTGGCGCCGTCGCCGAAGGACACCAGCGCGACGCGCTTCTCCTTTTTCAGCTTGAAGGCATAGGCCACGCCGATGGCGTGCGGGATATGCGTGCCGATCGGCACCGACAGCGGGAAATCGTGCGCCGCCGGCGTGCCGGCCGGATAGCGCATGCCGCGTTCGTCGCCGCCCCAGTAGAGCAGGATGTTCTCCGGCGGCACGCCGCGCTTGAACTGCGCCGCGTACTCGCGATACGCGGGGATCAGCACGTCCTCGGCGCGCAACGCGAAGCCCATGGCCACGCCGATCGCCTCCTGGCCGAGACAGGCGGCGTAGGTGCCGAGGCTGCCGGTGCGTTGCAGGGCCACCGCCTTTTTGTCGAACGCGCGGGTGATGACCATGAGCCGGTACATCGCGCGCAGCTCGTCCGCGTCTTGCGCGAACGCCGGCGGCGTGCCGACGAGGTGGCCTTCGGGATCGAGGATCTGGGTGTAGAAAACGTCGAAGCTGGCGACCTTGCGAGTCGCTGAGAGTTCGGGATTCACGCTCCTCCGCCTTTTTGATGGGGTGCGCCCCGTCGGGGCGATGCCGGCGCGCAGGCCAGGCTCGATGCAAAAACGTTAGCACAGGCTCGTGCCTCGCGGAATGCGCGGTTCATGAATGTTCGTTCAAGGGGCGGCACGCTGTCCTGCGCCGCATTCGGTTCAGCGCGCAGCGGCGTAACCCTTGAAGCCGATCAGACGCCAGACTTTGTAGTCGCGCGCGAAATCGGGATGGATGGTGACGTGCAGCGGCGGCAGAGCCTCGGCGCTCTGGAAACTGGCGAGCAGGTCCGGCGGCAGGGCGGCCTTGCGGGTGACGTAGAGAAAGTTGTAACCGCGCTTGCCGTCCATGGTCGTGGACAGCGCGAAGGAGTTGTCGATCACGCGCTGCGGGTTCCACAGCACCGCGTCGTAGGGATGCGGGTGCACGTAATAGATCAGCTCGGACAGCGTCTCGCGATCGTCGGCCAGAAACAGCGCTTCGGGGAACTGGGCCTGCAAGACCTGCGCCTGGCGGCCGAGCTCCGCCCAGCCGCGCACGCGCTTGTAAGGGTCGTTCTTCGCCGTCAGGGCGATGCCGAGCGCCGAGGTCCAGCGGTCGAAGTGATAGGCCAGTGGCATGAGCGCGAAGTTGAGCGCCAGCCCCAGCGCGAAGAGCCAGCGCCGAGCGCCGGAGCGCTGTGGCCCCAACAACCGCGCGACGAGGAAGATGCTGGCGGCGAGGTAGGTCATCGCCCCCCAGTTGGCATTGGCGCGGCCGAGCAGGGCCTGCAGGCCGATCACGCCGAGGAAGGGCAGCGAGAAACAGGCGAGCAGGCGCAGCCGCTCGTCGGCCCACCAGGACCGCGGCCGCCACACCGTCAGCGCCAGCCAGGCACCGAAGAACACCGGCCCCATGACCGCGAACTGGCCGCCGAGGAATTCGCCCAGCGAACGCCAGTGCAGGCCCGCACCGTTGCCGAGCTGCGAGATGTCTTCGGTGTGGCGCAGCGTCGGCCAGCCATGGCGCGCGTTCCAGACGAGATTAGGCGCAAGGATCGCCGCGGCGAGCAGGGCGCCGGCGTAGAGCTTGGGATTCCACAGGTGATGCCGTACACGCTGGGTGCACGCCAGGTGCAGAACCGCGCACAGCGGAAAAATGCCCATGGTGTACTTGGTCAGCAGGCCCAAGCCGCCGGCGAAGCCCACCGCCAGCCACCAGCGCCAGGCGTCGTCCTCCAGCGCGCGCAGCCAGGCGTAGAGGGCCGCGCCCCAGAACAGGAAGAAGGGCACGTCGGTGGAGATGATCAGCGAGGAGAAAGACACCCCCGGCGCCAGCACGAAGGCCGTCGCGCTCCAGAATGCGATGCGCGCGTCGTACAAGCGCCGCGCGATCAACCACACCAGCAGCGTCACCAGCGGATAGACCAGCAGCGCGCCGCTCTTGACGCAGAGTTCGCCGTTGCCGCACACGGCGGTGGTGGCGGCGATCAGCACGGCGATCACCGGCGGCTTGGAGTAATAGCCCCAGGCCAGATGGCGCGACCAGAGCCAGTACTGCGCCTCGTCCACGTACAAATCGAGGCCGGCGAGCTGGAGCGCGGCCAGACGGTACAGGCTCAGGCCCGTGAGCAGAACCAGCAGCAGCGCCAGGCGCGGTTCGACACGCGGCACGAGGGACGGGGGATCGGACATCGCGCGTTTTTTGTCGGGACCTGCGGATTGTAGCCTTCGGCTATGGTCTAATGGCGCGATGCGGAATCCCTACGAACTGTTCGCCGGCCTGCGCTACACGCGCGCCAAACGCCGCAACCACTTCATCTCCTTCATCTCCGCCACCTCGATCGTGTGCATCGCCCTGGGCGTGGCCACCCTGATCGTGGTGCTGTCGGTGATGAACGGCTTCGAAAGCGAGCTGCGCAAACGCATTCTGGGCATGGCCGCGCACGCCACCATTTCCGCGCCGGACGGCGAGATGACGGACTGGCGCAGCGTGGCGGCCAAGGCGCGCGAGAACCCCGCGGTCGAGGGCGCGGCGCCCTACATCCAGGGCGAGGCCATGCTGCGCGTCGGCAGCCAGCTTTCCGGCACGCTGCTGCAAGGCATCGATCCGGCCGAGGAAACGCAAGTCTCGGACATCGCCCGGCACATGAAAGCCGGCAGCCTCGACGCGCTCAAGCCCGGCGCTTACAAGATCGTGATCGGCGTCGAACTCGCCGAGCAGCTCGGCGTGGACGTGGGCGACCCGGTGGACCTGATGATCCCGCAGGCCACCGTCACGCCCGCCGGCATCCTGCCCCGCTTCCGCCGTTTCACCGTCGCCGGCGTGTTCCAGGTCGGCATGTACGAATACGACCGCGGGCTGGTGCTGCTCAACCTTGAGGACGCCGCCACGCTCTACCGCATGGAAGGCAAAGTCACCGGCGTGCGGCTCAAGCTTCATGACCTCGACCAGGCGCCGCGCGTGGCGCGCGAGATCGCGCGCTCGCTGCCGGGCCTCTACTACGTCTCCGACTGGACGCGCCAGCACGTCAACTATTTCAAGGCGGTGGCGACCGAGAAAACGGTCATGTTCCTGATCCTGTCGCTGCTGGTCGGCATCGCCGCCTTCAACATCGTCTCCACGCTGGTGATGGTGGTGCAGGAAAAACAGGCCGACATCGCCATCCTGCGCACGCTCGGCGCCAGCCCGCGCTCGATCATGGCGGTGTTCATGGTGCAGGGCTCGGTGATCGGCCTGGTCGGCACCGCCTGCGGCGTGGGCCTCGGCGTGCTGCTGGCGCTCAACGTGGAAACCCTCATGCCGATCCTGCAGGCCGTCACTGGCCATCAGTTCCTCGATCCGTCGATCTACTACATCAGCGATCTGCCCTCGCGGCTGGAGAAGACCGACGTGATCAAGATCAGCCTGCTGGCGCTGGGGCTGGGCTTTTTCTCCACGCTGTATCCCGCCTGGCGCGCCGCCCGGGTGCAGCCGGCCGCAGCGCTGCGCTACGAATGAAGCGGCGAAACTGAGACATGAAACCGCCTCCGCCCACCGCCATCGTCGCCTGCCGCGGCCTGGCCAAGACGTTCGACGACGGCCGCTTGCGGCTGGAAGTGTTTTCCGGCATCGACTTCGAACTGGCGCGCGGCGAGTGCGTGGCGATCGTCGGTCCCTCCGGCGCCGGCAAAAGCACGTTTCTGCACTTGCTCGGCGGGCTGGATGCGCCCAGCGGCGGCGAGGTGTGGGTGGCCGGCGAGAAGATGAGCGCGCTGTCCGAAACCGAGCGCGGCCGCTTGCGCAACCGCGCGCTCGGCTTCGTCTATCAGTTCCACCATCTGCTGCCCGAATTCACCGCGCTGGAAAACGTCGCGATGCCGCTGCTGATCCGCCGCCGGCCGCCGGCCGAGGCGGCGGCGCGCGCCGCCGAGGTGCTCGAGCGCGTGGGGCTCGGCGCTCGCCTGGGGCACAAGCCGGGCGAACTGTCCGGCGGCGAACGCCAGCGCGTGGCGGTGGCGCGCGCGCTGGTGACCCATCCGGCCTGCGTGCTGGCCGACGAACCGACCGGCAACCTGGACGCGCGCACGGCGGCGGCGGTGTTCGACTTGATGTTGAAACTCAACCGCGAGTTCGGCACCAGCCTGGTGCTGGTCACCCACGACCCGCGGCTGGCCGCGCGCATGGATCGCGTGTGGCACCTGGAATCCGGACGCCTGCAGCCGTACGCGCCGGATGGCGGCACTCAGAACTGAGGTTCCTGCGCCGCGCGAGCCCTGGCCCGCGCATCTGCTGGCTTTCACCGCCGCGGCGCTCGCGGTGCTGGCCTTGCCGCGTCTGCCCGACGTGCGCTTCCTGATCCTCGCTGCGCTGCCGGCTTTCGCTCCCTGGCGTCGGCGCGCGCTGTACGCCACGGCCGCGCTCGGCGCGCTGCTGACCGCCTGGCAGGCACAGCGCGCGCTCGACGCGCGCTGGCCCTTGGAAGCCAGCGGCGCGGAGCGCGCGGTCGCCGGTCGGGTGATTTCCCTGCCGGAGTCGCAACTCGCCCCGCCGGACGAGGGCGGCGCGCCGCGGCGCGACTGGCGCTTTCTGTTCCGCCCCGACGACCCGGCGCTGCCGCCGCGCATCCGTGTGGCCTGGTATCGCGCCGACGCCGAAGTCAAGGCGGGCCAATGCTGGCGCCTGACCCTGCGTCTGCGCGCGCCGCATGGCGATGTCAATCCCGGCGGTTTCGACTACGAGGCCTGGCTGTTCCGGCAGGGGATCGCGGCCACTGCGACCGTGCGCGCGGCCGAGCCTTGCGCGCGGCGCGGCGGGCTGTGGCTGCTGCGCGCGCGGCAGGGCCTGGTCGATCGCTTGCAGGCCTGGCTGCCGCAACATCCCGGTCTGGGCCTGGTGCTGGGTCTGACGGTGGGCGACCGCGGCCTTTTGACCGAACGCGACTGGGATGCGTTTCGGATCACCGGCACCAGCCATCTGATGGCGATCGCCGGTCTGCACGTCGGCATGGTGACGGCGGCGGCGTATTTCCTGCTGCGCTGGCTGTGGGTGCTGTGGCCGAGTCTGACGCTGCGCCTGCCCGCGCAGAAGGCGGCACTCGTCGGCTCCGCAGCGACGGCCACGGCCTACGCGCTGCTGTCCGGCTTCGAGCCGCCGGCACAGCGCGCGCTGATCATGCTGCTGCTGGGCTACGCGGCGCTGTGGTTCGAGCGGCCCGCGCTGGTGCCGCGCGCCTTGATGCTCGCCTGGTTCGCCATCGTCGCCGCCGATCCCCTGGCGCTGCTCAGCCCGGGCCTGTGGCTGTCGTTCTGCGCGGTGGGCGCCATCCTGTACGCCGTCTCCGGACGGCTGGGCTCGGGCGGGCGCCTGCTCGAGCTGCTGAGATTGCAGGCGCTGCTCAGCCTCGCGCTACTGCCCTTGACGTTTTTCTTCTTCCAGGGCGGAGGCTGGCTGGGGCCCGTGGCCAATGCGATGGTCGTGCCGCTGTTCACGCTGCTGCTGCCCGCGCTGCTGCTGGCCGTGGGGTTCGCCGCGCTCGCACCGGCGCTCGGCCTGCCGGTCCTGTCGGCGGTGGCCTGGGCCATTTACGCCGTACGCGCCGCGCTCGGCTGGGCGGCCGCGCACGCGCCCGGAGCCTGGATCGCCGCCAGTCCGCAACCCGCCGCGCTGCTGCTCGCCCTGCTGGGCGTGATCGCCTTGATGGCGCCGCGCGGGCTGCCGCTGAAGACCTTCGCGGCGCTGTGTTTTGTGCCGCTGTTTTTGCCGTTCGCAAGCGCGCCGCAGAGCGGGTTCGCGCTCACCGCGCTCGATGTGGGCCAGGGCTTGTCGGTGGTGGTGCGCACGGCGCATCACGCGCTGCTGTTCGACGCCGGGCCGGCGTTCGGGGAAGACTTCGATGCCGGGCGTTCGCAGGTCGTGCCTTACCTGCTGGCCCAGGGCGTGCGCCGGCTCGATCTCATGATCGTCTCTCATGCGGATGTGGATCATCGCGGCGGCGCGCCGGCGGTACGCCGGGCGCTGACGGTGGACGACGAGCTGGGCGCCCTTGCGCCGCGGCCGTGCGTGGGCGGCGATCGCTGGAGCTGGGATGGCGTGGACTTCGAGATTCTCAACGGGCCGCAAGATGCCGCCGGCTTGCCGCACCCGCGCAACAACGGCGGCTGCGTGCTGCGCGTCGTCGCGGGCGATCACGCCGCTTTGCTGCCGGCCGACATCGAGGCGGGCGCCGAGCGGCGCCTGCTCGCCGACCAGCCGCAGGCTCTGCGCGCGGACGTGCTGCTGGCGCCGCATCACGGCAGCCGGACGTCCTCGACCGAGGCCTTCGTGCGCGCGGTGGCTCCGCGCGTGGTGATCTATCCGGCGGGTTGGCAGAATCGTTTCGATTTCCCGCGCGCGCCGGTCGTGGCGCGTTACGCGGCGCTGGGCGCCGAACAGCACATGACCGGCCTGGAAGGCGCGGTGACGGTGCGCGTGGACCAAAGCGGGATCCTCGCCCTCGGCAGCGAGCGCGGGCTCCATCCGCGCTTGTGGCGCCAGCCGGCCCAGCCCGTGCCGGGCGCTCCTCAGAGCCGGGTCGGATTGGGGGCGTCGCCGTAGACCTGCCGCGGATCGAAGGTCTTGGCGTGTTCCTCGAACTTCAGCACGCGCTTGGCATCGCCCGGACCGACCGGCACCGAGCGGTAGAAGCACGAGCGGTAGCCGACGTGGCAGCTTGCCTCGCCGGGAATGCGCACGCGCAGCCACACCGCGTCCTGGTCGTCGTCGATGCGCAGCTCCACCACTTTCTGCACCAGGCCGCTCGTCGCGCCTTTGTGCCACAGCACGCCGCGCGAGCGGCTGAAGTAATGCGCCTCGCCGGTGGCGATGGTGCGCTTGAGCGCTTCGGCGTTCATGTAGCCCAGCATCAGCACTTCGCCGCTGTCGGCGCTGGTGGTGACGCAAGGGATCAGACCGTGCTCGTCGAACTTCGGCGCCAGCTCGTGGCCCTCCTCGACCTGCTCGACGGAGACGCGGGCGGCAAAGGCGATGTCGGGGATCTCGTTGGACGGCATGGCGGCGGTGTGCGGGCGCGGGGCGCCGTTATAGCACAGCCGCGAGGGAATTCAGAATGGCCGGCGTTGCAGCGGGGCCAGCGGATGCGACAGTGGGGCGACGGCCTGCGGCAGGCTCTGAGGCACGGGCGGCGGCGCCGGCGGCGGCCGGCGATAGGGCGGGGAAGGGCGGTTGCCGGGCTGCGGCTTGCCGGGCGGCGGGCTGGTGCCGTAGTAATAGCCGGGATAGTAGGGGTAATACCAGGGTTCGTACCACCAGGGATCGCCCCAGTAGCCGTAAAAGCCGCCGTACACCGTCGGCGCGTTGTAGGCGCAGCAGTAGGGATCGGTGGGCTGGGTGGCACAGCCGGCAAGGCCCAGCACCGCGGCCATGGCCAGCCGCCGCAAACCGCGCACGGGCAGATTCCGAGTCATGCGGCGATCCTGGCGCGAGGCGACTGAATGCGCCCTGAACGTCCTCACGTCCTCGCCCCCGCGCGAGCGACGGCGCCTTTCATGACGCCTTCGTAGGCGCGCACTTCGACCGCCGCGCCGGGCCGCTGCGCCGCGACGCGCCGCGCCAGATGCGCCGCGATGCGCTCGACCGTGCTGTCCGCGTCCAGAAGATCGCAGCGGCTGGCCGGGAGTTCCAGCGCGTAGCGTCCTTCGCCCGACACGTATTCGAAGCGCCAGCGCCCGTTGCGGGCCAGGACGCGATCCTCGCGCGTGCCGAGATAGATGTCGCGCCAGCGCTGTGCCCATTGCGCCTCGATCTGCGGCTCGCGCCGCCCGTCGATGCGGATTTCGAGGCGCGAGCGGTGGCCGTGGGCGATGCGCTGGCAGCGGCCGGTGTGCTTCTTGAGGCCGTGGCTGTAGTGATAACGGGCGCCGGCGATGCGCTCGTGGCGCAGCCTGATGGAGAGCGCGGCCACGTTGGGCGGCAGCTCGCGCGCCAGCCTGGTTTGCAGGTGCCGGGCTAGGGTCGCGGCGTCCACCCGGTCGGCGTCGATCAGCGTGACCGCCTGCGGCGGCGAGACGTGCTCGACGGCGCCGGTGGCCGCGGCGAACCGCAGCGCGATCTCGTGGCGCGTGCGGTGCAGGGAAAGCTGCGGCGCGCGCGCCGGCACCAGCAGGCTGTGGTCGCCGTTCTGGTCGATCGCGCGTTTGAGGCGCCGCTTGACCTCGCCGAAGTCCACGAGCATGGATTGCGCGTCGAGTTCGCCTTCCAGCTCCACGTCCACGATCCAGGATTCGCCCACCAGCCCGCGTGCCGCGTCGAGGCGGGCGGCGTCGAGCACGGTGAGCTGTTCGACGAACAAGCGGGTGGGCGCGCGCGGCATGAAAGCACGGGTGGAGGAAAGCAAATAGTTTAAGATTTCGCACTTTTCCACGCCCGCGCCCATGACCGTCGTCACCCGTTTCGCTCCCAGTCCGACCGGCTTCCTCCACATCGGCGGGGTCCGCACGGCGCTGTTTTCCTGGCTCTACGCGCGGCGGCACGGCGGGCGGTTTTTGCTGCGCATCGAGGACACCGACCGCGAACGCTCCACCGAGGCGGCGGTGCAGGCGATCTTCGAGGGTCTGGAATGGCTGGGCCTCGTCGCCGACGCGCCGCCGGTGTTTCAAACCCGGCGCATGGCGCGCTATCGCGAGGTGATCGAGCGCATGCTGGCGGAAGGCACGGCATACCGCTGCTACTGCAGCAAGGAAGAACTCGACGCCCTGCGCGCCGCGCAGATGGCGCGCAAGGAGAAGCCGCGCTACGACGGCCGCTGGCGGCCGGAACCAGGCAAGACGCTGCCGCCGCCGCCCCCGGGCGTGGCGCCGGTGGTGCGCTTCAAGAATCCCGCGGCCGGCCGTCTGGTGGTGCACGACCTGATCAAGGGCGCGATCGAATTCGACAACGCCGAGCTCGACGATCTGATCATCGCGCGCGCCGACGGCACGCCGACCTACAATTTCTGCGTGGTCGTGGACGACATGGACATGGGCATCACCCACGTCATCCGCGGCGACGACCACGTCAACAACACGCCGCGGCAGATCAACATCCTCCAGGCGCTCGGCGCGCAGCCGCCGGCCTACGCCCACGTGCCCATGATCCTGGGCGCCGACGGCGTGAAGCTGTCCAAGCGCCACGGCGCGGTGAGCGCCATCGAGTATCGCGCGCTCGGCTTCATGCCCGAGGCGCTGCTCAACTACCTGGTGCGCCTGGGCTGGTCGCACGGAGACGAAGAAATATTTTCGCGCGAGCGGATGATCGAGCTGTTCGACTTGTCGGAGGTGCACAAGTCGCCGGCGCGCTTCGACATGGACAAGGCGGTGTGGGTCAACCATCAGTACCTCAAGACCGCCGATCCGGCGATCGTCGCCCCGGAGCTGGACTGGCATTTGCGCCGCATCGGCGTCGATCCCGGCCAAGGCCCGCCGCTCGCGGCGGTGATCCTGGCCCAGCGCGAGCGCTGCAAGACGCTGGTCGAGATGGCGGAAAAATCCGCGTTCTTCTATGTGGAACCGAAGGCTTACCACGACAAGGACGCGGCCAAACATCTCACGGCCGACGCGGCGCCGCTGCTGGAGGCCTTGAGCGCCCGCCTCGCCGCCCTGGCGCAGTGGACCGCCCCGGCGCTGCACGAGGCCGTCAACGCGCTCGCCGCCGAACGCGGGGTCGGCCTGAACAAGGTGGCGCAGCCCGTGCGCGTGGCGCTGGCCGGTCAGGCGATCTCGCCCCCGATCGACCAGACCCTGGCGCTGCTGGGCCGCGAGCGGACGCTGGCGCGGCTGGCCGCCGCTGTGAAGTTCGTTCAAAACCGTCAAAATTAGTTTTCGTCAGTCCCGCGAAAGCGGCAATCCGCGCACCGCGCTCGGCCTTCTGCGGATCCCGCGCGTCGCGCAGGACGATTCAGGAACCAGGGCTCGCATGTCCATCCAAATCACTTTTCCCGACGGCAGCCGCAAGACCTACGACACGCCGCCGACCGGGCTGGCCATCGCCCAGAGCATTTCCCCGAGCCTGGCGAAGAAGGCCGTGGTGGTGAAGGTCGACGGCGAACTGTGGGATCTGACCCGGCCCATCGAGCGCAGTGCTTCGATCGAGATCGTCACGCGCGATGCGCCGGAGGCGCTGCAAGTCATCCGTCACGACGCCGCGCACGTGCTGGCGCAGGCGGTGCAGGAACTGTATCCCGGCACCCAGATCACGTTCGGTCCGGCCACCGAGGACGGTTTCTACTACGACTTCGCCCGGGCGGAGCCTTTCACCCAGGCCGACCTGGAAAAGATCGAGCAGAGGATGCGCGAGATCGTCGCGCGCGATCTGCCCATCAAGCGCGAGATCTGGTCGCACGAGGAGGCGGTCAAGTTCTTCGAGCGCTGCGGCGAGACGTTCAAGGCCGAGTGGATCCGCGAAGGCCTGAAGCCCGACGAGCCGCTGTCGATCTACCGGCAGGGCGATCAGTGGCTGGACCTGTGTCTGGGACCGCACCTGCCCTCGACGGGCAGGCTCGGCACCGCCTTCAAGCTCACCAAGGTCTCCGGCGCCTACTGGCGCGGCGATGCCAGCAAGGCCCAGCTCCAGCGCATCTACGGGCTGGCCTTCGCCACGGAGGACGCGCTCAAGGCGCATCTGAAGATGCTGGAGGAAGCCGAGAAGCGCGATCACCGGCGGCTCGGCCGGCAGCTCGACCTGTTCCACATGCAGGAAGAGGCTCCCGGCATGGTGTTCTGGCATCCCAAGGGCTGGACCCTGTGGCAGGCGGTGGAGCAGTACGTGCGCCGCGTGTATCGCGCCAGCGGCTACCAGGAGGTGCGCGCGCCGCTGATCGCCGACGTGAGCCTGTGGAAGAAGTCCGGCCACTGGGACAACTACAAGGAGAACATGTTCTTCACCGAGAGCGAGAAGCGCATCTACGCGGTGAAGCCCATGAACTGCCCGGGTCACGTGCAGATCTACAACGCCGGCCTGCACAGCTACCGCGACCTGCCGATCCGCTATGCCGAATTCGGGAGCTGCCACCGCAACGAGCCTTCCGGCGCGCTGCACGGACTCATGCGCGTGCGCGCCTTCACCCAGGACGACGGCCACATCTTCTGCATGCCGCAGCAGATCGAATCGGAAGTGACGGCCTTCCATCGGCAGGCGATGAAGGTCTATGCCGATTTCGGCTTCACCGAGGTCGCCGTCAAACTCGCCCTGCGGCCGGACCAGCGCCTCGGCACCGACGAGGTCTGGGATCGCTCGGAAGAGGCGCTGCGCGCCGCCTTGCGCAGCGCCGGCGTGGCGTGGACCGAGTTGCCGGGCGAAGGCGCGTTCTACGGGCCGAAAATCGAATACCACCTCAAGGATTCGATCGGCCGCTCCTGGCAGCTCGGCACCATGCAGGTGGATTTCTCGATGCCCGAACGCCTGGGCGCGGAATACGTGGACGAGCATTCGCAGCGCCAGGTGCCGGTGATGCTGCACCGGGCCATCGTCGGCTCCATGGAGCGCTTCATCGGCATCCTCATCGAGCACTACGCCGGCGCGCTGCCGCTGTGGCTGGCGCCGGTGCAGGTCGTGGTGGCGCCGATCGTCTCCGACGCGGACGCTTACGCCAGCGAAGTGACGCAGGCCCTGTGCGCCGCCGGTCTGCGCGCGCAAGCCGATCTGCGCAACGAGAAGATCAACTACAAGGTGCGCGAGCACTCTCTGCTGAAAGTCCCGGCGCTCGCGGTGGTGGGCCGCAAGGAGGCCGAGACGAGAACCGTGACTCTGCGGCGCCTGGGCGTGGAAAAACAGGAAACGCTGGCGCTGGCCGCGGCGGTCGAGCGGCTCGCCGCCGAAGCCGCGGCGCCGTGAGCGCCGCCGTCGCGCTGCTCGCCGTCGCCACGGCCGCCGCGGCGGCCGGCGCAGGCCCGCCGGCGACGCCGCTGCGCTTCCACGGCGAATGGCGCCAGGGCGCGCTCTTGCTGGGCGAGGCGCCGCCGGGCAGTGCGATCCGTTTCGACGGGCACGGCCTGGACCTGACGCGCGACGGCGTGTTCGTGATCGGCCTGGATCGCGACGAGCCGTCGCCGGCGCGCATCGAAGTGCGCACGCCCGGCGCGCCGGAGCGGACGCTGGAATACCCGGTGGCGCCCGGCGACTGGAAAGTGCAACGCATCGAAGGTTTGCCGCCGCAACAGGTCAACCCGCCGCCGCAGGTCGCGGCGCGCATCCGCCGCGAGGCCGCCGAGATCCGCACCGTGCGCAACAGCGCCAGCGATCTCACGGGTTTCACGCAGCGCTTCATCTGGCCGGTGCACGGCGCACTCTCCAGCGTGTTCGGCAGCCAGCGGATCTTGAACGGCGAACCCAAACAGCCGCACTACGGCGTCGATCTCGCCGTGCCCAGCGGCACGCCCGTACGCGCGCCGGCCGATGGGCGCGTGAGCCTGGTCGCGCAAGACTTCTATTTCACCGGCACGACGCTCATGCTCGACCACGGCCACGGGGTGCAGAGCGTGTTCGCGCACCTCTCGCGCATCGAGGTCAGGCTCGGCCAGCGTGTGCGCCAGGGGCAGGTGATCGCCTTGAGCGGCGCTTCCGGCCGCGCCACCGGCCCCAATCTGCACTGGGGCGTGAGCTGGTTCGACAATCACGTCGATCCGGCGGCTCTGGTCGCCAGGTCGCCGCTACGCTGAGACGGCCGGATTCAGCCGGGCGGCCACTTGAGCGGTCTGCCGGCGAGTACGTGCAGGTGCAGGTGGAACACGCTTTGTCCCGCGCCGGCGCCGTTGTTGATGGCGACGCGGAAGGCTTCACCGCAGCCGGCCTCGCGGGCGACCTGGCTGGCGACGAGCAGCAGATGGCCCAGCAGGGCCTGGTCCTCGGGCGTGGCATCGCTGAGCCGGGGGATCGGCTTGCGCGGGATCACCAGAAGATGCAGCGGCGCGCCGGGGTTGATGTCCTTGATGACCACGCACTGCTCGTCCTCGTACACGAAGCTTCCGGGCAGTTCGCGGTCGATGATTTTCTGGAACAGCGTCTTGGGGGAGGGCGAATCGGGCTTGTCGGTACTGGCGGTCATGGCGTCGTCCACGCTCGATGCGAAGTCCCCCGAGTTTAAGCGAAGCCACGGCCGCAGTTGCTAACATGGCGATCCCGTGACCGCCGGAAGCCGCGTGAACGCCGCGCCAGCCCCGCATCGTCCCGCCGTCGTCTATCGCCGCCTGCTGCGCTACGCCGCGCCGCACTGGCGCATGTTCCTGCTCGCCATGCTGGGCATGGTGCTGTACTCGGCCACCGACGTGACCTTCGTGCGCCTGGTCAAGCCGCTGATCGACCGCATCTTCGTGGCCCACGACCCGCTGGTGATCCGCTGGATGCCGCCGGTAATCCTGGCGGTGTTCCTGGTGCGCGGGCTGGCGAATTTCACCTCCAGCTACGCCATCGCCTGGATCGGTCAGCGCGTGGTGGCGCAGTTGCGCCAGCAGGTGTTCGAACACCTGTTGCGCGTGCCGGTGGGGCACCACGACCGCGCGCGCACCGCGGACCTGCAGACCCAGCTCACCTACCACGCCAGCCAGGTGGCGGACTCGGCCAGCGGCGTGCTCACCTCGCTGGTGCGCGACGGGCTGTCGGCGCTGGGCCTGATCGGCCTGATGTTCTACACCAACTGGAAACTGACGCTGTTCGTGCTCTTGATCGGGCCGCTGGTGGCCTGGTCGATCGCCTGGGTCAATCGCCGCTTCCGCGTCATTTCGCAGCGCATCCAGCGCTCGGTGGCCAATATTTCGCACTCGGCCGACGAGGCCATCACCGGCCGCCGCGTGGTCAAGGTTTACGGCGGCGAACGTCTGGCGCTCCAGAGCTTCGGCAAGGTCAACGACGAGCTGCGCCGCCAAAGCCTCAAGATGACGGTGACCAACGCGTTGTCCTTGAGCACGCTGGAGGTGATCGCCGCCATCGGCGTGGCGCTGCTGGTGTTCGTGGCCACCTTGCCGCACATGCTCGGCGACATCACCGCCGGCACCTTCACCTCGTTCGTGGCCGCCATGCTGTCGCTGCGCGCGCCATTGTCGTCGCTGACCAACATCAGTCAGAACCTGCAGCGCGGCATCGTCGCGGGCGCGGAACTGTTCGCCTTTCTCGACACGCCGGCGGAACAAGACCGGGGACGGCGGCCGCTGGCGCGCGCGGTGGGCGACATTCGCTTCGAGCAGGTGGATTTCTCCTACGAGGGGCAGGGTCGCCATGCGCTGTCCGGCATCGATCTCGAGATCCCGCACGGTCGCACCGTGGCGCTGGTCGGCAAGACCGGCAGCGGCAAGACCACGCTGCTTTCGCTGATCCCCCGCTTCTACGATCCCGTCCGCGGCCGCGTGCTGCTCGACGGTCATGACCTGCGCGAATACCGGCTCTCCGATCTGCGCCGCCAAATCGCGCTGGTGGATCAGAACGTGGTGCTGTTCAACGCCAGCGTGGCCGACAACATCGCCTACGGCGCGCCGCAGGCCACGCGGGCGCAGATCGAAGCCGCCGCGCGCCGCGCGCAGGCCTGGAGCTTCATCGAAAGGCTGCCGCGCGGCCTCGATACGCCGATGGGGCAGGAAGGCTTGATGTTTTCCGGCGGCGAGCGCCAGCGCATCGCCATCGCCCGCGCCCTGCTCAAGGACGCGCCGATCCTGCTGCTCGACGAGGCGACCTCCGCGCTCGATGCCGAATCCGAGCGCCTGGTGCAGCAGGCGCTGGAGGAACTCAAGCGCGGCCGCACCACCCTGGTCATCGCCCACCGCCTGTCCACCGTGCAGAGCGCGGACCTGATCGCGGTGCTGCAGGAGGGCCGCATCGTCGAGCAGGGCAGCCACGCGGAGCTTTTGGCGCGCAACGGCGTTTACGCCGCGCTGCATCGCATGCAGTTCCGCGAGGCGGCGGCACCCGCCGCGGCCTAGGCCACGCCTTCACAACCGATGCGCAACTGGCTGGAGCGGCGCTGGTACGCGCAAACGCCGCCGCCGCGATTCCTGCGGCCGCTGGCGGCGCTCTACGGCGCGGTCGCGCAAGGCGTGGCCGCGCGGCGCAAAAGGCAGGCGGTGCGTCTGCCGGCGCCGGTGATCGTGGTCGGCAATCTCGCCCTCGGCGGCACCGGCAAAACGCCTTTCGTGATGTGGCTGGTTGAAACCCTGCGCGCGCGCGGCCGCAAGCCGGGCGTCGTCAGCCGCGGCTACGGCGGACGGACCGGTCGCGATCCGCTGCGCGTCACGCAACACACCGATCCCGCGCGATGCGGCGACGAGCCGGCGCTGCTGGCCCGGCGCCTGGGCGTGCCGGTGGCGGTGGCGCCGGATCGCGTGGCCGCCGCGCGTCTGCTGCTGGACTCCGGCGCGGCGGACGTGATCGTCGCCGACGACGGCCTGCAGCACTACCGCCTGGCGCGCGACCTGGAAATCTGCGTGGTGGACGGCGCGCGCGGTCTGGGCAACGGCGCCTTGCTCCCGGCCGGGCCGCTGCGCGAGCCGCCGGCGCGGCTGTCCGAGGTGAACTTCGTGGTGGTCAACGGCGGCGGCTGGCGCACGGCGCTGGCGCCGTGCGTGGACCTGCATCTGCGCCTCAACGAGGCCGTCTCGCTGCGCGACGGCGAGCGCCGGCCGTTGGCGCATTTCGCAGGACGACGCGTGCACGCGGTGGCCGGCATCGGCCATCCGCCGCGTTTCTTCGCCGCGCTGCGTGCCGCCGGGCTGCAGCCCATCGAGCATCCGTTTGCCGATCATCACCGCTACGCGGCGGCGGATCTGGCCTACGACGACGGGTTGCCGGTGTTGATGACCGAGAAGGACGCGGTCAAGTGTCTTGCCTTCGCGCGGCCGGACTGGTGGTGCGTGCCGGCGCGTGCGGAGCTGTCCGCCGGGGACGCGGCGGCTGTGCGACAATGGCTCGATCGCGTGTTCGCCGCCTTCGACGCCGCTCATGGATAAACGCCTGCTCGACATCCTGGTCTGCCCGGTCACCAAGGCGCCGCTGGAATGGCATCCCGAGCGTCAGGAACTCTGGTGCCGCGCCTCGCGCCTGGCCTATCCGGTGCGCGACGGCATTCCGGTGATGCTGGAGGAAGAAGCGCGCCCGCTCACCGACGAAGAACTCGGCGCGAAGCGCTGACCGTCTCGGCCGCGTGACCGCCTTCAAGCTCGTCATCCCGGCGCGGCTGTCCTCCACCCGCTTGCCGCGCAAGGTGCTGCGCGAACTGGCCGGCCGGCCGCTGCTGCACTGGGTGTGGGAGGCGGGCTGCGCCTCGGGCGCGGAGGAAGTGATCGTCGCCACCGACGCCGAAGAAGTCCTCGCCGCCTGTCGCGCATTCGGCGCCGATGCGCGCCTGACCTCCGCCGACCATCGCTCCGGCACCGATCGCGTGGAACAGGTCGCGCGCGAGGCCGGCTGGCGCGAGGACAGCCTGGTGGTCAACCTGCAGGGCGACGAGCCGCTGATGCCGCCCGCGCTGATCCGCGCGACCGCCCAATGGCTGGCCGAGGACCCCCAGGCCGAGATCGCCACCGCGGCGCACCGCATCGACACGCGCGCGCAGTGGCTCGATCCCAACGTGGTCAAAGTGGTGTGCGACGCGCGCGGGCACGCGCTGTATTTTTCCCGCGCGCCGATTCCCTGGCCGCGCGACGGCGGCGACGCCCGCCCGCCGGCGCTCGCGCTGCGTCACATCGGCTTGTATGCCTACCGCGTCGGCGCGCTCAGGCGCCTGGCGCGACTGCCGCACGCGCCGCTGGAGGACTGCGAGCTCCTGGAGCAACTGCGCGCGCTCGCGCACGGCATGGCGATCCGCGTCGGCGTGACCGAGCTCGAAGTCCCGCCCGGCGTGGACACCGAAGCCGATCTCGCCGCGGTCGCGGCGCGGCTCGAGGCGCACCGCCGGTGAACGACGCCGCCGCGCGCGCTTCCCGCTTGACGCGCGGCCAGCGTCTGCGCGCCTGGCTGCACATGCTGTTCGCCGACCACGCCGTGTTCCGCTACTGGTTCAACACGCGCCGGCAGGTGGCGCCCGGCTTTTACCGTTCCAGTCATCCCTTGCCCCACCAGTTGCGCGCCGGCGCGCGCGCCGGCGTGCGCGCCGTGCTCAGTCTGCGCGGCGACGAGGCGCATATCGGTTCCAACCGGCTCGAGCGCGAGCTGTGCGCCGAACTGGGCCTGCGGCTCGTGCATTTCCCCATCGGTTCGCGCGACGCGCCCTCGCGCGAGCAGGTGCTGCGCCTGGCGCAACTGTTCCGCGAGCTGCCGCGGCCGCTTTGGGTGCACTGCAAGTCCGGGGCGGACCGCGCCGGCCTGGCCAGCGCGATTTACCTGATGCTGGAGGAAAAGCAGCCGCTGGAACGCGCGCTGCGCGAACTGCGTTTCTGGCCTTACGGCCACGTGCGCCAGGCCAAGACCGGCATCCTCGACCACTTCTTCGAGTGCTACCGCGTGGCGCGCGACGCGCGCGGCGTCGATTTCCTGAGCTGGATCGAACGCGATTACGATCGCGAGGCGGTGCGCGCCTCGTTCCACGAAAGCTGGTGGGCGCGCCAGATCGTCGATCGCGTGCTGAAGCGAGAATAGCGACGCGAGCACAGGCGAGCATTCGCGCTTGCGGCTTGCCGGCGGCAAGCCGTGCGAACGCCAACGCCCGGCCATGGAGGGTCGGGCTGGGTTGAACGAAACGAGGCCGTTGCGCCAAGGACGGCGACGTACCGACTACAAGAACTCAGCGTCGCGGCAGGCGCAGGCGCCGCTGCGGAATCTCAAGCCTCGCTGCGCGTGGTCTCCTGAGCCGGCGCGTCGGCAGCCGTGGATGCCGCTGGCGATTCCGGCCGCGATGGCGGCGGCGATGGCGGCTGAGGATCCCGCCGCGCCTCGAGCGGCGTTTCGCCGTCGTGGGGCACGGCCGGCGGCGAAGTCGGCGGCGTCCGAGCCGCAGCGACCGATGCCGGGTCGGCTGCGGGTTCGGGCACGCGCGGCGGTGCGGGCCGATTCAGTTCGGCCTGCGGCGCGGACTGCGCGCGCTCGTGCGCGGAGGCGGCTTCGGTCGGCGTTTCGGCGGGCCGGGATGCGCTCGCGGCGGATTCCACGCCGTCGGCCTTGGCCGGCGCGGTTTCCTGCGGGAATGCCGGTTCCGCGGATTCGGGGCGAGGCGCGGGCGTCCCGGCCGCGGGCTGTTGCGTCGCCGTCTGGGCTTGCTGAGCTTGTCCTTCGCCGCGCCCGCGGCCGCGGCCGCGACGACCACGGCGGCGCCGTCCGCCTTCGCGGTGTTCGCCGGCGACGCTCTCGGGACTCGAGGTGTTCGCGGCTGCCTGCGGGCGTGACTCGCCACCGGCGCGCGGCGGCTGCGGGCGCTGGTTCTGGTTCTGCGGCGCTCCCGCGCCTTGGGCTTGTCCGCGTTGCGGCCCGCGTTGCTCCGGACGTTCGCGCCGCTGCGGCTGAGTGCGTTGCTCGCCACGCTCGGAGGCGCGGTTCTCGCCGCGAGGTTCACGCCGCGCTTGTTCCGCGCGCGGCGGCTGCGGCAGCCGCGCGGCTTGTGCGGACTCGGTCGGTCTGGGCCGCGGCAGGGGCTGGGCGGCGATCGGCGCCGGTGCGGGCGTGGCGGTGCGCGGACCGAAGCCCAGCCAGCGCAGCAGCCGCTGCCAGAAGCTTTCCCGCGTCGCCGGCTGCAGCGCCGGTATCGGTGCCGGTGCCGGCGCGGCGGGCAGCAGCGGCTTGACCGCCGGTTCGGCTGCCGGCCGGGCCGCCGGAGCGCCCGGCGTCAGGGCCGCGCGCGACTCGGCCGCGAAATCCTCGGCGATGCGGTAAGACAGCGCGGCGTTGTTGTCCTGCTGCAAGTGATCCACGCGCACGCGCGTGATCTGGAAATTGGGCGATTCCAGCGTCTCGTTGGGGACGAGGGTGACGGTGACCAGATAGCGCGACTCCAGCTCCGAGAGCACCGCGCGCTTTTCGTTGAGCAGGAAGGTGGCGACGTCCACCGGCAACTGGGCGATGACGCGGCCGGTGCGGTCCTTCATGCACTCTTCCTCGATCAGGCGCAGCACCGACAAGGCCAGGGATTCCACCGAACGGATCTGGCCGCGACCTTGGCAGCGCGGGCAGGGGATCTGGGTGTGCTCGGACAGCGAGGGCCGCAGGCGCTGGCGGCTCATCTCCAGCAATCCGAAGCGCGACAGGCGGCCGAGCTGAACGCGCGCGCGGTCGGCGCTGCAGGCCTCGGCCAGGCGTTTTTCCACCTCGCGCTGGTTCTTGCCGCTGGCCATGTCGATGAAGTCGATCACGATCAGGCCGCCCAGGTCGCGCAGGCGCAGCTGGCGCGCGATCTCCTCGGCCGCCTCCAGGTTGGTCTGCAGCGCGGTTTCCTCGATGCCCGCGCCGCCGGTGGCCTTGGCCGAGTTGATGTCGATGGCGGTCAGCGCCTCGGCGTGGTCGATGACGATGGAGCCGCCGGAGGGCAGGCGCACCTGGCGCTCGTGGGCCGATTCGATCTGGCTTTCCACCTGGTAGCGCGAGAACAGCGGGATGTCGTCGCGGTACAGCTTGAGCTTGGCGAGCTCGGCCGGCATCGAGCGTTCCATCTGCGCGCGCGCCTGCTCGTAAATTTCGGCGTTGTCGACGATCACCTCGCCGATGTCGGGTCGCAGGTAATCGCGCAGCGCGCGCAGCACCACATTGTTTTCCTGGTAGATCAAAAACGGCGCCGGCCGTTCGCGAGCGGCCTCGACGATGCGCTTCCAGATATCCACGAGCTGGTCGAGGTCGGCCTGTAGCTCGGCCGTGCTGCGGCCGATGCCGTTGGTGCGCACGATCACGCCCATGCCCTCGGGGAGCTGGAGCGCGTTGAGCGCTTCCTTGGCTTCCTCGCGCTCTTCGCCTTCGACTCGGCGCGAGATGCCGCCGGCGCGCGGATTGTTGGGCATCAGCACCAGGTAGCGCCCCGCGAGGCTGGCGTAGGTGGTCAGCGCCGCGCCTTTGTTGCCGCGCTCCTCCTTCTCGACCTGGACGATCAGCTCGGCGCCTTCGCGGATCTGGTCGCGGATTCCGCGGCCTTCGCCGTTCAAGTATTCGCGGCTGATCTCCTTGAACGGCAAAAAGCCGTGGCGCTCGGCGCCGTAATCGACGAAGCAGGCTTCGAGACTGGGCTCGACGCGGGTGATCTTGCCCTTATAGACGTTGGACTTGCGCTGTTCGCGCGAGGCCAGTTCGATGTCGAGGTCGTAGAGCTTCTGGCCGTCGACGATCGCCACGCGCAGCTCTTCGCGCTGGGTGGCGTTGATGAGGATTCTTTTCATTGTGGCGGTCTCGGTGGACGCTCGACCGCAGGAGGCATCGACGACGGGATGCGGCGCGCGCCGTGCCTGGCTTCGTGCCAATGCGCGCCTCGATCGTTCCTGAAATCGTACCCTTAGGGCTTGGATTCGGCTTGATCATCATCCCCGCCTCGCGCGGGAACGTGGTGGTCTGGAAAAACGCCCTTCGTCGGCGAAGGGCACGGAAATGGCTTGCGGGCGCGGTCGCGGCGGTCTGTTACCATGGCCCGTCGCGCGCCCGGCCGCTGCGTGCTGTACACGGGTCGCGGCCCGCCCGGACTGCCGTCCGGGCCGGACAAGTGTGCCACAGCCCGAGGCAAAGCGGTAGTTTCGCTTTGCGATCATAAACATCGAAGGAAACCCCGCGCCGGTTTCGAGGCGCCCGCCCGATGGCCAAAGAAAACTCGCCCGCCGCCCGCCCGCCGCAGGTGCGCAAGCTGGCGGTCGCCGCCGCCGAAGCCGGCCAGCGCATCGACAACTGGCTGCTGCGGCGCCTGCCCGGCGTGCCGAAATCGCACGTCTATCGCCTGCTGCGCTCCGGCCAGGTGCGGGTGGACGGCGGCCGGGCGCGTCCCGACCGCCGGCTGGCCGAGGGCGAGGAAGTGCGCATCCCGCCGGTGCGCCTCACCGAGCGCCGCGCGCCGATCCGCGCGCCCGATGCCCTGCTCGAGCGCCTGCGCGCCGCCGTGGTCCACGAGGACGCCGACTACCTGGCGCTGGACAAGCCGGCGGGCCTGGCTTCGCACGGCGGCAGCGGCGTGCCGTTCGGCGTGATCGAGGCCCTGCGCGGCGCGGGACGTCATCCCTTCCTGGAACTCGCCCACAGGCTGGACCGCGACACCAGCGGCGTGCTGCTGCTGGCCAAGTCGCGGCCGGCGCTGCTGCGCGCGCAGGCCGCGTTCCGCGCCGGCCTCGCGCACAAGCGCTATTTCGCGCTGCTGGCCGGGCGGCTGGCGGCGCCGCGCGAGGTCGATGCCGCGCTGGTCAAGAACCGGCTCGGCGGCGGCGAACGCTATGTCGCCATCGACGAGGAAGAGGGCAAGCCTTCCCACTCGCGCTTCGTCCCGCAAGCCCAATACCGCGACGCCACCCTGTGCGAGGTCGAGATCGCCTCCGGCCGCACCCACCAGATCCGCGTGCACGCGGCGGCGCTGGGCCATCCGGTGGCCGGCGACCGCAAATACGGCACGCGCGAACAGCACCGTCCCCTGCGCGCGCTGGGCTTGCGCCGGCTGTTTCTCCACGCCCATTTCCTGGAGCTGCCGGCCGCGGACGGCTTCCCGCGCCTTAAGCTCAGCGCGCCGCTGCCGGACGAGCTGCGCGAGTTTCTCGAGC
>Ga0070740_10002114_pt1 | contig 24450 bp, 27 predicted proteins | sample Coa_R2_FD_67286 | JGI IMG/M metagenome (GOLD analysis project Ga0070740, IMG submission 67286) | Surface soil microbial communities from Centralia Pennsylvania, which are recovering from an underground coalmine fire - Coalmine... | ecosystem: Environmental > Terrestrial > Soil > Unclassified ...
TGTGTTTGGTGTCTCAGTGTGAGAGAAAAGATCTTTTGCTCTTACAGAAAATGCAGGATCAGTAAGCAAGCAACCGCCTCCAGCATTTGGTGGATTGTCAAAACCAAATTCTTGTGCCATCTTTAGTTGTTCTTTTCTAGAGCGTCCTCTGATCATTCCAAGATTTTCTCTTTTGATTATTCCGTCCATCTCTGGCTTTGTTGGTGGCAACAATGCAGCAGAAAGCGGTCTTACAATAATTCCTTCTAATCCCGATTCTTTTTCTATTGTTTTCAGGGCCGGTGCAAACTGACTCATTGGTCTTTGGCCAAGAACCTCTCCTGATATGATAAATTCTGCGCCAATGTCGTCCATCACTTTTTTCCCAGCCTTGAACATCATTGCTCTACAATCAATACATGGATTCATTCCAGATCCATAACCGTGCTTTGGATGTTTTAGCATCTCAATGTAATCATCACCAAGGTATACTGTCTTTAGATCAACACCTAGCGAGTCTGCAGTCTCTCTTATTTCAAATCCACAACCTCTACCACAATCAAAATCGCAAAACGGAGTCTTGATTGCAACAGCAGTTACATCAAACCCTTGGTTTTGCATCATCTTTACAGCTAGTCTACTATCAAGACCGCCTGACAATAATGCTACAACTTTCTTTTTCTCTTCCACAAAACCAGAGGGTCATTTTCCAATATCTAAACCTTCCAGCAAATATAAAATAGCAAAGGGTTAGAATTGTTGTATTGAATCAACGCAGAAAAAATCTTCTCAAATATTGTAATGATACCGGATGTGATGCACTTGTTGCCTTTGAGCCTGAAAATCTATTTTATATGACTGGATTTTGGGGCGAGGCAATCGGAATATTGGACAAAAGTGGATGCACAATTGTCTCCCCAGAACTTGAGATGGGTCGTGCAAAAGACGAATCTACTGGCTGTGATGTGGTAAAATCCGAGCGTGGAAAAGGCTCTCTTGCCACTGTAGTCAAGATGCTCAAGGGAAAAAAAGTGTGCACAGACAGCGACAGTTACAATATCGTATCAAGCATGAAAAAGTCTCTGCCTGAAGTCAAGTCTTCAACTGATCCATTTTATCGAGCAAGACAAGTAAAAGATGCCCAAGAAATTGCCATACTCAAAAAGGCATCTTCGATACTCGATGAGATGTATGAGATGTGTGTTGATGAAATGATGATAGGTCAGTCTGAAGCCCAGCTCCAGACTATTTTGATGCAGTATGCAATGGAACGAGGCATGTTTGCAACTGGGTACAAGTCAACACTGAACCCATTGATAATTGCAGGTGGTCCAAATGGTTCACTGCCTCATGCACAGGTAACTGAAAGGAAATTCAAAAATGGAGACATGGTTGTAGTTGATCTTACTTTACGATACAAGGGATATGTCTCTGATGCAACAAGAACATTTGGTCTTGGTTCAGTATCTGCAGAAGCAAAAAAAGTCTATGAAATTGTGCGACAATCACAAGAGGCAGGACTCAAAGCTGTAAAACCAAATGTATCTTGCAAATCTGTAGATGATGCTTGCAGAAAATTAATTGAAAAGAAACAATATGGAAAATATTTCATCCATTCAACAGGTCATGGAATTGGACTTGAAGTACATGAATTGCCAAATCTTGGCCCATCAAGCACTGCAATTTTATCCAAAAACATGGCAGTTACAGTAGAACCTGGGATATACATTCCAAGAAAATTTGGTGTAAGAATCGAAGACTCTGTAATTGTTGGAAACAAAGTAGAGGTAATGCACAAGTTTACAAAAGAACTTGTTATAATTTAGAAAAATTATTTTCTATCTGAGTTTTGATAAACTTGACAACTTTGGCCTTGCTTTTCCATCCAGATTCAATAAAAGTTTTCGAGTTTACAACTATCACACTATTGTAACCAGGATTCTCCTTGTATCGTTTTGTGCCAATGTCGTTTGCAATGACAAGATCGCAATCTGATTGTGCCATCTTCTCCCTTGCTTTTCGTATCAATTCTTTCTTGGATACATTTGCTTCTGCCTTGAACCCAACAAGAAACGTGTCCCTCTGGAGCTTTTTGACATCGTTTATCATTTTTGGCACTCTAGTTAGCTTTAAAGAAATTCTAAGAAGGTCGCTGTCAAGTTTTGTTCTTTTTGGTTTCTCTGGAGTATAGTCAGAAGCAGCTGCTGCAAGGATTACAATGTCATACTTTTGTCTCATCTCTTTTTTTAGTGCGTTACTCATTTGCCCACTGGTTTCCACAGGTATCACCTTGGCGCCTTTTGGGGGAACTTCTGTTCCAGGACCATAAATCAAAGTGACTTTGGTGCCAGCTGAGACAAATTCTGATGCAAGCAAAACACCAGTCTTTCCTGTGCTCTGATTTGTAATCACCCTCACAGGGTCAATGTATTCTATGGTAGGACCCGCCGTGATGAGAACTTTCTTTCCCTTGAGAACAGATGACGCACCAAATTTTTTCAACGTATAATCAAGTATCTCTTCAGGTTCTGCAGCTTTTGCCTTTCCTTCAACAAAGCTTGGAGAAATAAAATCAACCTTATTTTTCAAAAATTCAATATTTTTTACAACTGCAGGGTTTTCATACATTGCCTGGTGCATTGCAAGTGCTATGACAATTGGGATCTTGGAGCCAAGCCCAACACTGAGTACCGTAGAGATTGGTGTATCATCAATACCATTTGCCAGTTTACCAAGTGTATTTGCAGTGCATGGATACACCACGATACAGTCTGATTGTTTATAGTCTGCAACCTTGATGTGCTCTAAGTCTCCAGTCAATTTTGTAATGACTTGGTTTCCTGTTGCCCACTTGAAGTAGCTTGGCTGGATCAAGTCAGTTGCAGCCTTACTTGCAACGCAGGTAACATCTGCACCGTGTCGCATAAACAGTCTTGCAAGCTCAATTGCCTTGTATGCAGCAACACTTCCTGATATGCATAAAATAATTTTCTTTCCTGCAAGCTCAGTACCATCAGAGCCAACGATATCTAGCGAAGGATGTTTTTCAACCAATTTCTTTTTTCAACTTGTCCAGTTCAGTTTTGTCCATTCCAAAAGAGTGTTCTGCACCAGGAAACTTGCCTGATGTCACATCACTCTTGTACGATTCTATAGCGTGAACAATATCAGAAGACAATTCAAGATATCTTTTTGCAAACTTGGGTTTTATTTTCTCATACAAGCCCAACATGTCATGGACTACTAGCACCTGCCCATCACAGTCAGGACCTGAACCTATGCCAATTGTTGGTACCTTGATGGAACCTGAAATAATCTTTGAGACCTCTTTTGTTACCATCTCAAGTGTTATGCAAAACACGCCTGCCTCTTCCAAGGCCTTGGCAGAATCAATCAACTTTATTGCAGCATCTTTTGTCTTTGCCTGGACCTTGTAGCCCTCCTGCAGAGTTGTAGTCTGGGGCTGGAACCCAATGTGCCCCATTACAGGTATCCCAATTTCTACAATAGCATGGATGGTATCTTTGATCTCAACTCCACCTTCAAGTTTTACCGCATCTGCACCTGCCTTGATTAGTTTGCCAGCATTTTCAATTGCCTGAGACTTGCTTGACTGGTATGACATGAATGGCATGTCTGCAACAACTAGTGCACTTTGCCGCCCTCTTGCAACTGCCTCTGTAAAAAGGCACATCTGGTCCATCGTAACCGGTATTGTGTTGTCATATCCTAGCATGACCATACCTGCACTGTCTCCAACAAGCAACATGTCAACTCCTGCCTTGTCACAAAGCTGTGATGTGGTGTAATCATATGCTGTTATTACAGTAATTTTTTTAGAATTTTTCATTGACAAAATGTCTCTGACAGACTTAGGCATTTGCCATTCTCCTTAGGTTTTTTCTTATGATTAGAGTAGATTTTTTCAGGTTCTTTTTGTTGTCAAATTTTGATTTCTTGTCAATGTCTTTTTTTGATAATTTTTTGCAAACATCAATCAGTATCTTCATTCCTCGGGTTACATTGTCTACGATTGTAATATCTGCAGTCTGTGCAGTGCGTGACATGGGATTCAAATCAAATGTTATGACATCTTTTCCAAATTTTTTGAGCGCAATTGTCCTGTCTCCGTCTTCTAGTGGAACAAGTACAACGTCTGCAGAAAATATTCCTCGCTTGTCCACAACCCGTCTTGCACTGTCAAGCTTTGGAATTTTTTTTGAAAACTTGGAGTCAAGTCCTAGTACTTCTTTTGCACCGTTTTTCTTTAAAACCTGAGATATGGCTTTTTTCCGCTTTTCGCTTGCATAAAACAAGTTTACCTCAATTTTTGCACCAGTTACCTTTGAGAGCTCGATTATCTCTTTTGTGCAAAGGGCTGCAAAGTTGCCATTTACCGATATTACAGGCAATTTAGCCGCAAGCAAAGCCCTAGCAGCAGCCTTTATTGCCTTGTGAGAGGTCTTGGTAGTCCTTTCACCTATGAGATAATCAAACATCTCACCCCTGCCATGTGCCAATAGCCCTTCTTCTACAACCAAACCATCCTTGAATCCATGGACAAGTTTTTCCCGGATGTAAAGAGATGTGGCTCTTGGGTGTGTCTTTGGAATCAACACTAGGAGACCCTAGCTCCACTCTTGTCTATCTCAGTTTTAATTATCATGCCATCATATTTTTTTAAAATTTGCATAACTTCAAGTTCCTTTGTCTTTGGTACAAGTGTAAATACAGTCTCTCCAAACATTGCAACACCTGACTTGAATCCATTTTGGGAGAGATCATCAATTACCTGCTGCATCTGTCTTGTGATAACATGGACATATTTTGCAAATTCAAGTGACATGTCCAAAAATTCCATCTGGTCCCTTGACTTTAGTAATTTTGTAACCATCTTTCCTCCAAGACCATTTATTTTTGACAGTTCAGTCTTGATGAACTGCTTTGTTGATATTGGTGAAAAACAAATTACAATTGCGGTGTAATCTGTGTGGATCTTTTGCAGGCTACCAATTCCTGGAGCACCATGTTTTGTCCTGATTTCAAACCCACCGTGATATGATGACAGTACGGTCCCAAGCCCTGTCTTGCAGTGGATCTCTGCATTGTGGGCAATCTGTCCTATTTTGGTACGGGATAGATTTGTTCCAAGTGCCTTGTTTAATGCAAATGCCAAGCTCAGTGCAACAGCACCACTAGAACCAAGACCATAGCCAACCGGTATTGTGGTGTCATGTTCTATATACAAAAAATAATTCTCTTTTACAATTTTAAAAAATTCTTTTACGACAAATTCAGAGACCTGGGTATTGTCAGACTTGAAGCCAGTTACTGTAATTTTAAATCCCGACTTGTCAGAGCTTGTAACTTTTACCTTTGTTGTCACTCCCTCCTTGATGCAAAATCCTGCACCGATTGACCCCTTTTGCTCTGGTTCCCTTGGCTCTACTTCTGCCTTGAAAAACCCAGTGATATGTCCTGGTGCAAAGGCCACTGCCTGCATAACTAGCTTAAATTTATGAGAAAATATAAAAATGATCATTAAATTATATAAATTAGTATAAATTGACTAAATTCATTCGACGCCTGCAAAGGATAGGAAGCAGCATCCTGGTGTCTTTGCCAATAGAGTGGGTCCAGGCAAACAAGCTAGAAAAAAGCGACGAGGTCGAGATTGAAACAGGCTCTAACAGTATCTCAATCACCCCAACTGGTGGAAGCAGACCGCCAAACGAAGTTGTGATTCCATATCCAGTATCAAAACAAGAAAACATAAGCGCCTATGTGACAGGTGCATACCTGCTTGGATATGATATCATCAAGATAAAAGGAAAATCAACCATATCCGTAGAGGACAGAGAAAAGATCCGTGGACTGATGCGAAGATTGGTTGGAATGGAAATTGTTGAGGAGGATGCATCAAATGTAAATGTCCAGTTCTTACTTGACGCAACCACATTGAGCCCTGATAAAATATTAAAAAGAATGAGCTCAATTGTTCTTGGAATGTTTCGTGATACAATTTCTTGTCTTGCATCAGATGACAGGTCTGTACTACAAACAATGCCAAGCAGGGATGACGAAATTGATAGACAATATTTCTTGCTGGTACGATTAATTCGAAGCGCAATGGTTGACAAGAAACTTGCAACTGCACTAAACTTGGGAAACATTGACATTTTAGATTATAGGGTTGCAGCAAACTTGTTAGAGACTGCAGGAGATACAATAATTGACCTTGCTCATTCCATTTCCGAGTTACCCATATCAAAATCTGATACAAAAAAATTGTACGATACTGCACAAGAGATAGAAAACGTGCATGAAAAATCAATCACCTCATTTATTGAAAACAATAGAAAACTTGCAATCGAGGCAATCACTTTACATCGAAACTATCAAAAAAAGATCTCAAGTGTTGGTTCTTCACTTGATCCAAAAAAACAAGGTTCAATCCAATTACTAAACTTGGTATTTACGTTTGAAAAACTATCAAGATGCTGGGCAGATGTTGCCGATTTGGTAAAGCCAGTCTATACGTGATATTTTTTATTTACAGCATAAGTCAAGACAGCACAGATTGTTTTAGAGTCTGTAATCTTTCCTGATGTTATCATCTTGAGGACCTTTTTGAAATCAATTTTTACTACAGACATGATTTCATCGTGGTCTAGCTGCAAGTCTCCTGCTTTTTTTATCCCTGATGCAACATAGCAATGGATGATTTCTGTATTGTATCCAATGGAAGGATAGTACTTGATGAGCGGTGCCATCTTTTTTGCTGTATATCCAGTCTCTTCACGAAGTTCCCTGTGGGCGCACTTGAGCGGCTTTTCTCCTTTTTCTAGTGTTCCTGCAGGAATTTCAAGCACATATCCATGTGGAAACCTGTGTTGTCGTACCAGCAGTATCTTACCGTCTTCTATTGCAAGTATGGCTGCAGCACCTGGGTGCTCTATTACTTCGCGTGTAACTTTGCGTTTGTTTATAGATAAAGTGTAAAGACTAAGTGAGAGAACCCTGCCCTTGAAGACATTCTTCCTCATTTAAAATGATTTTATCACAATTATGTTATGAATGTATCTCAGACATGAGATGAAGCCTCTTTGATTTCTTGGCTTGTACTATTGCATCTCTTACCCATTTATTCAAAAATGTAATTTTTTTTGGCATGAACAAATCAACAGAATGAATCCCTTCAATTTCATGTACCTTACCGGAAAGGTCATCCATCTTGTAGATGTTGTCAGTATACATGAAAAGAACAATCTGGTTCATGTGCACAAACGGATTTTGCAAATATGATCCTGCAAATGCCTTGGCAAGTTTTGCAAGTGTCTTTTTGACATCAGTTACCCCAACCAAAATTGCAAACGGAATAAACTCTCCCATCTTTTTTGGATTATATATCAAGGTAAACTGGATGGCTTCATCATTTTGTAATTTATCCAGTGAGCGGGCTATGGTCTTTGTAGAAAAGCCTGACTCTTTTGCAATCTCTTCAATTTTTAATCGCGGATCTTTTAATAAAATATCAATGATTTCAATGTCAGTCTTTGTCAGATCAGATCTTATTTCAGGATTTTTTGCCTCAAAGACACTAAGGACTCTAACATCGCGGAGCAAGTTCTTTGCCAGGTCCATCTTTTTTGCAGGATCTTCTTTTACCACTATACTGCATACAGTAATTCCTCCAACACATGGAACAACAAAGAACGGTTCTCCCACCAATCTAATTTTTTGTATAATGTCTTCGATCTCTTTTCCAGTTACTACGAAATACAAGACACTATACCCTAGTACGGGCGGTTCAATCTTTAGAGCAAACTCCTCGATTATTTTATTTTCTATCATTTTTTGTATTCTTGATTTTACCGCAACACCTGAGATGCCAATCTCTTGGCCTATCTGCCTGTCTGGCTTTCTGCAGTTATTGAGCAGGTGTGAGAGAATTTGTATGTCGAATTTGTCCATTTGTTCTAGTATTACCTCACTAATTATATCAAAATGTACACGTATTATATAATATTGTCTGATATGATAACTTCATAACAATAAAACGTTAAATATCGGACTAATTCTTGATCGTCTATTGGACTATAGAGCACAAATTGGCATTAGATTCATTACAAGGCGTAGGGGCAGTCTCATTGCAGCAAGTCTTGCAGTGGCAATTGCCATACTTGTGGTTCAGGTAAACTCTGTAATTTTCCAGGGTCTGTATGATGCCATAGTGCGTGATCAAATCAATTACAGGTTTGGCCATGTGTACATCACAAGGCAAGAAAATTTTATTACAAAATCTGATTTCATGCTTGTAAACTGGCTAGAAAGAATTCCATATGTACAAGCAGCGGCTCCTAGAATTGATTCTGCCGCTTCAATTAACGCAACAATAAATGGACAATTAATTCATGATTATTCTGTACCTGTAATAGGAGTTGATCCAGTTCTTGACAGGGAAGCTTCTACAATGTTCCAAACGGTTGCACCAGGTGGACAGTATGTCACCTATAGAGATTCAGTTGTTATTGGAGCAATTGTTGACAGGGACCTTGGTTATCCACAAGTCGGTGATACTATCAAATTAAAATTCAAGGATCAATTTGGCAATGACGTTTTACGACGATTGACCATAGTTGGAATTACTGCAACTGCAGGTTCGGTGGGTCTTGACAATAGTGTTATAATGAATATTGATACATTGCGTGAAATTTTAAACAGACCACACGAGACACAATCAATCCTTGTCAGGCTAAATGATCCAACAAAGGACACAGATGTCAAAAATCTATTTCTTGCGGCATTTCCATCAAACTCTGACAAGTTCAAGGCACAAACAATTGAAGAGTCAGCAGAGCAGACACTTAGTGGTTTTCGATCAGGAATTGCACTGATTAATCTAGTTGGATATTTTGGAATGATGTCATCAGCGTTTGCAGTAGTTACCATACAAATGATGCAGGTAACAAGCAAGACAAGAGACATTGGTGTAATGAGGGCAATTGGTGCAAAAAGAAAAGACGTTCTCCTAGTTTTCATATTTCAAGGAATGGTAATTGGAGCAATCGGTGCAGGGCTTGGTACTGTCATGGGAGTAACATATACTGCATATGCAAAAGAGACCCACATGACATTTCAGGGAAGCTTGCCACTTGAGGTAAAATACAACTGGACAGGCATAATTCAGACAGATATCATGGCATTTGTGCTTGCAGTTATAGCATCAATCTATCCTGCATACAAGGCTACACGGCTAGAACCGGTGGAGGCAATGAGAGTTGGCTGATTACGTTTTAGAGGTACAAAACCTCGATAAAGTGTATGGCCAGGGAGAGACTGAGGTCTACGCATTAAGAAACCTGTCATTTCGCGTCAAGCGAGGAGAGTTTATGCTAATAGTTGGAAGTTCAGGCTCTGGCAAGTCCACATTGCTTAACATGATTGGACTGCTTGACAGGCCAACTCGAGGAAAAGTGATAATTGACGGAGTGGATACATCCGAGCTAAACGACAATCAATTGTCCACATTTAGAAATTCAAAGCTTGGTTTTATCTTCCAGTTCTCAAATCTTTTGTCAGATCTTACAGTTTTAGAAAACGTTACACTGCCAAGAAAGATCCAGGGTACCATTCAGGATTCTTCAGACGAGGCAAAGACATTACTTAAAACAGTTGGACTTGAAACCCAGATGAACAAATTTGGAAACCAAATATCTGGTGGACAGGCCCAAAGGGTTGCAATCACAAGAGCACTGATTGCAAAACCAGCTGTAGTACTTGCAGACGAGCCAACGGGAAACTTGGATTCAGTATCAGCAGAGACTACGGTACAGTTGTTAAAGTCACTTAACAGAAAACTGTACCAGACTTTTATTATAGTAACACACGACCGTCACCAATTTGGCGAAGTGGACAAAGTGGTAACAATTAAAGACGGTAGAATTCTCAAAGAAGAGATGGAGGCAAATTTAGCTTGATTTACAAGGGTATGGCAGTACTGGTACTGTTGCTTGCAGGACAGATAATATTACCAAGCTATGCAACATCAGGTGAAATACTAACACCACCAGTCTCTCCATTTGAACATGGATTCAATGATATCAAATTACTTGATGCATATTTTGGTCCTGCCGGACAAAAAATTGAGGCAGAGCCTGGTGACAAGAATGTCCCATTAACAGTAGTATTGTCAAATGTTGGTACAGAAGATATCTCTGGAATCAGTGGCCTTCTTAGCTTACCAACAGGATTCTCAGGAGCAGTTACAAGCAATGGACTAATCGAGGCTGACAATACCCAGACTGCAACTGCAGGACAGTCATTTACGCTCACATTCTTTGTAAATATGGACAAGACAATCAATATACACGATTATTCGGGAACAATCAAGATTACATATTCTAGGGTACGAGAAAATGGTGACCGCACAGCATTTCTTGACTTTAATTTCAAGGTCACAGGAAAAAGTGTAATAAACTTGAAGGCAGAAAACCCATTTTTGAATCCAGCCTCAAATAATGATATAACAATCCAGATCTCTGACGCAGGTACTGCTCCACTAAATGATGTAGATGTTGTAATACAAAGGGACCAGAGTACATCTACTACAACTGACACAAACAACTTGCAGGGAATTGTACTTGACCAAAATCACTGGAAGGTGGGAACAGTCCAGCCTGGATCGTCAAACACATTTGCAATCCACACGTTTATTCCACAAAATGTAGCAGGGCAGACAATCCATGCACCGTTTACAGTAACATATTTTGATGGACAAGGAAACCAAGTCACAACAACTAGGACTGTGGACTTTATCGTAGGACCAACAAGTTCTGTTTCAATAATAAAATTGTCATCTCCACCGTACCTCTTTACTGCAGTAATGCAAAATCTAACACTAGGAATTGAAAACCTATCCCCATCAAAGATATCTGATATCTCAATTTCAATTACACCAAACTCTAACAACTTGAAGATTCTTCAAGACAACAAGTGGTTCATAAATGAAATAGGTCCTCTTGAAAAGACCGATCTAGTAATTCCAGTATTTGCAGACAAGAGCCTAGAGGGCCAGGCAGTAAATTATGAAGTTGATATCCAGTATACAAAAGATGGCGCAACAGTAATTGAAAAACAAAACTTTGCAACATACATCAGGGGAGTAATTGATATCTCACTGCACGACATTGGAGTCACAGACATTGCAGGCAAGAAGATGATAATAGGAGATGTTCTCAACCAAGGAAATGTAAAGGCAGTATTTGGCCAGGTGACTGTAATGCCACTTGATAATTCAATTATCAAAAAGTCAACCCAATATATTGGAGACATTGACATTGACGCACCAGTACCGTTTAACATTCCAGTAAATTCTGACACTGTACCAACAGGTGATCAAAAGGTCCAAGTGACACTAACTTGGAAGGATACATTACTACAACCTCACACCATAACTGAAATTGATACTGTATCATTTGGTACCCCGCAAGTCCAGTCAGGTAACGGTTCTAACTTTAACCAAATGCAAATTATCATACTTGTAGCAATTGCAGCAGGAATAGGCGGTATAGTATTCAAGGTACGAAAGAAAAAGGCGGTTGTACTTGAAAAGAAAATCGAAGAATCAAGCTAAGGGTATATTTACAGCAAAGGCATTTTTTCAGACATGATATGGGATGAAATTGAGATCCCAAAAGAAGTCCGTCAATTTATGCTTGAAGGAGCAGAAGAGACAGCACTGGGTCAGAAAAATGGTGCAAAAAAACAGTATCGTTATGGTAATCTACACATTAGAGAATACGACGACAAGTATCTAGTCCACATGGACAAAGTTGATCCAAGGAAAGATCCACTTGGCCATCTTGTGCAAGATGCACCAGAAATTCTAGTTGGAGTTGCAAGCGGAATCATTGCTGGAAAAAAAATTTCATCAAGTATTTACAAATCACAAAAAAACATGCCTTTTGCAAAGGGCGCATCAATATTTGCAGGACTAGTGGCATCAGTAATTGCAGGCTATGCAGGTTATACTCTAACAAAAAAACTAAAAGAGTTCTAGGAGGGAAAAGCAGATTTCACGTCTCAGAACAATTCAAACCTTCATCAAGCTAGTTCCTCTTGTTATCGCACTACGAAAAGATAGAAGAGAATGGGTCAAAAAACAAGGAAAAAATGTAGATCTCAAAAGGTATCAAAAAAATGCGCGCAAGGCACTCAGAACATTTCTTTCACTTGGTCCTGTCTACATAAAACTAGGACAATGGCTCTCATCTAGGGCAGACATTTTGCCACAACCATATCTTGAGGAATTGGCAAAGCTGCAAGATGAAGTTCCTGCAGAGTCATTTGATAAAGTAAAGCCGATCATCGAAAATGATCTTGGACCAATGGACAAGAGTTTTGATTTTGTGGACACAAACGTAGTATCAGGAGCATCGCTTGGCCAGGTATACAAGGCAAAGTTACGAGGACAAGATGTAATCATCAAGGTAAAAAGGCCAGGAATTGAAAAAATAGTTGAAGAAGATATTCATGTTCTAAAAAGAATAATTCCTTTTGCAATGAAGTTTGTAGACCCAAATCTTCGATATTCTGCAGAAGCCATGCTTTCACAGTTTATTGAGACAATCCATGAAGAAATGGACTATCGAATAGAATCCCAGAACCTAAAGGCAATCAAGAAAAACATGCAGAGCTATCCAAAGCTGATAATTCCATCTGTAATTGATGATAGGTCAAGCAAAAACATACTTACAATGGAGTATCTCCCTGGAATCAAAATAACTAATGTCAAGGCACTTGACGAGGCAGGAATTGACAGAGAACAGATTGTTGTGCGTGCACACCGAGTGTTTTTTACAATGTTGCTAAGACACGATTTGTTTCATGCAGATCCACATCCTGGAAATATTGCAGTGACAAATGACGGTTCTTTGATACTGTATGATTTTGGAATGGTCGGAAGGCTTGACAACAAGACACGACTAAAGCTAATCCGACTTTATTTGTCTCTCATCGAGCGAGACCCAACAAGGACAGTCTCCGCAATGGATGATCTTGGGATGCTAATGCCAGGATATGATAGAACCATCATAGAAAAAGGACTTGCACTTTCAATCCAGGCCTTTCATGGAACAAAGGTAGACAGGATGGAAGTAAAAGCACTGATGGAGCTTGCAAACAAGACAATGAGCAAGTTTCCATTCAAGTTGCCAAAACATCTTGCACTATACATGAGGATGGCATCAATACTTGAGGGAGTATATCTTACACATAAGGTAAATTTCCGATTCATTAATGTTTTACAAAATATAATGGAAGAGGAAAACATTGTGCGCGATGCATATGTAGAAGAGCTCAAGATCTCGTTTGGAAGATTTGTAAAATCAGTAGACTCTGCAATTGCGTTAGTTCCAGAGATAAGACAGTTCATAGAGCAAAACAAAAACATGCAGCAAAACAGGCCAAAATCAAGAACCGTTCTGCTTTCTGGAACGATTCTTGCGGCAGCAGTCTTTGTAGGATCTACAATATTGTACTCGACGAACAATACTATAGGGGAAATTGGAATGATTGGCTCTGCTGTTATAATGGCGCTCTCTATATTGATGAGAGATCACTAAAACGTAAAACAAGATTTTACATTTTTGTACTTTAAGCTTGCGATGTAGTCATACTGATGAATTCTGCCTGATAGTTATATCTAAAAAATTTCAAATTTGTATAGTGAAGACATTAGGACTATCTCTTGTTTGGCTTCTCCTTTTTAGTGCGCTAGTCACACAAGGTGGAATACTATCTGCATCTGCTATTGAACAGATTCCATCTTCACCAAGAAACCTTAATGCATCTTCAGTGTCTAATACCCAGATCTTTTTGGTCTGGGATACTCCAGTTAATGCAACCGGAGTTACAGGATATCAGATAGAATACAAAACAGGTTCTAATTCGTATTCAGTTTTGAGCCTAACAGGTAATCTGACAACATATCTTCATACTGGACTTGTAGCAAATACAACTTACACTTATCGCGTTTCTGCAATCAATTCTGCAGGAATTGGCAATTCGTCAAATGAGGCTGCTGCAACAACGCTCTCTACTCCATCTGCACCTAGAAATTTGTCCGCCACTGTGATTTCTTCATCACAAATCGATCTTATCTGGAATGCACCAATCAGTAATGGCGGAACTCTCATCACAGGTTATAAAATTCTACGAGATAGTTCATGTACTGGAACATTTGTTACCGTATCTGATACCACTAATTCAAGTACAAAATATTCTGACACTGGACTTGTAGCAAATACATGTTATCGATATAACATTGAAGCAATCAATGCAATAGGTCTGAGTAACCCAATGGCAAATAATGTAACTGTAACTACTCTTTCAATACCAGTTCAATTGCATGTACCAAATTCTCCTACGGGGTTAAATGTAAAAACAACATCTGACACATCACTGAATCTGACTTGGACTGCACCGTCTGATAATGGTGGAGCTGCAATAACTGGTTATCTCATACAGAGAAACGGCACAACTATTGTAGTCAATACATCTTCAAACAAAACCAGCTATGCTGATACACATCTCTTACCATCTCATGTGGAAATATATCGAGTTGCTGCCTGGAATAGTATTGGATTAGGCACATTTTCAAATGAGATTGTTGGAATTACAAATTCAACTATAATCATGCCTTCTGGTAATGGAACAAACCAGACTTCTGCTAATTTGGGTAAATTAATCTCAAATCTGGAACATCAACGCAACGAGCTGTTAAAACAACAAAGACAAGAAACTCTAGTTCTAATCCATGATTGTCATCTTCAAATCAAAAACGCATCTCCAGAGAATAAAACACAGGTTGCTCAGGATTGTAAAGTAAAAATAAAAGAATCAAGAACAAAATATGCTGATCTAAGAAATCAACTAAACACAGAATTAGCAACCCTCAAGGCTCAACTCAAATTACAATCGCATCAAGATAAGAATGAAAAACACTCTGATAACGAGACGGAACATTCTGAAAATGAAACAGAACACTCTGAAAATAAAATCAATCAAATAGAAAACATGACAGAACACTTTAAGCCGAAATTACCTAATTTGCAAAACAACATAACTCAACATCTCAAGGTACATTCAGAAAAACAAAATGGTAAAGATAACCAAGGCAAACACAACCAACAAGACAATAACAAGAATGACGACTAGAATATAATTTAATAAATCACTCTATTAGACTTTTCCAGATCTTACTCTATTGCAATATTTTTTCCAGTCTTTGTTGGTATAGTTAATGTAAGTACACCATCTCGATATTTTGCAGATGCAGCTGGATTTTCATCATCTTTTACCTCAATTGGCAGCCTAATTTTTTTGTCAATCGCTCGTGGTCTTTGTTTCCAGACTATGGTGCCTTCAACATCGTCCTCCCTTGTTGCGCTAATTGAGAGTATGTTGCCGTTTAATCTTACCTTGATCTCTTTTTTGTCAAATCCTGGCATGTCTATTGATACGACTAGGCTATCATTTTGCAGTATCATATCTACCGGAGGCAAAACAAACTCGTAGAATTCGCGTGACTTGTTGCCTATCTCTCTCATGACTTCTTTTGCCATGTAATGACCTATGCCCATGATAGTATCAATTATCATTTTTTTGATTATTAAACCTTAGTCAAATTAGCTCTGTAACAGAGCCGTCAGATTCACAATTTATCTACTGCCCGATTTAATAGGACTTTGATGATTATTGTAATAGAGGGTTTTGACCAGGCAGGGAAAAAAACCCAGTCAAAATTATTGTCAGATTTCTTGAAAACAAAAAACAAAAAATCTACCATATTTAGTTTTCCAGATTATTCCACTCCAGTTGGAAAAGAGATCAAAAACTTTCTTGGAGGCAAGCGCAAGTTTGCACCACAGGTGATACACTGCCTTCTTGCAGCAAACAGGTGGGAGCGATCACAAGACATCAAAGATGCACTTGCAAAAAATCATGTGGTAATAATGAACCGATATTACCAATCAAATCTTGTATATGGAACAGTAAATGGTCTTGACTTAAAGTGGCTTGAAAACCTGGACAGGGGCCTTCCAAAAGAAGACATGGTCATATTGCTTGATGTCAAGGTGTCTGATTCATTTTCAAGAAAAAAACAAAAACGAGACAGGTTTGAAAAAGACAAAACATTTGCACTCAAAATTGCAAACACATACAGAAAACTTGCAAAAAAATATCACTGGCATACTGTTAACGCATCACAGAAAAAAGATCAAGTTCACAAACAAGTTAGAGATATTGTATCAAAGCATATCAAATAAAGACATGGCCAAAAAATATCTCCAAATTGTTGACCCGATTCATGATTTCATTACTGTGTATCCACATGAATTAGAATTGATAGACTCGCCTGTCTTTCAGAGACTACGCAGAATACGACAGCTTGCAGGTGCACATCTTGTATACCCTGGTGCACAGCATTCAAGGTTTGAGCATTCTCTTGGAACAATGCATATTGCAGGCCAGGCAGCAAATGTCCTCAAAGACAAGGGATACCTTGATGCAAACGATTCTGAAAATATACGGATGGCTGCACTTTTACATGATATTGGTCATGGCCCATTCTCACACCTTTTTGAAGAGGTATTGCAAAAAAAGAAAAAAAATTCTCATGAAGACATTGGAAAAAGACTGATACTAGAATCAGAAATTGGTGATATAATAAAAAAATCAGGATTTGACAAGATATTTCTTGGCAACCTTGCATTTGGAAATTCCAAATACCAATTCATGAATGAAATTATCTCTGGCGGATTAAGCGCAGACATGATGGATTATCTTTTGCGTGACGGCTATTTCACAGGTGCAGAGCATGCAAAGGTGGATTTTATGAGAATAATACATTCACTTGATGTTTATGACAAGAAACTTTCCCTTGACAAGTCAGCACTTCTTTCTTTTGAATCAATGATGATCTCAAGGTACCAAATGTTCAAGGCAGTGTACTTTCACAAAACAGTACGCTCTGCAGAGGTGATGTTGATACAGTCAATGGCTCTTGCAGACAGTGAACTTGAACTCACTACAAATGATATAAAAAAATATGTCCAGATGACCGACGAGTTTGTAATATCAAAACTTGTATCACTGGAGCCCAAAAATGAGGAACTCAAAAGGGCAAGACAGCTTGCAGTTGAATACCAAGAGCGAAGACTGCTCAAGTGTGTCTATGAAAAAATCTTTACTCGTCCAAGAATGGGTAAGGTAAACATACCAGAGCTCCAAGATGAAATTGCAAAAAGAGCCAAGGTAGACAAGTGCGAGGTCTTCATTGACATATCCAAAACCCCATCCATTCCACTTGCCCCGTCAAAAAAAGAATCTCAATCAATAATTCTTACTACAAAAAAAGGAGAGGGACCAAAAGAATCCTATGAGTTACCTATATCTGAGATCCCGCTGGTTTCTGCAATTTCAGGCTTTATGGATATACTCCGGGTCTATACAAGACAGCAGTTTAGAAAAAAGGTTGAAATTGCAGCAAACGTCATCCTTGGTGAAAACAGTCAATGAAAAAACGAATTGTAGTAAAATTGTCAGGAAGTTTGTTTGGTCTTGAAGACATGAAGACACTAAAGCAATATGCCGAATTTTTTGTAAAAATAAGCAAGGTTTGCCAGCCAATTATAATTGCAGGAGGTGGAAAGATTGCAAGACACTATATCTCTCATGCAAGATCATCAGGTGCAGACGAATCAACACTAGATGAGCTTGGAATCGAAGTATCTAGGCTTAATGCAAAACTTTTGATCTATGCATTACAGGATAAAGCATACCCACATCCACCAGTCAATCTAAAAGAAGTTGCAAACGCTGCAGACACTGGACTAATTGTGGTAACAGGAGGGCTCCATCCAGGACAGAGTACAAATGCTACTGCAGCATTGATTGCAGAAAAAGTCAGGGCAAGCACATTTCTCAATGCCACAGATGTTGATGGAGTGTATGACTCTGATCCAAACAAGAACAAGAATGCAAGCAAGTTCAAAAAAATACCAATAAAAAAACTACGCTCAATGCTTGTTCATCAGGATTCAGTGGCAGGAGGCTATGACCTGATGGATATAGTTGCACTAAAGGTAATAGAGCGTTCCAAGCTAAAGACAAGGATACTAAAAGCAGACACAAAGATACTTGAAAAAGCAATCAAGGGAAGCCCAGAAGGCACTGAAATTATACTAATCTAACTTGTCCAGTATATTCGGGAATTCCTGCAGTCATGGCTTTATTCAAAATTTCTCTAGCATCGTTTTCTACTAGAACCTTTGATTGAGATTTTGCATATCCTTCCTCATCAACTATGACTACAAGCCATCCTTCTCCAGGTTTTTCAACAACTGCAACAAGCTCTTTTTCCCCCACTGGAACAAATACACCTTGAGATTTTTTTACAGTAAGTGTAAGCATGGCAAAACCTGCATGCGAGAATAAGGTCATCTGTGATTTTCTTGATCTCTCTTGCCCTATTCTGATTGCTTGGTGATATTGCACAATTTGTATTTTCAAACTTTTACTATAAGCGTTTTCAACTCAACATTTAAGAATTGAACAAATGGTAGAAACATCCTTGGATAAGAAAATTTTTGTCTATGTTGCGGTAGGTATTTTGATTGCAATGCTTGGTGTAATTGTAGTTCTCCCAAGTTCTGGAATTTTCAAGAACATGTTTACTCCAAATGCAAGTACACCAACTGCACTTACGTCTGTAATGACTGAGGTAAAACCTCTTGACATAAAATTTAATGGCTCTTCTATAGTGTCAGTTGGAGACAGAGATGCAATGATAGAAACGAAATTTAATCTTACAAATCCAAATGACAATACTCTAATAATTGAAATGGTAACATATGACATCTATGCAAATGGAGTCACAATTGGTCATGGACAGTACGGACAGCGATATGACGGTACCTGGGAGAGTTCCTCTTACCTACCACTAACACAACACAACTCTGAGATCATTACAGTAGATACAAAGATCATAAATGATGGAAATAATCCACAAGTCTGGTCTGCATTACAAAACCATGCTGCAGCATTTAGATTCAATGGAACTGCATATTATTCAACACATTCAGCTTTTGCAGGACAGGCTTATACAAAAGATTTTGATTTCTTGCAGTAAATCCTAGTGTTTTCCTGGATTGTATCTTGAGCGAATGAACTTTACAAGATAAACAAAGCCAAGTATTATCCATGTAATTATCATAGCACCCCACGCAAGAACTACAATCTTTGGTATGCTAAGATCTAACTGATACACATAGTTGAGATATTCTGCAGGTATTACTTTGTCTAGTTGATACAGAGGTAAAAGATATGGATTCAAATCATGTATGGAGATTACAGATTTTTTGTCAAGCAATGTGATAACCGCATGCCATCCAAAGAAAAATGTCACAAAGAAAAATCCAGCCTTTCTTCCTACAGGTTTTTTATATCCACGTTTTTCAAATTTCTCTAGTCTCTCCTTGACTTTAGCAAGTTCTGCCTTTAATTCTTCTACTGACTTTTGCTCTCCTGTTTTTCTCTTGGAGGGACCAAGGTATGTAGTTATCAATGAGTCTAAATATTTTTTATCCGAATTGTAAAGTGTCTTGCCATCTTGCAATGCACCTAAAATATAGCTTAGTCTTCCTACGTCTCCCTTCTTACCATCTATGAGATGTATTACATAGTCAATTAATTCGTCTGCCATCTAACCACCGTTCCAATATGAAATGACTTGACAAAAACGGCTTTAGATGACATTATCAACATTATCAAGCTCTTTTGGAAAGGGATTTTAATTATTATTGAGACACTAGCCTATTTTCTTAAGAAAGCTCATGATTGGCTCTCTGTCTTGATTTGACAGTGATGAGAATCCTTCCAGTAATTCCCTTTGAACACGTAAAGCATCATCTGAGGCCTTTTTGATATACTCTGAATTGAGTGGAACAAGTTTGTCAATTGTTCCTTCGCTGTATGATTCGATATATTTTCTCAATAGTAATAAAACAAAATTTGGTGCAACATCAAGTAATGTTATGATTGCTTTTTTCAAATCCTTTTCTTTTGTATTTGCCTCTTTTTCAAAAAAGTCCGTCATGATTCTGATTCTTTCTTTTCCGGTATCTGACACAGAGGCTGCAACAAGCAAACCACTATCAGTCAAATTGTAATATGGAACTCCTTGTTCTTGGAGTGCCTTTGGCCCACGTTTTATTGGTAGTCTTCCTGCTTCTTTGACCAATTCCAGAGGAAGAAGAATCTCATCTAAATCTCTGAAAATTCCAGAATAGATGTTCTGCCAGGTGGTTCCATTTTGTTCTGCAAGCTTGTGTGCAATAGCAGTGCGGGTCTTTCGTGTAGGCAGTGTTTCAGATGCCAAATGTATTATGATTCCACGCTGACGCATTGCTTCTCCTGTAAACTCTTTGTCTTTTGTCTTGAATGTTTGAAAAACTGATAGCTTTGGAATCTGTTTTTTTGTTTTAGTCATCTTATTCACAAAATGATTCTTGTATCGTGAAATAGTTCTCTTTTATAGTTTGATAATCTAAAATATTCATTTTGCGATATTATCATATTTTCCCTAAGATATAAGAATTTGTGACTTGAAAAAATTACAACAAGTTATTTTTTCCTCAAATATCGGATGCATCAGTTTATGAAAAAATTTCAATAATGTATAGCTGTATTGTAAAGTTTCACGAAATGGATTTACATTACCCTCAAGTTCTGAATCATACATGTTAATTTCATGTACTGAACTAATGGAAAAAATCTACCAGCCAAATCTTATTCTTGTAGATTGCAGGTCATACAAGGATTATTCACAAGGACATATTCGCGGTGCAGTTAATCTTGATTTTTTTTATTATCACTGGTCTGATACTTCAAAAGATGGAATAAAGGCATTTGAAAAACAAATGGAAAACCTCTTGTCTTTTTTGGGCGTGACCAAAGACAAGACAGTTGTCTTCTATGATGATGTTTCAGGAATGAGTGCAGCAAGAGGTGTTTGGCTCTTGATGTATTTTTCACACAAAAATACATTCATGCTAGATGGGGGATTCAAAAAATGGTCAAGCCTAGGACTGGATACTGAGACCAAAACAAATGGATTCAAGCCAGATAAATTTTCAGGCAAGGTAAACAAGGAAATACTTGCAGGCTATGAATATATCAACAAAAAGATAGGCAAGGTAATGCTTCTTGACGCAAGAAGCAAAGATGAATACAATGGAATCACAATGCGGGCTGCACGAAATGGTCACATTCCCACTGCGGTCAATATTGACTGGACATTAAACATCAATGATGATGGCACAATGAAGTCTCTTGAAGATCTTGCCAAGATGTATAATTTTTCAAAGGACGATGAAATTGTAACATACTGCCAGGGAGGATATCGTGCAGCAAACTCTTTTGTGGCACTTAAAATACTTGGATTCAAAAATGTCAAGGTCTATCTTGGCTCATGGGGCGAGTGGGGAAACAAACTGGAGCTACCAGTTGAATTAAATCAAAACTGAGATCTAATAATATCATAAAATAATGTACGATGATCGCACATTTGTTGATCCCAAAAAATTTGAAAATAAGTTTGTAAAAATTAAGTTAATATAGCCTCGCCAAATGAGCCTTTGATGATGGTGTTTAACAAGCGTTCAAAACTGTCACTTTTAGTTATCGCTGCGGGATTGACAATAGCACTATCAACATTTGTGTCAACGACTCCCGCATTTGCAGCTGATGCTTCTACTACTAGTAGCGGATTAACAAAACCACTTTTGGCAATTGCAGCAGCAATTGCCATCGCTGGTGGTCTTATTGGTACTGGTAATGCACAACAAGGTATTGGTGCAGCCGGTATGGGTATTATTGCCGAAAAGCCAGAGAAGTTTGGCCAAGTGCTATTCTTCTTTGTGATTCCAGAAACCCTTTGGATCATTGGATTCGTATTGGGAATCATATTGCTACTGGGCATACTATAGTGGTTTTCAGTAATGAGCATTGAAACGTTCATTCAAGAGATAGAGACTAGGAAACGAAAAGAGATTGAGGGTCTTGAAAAAGATCTTCAGGAAAGCAAATCTAGACTCCAGGCTGAAATGAATCATACACTAAAAGAGATTCAAGAGCGTTTTTCAACTGAAGCCAAAGTCAAGTCCGAAAGAGAATACGCAAGAATAATCGAGGCTTCAAAGTTGCAGGCAAAGAAGATCATGTTTGATGCAATAAACGCCAACATGCAATCTGCTTTTGCTGTAATTCATCAAGAAATTGAGAGTTACACAAAAAGTCCACAGTACAAGAAATCTCTTGAAACTATGGTAAACAATGCAAAAAAGAAACTTGGTCAAAATATTATAGTTCACTGCCGAGAAGAAGACAAATCAATTCTCAAAGAACTTGGAGTAACCACAAGCAAGTCAATTAAGACACTTGGCGGAATCATTGCAGAAAACAAAGAAGGAACAAGAGAATTGGACCTTACCTTTGAAGAATTACTTAGAACCAATGAAGACCAAGTCAAGAGCTTCCTCTCGGAGAAAATGTAATGCCAACATCACAATACGCTTCATCATTTGGCAGACTTCAGGCAATCTCACTTAATCTTTTATCAAAGGACGAAATGCAAAACCTGATGAAGGCAAAAGACGAGGCCGAGATGGTAAAAATACTTGGGTCTACTTGGTATAAACCAGAGATTGAAAAGGCAGCATCAATTTTCAAGGAATCTGAACTATTAGAAGTTGCACTTAACAGACATCTTGTATATATCAACAAGACAGCATTAGAAGCAACTCCATTTAACGGCAAGTCCGCAATTAGGGCATATCTTTCAAAATGGGATATTTACAATATCGAGCTTATTCTTTCTGCAAAGAGCATGGGAAGACCAATTTCTGAGACTGAATCATTTCTTGTCTCAAGCAGAAATGTTCCTGCAGGTATCTCTGCTGGAAACATCACACATGATGAGATGAAGATAATCTTGTCCCAGACAGGAGTTGATGGTGTTGTAAATCAACTGGTAAAATACAATTATGGAACTGTTCTAATGCATCACCTTGAAACATATCAAAAGACTGGCGATCTTGGCCCTATGATGTCTGCACTTCAAACTTTCTATTATCAGAATTTACTAGAATCACTCAAGTTCTTCCAAGGTGATGAAGGGTTGATTCGAGATTTCATAAGAGCAGAGATAGACAAGAAAAATGTACTCAGTCTTCTCAAAGCCAAGGAATCTAACCTTGACAAGGATATAGTGAGCAAACACCTGATCGAGGGCGGTAAGATGACTACAATTGAATTATTGGATGTTTACAATGCAAAAGATGTTTCAGAAATTGTTGGCAGGATAGAAAATAGATTCATGTTGGTCAATGCATTGGCCCAGTACAAAAAATCGAACAGCCTAATCGACTTTGAGGTTGCTTTGGATAAATTCATAAATTCCGAATATGTGAAAAAATTGAAAAATATTGCACTTTCAATTGGTACTATATTCTACTTTATCATCAACACTGAACATGAGCGAGAAAACATCAAAAGAATCGCATATGGTAAACGCTATAACCTCTCTACAGATTACATCAATTCATTATTACTGGTAGAATAAACATGTCACAACAAAAATCCAACACAACCACTGGAAAAATAGCAGTAGTAGGAGAACGTGAGCTTGCTATAGGATATAACCTTCTAGGAATAGAAGACACCTTCATTACAAGTGGTGATGAAGCAAGCAAAACTATTCAGGATCTCTTTTCATCAGGTACCTATAGTCTCATAATCATAAGCGATGCAGTTAGAGCCAGTCTTCCTGCTATATTTAGAAAGAAGATCGAGGCCTCAATTGAGCCTCTAGTGATATTTATGCCTGCTTTGGAAGGTAGTATTCAAGAAGAATCTATTTCTGTTCTAGCAAAGAGAGTGTTAGGAATAAGTATCCCCTCGAGTTGATGATGATAAATGGCTGAAGGAATAATCTCAAGAGTTTCAGGTCCAGTAGTGATCGCAAGTGGCCTAGAAGGCGCACAAATGTTCGACGTAGTCCGTATTGGTGATATGGGACTAGTAGGAGAAATAATCCGTCTCGAAGGAACCAAGGCGACAGTTCAAGTTTATGAGGATACAACAGGCCTTCGTCCAGGAGAAAAAGTAATCAATACAAAAAGACCTCTCTCAATGCAGCTTGGACCAGGTTTACTAAAATCAATTTATGATGGTATTCAAAGACCACTAGATGTTCTAAGAGAACAAAGTGGTGACTTTATCAGCAGAGGAAAAGTCATCCCTGCACTTGACCAAACCACAAAGTGGGAATTTGTTCCAATAAAGAAGAAAGGAGATCATGTTTCTCCTGGAGAAATAATTGGTGAAGTTCAGGAGACTCCACTTATC
>Ga0070740_10002115_pt1 | contig 24395 bp, 28 predicted proteins | sample Coa_R2_FD_67286 | JGI IMG/M metagenome (GOLD analysis project Ga0070740, IMG submission 67286) | Surface soil microbial communities from Centralia Pennsylvania, which are recovering from an underground coalmine fire - Coalmine... | ecosystem: Environmental > Terrestrial > Soil > Unclassified ...
GGCGTAGGAGCCATAGGTAACGGCGGCCAGCACTGCGAGCACCGCCAGCAGGATCAATACCGCCATGTCGTAGGGATTGCATTCGCCGAGTCTGCGATAGACATGGCTTATGCCTGCCGGCAGACGCGCATTTGAACTGTGGATCACGCGGCGCCCGTCGCTCATGCATGGATCAACTTTCGGCGCGCTCTGCGCAAAACGCGCCGCCAGGGGATCGGACCGAATGATTGACGCACAGAACCCCTCTCCCAGATTTTGGCCTCCCAAGGGGCATCTGTCATGCTGCATCTGCACATTTGCCGACGGGCGCGATAACATGCCGCGGGGCGAGGGTCGGAAACCCGCCGGGCTCATGCCGAGACAGGTGCACCGTGCCGCCATGCTGGCGCTTGTCCTGCCGCTTCTGTGCGGGCCGGCGCACGCGCAATACGGCTATGACCGTCGCGGAGGCGATTACATGAGCTTCGCCGTGCGCAACGGCGATCCGACGGTCTGCGCTGCACGCTGCGAACGTGACGCGCGATGTCGCGCCTGGAGCTTTTCATTTCCCCGCACCGAGGAAACGTCGGCCACCTGCTGGCTGAAAAACCGCGTACCTCCTCGCAATGCGGATCCCTGTTGCGTTTCGGGGGTACGCGGCGCCGGTGTGACCGCGCCGCGCGAGGGCGTAACCGAATATGCGATCGATCGGATCGGCGGTGATTACCGTTCGTTCGAGCTGCCGCCCGACCCGTCGGGTGCTCCATGCAAAGCGGCCTGCGAGACCGACGGGCGTTGCCGCGCCTTCACGTATCTGCGCCCCGGTTATGCCGGACCTTCGGCACGATGCTATCTCAAGGATCGCATTACACGGCCGCGGCGCAATCCCTGCTGTATTTCGGGAGTCGTGCGCTGAAGCATGACGGGTGCCGGTCGCGCCGTCCTGGCGGCCTAGCATGCCCTCGACGCACGAACAGCGAAGCGCGCGCACAGACGTTCGGGAAGGGAGCACACGCGAAGCCGACCCGGGGCAAGCGTGGCCACTCGATCTTGAGAAATCGCGTTCGAGAGCGGATTTCAGTGATATTGACCCGCCATTGCAAGCGCAGCGAAGCCATAGGCGATCGAATAGGCTCTCGCCGGGTCGCCTTGTCGCCCCCGCGGGCTTCCTTGCCATGACGGCGGCGAGTCGATCCCCTCGCAACCTGCGCTAAACTGCGATGCGTTCCAATCGAACCGTCGTGCCCGCGCGATGTTGTTGATGCGCGTTTTTTCGGAAACCGGTTGCGGCTTTTTGCGAGCACGCGCTAATGCACGGCCTTGAAAAAGCGAGACATCCGCAGGCCGGCGGGCCAGGTCCAGATCGGCTGATGCCGGACGGCAAGATCCCATGAGCCCACCAGCATGTCGACGCGACCCACCAGATTCGCCATCGGCAGGAGGCCGACCCCGCCTTCCCGCACTGGCACACGGCTGTCGGCCGAATCGTCGCGATTGTCGCCCATAACGAACAGATGGTCCGACGGCACGGTGATCTCGGGCATATTGTCGAGCGGACCGTCGGCAGAGAGCTTGAAGATCGGATGTGAGCGACCGCCCGGCAAGATCTCGATGAAGCGCCGCGCGGTGATCCGCGCGCCGCTTTCGGTCTCCATCGTCCCTGTGCCGTCCGGGCGCAAAGGCACGGGCACACCGTTGATGACCACTTGGCCGTCGCGCAGACCGATGCGGTCGCCGGGAAGGCCGATCACCCGCTTGACCCATACCTGCGTCCTGTCGCCCGGCCACCGGAACACGACGACATCGCCGCGCTTGGGCACGCTGGCGAAAATGCGCCTGCTCATTGGCAGATCTATAAACGACGGAAGCGAGGCCGTGCCGTAGCCGTAGGAGAACTTGATCGCCAACAATTCGTCGCCGATTAGCAGTGTCGGTTCCATTGAGCCCGACGGCACGTAAAATGGCTCGGCCAGCGAAGCCTTCGCCAGCATCACTACAAGAACGATGGCGAGGAGCTCGGCAACGGTCCGCAACGGGCCGGCTCTGCGCGTCGCGATCCCCGACACGGAACGCTGCTTGTGGGTCATGCCGTGCCGCCTACGGTGATGCGATCGAGCCGCAGCGACGGCTGACCGACGCCGACGGGGACACCCTGGCCGTTCTTGCCGCACGTACCGACGCCGGGGTCGAGCGCAAAATCATTGCCGATCATGCTGACGCGGCGCAGATCGGTCGGCCCGTTGCCGATCAGCATGGCGCCCTTGACGGGCGCACCGAGCCTGCCGTTCTCGATCTTGTACGCCTCGGTGCACTCGAAAACATATTTCCCCGAGGTGATGTCGACCTGGCCGCCGCCGAAGCTCACCGCGTAGAGCCCGTTCTTCACCGCGGCAATGATCTCTTTCGGATCATGGACGCCGGCTAGCATGAACGTGTTGGTCATACGAGGCATCGGCACGTGAGCGTGACTCTCGCGCCGCCCGTTGCCGGTCGGCTTCATGCCCATCAACCGCGCGTTCTGCCGATCCTGCATATAGCCGACCAGGATGCCGTCTTCGATCAGCACCGTGCGGCCGGTGGGCGTCCCTTCGTCGTCGATCGACAGTGAGCCGCGGCGGCCGTGGATCGTGCCGTCGTCGACTACGGTAACGCCCTTGGCGGCAACCTGCTGTCCTAGCAAGCCCGAAAAAGCAGACGTCTTCTTGCGGTTAAAATCGCCTTCGAGGCCGTGGCCGACCGCTTCATGCAGCATCACGCCGGGCCAGCCCGGCCCGAGCACGACATCCATCTCGCCCGCCGGCGCCGGCACCGCTTCGAGATTGACAAGCGCCTGGCGCACCGCCTCGTCGACGGCACCCTGCCATGCCTGTGGCGTGACGAAGCGTTGATAGCCCTCACGACCGCCGAAGCCGTAGGCGCCGGTCTCCTGGCGGTCGCCCTCGCCGACCACGACACTCACATTGATGCGCACGAGGGGCCGGATGTCCCGGTAGGTTTCGCCGTCGGCGCGCAGGATTTCCACAACCTGCCAGCTCGCCGCTGTGCTCGCGGTCACCTGGCGCACGCGAGAGTCCTTGCCTCGTGCATAGGCGTCGATCGCTTCGAGCAGCTTCACCTTGGCGCCGAAAGCGGGGTCGCCCAAGGGATTGTCATCGTCGTAGAGTTTCCTGTTCGTACGTCCGGGCGGCTCGGCATAGATGCCGCTGTGGCCGCTCTTGACCGCGCGCACCGCCTCGACGGCGCGCGCAAGTGCGCCTTCCGATAGGTCGGAGGCATGCGCGTAGCCGACGGCTTCCTCCTTCACCGCACGCAAGCCAAAACCCTGGGTCGTGTCGTAGGTGGCCTGCTTCAATCGACCGTTGTCGAACACCAGCGCCTCGGACTGCCTGTATTCGACGAACAATTCGCCGTCGTCCGCACCCTCCAGCGCCCGCCCGACAAGATGACGCAGCTTTGCGGTATCAAGGCCGGCGCGGTCGATAAGGGACGTTACGGCTGGGTTCATGGCGTGCGCTCCATCGGGCTTCCTGACACCAGATAAGCCGACGAGAGCCGTTTGGCGAGGGCCGTCCGAAGCGCTCGCCGGTCTGGTTGCTCCGGTTATGCGGCGACAACGGCATTCGAACGTTCCCGCGGCTCTTTTCATTTCGGTGCGGGTCGGGGGCTTGCCCGTCGCGCCCAATGCGTCCGACCTCCCACATGGGGCTTCGGCCGGAACGTCATCGCTGCTGTCAACCGACAGGCGGTGCGATACTCCGCCGTGCCCCCGGTGCGCCCCGTTCACGGCAACTGGTCATATCCCTCGGCGAAGCCGGCCAAGCTGATGGGAAATCCGATGCCCTCCTCCGGCGTCTGGAAGATAATGAAGGTTGCGGTCTTGCCGTTGCGCAGTTTGTTGATGAGCGCATCGTCCATCACCACCTCGGCGATGCAGCCATTGGGCAGGCAGCGTACGAAGCCCGCGCGGCCGATATCGGCGTCGTCGATTTTGAGACCGAGCCCGGAGGGCAAGAGCACGCCGAGAGGCGCCACCACGCGCATCAGCCTGCTCTTCTGGTCGGCGGTTTTGAGCACGATCACCGTGAGGCCGATATTGGCGCGGTCTTCGGCGGTCACGCTTTGGATCAGCGCACATTGCTCGTTTTTTGCTCCCGGCGGGGTGTCGCATCGGATCTGCCAATCCTTGTGTACCGACTTGACGGCGCCTTGCGCCGCAGCCCCGGAGGGGTCGAAGGCCAGCGCCAGCAGCAGCACCCCCGCCACCCCTCGGATGCCGCGCCAGGACGAGCGCAAATGCACGAAACTGCTCATGCGGAATCCTCTGATCGTCGCGCCGCCAGTCCATCCACGGGCCGAATCGGCAAGCCCCGGATATCTTATGCCGCTTCGCGCGTCATGCCCGCCCTCATTCTTGTCGACAAAGCGGGTGGGTCGGGGGCGAGGCCGGACGGCGCCATTCCAGGCGCTGCACTCATGGCGTAAATGCGGCGTGGCAGACCTCGGGGACACGCGGTTTGTCGCACGGCCGGGTCGATAAGGTGCATTGCGGCAGGGTCGGAATTGTGGTTTGAGAAGCCGGGATTCCCCGTCCCGCCGCACGTCCCAGCGGTCGCGCCCGCGGCGCATGCGCCCTGCGGTGCGGGGTTGTGCGTCGGCCATCAAGGCCGCGATGGACGGCAAACAAATGGGGCCTTGAAGAAGGCCGTTTTTCGACGAGGGAGCGCATATTACGATGCTGGTGCTCAAGCGATTGATCGCCTTCTTGGCCGCGAGCCTGCCTGTTGTGGGCGGTGCCGGCGCTGCTGTCGCGGCGGCTGCGACCACCGGGCAGCCGCAGCCCTGGGAGATCGGCCTGCAGGCGGCCGCGACCCCGGTGATGGAGGACGTCGCCTGGTTTCACGACTTCCTGCTCTGGATCATTACGGCGATCGTGCTGTTCGTCTTGGGCCTTCTGATCGTGGTGATGGTGCGCTTCAACGCGCGTGCGAATCCGGTGCCGTCGCGCACCACCCACAACACGGCGATCGAGGTGGTGTGGACGATCGTACCGGTGCTCATACTCGTCACCATCGCCGTTCCCTCGTTCCGCCTGCTGTTCTACCAGATGAAGGTGCCGGCCGCCGATGTCACGGTGAAGGCGACCGGGAAGCAGTGGTTCTGGAGCTACAGCTATCCGGATCAGAAATTCGAGTTCGACTCGTTGATGGTGCAGGACAAGGATCTCAAGCCCGGCGAGCCGCGTTTGCTTGCCGTGGACAACCCGATGGTCGTTCCGGTCAACAAGGTAGTCCGCGTGCTGGTAACCGGCGCCGATGTCATCCATTCCTTCTCGGTTCCATCCTTCGGTGTCAAGGTCGATGCGATCCCGGGCCGCGTCAACGAGACATGGTTTAAGGCCGAGCACGAGGGTATGTATTATGGGCAATGTTCGCAGCTATGCGGGCGCGACCATGCTTTCATGCCGATCGCGGTACGGGTGGTGAGCGAGGGTGAGTATGCGGCTTGGCTTGAGTCGGCGAAGAAGAAATATGCATTGGATGCAGTTGGTCCGCGGACGCTCGCTGCGGCGGCATTGAAGTAGGCGGCGAGGGCTTTCGGACCAGCGGATGGGCGAAGGAACGATAGCGAAGGACAGGAACGATGGCGAGCAATCTGGCTGCCGCGGGCGATACTCATGGGGGTCATGAGGCGCATGCTCATCCCACGGGGTGGCGGCGCTTCGTCTATTCCACCAATCACAAGGACATCGGCACGATGTACTTGGTCTTTGCGATCGTGGCGGGCGTGATCGGAGCTGCCTTGTCGATCGCGATACGGGCGGAATTGCAGAATCCGGGGCTGGAGATTTTCCCGACGCCGCATGAGTACAACGTGTTCGCCACGGCGCACGGCCTCATCATGATCTTTTTCATGGTGATGCCGGCGATGATCGGCGGATTCGGGAACTGGATGGTACCGCTGATGATCGGTGCGCCGGACATGGCGTTCCCGCGCATGAACAACATCTCGTTCTGGCTGCTGCCGGCATCCTTTGCGCTGCTATTGACGTCGATGTTTGTCGGCGGCGAGCCCGGCGCGCTCGGTGCCGGCACCGGCTGGACGCTCTACGCGCCGCTTGCGACCTCGGGCCATCCGGGGCCAGCGGTCGACTTCGTGATCCTGTCGCTGCACCTTGCCGGCGCGTCGTCGATTCTGGGGGCCATCAATTTCATCACCACGATCTTCAATATGCGCGCGCCGGGCATGACCTTGCACAAGATGCCGCTGTTCGTATGGTCGATCCTGGTGACGGTGTTTCTGCTGCTACTGGCGCTGCCGGTGCTTGCGGGCGGTATCACCATGCTGCTGACCGATCGCAATTTCGGCACGACCTTCTTCTCTCCCGAAGGCGGCGGCGATCCACTGCTGTTTCAGCACCTGTTCTGGTTCTTTGGCCATCCGGAAGTGTACATTCTGATCCTGCCCGGCTTCGGCATGATCAGCCAGATCGTTGCGACATTTTCGAAGAAACCGGTATTCGGTTATCTCGGCATGGCCTATGCGATGGTGGCGATCGGCGGCATCGGCTTTGTCGTATGGGCGCATCATATGTACACCGTAGGTCTGTCGACCGGTGCGCAAGCGTACTTCGTGGCCGCCACCATGGTGATCGCCGTGCCGACGGGCGTTAAGATCTTTTCCTGGATTGCCACCATGTGGGGCGGATCGATTGAGTTCCGCGCGCCGATGCTGTGGGCGATCGGCTTCATCTTCCTGTTTACGATCGGCGGCGTGACCGGCGTGGTGCTTGCCAATGCCGGCGTGGATCGCGTGCTGCACGACACGTACTACGTCATCGCGCATTTTCACTACGTGATGGGAATTGCCGCGGTATTCGCCATTTTTGGCGGCTGGTACTACTGGTTTCCGAAGATGACCGGGTACCTTTACAATGAAACGATGGCCAAATTGCACTTCTGGGTGATGTTCGCGGGCGTGAACATCATCTTCTTCCCGCAGCATTTCCTCGGCCTTGCGGGAATGCCGCGGCGTACGGTCGACTATCCGCTGGCATTCCACGACTGGAACGAAATCTCCTCGATCGGCTCCTACATCACGGGATTCAGCCTGCTCATCTTCTTCGTCTGCATGATCGATGCCTTCGCGCGCAAGCGTGTGGCCGGCAGCAATCCGTGGGGTGTGGGGGCAACGACACTCGAATGGACGCTGCCCTCGCCGCCGCCGTTCCATCAGTTCGAGACGTTGCCTCGGATCACCTAGAACGCAAAAGTCATCGATGTCACTTGTCAGCGAAGGCGTACAAACGAGGAGACAGGTTCCGGTGGGCGCTTACGCCGAACCGAGCCTGGCCGATGTGGGCGATTATGTCGCGCTGATGAAGCCGCGGGTGATGTCGCTCGTCGTCTTCACCGCGCTCACCGGCCTCGCCATCGCCCCCGTCAGGATACATCCGCTTACCGGTTTCACCGCGCTCCTCTGCATCGCCGTCGGCGCCGGCGCAGCCGGCGTGCTGAACATGTGGTACGATGCCGACATCGACGCGCGCATGCTGCGCACCGCCCGCCGCCCGATCCCCATGGGCCGCATTCACCCGCGGGAGGCGCTCACCTTCGGCGTCATCCTTGCAGGCTTTGCGGTCGTGGTGCTCGGGCTCCTGGTCAACGTCCTGGCAGCCGCATTGCTTGCTTTCACCATCTTTTTCTACGCGGTGATCTACACCATCTGGCTCAAGCGCGCGACGCCGCAAAACATCGTGATCGGCGGCGCGGCAGGAGCCTTCCCGCCGATGATCGGGTGGGCGGCGGCGACGGGTTCCATCTCTCTCGAACCCGTGATCCTGTTTCTCATCATCTTCTTCTGGACGCCGCCCCATTTCTGGGCGTTGGCGCTCTATCGCACCGAGGATTATGCCCGCGCCGGCGTCCCGATGCTGCCGGTGGTGAAAGGCGATGATGTCGCGCGCCGCCAGATCCTGCTCTACACGCTGATATTGGCGCCGCTCGGGCTCGCGCCTTGGCTCCTGGGTTTTGCCGGGCCACTTTACGGCGCGACTGCGACGCTCGCCGGCGCTATCATGCTGTGGCTCGCTATACAGGTCTGGCGTGAGCGCCGACCGGAAGATCGGGCAAGCCGCAATCTGTTCGCTTTTTCAGTTCTCTATTTGTTCGTGCTGTTCGCCGTGCTGCTCATTGACCGCGGCTTCGGCGGCATGATCGGCTGAAGGAACCTCCGTTGCGAGCAACGGCGCGGGCTTTGTATTTTGCGATGAACGGGCACAAGGATGAGAACGGCGTCGTACTCACCGAGGCGCAGAAGCGGGCCCGGCGGTCTCGCTCGATCGCCATCGCGCTTGCGCTCGGCGGACTCGTCATCCTGTTCTACGTCATGACCTTGGTAAAGGGCCCCGCCGTGTTGGAGAAACCATTCTGATGCGCGCACCCGGCAATCGCCCCAAATCTCTGCGCCGCGACGTCGTCGTCGCTGCGTGCTGCGGCGCGCTTGTCGCTGCGATGGTCGGCGCCTCGTTCGCCGCCGTGCCGTTTTACAACTGGTTTTGCCGTACGACCGGCTTTGGTGGAACGACCCAGGTCGCCACGCATGCGCCGAGCGAGGTGCTTGGCCGCATCTTGACCATCCGCTTCGATGCCAATGTCAGTCCCGGTCTGCCCTGGACCTTCACGCCCGAGCAAAACGAAATCAAGCTGCATGTCGGTGAAGTCGCGACGGTGCAGTACAAGGTCGTCAACGAAGCCGCACGCACGATCAGCGCACAGGCCTCGTATAACGTCACGCCCGGCACGGCTGGAGCCTATTTCAACAAGATCAATTGCTTTTGTTTCACAGAACAGACGATGAAGCCGGGCGAAACGCGCGAGATGACGGTCGTATTCTACGTCGACCCTGCGATCGTCAAGGATCACGACCAGGATTATCTCAACACCATCACCCTCAGTTACACCTTCTACCGATTGCCTGACCCGCGACCGGTAGCGGACTCGAGCGACGCAAAGAGGCTGTAGAACAGCACGAAGGAGCTCTGACGCGTCCCTGCGCGCGTCGGAAAACTGCAACGGAGACGAGAATGGCCGACGCCCACGCCAAACCGCAGCACGACTACCACCTGGTCGATCCGAGCCCATGGCCGGCGGTCGGTTCCGTGTCCGCCTTCATCGCCGCGGTCGGCGGGATCAGCTGGATGCATCATCTTTATCAAGCGGCGCCGCTGGTGTTCGGCCTCGGCGTTGCGGGGATTCTGTATACGTTCATCGGCTGGTGGCGGGATGTCATCCGCGAAGCGCAATACCAAGGATTTCACACCCGCGTGGTGCAGATCTCGCATCGCTACGGCATGATCCTGTTCATCGCCTCCGAGGTGATGTTTTTCGTCGCGTGGTTCTGGGCCTATTTCAATGCCGCTCTGTTTCCCGACGCGCAGAACGAAGTAGCGCGGCTTGCCTTCACTCACGGCGTGTGGCCGCCTAAAGGCATCGAGACATTCGATCCATGGCATCTGCCGCTGCTCAATACGCTGATCCTCCTGACCTCCGGCACCACGGTCACCTGGGCGCACCACGCGCTGCTGGAAAACGATCGCCAGGGTCTGAAATGGGGGCTGGTTCTCACCATTGCGCTGGGGCTCACCTTCACCTGCGTACAGGCCTATGAATATTCGCATGCCGCCTTCCATTTCAGCGGCAATATCTACGGTGCGACCTTCTTCATGGCGACCGGTTTCCACGGTGCGCATGTGATCATCGGCTCAATCTTCTTGACGGTCTGTCTGCTGCGCGCGCTGAAGGGGCACTTCTCGCCGACCCAGCACCTCGGCTTCGAATTCGCCGCGTGGTACTGGCACTTCGTCGACGTCGTGTGGCTGTTCCTCTTTGCCTGCATATATGTGTGGGGTGCCGGCCCGCCGCACGCGGAGTAGGCGGGCGGGAAAAGAGTGCGGCTCGAACGCAGAGGGCGGCGTGTTCGCGCCGCCCTTTTTACCGCGCCCGTGGGACCTGTGGGTAGGCGGCAAAGCGCCGGTCGGATTGCGGATTGGCCAGGGATGCAGTAGCTGCCGTCGGTGCTGCGGCGAGGCTTCGCCGTTTCTCGGTTTTACCGGGTCGCATCGGGCTCGCGATCGTTGCGGCTTTGATGGCGGCGTCATCGCAGTCGGCGGCGGACCGGCGCGGGCGCGGAGGCATGGATGAACCTGGGCGAGCAAGGTTATCGCGGCGGGGTCATCAGGGCGACGATGCTCGCATTTTGTGGCATTGCTGTTCTGATTAGCCTTGGTTTCTGGCAGCTCGATCGCAAGGTCTGGAAGGAAAATCTGATTGCGTCCCTGACCGCACGGCTGTCACGCGCGCCGGAGCCCCTGCCGCCGCGCGAAGCGTGGTCGCGGCTGCTGCAGCAGGAAGCGGAATATCGCCGCGTGACTTTTCGGGCCGAATTCGTGCCAAACGAATTTGCGCTCGTTTACACGGCGGGCTCCGCCTTTCGGCCCGATGTTGTGGGGCCGGGCTATTGGGTGATGGTGCCCGCTCGTCTCGCTGGTGACGGCATCGTCATTGTCAATCGCGGCTTCGTGCCGTTCGAGCACAGCAGAACGCCCATTGTCGCCCCTACAGGCATGCTCGACATCGTCGGCGTATTACGCTGGCCAGAAAAAGCAGGATTATTCACGCCGGCCGCCGAGCCGCAGAACAACGTCTGGTACGTGCGCGACCCTGCGTCCATTGCCGCGGCCAAGCAATGGAACACGACGGCGCCTTTCTATGTCGAAATGGAAACGCCGGTGCCGGCAAGCGGATGGCCGAAGCCGGGCAAGCTCGTCGTGAACCTGCCGGACAATCATCTGCAATACGCCATTACTTGGTTCGGTCTCGCGGCGGGACTCGCTGGCGTCTACGGCGCCTGGCTGGCGGGTCGCTTGCGTCGCCGAGGGTGATCGACGTTTCTTGTGCAAGCCTCCGCAGGCGGCTAGTGTGACCCTGGCTTTCGGCTTAGGAAAATAAAAAAACAAAGTAAAATCAATGCGTTACGTCTCAACCCGAGGCGGTGCGGCCTCGCTCGACTTTGTCGATGTGATGCTCGCGGGTCTCGCCCGCGACGGCGGGCTTTACGTGCCCGAGACATGGCCGACGCTGGAACCCGCGCGCATTGCAGGGTTAGCCGGGCGGCCCTATGCCGAAGTCGCCGTCGAAGTCATTCGGCCCTTCATCGCCGGAGGAATTGCCGAATCGCAACTCGCGCGGATGGCACAGGAAGCCTACGGCGTTTTCCGACATCCGGCGGTGGTTCCGCTGGTGCAGCTTGCGCCTGGCTTGTTCGTGCTCGAGCTCTTCCACGGGCCGACGCTCGCGTTCAAGGATCTAGCCATGCAGCTCATCGCCCGGCTGATGGACTACACGCTGAAGTTGCGGGGCGAACGTGTCACGGTTGTGGTAGCGACTTCCGGGGATACCGGCGGCGCGGCCGTCGAAGCGTTCCGGGGTTGCGCTCAGGTTGATCTCGTCGTGCTGTTCCCTCGCGGGCGCGTGTCCGACGTGCAGCGACGCATGATGACCACGGTGCCGGACGAAAACGTACATGCCGTCGCCATTGAAGGCACCTTCGATGACTGCCAGGCACTGGTGAAGGCGATGTTCAATCATCACGCCTTCCGCGATCGGGTGCGGCTGTCGGCCGTCAACTCGATCAACTGGGCACGGATCGTTGCGCAGGCCGTCTACTATTTTACCGCTGCGGTCGCGCTCGGTGCTCCACATCGGAAAGTTTCTTTCACGGTGCCGACGGGAAACTTCGGCGACGTTTATGCGGGTTACGTCGCTCATCGTATGGGTCTGCCGCTTGAGCGATTGGTCGTCGCGACCAATGTCAACGACATTCTTGCACGAACATTTGCGACCGGCACTTATTCCTTGCGTGACGTTGTGGCCACGGCCGCGCCCTCGATGGATATCCAGGTTTCCTCGAATTTCGAGCGGCTCCTGTTCGAAGCCTATCGCCGGGATGGTCGGAAGATCGCCGCTCTGATGGCGTCTTTGGCACAATCACGACGCTTCATCGTTGACGCGCATGCGCTGGCGGCGATGCGCACACTTTTCTCGGCCCACCGTTCCGACGAACAGGAACGCGCCGCCGCCATGCGTGCCTGGATGCGGGAGGCGGATTATTGCGCCGATCCGCATACGGCGATCGGTCTGGCCGTCGCCGAAAAGGAAGCGCGCGATCCCTCGGTGCCCATGGTCGTGCTTGCAACCGCGCATCCCGCCAAGTTTCCCGAAACCGTCCAAGAAGCCTGCGGAATCGTGCCTAAACTTCCCGAAGGGCTGGCGGAACTGGAAACGCGCGCGGAACGCATCACCGTACTGCCGCCCGAGCAGTCCGTGGTTGAACATTTCGTCGCATCCGCCTCACGCGCGGCGAACGAGGGAGCGGCAGCATGACCGTGAAGACGACCAGGCTTTCTTCCGGCCTCACGGTGGTGACCGACGATATGCCGCATTTGCAAACTGCCTCGCTCGGCGTCTGGGTCGGGGTCGGCAGCCGCGACGAGGCGCCGGACGAGCATGGAATATCGCATCTGCTCGAACATATGGCATTCAAGGGTACCAGACGCCGCAGCGCGCGCGAAATCGCCGAGACGATCGAGGCCGTCGGCGGCGATCTCAACGCCGCGACCAGCGTCGAATCGACCGGCTACTTTGCGCGCGTGCTCAAGGAGGATGTTTCGCTTGCACTCGACGTGCTCGGCGACATTCTGACCGACCCAAGCTTTGATGCCGAGGAGCTGCGACGCGAGCAGAACGTCATCGTCCAAGAGATCGGCGCAGTGGAGGACGCCCCAGACGATCTCGTTTTCGAACGCCTGCAGGAGACCGCCTTTCCCCGCCAGCCGGTGGGCCGCTCCATTCTTGGTACGCCACAGACCGTGCGTTCATTCACGCCGGCGCGGCTGCGCGCGTACCTTGCCCGCAATTATCGCGCGCCGGACATGGTCGTCGCCGCAGCGGGCGCCGTCGAGCATGACGCGATTGTGGAGGAAGCCGAGCGGCGCTTCGCGACCTTTGTCGGACCGGCCTCACCCCCGCCTGAACCGGCATATTTTCGCGGCGGCACGCGAATCGAGCCGCGCAACCTCGAACAGGTGCACATTGCGTTCGCGCTCGAAGGACTGGCGGTGAAGGACGAGGCGCTCTATGCGCTTCAGGCCTTCAGCAATGTGGTGGGGGGAGGCATGTCGTCACGCCTGTTTCAGGAAGTGCGCGAGAAGCGCGGGCTTTGTTATTCGATCCACACGTTTCATATTCCCTACGCAGACACTGGTTTGTTCGGGCTCTATGCCGGCACCGATGCGCGTGACGCTCCTGAGCTTATGCGCGTCACAATCGAGCAGATTGCCGGCGCGACGGAATCCATCACTGAGGAAGAGGTGGCACGTGCCAAGACGCAGATGAAGGCCAGCCTGCTGATGGCACTGGAGAGCTCCGAAGCTCGCACCGGCCAGCTAGCGCGCCAATTGCTTGCGTACGGCCGGGCCATTCCCCTTAAGGAGATTGTGGAGCGCATCGACGCGGTGACGGTCGAAAGCGTGCGCGCGGCCGGTCGGAGTTTGATTAATCGGAGCCGACCGGCGGTTGCGGCGCTCGGCCCTGGCGGCGGACTTGAAAGAACCGCCGCGATCGCCGAGAGTCTGGTGCGCCGCGCCGCCTGAAGATTGCCGAATTCGCAGTGGTCCATGGCGTTCTTCCGCACCGTCAGCCTGAACGAAAGCATGCCGGTCATTTCAGCCGGAGGCGTCACGCTGCGTCTTCCGCACAGCGGGGACTATCACGCATGGGCCACGCTGCGCGAACAGAGCCGCGCGTTCCTCACACCATGGGAGCCGGTCTGGCCGTCCGATGACCTGACACGCGCGGCGTTCCGTCGTCGCCTCAGACGGTATCTGGAGGATCAGCGCAATGATGTCGCCTACGCGTTTCTCATCTTCCGCGATTGCGACAATGCGCTGGTCGGAGGCTTGACGATTGCGAACATCCGCCGGGGTGTCGCGCAGGCCGGATCCATCGGCTATTGGATTGGCGCACCCTTCGCCCGCCAGGGATACATGACCGCGGCCTTGCGCGCGCTGATCCCGTTCGCGTTCAACACATTACGACTGCATCGCCTGGAAGCCGCCTGCATTCCGAGCAATACCGCATCCATCCGTTTGCTGGAAAAGACAGGATTCAAACGCGAGGGCTATGCGCGCGGTTATCTCTGCATCAACGGACAATGGCAGGATCATCTGCTTTATGCGCGCCTGCAGGATGATCGCGACTGAGGCGAAAGCTGGCGGTCGCCCCCGCGGGAAGGATCGAGTGCGCTCCGCGGGGAGACATTGCGAAAAAAGGATATCACAAGCAATGCGAACGGGGCAGATTGAAAGGCGACTCAGGCTCGCCGCGGGCATGCTGTTGATCGCCGCGCTTGGGCTCGGGGGCTGCAGCTCAAGCAGTCTTACGACAAACCTGTTTGGTCCTTCCTTCAATGCCGGCGCAAATAGCAGCGCGCCGGCAGCGGGCGTGGCCAATACCGATGCGGCAGCGGATCTGCCGTGCCCGAGCGTGTCGGTGCGCACCGGCGCATCGACGTTGATGATCGGCAGCAAGCCGGGTGAAGGCGAACCCGCCCCGCTCGACGTCCGCTATCAAGGTGTGATCGTCAACACGGCGCGCGAGTGCCATGTCAATTCCGGTCTGATGACGATCAAGGTCGGTGTCGAGGGAAGGGTCCTCGTCGGCCCCGCCGGCGGACCCGGTACCGTCGAGGTGCCGCTGCGTATTGCCGTGGTCCGCGAAGGGGTAAATCCCGTCACCCTGACGACCAAGGCTGCCGTCATTCCGGTCGTCATCAGCCAAGGTGCCGAGCGTGCCACCTTCACACATATAGAGCCAGAGCTCGCCTTCCCGCTGCCTCAACCGCCGAGTCTGCTCGACAATTATGTCGTCTATGTCGGATTCGATCCGCTCGCCGCCAAGCCGCAAAAGAAACCGACGCACAAGCCGCAGCCGAAACGCAGCATGCCACGCCCGGGCTGAGTGCCAGGTCACGGTCGCGGTCTGCCGTCTTCGGACATGCGCCCGGGGCTGCCGCGCAGCACCGCGCTGGAAAATGACACGCCCGCGGTCCGCAGCGTAGAGCCGATTGGTCGGTGTCTTGACCCGTCATCGCGAGCGCATGGCGAGCGTGACGAAGCAATCCGGAAACAAAGAGGCGCGCGCTCGGTTATTTCGTCGCCGCCGCCGAGTACCGCGCAATGAAGATGGCGATTCAATTCGGTCGGAGTCCGCCCCCGACGGGCGGTGATGTGCCGTTTGATCACCGAAAGCATCACGCCCGTTGCTGCGACGGACGAAGACGCAGACGACCAGTCACTGTGCCTTGTCCCCAGCGGCCTCGTTGTCCACGAGGACGGTCCTCAGGATCGCGGTCTCCGGGAGATCGTCGGATCGCGTCGCGACGATCGAAAGGTGCCGTCCGCCGGGGGCGGTGAGAGAAGCAGGTGGGCCGGGATCGCTTGTCCTGCTTGCAAAAAACCGTTGCCGTGTTCTCTCGCGTGGAGGACTCAGCGATGCCTCGCCGCTCGGCGGGGCTGCGCGTCGAGAATATCGATTACCGGACAATCGGGAACCGAACGGCTGGAGCATTTTGCGACGGTCTGTGCCAGGAGACGCTCCAGCTTCCTTAAATCGGCGATTTTGGCGCGGATTCCCGCAAGGTGCCGCATGGCGATGGTGCGCACCTCGGCGCAGGACGCCTTTCCTGGTCCACCTAGGTCGAGCAGCGTACGCACTTCATCAGGCGTGAAACCGAGCTCGCGTGCGCGGCGGATGAAGGCGAGGATGCGTGTTTCGAGGGGCCCGTAGACGCGCCATCCTGCGGCGGAACGACGCGGTGCGGGCAACAGCTTAACCTTCTCGTAATAGCGGATGGTTTCCACGTTGACGCCGGTCCGGCGCGACAGCTCGCCGATGGTGATGGCGTCGGCTCGCGCATCTGTGATCGAACGGATGGGCAAGGGGGCTTGCTCCTGTAGCGACTACAGGAAGCATAAACGAAGCCATCATGGCCTGGAAAGAGCATGCGATGACGATGGTCAATGCCCGAGGCGCAGTCGATTCGTCGGCACCGAGCCGCACGGCCGAGCGTTTCTCATCATCTGCCAGGGGGCAGCGTCTGGCTGCGACAGGGAGCATCATCGGCGCGCTGGCCTCGCTGTCCTGCTGCATCCTGCCGCTTGTCCTCTTCAGCCTCGGCATCAGCGGTGCATGGATCGGGAACCTCACCCGGCTTGCACCATACCAGCCCTATTTCATCGCCGTCACGCTTGCGTTCCTAGGCGCCGGCTATTGGCTCGTCTACCGCGCCACGAGGACGGGCTGCGCCGCCGGCGAGACCTGTGCCCGCCCGCTGCCGAACCGGTTTGTTAGGGCTGCACTTCTTGCTGCGACCGTCCTCGTGGTCCTCGCGTGGAGCTTCGATTACATCGCACCCTACGTGCTGCAATGACCAACCCTGATGCAATCGCAGGAGCAACTCAAATGAAGTGCATCTTCTCGGCGGTGCTGACCCTGGGGCTCGTCGGCTCTTCGGCTGCGCTCGCGGCGGATAGGACCGTCAGACTCGCGGTCGAAAACATGTATTGCGCCGCTTGTCCGCACACGGTCAAATCGGCGCTGCAGGCCGTGCCGGGCGTCAAAGCGGTATCGGTTTCCTTCGCGGACAAGACTGCCGTGGTGACGTTCGACGATGCGAAGACTGACGTGAAAGCCCTCACCAAGGCCACGACCGAGGCGGGTTATCCGTCCTCGCCGAAAGGATGAGTGTTTTCATGCGCGCGGGTGAGGTCGCCATCGGCGCATTTCTCGTCGGCATATTGGCGGTGGTCTGCTGCGCGGGGCCGCCGCTCGTTGCGGCGATCGGCACCACCGTTCTTGCTGCCTGGCTCTACAAATCCGCCTATGTGCTGGTCCCGGCGGCAGTGATCGCGGCGGGCATAGGAGCGGTCCGGCTTTACCATCGCGGCTTCGCCGCACGGGATTGTCACCCGCCGAAGATCTCACGGAGGCCGGCGGCTCATGAGTGATTGCTGCGTTCACGGCAATCGCGGCGAGAGCTTCGATCTCGCCGTCGTCGGCGCGGGCTCGGCCGGCTTCTCAGCGGCAATCACGGCAGCGGAGCAGGGCGCGCGGGTGGTGCTCGTGGGCCACGGCGTCATCGGCGGAACCTGTGTCAATGTCGGTTGCGTGCCCTCCAAGAACCTCATTCGCGCGGCGGAATCGGTTCATCAGGCTGGAGCGGCGTCCCGATTCAGGGGTCTTGCGGGCCAAGCAAAGATCGCCGATTGGCGCGCCCTGGTGCAGCAAAAGAACGAACTCATCGGCGCGCTGCGCCAGGCGAAATATGTCGATCTCCTTCCCGCCTACCGCGCGATCGCCTATCGCGAGGGAAGGGCACGCCTGGTGAACGGGGGCATCACGGTCGACGGCGCAATGCTCCAGGCCGCAAAGGTGATCATCGCCACTGGTGCTTCACCTTCACTGCCATCGATCCCGGGGATCGACAGTGTTCCCTACCTCACCAGCGCAACGGCGCTCGAGCTCGACACGCTGCCGACGTCGTTGCTCGTCATCGGCGGCAGCTATGTCGGCTGCGAGCTCGGCCAGATGTTCGCGCGCATGGGCGTCCACGTGACGATCGTCGACATTGCACCGATCCTCTCGGCCGGCGAGCCGGAGATCTCCCGCGCCTTGGCCGGCTATTTCCGTAACGAAGGCATCGCCATCCGAGAGAATGTCAAGCCGCAGCGCATCCGGAAGACCGCGGGCGGGATAGCCCTTGACATTACCATCGATGGCAAGAGCGAAACGATAGAAGCCGCGCAGGTCCTGGTCGCCACTGGTCGGCGACCCAATACCGACGGGCTCGGGCTTGCCGAGGCCGGTATTGAGAGGATGCCGAACGGAGGCATCAAGGTCGACCGCATGATGCGCACGACCAAATCGGGCATCTATGCCGCGGGCGACGTCACGGGGCGTGATCCCTTCGTCTACATGGCGGCCTACGGGGCTAGGTTGGCAGCGCTCAATGCGCTTAACGGCGACAGCCATGTCTACGACAATTCGGCGATGCCCGTCGTCGTATTCACCGATCCGCAGGTGGCAAGCGTCGGACTCACCGAAGCGGCGGCGCGAGCCGCCGGCCATGACACGCGCATATCGGTCCTGCCGCTCGACGCCGTGCCGCGAGCGCTGGCTGCGCGCGATACCCGCGGACTGATCAAGCTTGTGGCTGATGCCGAGCGTGGCAAGCTCATCGGCGCACATATTCTGGCCCCCGAGGGGGCCGACTCCATCCAGACCGCGGCCCTGGCCATCAAACACGGCATGACGGTGCAGGAACTCGGGGCGACCATCTTTCCTTATCTGACAACGGTCGAAGGACTGAAGCTCGCGGCTCAGGCGTTCGAGAAAGATCTTGCCAAGCTCTCCTGCTGCGCCGGCTGATCGCACCGCAGCGGACGTCCATGAATCGTGCCAGCTTGCGCGCGCACGAGGCGGGGATCTCTTAGGGCGCGAGGCAAGTCGGGCTTTGCCCGACACAGGCCACGCGCCTTTCGCCTTTGACAGATGACACCCTGATATAGGTCTCGAGCAGGTCCCGATCGGATTGAATTGGCACGATAACGGCAAAGAGCCCCGCAAGCGGCGACGAAGCGCGCGAGAACGCGCCTATTCGACTTCGGATGGTTTCGCTGCGCTCGTAATGGGCTCGCAATGACCGGTCGATCTCACCGGAGTCCACGCAAGCGCATCATCCCGGGAAGCGGGAACCGGTTTCTGGAAAAGATCGTGGGTAAAGATTGGCAGAGCGCGGCGATTTACTCCAAACGCACCACGCTCTAATTGAGTTTCTTTCGCAGGTCGTCGATGCTCTTGGCAACAAGTTCGTTCGCCAAGCCGCCTCGTGCCTGCTCGGCAAGGATTTTTTCTGCGGCGGCAACCGCGGCCTCTGCCGCGGCTGCGCGGACCTCCGCCGCGGCCTGCGCCTCGGCTTGGGCGATCTTGGTTTCCGCGAGCTTGGTGCGGCGCGCGATGAACTCCTCGAGTTTGATCCTGGCCTCCGCCGCAAGCCGCTCCGCCTCGGCCTTTGCGTCGGCGACGATGCTCTGCGCTTCCGCCTCGGCTTCGTGCCGCTTGCGGCGATATTCGGCTAGGAGCTGAGCAGCCTCCTCCTTGAGCTTGCGCGCCTCCTCGAGCTCGGTCTTGATGCGGGCCGCGCGATCGTCGAGCGATTTGGCGACTTTGCGGTGCACGCCGATGTGGCCGAGCAGGCCCAGGAAGACCAGGAAAGCCAGCGCAACCCAGGTTTCCGCTTCGAACAGCATGACTCTTATCTCTCGAGCACGTCGGCCACGGCCTTGGCGACCGTCTTGTCGTTCGGCGTGGAGCCGATCAGCCGCTCCACGATGGCGCGGGCGGCCTCTTCGGCGATACCGCGAACATGGCGCATCGCCGCCTGCTTGGTTGCGGCGATGGATTTCTCGGCCTCGGCTAGGCGCGCGTTGAGCTGCGCTTCCAGGCGCTTGCGCGTTGCTTCCGCTTCGGCTGCCTGCTTGTCGCGCGTCTCGCTGGCTATGGTCTGGGCACGAGATCGGGCGTCCGCAAGGGCCTTTTCGTACGCGGCGAGCGCCGCATCCGCTTCCTGCTTGAGCCTCTCGGCTTCGGCGAGATCGTCCGCGATGCGTTTGTGTCGGGTCTCGATGACGGCGCCAACACGCGGCAGCGCGACCTTCGCCATCAAGACGTAGAGCAGCACAAACGCGACCACGAGCCAAACGAGCTGCGACGCAAATGTATGCGATTGGAATGGCGGGAATCCGCCGTCGCGTTCGCCCTTCGGGACGGCTTCCGTGATCGCGGTGGGAGCCGGCGCAGCCATGCGTGGTCTTAGAGCGCGAACAAGAGCAGCAGCGCGATCAGCAGCGAGAAGATGCCGAGCGCCTCAGTGATGGCAAAGCCGAAGATCAGGTTTCCGAACTGGCCTTGCGCGGCGGAGGGATTGCGGATGGCTGCTGCGAGATAATTGCCGAAGATGATTCCGACGCCGACGCCAGCGCCGCCCATGCCGATCGCGGCAATGCCCGCGCCGATATATTTTGCTGCCACTGGATCCATAATGAACTCCTTCTGCTTGTCCGAAAGGGTCTCAGTGACCCGGGTGAATTGCATCGTTGAGATAGATGCAGGTGAGAATAGCGAACACGTAGGCCTGCAGGAACGCGACGAGCGTCTCGAGCGCCAGAAGCGCCACGATGATGGCGAAAGGTACGGCGCCGCCGATCCATCCGATCGCGCCGAGCGCTCCGCCCAGCAGAATGATGAAGCCTGCGAACACCTGGAGGGCGATATGGCCAGCCAACATGTTGGCGAAAAGACGAACGCTGTGCGAAATTGGCCGCGACAGGAAGGAGAGCACTTCGATCGCCACGATTAGCGGCAGGAGGTAGACCGGCACGCCCTTAGGCACAAACAGCTTGAAGAACCGCAGTCCATGACGCATCAGGCCGTAGATCAGCACGGTGAAGAACACGGTAAGCGCGAGCGCGGCGGTGATAATGATATGGCTCGTGACTGTGAACGCAAAGGGAATGAGCCCGAACATGTTCAGAACCAGCACGAACATGAAGATCGTGAACACGAAAGGAAAAAAGGTCATCCCTTCCGCGCCCGCAGTGCTTCGCACCGTCGTCGCGACGAACTCATAGGCGATTTCGGCGGCGGATTGCAGGCGGGTTGGCACGAGGTTCTTTCCTGCAGTCGCGGCGACCAGGAACACCGTGAGGCCGACGACCGCCGCCAACATGAAGGCGGCCGAATTGGTGAACGCAATTTCCGCGTTGCCGATCTTGGCGATCGGAAACAGGTTGTGAATCTGGAATTGTTCAATTGGATCGAGGGCCATGATCGCTAGTCGTTCAGGTCTCGCTCACGCACGACGCCCGCCGCGCGCATGACATTGAGGATCCCGGCGGCGAAGCCCAGCAACAGAAACACAATGAGCCCCCACGGCGAAATTCCGAGCCAACGATCGATCAACCAACCGAGGAACGCACCTACGGCAACACCCGCCACCAGCTCGCTCGAAAGCCGGAAACCGCGCGCGAACGCCGAACGATCGGCGGTCTGACGAGGACCGGAGCCGTTTTCGGATGGTCGGCCTGCAGAGGCAAGCCGTTCGCCGAGACGCTGGAGCCTCGCGGAGAGGGCGGCTTCGTCGTCCGGCGGTTCTTTGCGGTCACCCTGCCCGCGCGCGTCGCCATTCATGCTGTCGACCCGCGTTGTTCGGGAAGGCAACGCGCGTTGCCCCGCCGCCCCTCAAAGCCGCGCGGACCATACTGACGACGGATTCCGGAGTCAAGAAACCGCATTTCCGAACCAAGCTATTGATATAACAACATAATAACGGGATCCGCGGGGATTGCCACGAACCTCGCGGCGTCCCCGCGGCGTGAACGCAGCTGCCTCCAACGGCGTTTCATCCGGGTGATAAGCTAGGTGCCGATGTCGCAGGAAAGGCAGCGCTCATGCGGACCCTCGTCGCAGCTTTCGTGCTTGGCCTCGGCGGCGCGCTCAACGCGCTGCCCGTCGCGGCTCAGCTTGTGATCACTCAGCCCGACTCCCCTCAATCCGAGCAGCCCGTTCAAGCTGCGCCCGACCGGGCGGCTCCTGTGCCATCGATGCCGTCCGGTGCGGAGCGGGCGCCGCCTGCAGCAGCGAGTGAACCGGCGGGAAAGATCCAGGATCGCGCTGAAACCACGGTCGACCGGTCGCCGCCGGGCCGCTTCCGCTTCGAGCGTGTCGACGATGCGTTCCTTCGACTCGATACCGACACCGGCGAGGTCGCCTACTGTTCCTCGCACCCAGGCGGTTGGGCGTGCAATGTCTTGCCGGTGCGACGCGCCGCATCGGAATCGGAGATCGCGCGGCTCAACGATGAAGTGAGCGCGCTCAAGCAGGAGATCGCGACGTTGCGCGCCTCTGCGCCGGACTCTTCTTTGCCCGTGTCGTCTGCTGACAAGAGCCACGACCACTGGCTCAAGCTGCCCACGCGCCAGGATATCGATCTCGCCCGCGCCTACCTTCAACGCACCTGGCGGCTGGTCGCGGAGATGATCGTCAATCTCGAGCGGGAATTGGTCTCGCGGGGCGGGAATGCGGTGCGGCCGCATTGAGGCAAGGTTCATGTATCGCTTTCCTTTGGATGCTGCACCGCGACGATCCCGGGGGCGGTCGGCTGCCGAGGGCCCAGCGTGGCCAGTTTCGATCTCCAGCCGCCGCGACATTCCGTGACGATCCCCGGTCGCCTGTCTGCCATCACCTGCAGCGTTCCGCAACTGGTCGCGAGCGCGAACCTGCACGTCGATACGGCGGGTGCGGGCTTTATTGAGATCACCGACCATGCGCGCGAATTCCTCGCGCAATGCGGCGCGGGCGATGGCGCTCTGCTCGTCTACTTGCGCCATACCTCCGCCGCCCTCGCGATCCAGGAGAACGCCGATCCGGATGTCCGCGCCGATCTTCTCGCTGCGCTCGATCGACTGGCGCCGGAAGATGCGCCATGGGTCCACGATGTCGAAGGGCCCGACGACATGCCGGCACATGTCAAGGCGCTCCTCAGCGGCGTTTCGCTGCACATACCCGTGGCCGATGGCAGGCCTGCGCTCGGCACTTGGCAGGGGCTTTATCTCATCGAACACCGGCGACGCCCGCACCGCCGCGAGGTGATCTTCCAGTTTCTCGGCAGCCGAAAATGACTTGCGCGGGCGCGGCGGACGTTGTGACGGTAGCCGGTGCAAGGTCGCATGCCCTCGCGGCAAACCGCCTCCGGTTAAATCCGTCAGTTCGTCGCCTGATTGATGCACGCAGGGCAGCGCCCCCACCTCACTCCTTCCTCCAAGGAGACAAGGTGGGGGCCGTCACGGCGCACCGAACGCCGCCTCCGTTCCGCTATGCGGTGGCCTGGGACTCTCGTGCTTCCTTCCAGATGCTGATGTGTCGCGTCTCCGGCATCAGGAACAGCCCGAGAATGAAGCACACCGCGGGCACGATGATCGGATAGAGCAAAGCCTGCCCGATGCTGCCCGATGCCGTCCAGGCCGCGGTGGTGATGAACGGCACGAGACCGCCGCCCCAACCATTGCCGATGTGATACGGCACCGAGACAGACGTATAGCGGATGCGACTGGGGAACCACTCCGCAAGGAATGCTCCGATCGGCCCGTAAACCATGCCGACATAGCAGACCATGACGGCGACAATCAGGACCGCGACTGGATAATTGATGTTTCCGGGTTGCGTGACGGCTGCCAAGCCCAGATAGAGCGGATAATAGGTCACCGCCGCAAGCAGGAATCCGCCGAGGATCACCGGTTTGCGACCGATGAGGTCGGACAGCCAACCGAAGAAGATCAGCGACGGCGTGCCAATTACGAGTCCTATGCCCACGATCCACGCCGTCGTCAGCGGATCGACTTTGGAGACGGTGCCGAGGAAGTAGAGTGCCCAGAACTGGCCGCTGTACCAGACCACGCCCTCTCCGATCACGATGATGCTGGCGATCAACACGTACTTGATGTTGGCGCTCAGGAAAGCCTCTTTCCACGGGTTCCTGGTCATTGCGCCTTTGGCACGAATCTCCTGGAATATCGGGGTCTCCTGCAGCTTGAGCCGAATCCAGATCGCGATCCCGACGAGCAGGAAAGAGATGAGAAACGGAATGCGCCAAGCCCAGATATCGAATTGAGCGCCGGACCATGTGCGCGTCGCGATGATGACGATGAGTGAGACGACGATGCCGAGCGTCGGCGATGTTTGCAGCCACCCGGTGTAGAATCCGCGTCGTTCATCGGAGACGTGCTCGGCGACATAGGTAATCGCGCCGCCGTACTCGCCGCCGAGGCACAGGCCCTGAATCATGCGCAGCAGGAAAAGGATGAAAGCGGCGGCGAGTCCGATGGACTCATATGTGGGGATCAGGCCGATGGCGCCGGTGCCCAGCCCCATGCCGCTCAGCGTCAGGAGGAATGTGTATTTGCGGCCGACCTTGTCGCCCATCCATCCGAAAAGGAAAGCGCCGAGCGGCCGGATCAGAAAACCGGCCGTGAACAGCGCGATGGTGCTCAATAGCGCGGCGACCGGATGCGATTTTTCGAAGAATTTGGCCGACAGCACCGCGGCCAGGCTGCCGAAAATGTAGAAGTCGTACCACTCGATGACGTTTCCGACCGCCGCGGCGACGATCACGCGGCGAAAGTTCTGAGGAATCTGCGCAGCCATGGCCACCTCTCCCTGGTTAGGGGCTTACGGCTTCGCCGTCAC
>Ga0070740_10002117_pt1 | contig 24380 bp, 25 predicted proteins | sample Coa_R2_FD_67286 | JGI IMG/M metagenome (GOLD analysis project Ga0070740, IMG submission 67286) | Surface soil microbial communities from Centralia Pennsylvania, which are recovering from an underground coalmine fire - Coalmine... | ecosystem: Environmental > Terrestrial > Soil > Unclassified ...
GGCCAGGACTACCGGGGTATCTAATCCCGTTCGCTCCCCTGGCTTTCGCGCATCAGCGTCAGTGTCGGCCCAGCTACCCGCCTTCGCCGCAGGTGTTCCTCTCGATATCTACGCATTTCACCGCTACACCGAGAATTCCAGTAGCCCCTTCCGCACTCTAGCACGACAGTATCACTTGGCCGCTCCGAGTTAAGCCCGGAGATTTCACAAGTGACTTGTTGCGCCGCCTACGCGCCCTTTACGCCCAGTAAATCCGAACAACGCTTGCTCCCCCCGTATTACCGCGGCTGCTGGCACGGAGTTAGCCGGAGCTTACAAATGGTACCGTCATCGGGAGAGGTGTTAACACTCCCTTATTCTTCCCATTCTTGTGAAGTTTACATTCCGAGAAACTTCATCCTTCACGCGGCGTTGCTGGGTCAGGCTTTCGCCCATTGCCCAAAATTCCCGACTGCTGCCTCCCGTAGGAGTCTGGCCCGTGTGTCAGTGCCAGTGTGGCCGACCGCCCTCTCAGGCCGGCTACGGATCGTCGCCTTGGTAGGCCGTTACCCTGCCAACAAGCTAATCCGCCGCGGGCTCCTCTTCAGGCGCGAGGTCTTGCGATCCCCCGCTTTAACAACTGTCACCATTAGGTGCCGCTGCATTATGCGGTATTAGCGACCGTTTCCGGTCGTTATTCCCCACCCGAAGGTAGATTACCCACGTGTTACTCACCCGGACGCCACTCTACTCGGCCCCCGAAGGAGCCTTTCGCGTTCGACTTGCATGTCTGAGGCACGCCGCCAGCGTTGATTCTGAGCCAGGATCAAACTCTCGTTTAGAAGTTTTGATTCTGGAACATCATCGAAACTGGTTAATGTATCCGATGATGACTCTTCTCGAGTTTTGAAGCGCGAGCTTTATCGCTCAGCGCCAGCCCTCAAAGGTCATCTCTTGGGACACGCTCTATCTAGTTTTCAAAGATCGCTTCTTGCTTCCAGCGAATCCGTATTTAGATGTTCGGGATTCGTTTCGGTTGCCCTCAGGTGACGTTTCGTCGCCTCAAGGAAACGGTGACTTTACATCAAGTCTATCTTGCTGTCAAGTGCGTCAGCGTTTGGTGCATCCGGCGACTTCCGGTTGCCCGACGAACGAGCCGCCGGCCCGACCTCACATTCAACTTCTCAAGCGCGAAAGGCTTTCGATGCATCGCTCAAGATGCCGTTGCCTTTCAAGTGAGAAGATGTGAGCCGCTTTCAGCCGATGAAACAGCCGCTCCCTCTCATGAAAGTCTTGAAAGAGAAGCGGCTCGTCAAACGCGCTCTTTATGACCTAACTGTCAACCGCCTTGTTTCAGGCAAAGAGGCATTATAGGGATTCCCGAACGTTTGTCAACCGACGGGAGAAAATTTTTCGCGGAAAACTTTTTGACGTTTACGAAGACTGATTCGCGACTTAACTGCCAGCCTACTTTGTCTTCACCCCCTTAGGTATTTCGCCGAGCGGCTCGACCTTCAGCAGTCCTCTTTCGTTGATGTAAGCCTTGAATTTCAAATCTTTCATCTGCCCGCTGTCCTGCACGCGCACCGAAAATGTTTTCGAGTCGCCCTTGCCCTCGACGCGCAACGGCAGAAATCCTCGCAGGTCGGGGCTGCGGTAGGCGGTGTAATGCTCCTGCCTGTCCTTGTCGTAGCCGAGGACGAAGACGCGGTCGAAGTCCGGCGAGTCGGGGCCGTTCGAGTCCTCGTCGCTGCTCTTTTCAAGAATGACCCAACTACCGGGGCGCGCGTCCTTGGCCGCGTCCTTGTCTCTGGGTGTTGACTGCGGGGCCGCCGACACGTCGCCGTCGAGCCTCTGCCACGCGACGAACTCGCGCCCGGTTCGATAGAAGATGATGTCGCTCGGCACGGTCAACTCGACTTGCTTTCCGAAGACCCAGCCGGCTGGCGCGGGTGAGACTGAAGCAGGCAGGCGTACTTTATACCAGAGTTCGTCCGTGTCCTCCGTCTCCTTCTGCTCGTCCTTCTCTTTCTTGCGCCTGTCCGCGCTCTGATCCGGCGCGCCGGCCTTCGGCACGTCGTCGCCCTCGGACGTGTCGAGCGACTTCGGCCTCGGCACGCGCTTCCAGCTAACGATGTCGAAACGCGCGCCGCTCTCAAGCTTCATGAGGATGTTGTCGTTGCCGCTGCGGTCGGGCGTGAAGCGTATGTTGGTGCTCGCGCGCAACTGCCCTTGGGCCTGCGCGGGGATGCCGTCGTCCTCCTTCGCGATCTGCTTCGAGCGCGCGATCATCTCTTGCGAGATGACGTTGCGGGCCTCGATCCAGCCCTCGACCGGCTCGGCGTCGCGCGTGCGAACGTGTAGCCAAAGCTCCTTCGTGTCGGGCACGACCGCCGAGTCGAGTATGTCCAGTTCGTCGCCGCGCACGACCTCCTTCAAGTCCGCCGCGACGATGGCCGACGAGCTACGCACCTGCGCGCGGCGCGCGATGACCGCGCCGATCTCTTCCTTGCCCGCGAGCGTCGTGCAGGCGCTGGCGGTGAACATGATGGAAAGGAGCGAAACGATTAAGGCAATGTTGGTGAAACGCATCTCTGTTTTGGAGTCCCGATGAAAGAGCTTCTGCCGCCGCGGGTCTGATGCAAAATCTCTGACGAGGTTTCGACGTTTTGAAGTTCAACGAGGCAGACGTTTCTTCATGCCCCCGTGCAACTCACGCGCGCCCGCGTCCTGCTTCTCATTGTAACCTAATTTGCGCAGCAACTCTCGCTGCGAGCGTTCGGGCGCGTCCCCGACTCCGACGTGCGTCCGCGCCCCGCCCGGCTCGACTCGCAGTCCGAAAGGCTCGATCAAAGGGTCGAGCGCGATTTCCGAAGCGCCCTCGACGTAACGCGAGACGAAGTCCCTCATGCCCGCCGCGCCCGCGAGCGCCTCGACCACGGCGCGGTTTCCGTCGGCGCGCTCCCCGCCCTCTCCGTAGCGTCGGAACAACTCGCGGTAAACGTCGCCGAGCCACTGACGCCCGTTCGTCTGCCGCATGAGCGCGAGGTCGTAAAGAAACGCGACGAGCATCCCCTTGTGATAGACGAGCGCGGTGCTTCCAGACCAGCGGCGCTCCGACGCTTCCGGCAGGGAGATTTCCTTCGCGCCGCGGGCCGATCTGTAAGCGTCGTACTCGCGGCCCAAAGTGTTCAGGTAATCGGGAAAGGTCAACTGCCCGCGCCGCATCGCCGCGCGAAGCGCCATGTAGTTCGTGAAGCCTTCGTAGAACCAATCGTACTCGCCTTCGAGCGCGAGTCCGTTCGGAACCCAGAGGTGAAAAAGCTCGTGCGTCAGCGCGCCGTCGAGTTGCGCCTGCGCCGCGAACTTCGACGGCAGGCGGCCCGACAACACGACGACCGTCGAGCCGCGCGTCTCCGCGCTCCAGAGGTTGCCGGCAGCCGCCTGCGGCAGCGGCAGCAGAACAATCAAGGGGCGCTGCCGCGGCACGCCGCCGACAACGTCTCCATAAATTTTCAGAATCTCTTCGGCAGACCCCGCGGCGTCATCGTCCGAGAAAGCCCAGTCGCCTGCGGTCGCGAGCGTCGCCGTCATGCCGCCCGCGCGCACGCGCTTCTCCCTCAAGTCGCGACCGACGACGAACACAGAGCTTTCCGCCTTCGCCACGTCGAACGTCCCGTCCGTGTTCTTCGCTTCAGTTGTCGCGGCGCTCCAACCCTGCGGCAGCGTCAACTCAACCTTCGCGCCCGCGAGCGGCAGGGGCAGAATGTCGCCCGGCATGAGCAGGCCGCGCTCGTTCGTGAGCCAGGAGACGTGCGACGCGTCGGAGACGAAAGTCGGCGGGTCGAGCTTGATGTCATACGAGAATCGCGTCGCGGGCCTTTCCGCCGAGAACTCGCCGGGCGCGAGCTTTTTGACGACGACCGGAGCGCCGCCCTCGTCCGCGAGCGCGAAGTTCTCGACGCGCCCGGCGAGTCCGCTCGCGCCCGCGTAGAAATTTCTGAACGACCAACTGCTCGCGCCGCCCTGCCTTCGCCCTTCGACGTGGACGAGCGCGGGGCTTGTCGTGACGACTCTGACCTTCACGTCCAGCGCTTGCGCCGAAGCCGCGACAGTCGCGAGCAGCAACGGCGCGAGCAAACGGCTCGAAGAAAGAAGGAAGCGCACGAACGCACGCGCTTCTCTCCATCGCTTTATTTTATCCGCGGGTTTTAGTCCGGCCATCGTCATTAGTTCGGGTTCAAAAATTTGTACTTCAACTATCCCTCTGGATTCCGCCGGAATCCGCGTCGGATTATCCACGAATCCATGCGAAACGGCACGAATCGGAGGCCGCAAATTCGCCCGGTCTTCGCGCGGAACCGGCGAAAACTTTTCGGCGTACAGACCTTTTGAAACGAGACGTACTCGCCGCGCTTAACTTTAAGAACCGGACGTTGACACACCGCTCCGCGCGCCGATAGAATGCCCGTTCGCACAAGGCGCAAGCGGTCAACTTTGAGGAACCCGGCTGTGACTCTCATCAAGATCATCATCATCGCGCTTGCCGTCATCCTGAGCATACTGTTTCTGGGACGCTTCCTGTTTTAGACTGGCCGCATGGATTTCACGCCCGCGGCCAACAGACGCAGGCCCGCACAGCATCGTCTTCTCCGCGCCTTCGCATTCTTTTTCGCCGCACTCTCTCTTCAGCTTCTACTCTTCGCCCACACGGCCTCGGCTCAACAAGACGAACAATCCGACAGCGACGAAGATGTCGTGCGCGTTCGCACAGACTTGGTCGTAGTCCCTTTCGTCGTCGCCGACTCGCGCGGGCGACGCGTCGGCGGCATGAAACTCGCAGACTTTGAATTGTTCGACAACAACAGTCGCGTCGAGCCGAGCTACTTCGCCGCGGGCGCGGAGCGCGTCGCGCTCCTCTTCCTGCTCGACGCGTCGGGCAGCACGCGCGACATCATCACGCAGCAGCGCGAGACGGCGCTCGCCGTTCTTTCGCACTTCGGCCCGCGTTCGCGCGTCGCCGTGATGCAGTTTCGCGAGCGACCCGAACTGACAGTTCCCTTCACGCGAGACCTTCGCGCCGCGCGCCGGGGATTTCAGATCGCCGCGCTCGCCGACCGCCGCACGGCGATCTTCGACGCCGCGCTCGCCGCCGTCCGCGCTTTCAGCAACGAAGGCCAACACCCCGAAGAGCGCCGCATCGTCGTCCTCTTCAGCGACGGCCTCGACAACGCGAGCGAGACGCGCGCGGCGGAGGCAATCGAAGAGGCTCGCGCCGCGGGCGTCTCCTTCTACGTGATTCACATCCCTCTCTTCGAGCCGCGCGAAGGCCGTCTCGCCGCGCGCCCGCCGTCGAAAGGCTTTCGCGAACTCGCCGAGAAGACCGGCGGTCACTTCTTCGTCGTCGGCGATGCGAGCAAGTCGCTCGACCCGCACGCCGAGTACGACCTCCGCCCCGTCTTTCAATCCATCGCCGACGACCTTCAAGGCCAGTACGTCATCGGCTACTCGGCGAGCGCCGCCACACGCCAACCCGGCCTTCACCGCGTCGAGGTGCGGCTCACAAGTTCGGACAAGCGCAGACTCCGCGTCCGACAGTTGCGCGAAGGCTACGAGAGCAAGGGCGTTGACAGGTAACGGGCGACAAGTGACGGGCGAGTGGTGACGAGTTAAAATCACTTTCCCGTTCTTCCAGAATCTTTCATCCGTGGGCTTATGACAGAAAACAAACCTGAAGGACTCAAACAGATTCGCCGCGCGCTCCTTAGCGTCTCGGACAAGACCGGCCTCGTCGAGTTCGCGCGCGCGCTCCGAGGCTTCGGCGTCGAATTGCTCAGCACCGGCGGCACCGCGAAGGCTCTGCGCGACGCTGGACTCGAAGTGCGCGACGTGTCGGACGTGACCGGCTTCCCCGAAATGATGGACGGTCGCGTCAAGACCCTCCACCCGCGCATCCACGGCGGCATCCTCGCCGTCCGCGACAACCCCGAACACGCACGCGCGCTCACAGAGCACAACATCGAGCTGATTGACATGGTCGTCATCAACCTCTACCCCTTCGAGCAAACGGTCGCGGGCGCAGGAGTCACGCTCGAAGAGGCCGTCGAGCAGATAGACATCGGCGGCCCCGCGATGATTCGCTCGGCGGCGAAGAACTACAAAGACGTGGCCGTCGTTGTTTCGCTCGAAGACTACGACCAAATCGTAGAGGAGTTGAACAAGTACGACGGCGCAACAACCCTTGAGTCGCGCTCACACCTTGCCCGCCGCGCCTTCATGCGAACGTCCGGCTACGACATGGCGATTGTCGCTTACCTGACGAAGCAGGACGGACAAGAACACGTCGAGTTGGAGAGCAGTAAATCTCGCCTCGGCGGGGGCGGCGGGTCAGTACACTTTGAGTCTCTTCTTATCGGCGGCAGCAAGAGCGGTTCGATTCCTCCCAGGAAGAAGAGGCCACAATCGCTTGACGATATTGAAACTCTGCCCGACTCACTTTTGTGGACGATAAATAAGACTGCTGCTTTGCGCTACGGAGAGAACCCACACCAACAGGCGGCCCTCTACAGCACAGGCGCGAGCGGCGGCGTGGCGCAGGCCAAATTCCTCGGCGGCAAGGAGATGTCTTTCAACAACTACGTTGACGCCGACGCCGCTTGGCAACTCGTCTGCGACTTCGACGAGTCGGCGTGCGCGATCATCAAGCACATGAACCCGGCGGGCGTCGGCACGTCCCCGTCGCTCGAAGAGGCTTACCGCCGCGCGCTCGCGACCGACCCGGTCTCGGCCTTCGGCGGCATCGTCGCCTTCAACCGCAAGGTTGACGAACCAGCGGCGCGCGCCGTCACCGAGATTTTCACAGAGGTCGTCATCGCGCCGGGCTTCGACGAATCGGCGGTCGAGGCTCTGAAGTCGAAGAAGAACCTACGCATCCTCCGCGCGGGCGAGGCCCGACAGCCGACGGGTCTCGACTTCAAACGCATCACCGGCGGGATGCTCGTCCAGACGCGCGACACTCACCGGCTCAAGCGCGAAGACCTGAAGGTCGTCACGCGCCGCGCGCCGACCGAAGAAGAGGTTGCGGCCCTCATGTTCGCGTGGACTGTCTGCAAGCACACCAAGTCGAACGCGATAGTTTACGCGCGCGCCGGCCAGACCGTCGGCGTCGGCGCGGGACAGATGTCGCGCGTTGACTCCGTCCGCATCGGAGCGATGCGCGCGCAACTCCCCGTCGAAGGCTCCGTGCTCGCCTCCGACGCCTTCTTCCCCTTCCGCGACGGGATTGACGAGGCGGCCAGGCACGGCATCACCGCCGTCATCCAACCCGGCGGCTCAGTCCGCGACGCCGAAGTGATCGCCGCCGCCGACGAGCACAATCTTGCGATGGTATTCACCGGAATCAGGCATTTCAGGCACTAATGAGAGGTCAGAGGTCGGAGGTCAGAGGTCAGTGAAAGCAAACTGTTTTCACTGACCTCTGACCTCTCTCCGTGCTTGCCCTCGCGCGGCGCAATCGTTAATACTTGCGGCGACGAGGCAGGCCGCTCCCGCGCTTGAAGTCATACCGCGCCGCCTGTCATTTACGAATCAGAAGGGAAAGAAAGATGGCCGATCTGGAAATCGTTTCGGGCGAGAATGGCGGCGAGACCGTGCGCTGCCGCTACTGCGGGCAGTTGAATCAGGTCAAGGCCGACGGCGGGCGAGCCGTGTGCGGGCGCTGCCGTCTGCCGCTGTCGGACGCGCCACACAAGAAATTCGCAGAACTCGACAAGCACTCATACGTCCACCCGCTCGACAGCCGCGCGCTCGCCGCCCTGAAGACGATTCCGGGCATTGACACCGCGCTCAAGAAGCTCCTCGAAGTCACCGGCGAGTCGGCCATCCGTGTCATCTTCACCGCCAGCGCCGTCAAGGTCACGCCGAAGCAGTGCCCAGACCTCTACGCCAAGTTGCAGGTCGCCTGCACGACGCTCGGCGTTGACATGCCGGAGCTTTTCGTCCAGCAGAACCCGATTGTCAACGCCTTCACCGGCGGGGTGAAGAACCCGGTCATCGTCCTGCACTCGCAGCTCATCGAGCGCCTGAACGACGAGGAAGTCCTCGCCGTCATCGCGCACGAGGTCGGCCACATACACGCCGAGCACGTGCTCTACATCACCGCCGCGCACCTGCTCGAAGCGCTCGCCAACGTCGCGCTGACCGCCGCGCCCATCGCCGGACTCGTCACGCAGATTCTCTCAGGCACGATGCGCGCGGCGCTGCTCGCGTGGGCGCGTCGCGCAGAGCTTTCGTGCGACCGCGCGGCGCTGCTCGTCACGCAGGACGCGGACGTGATCGGGCGCACGATGATGAAGCTGTGCGGCGGGACTTACGCGTCGAAGGTTGACTACGAACAGTTCCTCGAACAGGCGCGCGACTTCCAGAAGAATTACGACGCCAAGGCGCTCGACCGCTTCTGGGCCGACATCATCAACGCCGGACTCACCCACCCGTTCCCCGTCTGGCGCGTCTCCGAGATCATGAAGTGGGTCGAGAGCGGCGACTACGGTCGCCTCGTGGGCGGCGAGGCCGCGAGTGCCGCCGCCTGATTTAATTTTTTGCTCCGAGGTGATGATGAAGAAAGCAGCCCCCGTCGTCTTTTGTGTCCTCCTCCTTTTGTCCGTCTCGTTCGCGAAGACGCAGAAGGAGCGGCAGATTCAGCCGTGCGAAAGCCGCGGCTCGCAGGCGGAGGCGACCGACTGTTCTTACCGCGAGTACAAGTCCGCCGACGCCGAACTCAATCAAATCTACGGCAGGCTCGCCGCCGCCCTCGACGCCGAGGACAAGGCGCAGTTGAAGGAGTCGGAGATTGCGTGGATCAAGTACCGCGACTCGTACTGCTCTTTCGAGTCGTCGCAGTACAAGGGCGGGACGATGCGCCCGATGATCGAGAACTTCTGCCTGGCCCGCGTGACGAAGGCGCACGCGGCGGAGCTTAAAGACCAGTACGAACTCCGCAAGTAGCGAACACGTTATTTCGTCCCGACGAAGAGCGACCGAACGAACCCATGAAGAAAATCGTCCTCGTGCTTTTGCTCTCCTGCGCCGCGCTCCTTGTAAACGTCTCCGCGCAGAGGCGCGCCGCCAAAAACCCTTGCGACGACGCGCGCACGCAGCTCGACATGAACATCTGCGCCGACAAGCAGTTCAAGGCCGCCGACGCCGAACTCAACCGCGTCTATGACCAGCTCGCGGCGAAACTCGAAGGCGACTTGCGCGCGAAGTTGAAGACGGCGGAAGTGTCGTGGCTGAAGTACCGCGACGACAATTGCGGCTACGAGGCGGGCGTCTATGAAGGCGGCTCGATGCGTCCGATGGTTTATTCGTTCTGCCTCGAACGGATGACGAAGGCGCGCACCGCCGAGTTGCGCGAGCAGATCAAGGAACAGAATCAGTAGTCGAATTCCACAAACGGCACGAAGTTTCGGAGGGTCGCGCGAATGCTTCTTGAGAACAAGTTCGGAATCATCTTCGGCGTGGCGAACAAGCGCTCGATTGCGTGGGCGACGGCGCGCGCCTGCATGGACGAGGGCGCGCGGCTCGCGTTCTCGTACCAGAACGAGCGTCTGCGCGAGAACGTCGAGGGCCTGACGGCGGGCACGGGCGCGCCGCTCGTGCAGTGCGACGTGTCGAACCCGGCGGAGGTCGCGTCGGCGTTCGCGACCGTCGGGGAAAAATTCGGGCGGCTCGACTTCCTCGTCCACTCGCTCGCGTTTGCGCCGCGCGAGGCGCTCGAAGGCGAGTACGCCGCCACGACGCGCGAGGCTTTCCTGACGGCGCTCGACGTTTCGGCCTACTCGCTCGCGGAGCTGGCGCGCGCCGCCGCGCCCTTGATGACCGAGGGCGGGAGCATCGTCTCGATGACCTACTACGGCGCGGAGAAGGTCGTGCAGAACTACAACGTGATGGGCGTGGCGAAGGCCGCGCTCGAAGCCAGCACGCGCTACCTCGCCTCAGACCTCGGTAAGCATAACATCCGGGTCAACACGATCAGCGCCGGCCCCATCAACACGCTCGCCGCGCGCGGCGTCGGCAACCTGAGCACGATGCTCAAGCACCACGCCGAGCGCGCGCCACTGCGCCGCAACGTCGAGGCGCGCGAGGTCGGCAACGCCGCCGCCTTCCTCCTCAGCCCGCTCGCCTCCGGCATCACGGGCGAAGTCCTACACGTTGACTGCGGCTACAACATCATGGCCTTCTGAAACAGAGGTCAGAGGTCGGAGGCCAGAGGCCAGTTAAAAACCTGCCTTCACTGACCTCCGACCTCTGACCTCTGACCTCTGACCTTATGGCTGAAACGAAAAACACGAACGAGCAAGAGCCGCAGGCGCGGCAGGTGACGCAGGACGAGCAACTGCTCGAAACTCCGAGGCCGGACGAGTTCACGCACACGGACACTTGGCGCGTGTTCCGAATCATGGGCGAGTTCGTCGAGGGCTTCGACGAGTTGGCGACGCTGACGCGCGGGGTCGCCATCTTCGGCTCGGCGCGGACGAAAGCAGACGATCAATACTACGCGGCGGCGCAGGAGACCGCCGGGCTTCTGGTGCGCGCGGGCTTCTCGGTCATCACGGGCGGCGGCCCCGGCATCATGGAGGCCGCCAACCGCGGCGCGTTCGAGGCGGGCGGCGTCTCGGTCGGCTGCAACATCGAGCTTCCGTTCGAGCAGGAGCCGAACCCGTACCAGACGCGCTCGATGAAGTTCAAATACTTCTTCGTGCGCAAGACGATGTTCGTCAAGTACAGCAACGCATTCCTCATCTTCCCCGGCGGCTACGGCACGCTCGACGAGATGTTCGAGGCGCTCACGCTCATCCAGACGCGCAAGATCAAAAACTTCCCCGTCGTCCTCTTCGGCAAGGAGTACTGGGGCGGGATGATGTCGTGGCTTCAGGACTCGATACTCAAGTCGAAGAACATCGCCGACGAAGACTTCCGGCTCCTCCACATCACCGACTCGCCCGCCGAAACTGTTGACATCGTCGTCCGAAGCCAGGACGCGCTCAGCAAAATTCACTCCGACTCTTACGACTTTGAAGGCGGATGAGAAGAAAGTGAGCGGTGAGCGGTGAGCAGTCAAGAAGCTTCAACACTTCTTGACTGCTTTCCGTTTTTGGATTGCTTTTCTGCCTACTGCTCACCGCTCACTTTCTTCCGCGGCTTGGCGCGGGACGAGCGGCGGGAAGGCGTTTGAAGTGAGCCAGTCGAAGTAGGGCGCGGAGACGTGTGTGACGGGCATGGCGATGATCTCCGGCGTGTCGTAGGTGTGGAGCGCGCGCACCTCGCGCTCCAACTCGTCGAAGCAGGCGGCGGTCGTCTTCGCGAGCAGGAGGAACTCCGGCGCGCGGTGAACCTCGCCCTTCCAGCGATAGACCGACTCCATCTGCGGGAGTATCTGCACGCACGCGGCCAGGTGCGCGCCGACGAGCATCTCCGCGAGCCGCGAAGCCTCCTCCTGACTGCCCGCCGTCATCAGCACCACGATTGCCGCGGAACTTGTCTCGGCCACGACGAACCTCCGAAGTTAACGAAGAACGCGGGGCGATGAGCGATGAGCGTTAAGCCGCGTGAGCTTTGTCTTTCAACTCATCATCCCGCGTTCGTCATTCGTCATCCCCCGCAGCCTCTTCCTCGTCGGTCGCGCCGGTGAGGGGCGTGATGTCGTCGCCGAAGAAGGACTGGTAAATCTCGGTCGCGCGGTCGAGGTCGCGTTCGTCAACGAGGACGAGCGCGCCGGGCGAGGCCGCCGACAGCAGCGGCGAGAAGGCGTCCGCGCCGCCCGACTGGACGACGGCGCGGATGCCGTTCTGCGTCAGAATGTCCGTGACCATCTCGGCCTCGGCGGGCGAGCCGATGTTGTGCAGCGGCACGAAGCGCGCCTCGCTGTGGTCGCGGACTGTGTTTTCCGGCGTCAGCCGCTCGACCAACTCCGCGCCGTCGTCCTTGCAGCGCGTGATCCCCGGCTCGTACTCGGCCTCGCACACGGGACAGAACATCTGTGAAGCCCTCTAATTTGGATTGATTTGGAAAAGCTTCGGACGCGGGGATTATACAGCAAAAACTGTCTGGAGTCTGGAGTCAAGAACAAGCCCTTGCCTTTGACTTCAGACTCCAGACTTTCTTATTCGGCGCTGGCGGCGCGGTCGAAGAGGACTTCCTCGAAGTGCGTCATCCGTTTGAACTCGCGGAAGCGCGCGTTGATCTCTTCGTGCGTGAGGCGGCGGACGCGGTCGGTGCCGAACTCCTCGACGTTGAACGAGGCCATGACCGAGCCGAAGATGACGGCGCGGCGCATCGTCTCTTCGTCAATACTCTCGTGGCTCGCGAGGTAGCCCATGAAGCCGCCCGCGAACGTGTCGCCCGCGCCCGTCGGGTCGAAGACCGATTCGAGCGGGTAAGCGGGAATCGCGAAGAAGGAGTCTTTCGTGAACATCGCCGCGCCGTACTCGCCGCGCTTGACGACGAGCGCGCGCGGCCCCCACGAGAGAATCTTGCGCGCGGCGCGGATGATGTTCGGCTCGCCCGCGAGTTGCCGCGCCTCGGCGTCGTTGATGATCGCCACGTCAACCGCGCTGACCGTCGCCTTCACCTGTTCGGGGACTGACTTGATCCAGTAGTCCATCGTGTCAACGGCGACGAGCTGCGCGCCGCGCACCTGCTCGCGCACGCCGAGCTGAAGCTGGGGCTGGATGTTTCCGAGGAAGACGAGGCGCGAGCGTTTCGACTCGTCCGAGAGCTTCGGCATGAAGTCGGCGAAGACGTTGAGCTGCGTGTCGAGCGTGTGCGCGGTGTTGAGGTCGAAGTCGTAGCGCCCGCGCCAGAAGAAGGTCTTGCCGCCGGGCACGCGCTCGATGTCGTCGGTGTTGATGCTGCGCCCGCGGAAGACTTCCATCTCCTCTTCGCCGAAGTCGCCGCCGACGACCGCGACGACGCGCACGTCCGTGAAGAAACTCGCCGACAAAGAGAAGTGCGAGGCCGAGCCGCCCAGCATCCTGTCGCGCTTGCCGAAAGGCGTCTCGACCGCGTCGAACGCCACGGAACCGACAACGAGCAAAGACATTCAATGTTCTCCTGAAGTTTGAATAAAGTTAGAAAAGAAAGTTGGCCGGGCCGGGGTGTTTACTGAATGCTCTCCGACTTCTTCTTTAGCTCTTCCGCCTCGTCGAGCGCGCCCGCCTGCTCCGCCACAATCGAGTGGAGTTCGTAAACACGCTTCAGCGCCTTCATGTACCCGCGAAGCATCTCCTCGCCTTCGGGAGATACGTCGCCCCCTGCGATCCTTTTGTAAGAGGCCAGATAACTCGCCTCGGTCTTCGTGTACCAGTCGCGCGCCTCCTTCAAGTCGCCGAGCGCGTGATACGACATCGCGATGTCGCGGTACACGTCGGCGATTTCGACGTTCGTCTCGTCGAGCCTCGGACGCGCGACTTCGACGGCGCGCATGTAGTTCTTGATGGCCTCGCGGAAGCGCTTCTGTCCGTCGAGGGCGTGGCCGAGTTCCGCGTAGGCGGACAGCTTCTCAAGCTCTCGCTGGTCTGCGAACCTGTCGGCGAGGCGGACTGTCTCCGCGCAGGCCGCCTCCGCCTCCTTCCAACGCTCCTCGTGTAAAAGGCCGCGGCACTTCTTTTCCTGCGCGAAATAAAGGTCGTTGAGTTTTAGTTGATCCTCCGGCGCGCGCCTTCTCTGCGCGAGCAGAGGCGTCACCCCGAAGAGGATTGAGAGGACTGTCGAGAGGGAAATAAACCTGAGCATTCGTGCCATGACCGAGTGTTATTGTTTCTTGTCGTCCTTCGGCTTTTCGCCGTCGAGTTGCGCGAGCGCCGCCTGAGCCTCTTTGCGGAAGTCGCTGTTCGGGTAGTCGTTGACGATGCGCGAGAGGTATTCGCGCGCCTTGTCGCGCAAGGCTTCGGGCGTGAACTCCGCGGCCTTCTCGGCGGGCGACTTCGGCGCTTGCTGCTTGCCCTTGCCTTCGGAGAGGTAGAGGCCGCTCATGCCCGCGATGTAGAGTGCCTCGTCGAGGTGCGAGAATTCGGGGTAACCCGCGATCAGCTCGTCCATCCTCATGTACGCGGCGAGGTACGCCTTCTTGTTGTGGAAGTAGTGGCGCGCGACCTCAAGCTCGTGCCTCGCGCTCTTCTCCGAGTCCGCGTCCTTGACGGCGGGCGCGCTCCGCTCGCCCGCGACCGACCCGCTCTGCGCGCGCGCCGCCGAAGACGAGAAGACAAACGCGAGCGCGAACATTGCGAGAATGGATTTCCTCATTTCAACACCTCAAATCGAGTGATGAGTGACAAGTGATGAGTGATGAGATAAGAGCTTTCTCTTATCACTCATCACTCGTCACTGCTTTCGATACTTTTTGATGATCGCTTCGAGCTTCGACGTTGTCGCCGCGGGCCAGAGTTCGGGCGGCGTGAAGATGGCGTTCTTGAGCGCCGAGCCGCAGCCGCACGCGCGCTCAGACGTGGCGAGGCGGCGGACGGCCTCGCGCATGATGACCTGCGCGTTGCGGACGTTCTTGTTCAGATACTCGACCACCGTCTCGACCGAGACGGCGTCGTGCCCCTCGTGCCAGCAATCGTAGTCGGTGACGAGCGCGAGCGTGGCGTAGCAAATCTCGGCCTCGCGCGCGAGCTTCGCCTCCTGCAAGTTCGTCATGCCGATGATGTCCATGCCCCAACGGCGATAGACGTTCGACTCGGCGACGGTCGAGAACGCGGGGCCTTCCATGCAGATGTACGTCCCGCCGCGGTGGACGTTAACCTCAGCCGCCCCGCACGACTCTTCGAGCACGTCGCCCAGGGCAGGGCAGACCGGGTGCGCGAAAGTGACGTGCGCGACGATGCCTTCGCCGAAGAAGGTTGACTCGTGCGCGCGTGCGCGGGTGCGGTCGAAGAACTGGTCGGGGATGACCATGTCGAGCGGCGCGTACTGCTCCTGAAGAGAGCCGACCGCCGAGGCCGAAAGGATGCGCTCGACGCCGAGTAGCTTCATCGCGTAGATGTTCGCGCGGAACGGCAACTCCGTCGGCAGAAGCTTGTGGCCGCGCGCGTGGCGCGGCAAAAACGCGACGCGCTCGCCTTCGAGCGTGCCGACGATGAACGAGTCCGAGGGCTTGCCGAAAGGCGTGTCAACGCTCACCTCTTCGACATCCGTCAACTCCGGCATCTGATAGAGTCCGCTGCCGCCGATGATGCCGATCTTCGCTGTCGTCATTTAAGATTCACCCTCCTCACGTTCTTCAAAAGCGACCACGCGCAGCTTGCCGTCTTCCTCGACGACGCGCGCGAGCGGCGCTTCGGGGTCGTGGTAGAAGAGGCAGAGCCAGCCGTCGCGCGCCGCCTGCGGCAGAAGCCTGCGCTTGGCTTCGAGAGTTTCGACGGGATAAAGGTCGTAGCCCATGACCCACGCCGCGGGGACGTGCGCGCGCGTCGGCACGAGGTCGGCGAAGCCGTAGAGCGTGCGACCGCCGCGCGCGAGTCGCCAGCACTGCATCGTGCGCGAGTGGCCCGCGACGGTTTCCAGCGTCAGGCCGGGCACGACTTCGAACTCGCCCGGCTTCAACTCCAACTGCCCCGACTCGGCGAGCGGTCGCCAGTTCTCCGGCAGGTAGCTCGCGCGGTCGCGCTCGTGCGGTCGTTCGGCGTGCTCGTACTCTTCGCGCGAGACGAAGTAGCGCGCGTTCGGAAAAGTCGGCACGGCTCGGCCTTCGCCATCAAACTTCGTGTTGCCGCCCGCGTGGTCGAAGTGCAGGTGCGTGTTGACGACGACCGTGATCTCTTCCGGCGCGCGGCCCGCCGCCTCGCGCAGCGACTCGACGAGCGATTGCTCGGAACGGACGCAGTACATCGCGGCGCGGCGCGGCGACCACTTGTCGCCCATGCCCGTTTCAATCAGGATTCGCTCGCCCGCGGCTTCGATGTAGAGGCAGTTCGCGTTGAGTCGGACGCGGTTCTCTTCGTCGGGCGGCGCGACGCGCTGCCAGAGAGCGCGCGGGACGACGCCGAACATCGCGCCGCCGTCGAGGCGGAACTCGCCGCCGGGCACGACCTCAACGCGGTAGTCGCCGAACTGCATCAGGCTCCGTAAAAAAGGAATGAGCAATCGAAGAAGCGCGGGCCTCCCGGCGCGGGCCGCTTCGATTGCTCAGGCGTGTTACTTGCTCTTGCCCGTGGGCGCGGGCTTCGGCTTCGCGGACGCGGGCGGCTTGGCCGAGTTCGCGTTCGGCTTAGCACCGCTCTCGGCGGGAGGCGGCGGCGGGGCCTGCTCCATCTCGTCCTCGTCGGGCGCGGGGCCGCCGCCCATGCCGCCGTGCGGCGAGAGGCCCTGCGGGACTTCGGGCGCTTTGACGGTGAAGTCTTCGGGCACCTTGATGTTCGAGCGCTTCACGATCTCGTCAACGAAGTTCTTGGTCTTCTCCTGAACTATCGCGTCGCTCGCTGCCTCGCGCCCCGACTGCGGCGGCTCGAAGGGATTCTGACTCGGCGCGCTCGTCTGAATCAGAATGTGGCGAGCCTGAATCTGCTCCTGCGGCTGTCCGGCAGACGCCTTGTCATTCGGCGACTGGTCGCCGACGGACTTCGGCTGACTCTTCTTGTCGGCGTCGTTGCCGCTGCTCATCCGGTGGCCCGTCACCTGAATGATGTGGAAGCCGTAGGGCGTCTCGACGATGTCGCTGATCTGGTTGTCCTTCAGCGCGAAGGCCGCGTCCTCGAACTCCTTGACCATCTGCCCGCGCCCGAACCAGCCGAGGTCGCCGCCCTTTTCCTTGCTGCCGGGGTCGTCCGAATACTGCTTGGCGAGCGCGGCGAAGTCTTCGCCCGCGCGCACGCGCTTCAGGATGTCCTCGGCCCTCTGGCGCGCGACCTTCGGGTCGAGTTCCGGGTGCTGAGTGTAATACTGCTCGATCTCCTGGTCGGTCGGCTTGAACTTGTCGGAAGCGTCCTTGACGTAAATCTCGGCGAGGGCCTTCGCCTGCTGCAAGTCAATCTGGAGCTGCGTCGCGCGATCCTTGTCGAGTCCCGCGGCTATTCCCTTCTTCGAGAGGATCGCGACGGGTGCCCACTGCTGAAGGAACCTCTGCTTCGTGGCGTCGTCAAGCGGCTGCTCCTTCGGGATAGCGCCGAGCTTCTGCAAGTCCTGAAGATACTGCTCGGACTGCTTCGCGTTGTTCGGGTCTTTGCTGAAGGCTTCGATCTCTTCGGGCTTCGGTCGCCAGTCGTCGCCGGTCGGGTTGGCGTCGCGCTGCTTCTTGACGTAAGCCTGTGCGACGACGAAGTCGCGCAGGAGGTCGAACTGCCGCTTCACCTCCGGGCGGTCGGCGTAGCCCTTCTCGCGCGCTTCGGCGGCGACGGCGAGGAGTTCCTTGAGTCCCTCGGCGAACTTCTTGCGCGCGTCGGCGCTCTGCGAAAGCTGCAACTGCTCCATCGGCTGGCTCGACTCGGCGATGAGCGTGATGTCTTCGGGCGTCAGCGAAGTCAGGGACGTGTACGCGCTCGCGTGCCTCGCCTGCCAGAAGATGAGCAGGATGGCCGCGACGACCGCGAACGCCGCCGCGATGATCGCCTTCGTCACCGAACTCATGCCGTGTGAAGTGGCCGACACAGCCCTCGCCGACGACGTGGGGACGGCTGGTGTCGCCGGAGTCGCTGCGGCGGGAGTCGCCTCCGCGCCGGCTGAGGTGGGCTGCGCTTCCGCACTCGCCTCGGCCTGTTCGGGCTGCGCCGGAGTCACTTCGGCTCCGCAGCCGGGGCAGGTCTTCGAGCCATCAACCATCTGTGTTCCGCATTTTTCACAAGTAATCATTCGATCATCCTCACATTCAAACGGGCCGTCACAGCTTTGAACAGATTATTTTCAAAACCGGGCGCAAACCAGTCGTTCAAGATACACGAAAAAATCCCCGCACGCACCCGCGCGGCGCGTGCCGCGACGGTGCGCGCGGCGTCAATGATTCCGCCGCGTCGTCGTGCGCTTCGCGGGGGCCGCCTGCTTCGCCGCTCCATTGTTCTGCGCCGGAGTCTGCGATGCGGGCTTGGCGTTCTGCGTTTGAGTCGTGTTCTGCGTTGCGGCGTTCGCGCCTGCCGAAGCGCCCGGCGCGCTCTGCACGGGCGCGATGACGCTGAACTCGACGATGTAATTCTCCGCGACGCGGACGTTGCGGCGCGCGGCGATCTCGTCGAGCGCGCGCTCGCGCTTCTGCTGTTCGACGGCGGCCCGCGCCTGCTCGCGCGGGGTCGTGGGCGGCGCGTTCGGGTCGGGCGGCGTGTCGTTGTAGCGGATGAGAATGTGGCGCGCGCGAACCTCTTCGATGGGCTTCCCGTCGGCGCTCGTCCCCGTGGTGTGGCGCTCCTCGACCTGAATGATGTGGTAGCCGAAGACCGTCTCGACGACTCCGCTCAACTCGCCCGGCTTGAGCGCGAAGGCCGCGTCCTCGAAGGGCTTGATCATCACGCCGCGACCGAACCAGCCGAGTTCGCCGCCTTCCGCCTTGCTCCCGCGATCCTGCGAATACTCCTTCGCGAGCGCGCCGAAGTCTTCGCCCGCCTGCGCGCGTTTGAGCAAGCCTTCGATCTTCGCGCGCGCCTCCTTCGTGTCGTACTCCGGGTGCGCGGCGACGTATGCGTCGGTCTCCGCGTCGGTCGGCTTGAAGCGCGGCGCGGCGTCTTTGGCGTATTCGTTCGCGAGCAGGCGTGCCTGTTGGAGCATGACCGAGAGCTGCGTCGCGCGGTCGCGCAGAAGCCCCGCCTCGATTCCCTTCCGCATCGCGACCATCACGCGACCGTAGTGCGTCGCCAGAGCCTTCTTCTGGTCGTCGCCGACCGGCGCTCCGTGGGTCGGGCCGTTCTTCACGTAGTCGGCGAGGAACGCCTCGAACTGCGGCCCGACGCCCGGCTCTTTGAGGTAGGCGTCAATCTCCGCCTGCGAGATGACCTGTTCGGGCGTGGTCGCGCCCGCCGCCTGCCTCTGCTTGAAGTAGCTCTGCGCGATGGCGAACGAGCGCGCAAGCTCGGTCTGCAATTTCAGCTCTGGCCGCGCCGCGTAGCCTTCGGCCTTCGCCTCTTCGGCGGCGGCGAGCATCTCGCGTATGTCGCGCGCGAAGTTCTTTCGCTCGGTCGCGTCGCTCGAAAGCTTCGAGACGACTTCGGGCGGCAGGTCGAGGCCGTCAATGATGAGCGTCATGTCCTCAGCCGTGATGTTGACCCCGGCTGCGGGCGCGGGCGTCGCGGCCCTCGGCCTCTGCGCGAATGTGTGTGCCTGTGTCGAGAGGATCAGGAGCGAGGCGAGCAGAAATTTCCTTGAAAGCAAATCCGAATACCTTTCTTAACCGTCTGTTGTTTCGGCTTCACCGTTCGACGTTTGGGCAACGACCGCGTGCTCGATGAGTTCGAGCAGCACGCCGCCCGACGACGAAGGATGCACGAAGGCGACGAGGCAACCGCCCGCGCCGACCCTCGGCTCTTCGTCAATCAGACGCGCGCCCGCCGACTTTAGTTGCGCGAGCGCGGCACGGATGTCCCCGACGCGCACGGCGACGTGATGAATTCCGGGGCCGCGCTTCTCGATAAACTTCGCCACCGGCGAGTCTTCCCCCGTCGGCTCAAGCAGCTCGACGCGCGGCTCGCCCACAGGTAGCATCGCCACCCGCACGCCCTGCTCCTCGACCGTCTCCGTGTGCTTGACTTCAAGCCCCAGCGCGTCGCGCCAGAACTTCAGAGACTCTTCGATGCTCCGCGTCGCGATTCCGATGTGTTCGACTCTCATATTCAACAGACTCAAGCCGATTTGATTTCTAAAAGCTCTTCGACCGCAGAGTACGGGTCGCGCCGCTTGTCGGCGACTTCGCGGGCAAGCGCGTCGAGGCGCTCGCCCGCGTCGCCCTGTTCGAGCGCTCGCGCGAGGAGGCGTTCGCGCAGGAGTTCGAGGATGCGCCAGCGCGCGACCGCCGCGCGGCGTTTGTGCGCGCCGTCGGCGCTGCGTTGAAAGTCGCGGTAGCCCTCGATTGCGGCGGCGAGTTCTTCGAGGCCCTGGTTGTCGGTCGCGACCGTCTTGACAATCGGCGGCGACCAACCGTCGGCGCGGTGCGCGAGCGAGAGCAGCGCTTCGAGTTCCTTCTCGGTTCTGAGCACGCCGTCGCGGTCGGCCTTGTTGATGACGAACACGTCGCCGATCTCCATGATGCCCGCCTTGATGGCCTGTATGTCGTCGCCCATGCCGGGCACGAGCACGACGACGGAAACGTCCGCCGTCTTCACGATCTCGACCTCGTCTTGGCCGACGCCGACCGTCTCGACGACGACTTTCTGGAAGCCCGCGGCGTCGAGGATCGCCACGGCGTCAACGGTCGCGCGCGCGAGTCCGCCGAGGTTGCCGCGCGTCGCCATCGAGCGGATGAAGACGCCGGGGTCGAGTCCGAGCGTCTGCATGCGGATTCGGTCGCCGAGAATCGCGCCGCCCGAAAACGGACTCGAAGGGTCAACGGCGACGATGCCGACGCGCTCGCCGCGCTGTCGATAAAGCGCCGCGAGGCGGTCAACCAGCGTTGACTTGCCCGCGCCCGGCGAGCCAGTGATGCCGACGACGAGTCCCCGCCCCGTGTGCGGGAAGATGGCCTTCATCAGCTCGGACGAATCATTCGAGCCGTCCTCGACCTTCGAGATCGCACGCGCGACGGCGCGTGCGTCGCCCGCCAAAATTTTTTCGATTTGCTGCGGCCCGCTCATCACACGCGAAAGCTCAGTGCGCCTCGTCGCGCTTCTTTTCGACGACCTTGATTAGTTTGAGTCCGTTCCCAGTCCACTCGTAGTAGAAGAGGCCGTACTTCGGCTCGGCCCGATTCAATTCGCTGGCGGGCGAGCCTGAAAGAACGATGAGGCGGCTGTTCGGTTTGAATTGCAGAGCGTCGTAATCTTTATCGCCCCAGAACCAGACGGAGAAGTCGCTCGTCTCTCCGGGGAAATAGACGCCCCCGGTCTTCGCGTCAACGATGGCCGCGTCGAGGCATCCCGCTCCGCATCCCCACTGAACGACCGTGTAATGCCCCGCGAAATTCACACCGTCCTTCGCGCCTTCACGCAGACGCGTTTTGAATGTTCGCGAGCGCGGGTTGTTGATTCTCACCGGCGCGACTCTGCCCTTGTAAACCTGCGCCGGATAACTCTCGAAGCGCGGAACATTGTCAGTCTGCGCGAATGCGGTTGAAGCAACTAGGCAGAGGCCGAGTGTTGCTAGTAGCAGTTTCATGTTCACCTGAAAATTAGATCAAACGCTGCTGAGAATCTGTTTGGCGATGATGAGGCGTTGAATCTCGCTCGTGCCCTCGCCGATGGTGCAGAGCTTTGAGTCGCGCCAGAATTTTTCTGGCGGGTAGTCCTTCGTATAGCCGTAGCCGCCGTGAATCTGGATGGCCTCTTCGCTGACTTTGACGGCGACCTCCGAGGCGTAGAGCTTCGCCATCGAAGACTCCTTCGTCGTCTTGCGACCCGCGTCCTTCAACGCGGCGGCGCGGTAGGTCAGAAGCCGCGCGGCGTCAATCTGCGTCGCCATGTCGGCGAGCTTGAACTGGATGGCCTGAAAGTTCGAGATGGGCTGGCCGAACTGTTGACGCTCCTTTGAATATTTGAGCGCCGACTCGTATGCGCCCTGCGCCAGACCGAGCGCGAGTGCCGCAATCGAGATGCGCCCGCCGTCGAGCACCTGCATCGCCTCGATGAAGCCGAGTCCTTCGGGGCCGAGCCGGTTCGCGTCCGGCACGCGGCAGTCCTCGAAGATGACGCTCGCGGTTTCGGACGCGCGCAGGCCGAGCTTGTCTTCCTTCTTGCCGGGCGAGAATCCCGCCATGCCCTTCTCGAAGATGAAGGCCGTGATTCCCTTCGAGCGCATCGCGCGGTCGGTCGAGGCCATCGCGACGCAGATGTCGGCGTGGATGGCGTGCGTGATGAAATTCTTTGAGCCGTTGACGACCCACTCGTCGCCGCGCCGCACGGCGGTCGTGCGCGTGCCCGACGCGTCCGAACCCGCCTGCGGCTCGGTCAATCCCCACGCGCCGAGCTTCTGGCCTGAGGCGAGCGGCGTCAGAAACTTTCGCTTCTGCTCCTCCGTGCCGAACATGTAGATGTGGTTCGAGCAGAGCGAATTGTGCGCGGCCACACTGATCCCGACCGAGCCGTCAACGCGCGAAAGTTCCTCGATGATCGTCACGTACTCGACGTAACCCATGCCAGCGCCGCCGTACTCTTCGGGGAAGATGACGCCCATGAAGCCCTGCTCGGCGAGCTTCGGCAGAAGCTCCGTGGGGAAGTGCTGCGACTCGTCCCACTCGCGCACGTGCGGCGCGATCTCGCCCTCGGCGAACTCGCGCACGCTCGACTTTATCTGCTTCTGTTCCTCGTTCAGATCGAAATCCATAAACGAATCAAACCCTCTTTTGCGTCAGCGGCACACGCTGCGGCGCACAGGAGCCGCCGGCCCGCTCTTCCAAAATTTATGCGGAACTCTCAATGCTCTGATTGTACTTTGAAAACCTCCGGCGGGCGAGGACGCGCGTGCGGAAGGCTCTGGCGGCGCTCGGACGGGCCGCGACTCAGGAGACGCTCTTGAATTTTCCCTTCGCGTCGAAGGTGACGAACTTGTGCTCCCAGTCGGGCGGGCTGCCGCGCTCGACGGAGACAGTCCATTCGGGCGTCTCGCCTTTGTAGCGGATGATCGAATAAGAGAATCTCATGCTCGTCACCCGCGCGCCCTCAATCCCCGCGCGCTTAAGCGCCTCCTTGGCAAGCCCCGGCATGAGCGTCAGGTCTGCCTGCTTCAACTCGTAGAGGCTGTCGGCGAGGCCGCCGTCCCCGATGACATTCACGTCCTTCGGCCCCTCGACCTTCTTCCTGCCGCGGTAGAGCGTGTACTCGTGCGCGCTCTGCCCGTCGGTCGAGACGACGGCGCTGACAAGTTCGTCCGCGAAGCTAAGCTCCATCACTTTGAACTCGCCGCCGACCGCATCGCGTATCGCGCTCAGGCACTCGCGCGGCAGCTCGCTCGCGAACATGTCGCGCGTCTCTTCGACCATCTCCTCCGCGTCCGGCGTCGCCGCGACCACGCCGGGCGGCGCAATCGGGTGCTCGCGCTCGTACTTCGCGAGCGAGTCGAGCGTCTGCTCCATCCGCCAACGCTCGCTCTGCTGATACCAGACACGCGCGAACATGGACGCGACGCCCGCGACGACGAAGGCGATTAGAAGAAGTTTTCTCTTCGTGCTCATGTTCAAACGAACCGAAGGCGCGCTAAACGAACGGAAGCCGCGCCTTCATCCCCGGCCCCTGCCGCCGTCTCTTCTCTTCCTTCCACGCGCCGCTTGCGTTCCGCGCGCCGGCGTTCGCGGTTCGCTTCCCGCACCTTTCCGCCCTGCCTTCTTGCCGCCCTTGAGTCGCGCGACCTCTTCGGCGGTGAGAAATCTGTAAGCGCCGGGCTTGAGTCCCGCGTCGCGGACTGAACCGATGGCGACGCGGCGGAGTTTCAGGACGGAATGGCCGACGGCGTCGAACATCTTGCGGATTTGCTGGTTGCGCCCTTCGTGCAAGACGACCTCGAACCACGCGTTCGTCTCGGTCTCGCCGAGCCGCCTGATCTCGGCGGGCGCGGTTCGCACGCCGTCGTCGAGCCGTATGCCGCGGCGCAGTCGCCCGACTTGTTCCTCCGTCGGCACGCCCTTGACCTTCGCCTCGTAAACTTTCCGCACATGGTTGCGCGCCGACGTGACGTGGTTGGTCAGCTCGCCGTCGTTCGTCAGGATGAGCAGTCCCTCGGTGTTGAAGTCGAGGCGACCGACGGGGTGGAGTCGTCCGAGCGACGGCGGCAGAAGCTCCGTGACGAGCGGTCGGCCTTCGGGGTCGGCGAGCGCCGTGAGGTAGCCGCGCGGCTTGTCGAGCAGGACGTAAACCTTCTCCTGCTTCTCAAGCAGCGGATTGATGAGACGCCCGCGCACCTTGATCGAGTCGCGCGCGGGGTCGGCCTTCGTCCCCAACTCGCGCACCGTCTTGCCGTTGACCGTCACCTCGCCCGCCTCGATCAACTCCTCCGCGTGCCGGCGCGAGGCCAGCCCCGCGGCGGCGATCAACTTTTGCAGGCGCTCTTCCATTTATGGATTCTCGCCGCTGCCCGCGGCCAAGTCCTCGAAGTCTTCGACGTTCGGCAGTTCGCTCAGGTCTTTGAGGCCGAATTGCAGGAGGAAGTCTTTCGACGTGCCGTACATCATCGGGCGACCGACCGTCTCCTTGCGCCCCTTGGCGACGATGAGGCGCTTGTCGAGGAGCGTCTTGATGGCGGAGGACGACTGCACGCCGCGTATCTCTAAAATTTCGGGGACGGTG
>Ga0070740_10002118_pt1 | contig 24378 bp, 17 predicted proteins | sample Coa_R2_FD_67286 | JGI IMG/M metagenome (GOLD analysis project Ga0070740, IMG submission 67286) | Surface soil microbial communities from Centralia Pennsylvania, which are recovering from an underground coalmine fire - Coalmine... | ecosystem: Environmental > Terrestrial > Soil > Unclassified ...
GAAACGCCCCGCGGAGTTTTCCGCTCGGAAGCGTTTTAAGACAGACGAAGAGGCCCGGCGAGTTCACAATCTCGCCGGGCCTCTTCGTCTTGTTAAGTCCTCGTCTTCGGACGTGCGCCGCCCGTGTTTACTCGAACGACTTGGACGCCGGGTTGCGACCGCGCATCGCGGCGGTGGCGAGGTCGCGCGCGCGCGGCAGCGAGTCAATCGCCTTCACGACCTGCGGGTCGTCGAGCATGAGAACCTGCGTGGCCTTCACCGAGCCGTAGGCCGCGGTCGTCAGGTCGTAGCGCATCTGTCGCGCGATGAAGTCGCGGCTGCGGTCGAGCTGCGCTTCGGACAGCTTGTAGTCTTCGTTGTGCGCCGCGACGTAGTCCTTGAAGGCGCGGAACACGCGGTCGTCAACGACCATGTCATTCGTGCCGACGTTGTGGTCGAAGTCGGGCATACCCGTGACCTTGTAATCGGGGAAGCCGTCCACGCGACCGTTCACGAGTTCGCGCGCGAAGGCGAAGATGGGGTCAACGAATCGGGCCTGCTGCGAGGTGACTTCGCGGGGCTTCACGGCCTCGTCGGGCGTGATTCCGCCGCCGCCGTAGAGCGGGCGTCCGGTGTCCGTGTGCGTCTCCGGGCCTTTCGGCTTCGCGGCCTGCTGCGACTCGTCCTGCGTGCCGTTGATGCGACCGTAGATGTAATCGTAGAAGCTCTGGTTCGAGTAGTCGCGCTGAATCAGACGGCCCGAAGGCGTGTAGTACTTCGAGGTCGTCAGGGTCAGCGCCGTGCCGTATTCGAGCGGCATGATGCTCTGGACGAGTCCCTTGCCGAACGAGGTCTCGCCGACGATGAGCGCGCGGTCGTGATCCTGCCAAGCGCCCGCGACGATCTCCGAGGCCGAGGCCGTGCCGCGGTTGACAAGGACGACGAGCGGCGTGTTGTCGGGGTTGCGGTTCTCCGACTTGTACTCGCGCTCCTGCCCGCGCGTTCCGCGCCCTTTCTGCGTCAGGATGGTCTCGCCGCTCCCGATGAACTGCTCGGCGACGCGCACCGCCTGGTCGAGTATGCCGCCGCCGTTGCCGCGCAGGTCAACGACGAGTCCGGTCATGCCGTGCGTGCGGAGGAAGTCGAGCGCGGAGACGAACTCGTCGCCGGTCGTGTAGTTGAAGCCGCGCGTCATGTCGATGTAGCCGATGCCGGGCTTGATGAAGTACGCGTCCGGGACGGTCGGCTGCGGGACGGCGTCGCGCGTGATCTCGACCGTCTGGCGCGAGCCGTCGGACGCGCGCTCGACCGTGACGCGGACGGTCGTGCCGCGCGGGCCGCGCAGCATGTCGCGCACGTCGCCCGAAGGCTTGCCCTTCACCGGCTGGCCGTCTATCTCGATGATGCGGTCGCCGAAGCGCAGGCCCGCGCGGAAGGCGGGCGTCGCCTCGAAGGTGGCGAGGACGTAGGTGTCGGTGTCCTTGCCGATCTTGCGGTCGCCGATGGTCGCGCCGATGCCGTAATACTCCGAGCGCCAGTCGGCGCGCTGCTCCTCGAACTCTTTGGCGTCGTAGTAATTCGAGTGCGGGTCGAGCGTGCGTAGCATCCCGATGATCGAGGACTTGAACACGTCGTTGTAGTTGAGCTTGTTGCCGTCAACGTAGTTGTCCTGGATGACGGTCAGCGCCTCGGCCACGTCCGACTCGACGCCCTCGGTCGCCTCGACGCGCGGGCGGCGCGGGCGAGCGGCGGACGTTGACGGGGCGGTCGCGCCGGACTCGCCGCGGCGCGGCGCGGGCGGCTGCGTCGTGCTGCTCTGTTGTGCGATGACGAAAGCGGGGAGTGAGAGCGCGAGTAAAAGTAGCGTCGCGAACGCTGCGGTTATTCTCTTTTTCACGGAGACTTGCCTCAGTTAAAAACGACCGAACAAGACCGGCTGCGTGACAGGTGACGCGCCGTCCAAAATTTTGTACCGCCTAACGCGCAAGGCGGGTGCGATGTAGTGTAATTGATGAGGGCACGTGCGGCAAGGTTGCAAATCGAAGGACGAAGGACGAAAGGGCGGAGGACGAAAGCCGTTAACACACGTCGGGCTTTTTCTTCTTCGGCCCTCAACACTCGCCCTTCGTCCTTCGTCCTTTCCCATGCTTGCGCTCGCGTCTGGCGCGACCTTAGAATGCTCGTAAGGAGTTCGCAGAACAAAAACGGTCGCGCAGAAGAAGCAGGAGCCGCCCTTCAACGCAAGGCCCCGCGGGCAAGCTTCGCAGAGGAGGTTTAGACGAGATGAGTACCCCTAACGACCCGAATGACCCCGACATTCTCGAACCCGTTGACGACCTGATGCTGACCGAAGGCGACGGGCCGCACGAGCAGGAGCGCGTCTCCTCTTCGGTGCGCGACATCGCCTCGCGCATCCCAGAATCGCTCGCCTCGATTGGCCGCGACATCAGCCGCACGGTCGAGCGCGCACTCTCGGCAAAGGATGATTACGTGGTAGCAGTAAAACTTTCACACGAAGCGCAGGACAGGCTCGAACAGCTCGTTCAGGCCGGGGTCTTCCGCAGCCGCGCCGAGGCCGCCGCGTTCCTGATTGACGAGGGCATCAAGGCGCAGTCGGAACTCTTCGCGCGCGTCTCGGCCAAGCTCTCCGAGATCGAGCGCCTCCGCGCCGAGCTTCGCGGGATGATCGCAAAAACAGAATGAGAGGCCAGAGGTCGGAGGTCGGAGGTCAGTGAAAGCAGCTTGCCTACACTGACCTCCGACCTCCGGCCTCTCGAACCGGAGGTCCGTTTGACAAACACGCTGCCTCAGCTTCCGATTGAACAGTTCTCGCTCGCGAACGGCCTGCGCGTCATCCTGAGCGAAGACCACTCCGTGCCCGTCGTCTCCGTCGCCGTTTACTACGACGTAGGCTCGCGCAACGAGCGCGAGGGCCGCACGGGCTTCGCCCACCTCTTCGAACACATGATGTTCCAAGGCTCGGAGAACGTCCCCAAGGCCGGCCACTTCCAGTACATCTTCAACAACGGCGGCACGATGAACGGCACGACCTCGTCCGAGCGCACCAACTACTTCGAGACCCTGCCGGCGAGCCAGCTCCCGCTCGCGCTCTGGTTGGAGAGCGACCGCATGCGCTCGCTGAAAGTGACGCAGGAGAATCTCGACAACCAGCGCGACGCGGTCAAAGAGGAGAAGCGGCTCAACTACGACAACCGCCCGTACTCGAACGCCTTTCTCCGCCTCAACGAACTCATCTACCGCAACCCGCGCAACGCGCACTCGACCATCGGCTCGATGGAAGACCTCGACGCCGCGACCATTGACGACGTGCGCGAGTTCTTCCGCATCTACTACGCGCCGAACAACGCCGTGCTGGCAATCGTCGGCGACTTCGACTCCGCGGAAGCGCGCGCGCTCGTCGAAAAGTATTTCGCCTCGATCCCTTCGCAGCCCGCGCCGCCTCCGGTTGACGTGAGCGAACCCGTCGAAGTCTCGACGCGCAGCGAACTCTACCTCGACCCGTTCGCGCAACTGCCCGCCGTCATGCTCGGCTGGAAAGTCCCGACGCGTCGGACGCCGGACTACTACGCGCTCGCGCTCGCGAGCGACCTGCTGCTCGACGGCGACAGCTCGCGGCTCTACCAGCGGCTCGTCAAGGACGAGGAGTCGGTCGTCGGCATACAGGGCGGCATCGGCGAGCGCCGCGGCCCCTCGACTTTGTACGTCTTCGCCATCCCGAAGCCCGGCCACCCGACCGACGAGATTCGCGCGACGATTCAGCACGAGGTCGAACGCCTCGCCGCGGAAGGCCCGACGCCCGACGAGATGGAGAAGCTCCACAACACGCTCCTCAACGACGCCGTGCGCAGCCGCCAGTCAACGCTCTACCGCGCGCAGCGACTCGCCGAGTACGCGCTCTACGACGGCGACCCCGAAATCTTCAACAACGAACTCGAACGCTACCTCGCCGTCACGCCCGAAGAGATAAAGGCCGCGGTCAGCCGCTACCTCCTGACCGACAACCACTCGGTCATGGACGTTGTGCCCGCGCAGCGCGCCGCCGCCGAAGACAAGCCCGCGCCCGCGCAGACGGAAGAGGCCGGCGAGCAGGCGCAACGCGGAGCGCCGCCGCCGCAAGTCCCGCAGCCGCCGCCCGCAGACCCCGCGCCCCCGACCGAGCCGCCGCCGCCCGTCGCGGACGACTCGACGCTCAAGCACGAGCAAGCCCCATCTGCCGACGACTGAACAATCGAGCGACAGGTGACGAGTGATGAGTGATAAGAAACAACCTTCATCTCATCACTCATCACTTGTCACTTATCACTTTTGATTTTATGTCAACACAGACTGAAGACTTCCGCAGACAACCGCCCGCGCCGCTGCCCCCGCGCGCGCTCAACCTGCCCGCGCCCGAAGAGGTGACGCTCGCGAACGGCCTGCGCGTCGTCGTCGTCGAGCAGGAGCGTTTGCCGCTCGTCAGCTTCCGCCTCGCGTTCCGCACGGGCGACGCCTTCGACCCGCCGGAGCTTCCCGGCCTCGCAGACCTTCTGACGAACCTGCTCGTCGAGGGCACCGAGTCGCGCACGAGCCGCCAGATAGCCGAAGAGGTCGCGCGTTACGGCGCGACGCTCACGGCGGGCGCTGCGTCCGACTACACGACCGTCGCCGCCTCTTCGCTCTCGTCCTACGCCGACGAAATTTTAGAGCTGCTCGCGGACGTGACGCTCCGGCCCTCGTTCCCCGAAAACGAACTCGCGCTCGCGAAGGACAACGCGCAGCAGAACCTGATCGCGCAGCGGGCGCAGCCGGCCTTCCTCGCCAGCGAGGCCATCTCGCGCATCATCTTCGGCGAGCACCCGTACTCGGTCGTCTCGCCGACGCCCGAATCAATCGAGGCGCTGACGCGCGAGACGATCATCGGGCAGCACCGGGCCAAGTTCATCCCGAACGACGCGTACCTCGTCGTCGCGGGCGACGTGCGGCGCGGCCAACTGCTCGCGCGCGTCGAAGAACTCTTCGGCGGCTGGGCGCGCGGCGAAGTCGCCGAGCCGCACTTCCCCGCCCCGCCCGAACTGACGAAGCGCACCGCGCACGTCGTCAACCGCCCCGGCTCGGCGCAGACCAACATCGTCGTCGCCAACCGCGCCATCAAGCGCACAGACCCCGACTACTTCCCCGTGCTGGTCATGCACACGATCCTCGGCGGGACGGCCTCCGCGCGCCTCTTCATGAACCTCCGCGAGGAGAAGGGTTACACCTACGGCGCTTACACGCAGCTCGACGCGCGCCGCTACGCCGGCTCGTTCCGCGCGACGACCGAAGTGCGAACGCCCGTCACCGGCGCGTCGCTCAAAGAGATTTTCTACGAGCTTGAGCGCATCCGCACCGAGGACGTGTCCGACAAGGAGCTGACCGACGCGATAACTTACCTGACCGGCGTCTTCCCGATACGGCTTGAGACGCAGGAAGGACTGATCGAACAGCTCGTTCAGATGAAGGTGCACGACCTCGCGCCCGACTACCTGCAAACTTATCGCGAGCAAATCCAGCGCGTCACCAAAGAGGACGTGCGACGCGTCGCGAACTCTTACGTCACGCCCGACCGCGCCGGCATCGTCGTCGTCGGCGACGCCGAGCAGATTCGCGAGCAGGTCGCGCCCTACGCCGACGGCGTGGAAGACTTCGACGCGGCGGCGCAGGGTTAGCCGAACGCTCGCGCGAAAATTTTAATCGAAACCAACAGGGGGAAATGTCAGATGAATCTGGTCGGAAAATGGAACCTGGAAGTCGCCACGCCTTTCGGCAAGCACCCGGCGACGCTCACGTTCGAGGGCACGGGCGGCGCTCTGAGCGGGAAGATTGACTCGCGCCTCGGCGTCGCGCCGCTCGAAGGTCTCACGGTCACGCACGACGGCTTCGACGCGCGCGTGCAGATGGAGTTTCAGGGCAAGCCCTACGAGGCGACGATCAACGGTCAGGTCGAAGACGACTCGATCAACGGCACGATCAAAGTCAAGCTTCCCATCGCGCCGCCCATACGCTACACGGGCACGCGCGCGTCTTAACTTTCTCTGAACAGACGCGGCCCGCGCCTTCTCTCCCGAAGGGCGCGGGCGCGTTGCCCGCCGCCGGCGGTTTGAGTATATTTTAGAAATGATGCCACGGCTCGAACAACACACGCGACCGCTCGACACCCGCGCCGACCTCTTCGCGGACTAGCCGCCCGTCCGAATCTTCAACACACCGCCCCTTCATCCTAAAATTCAAACACCCTCGCCACAGACCAAGGAGAAGTGTCATGTCCGTAGCCACCCAGACGAAGAGGCCGGAGATTGTGACCGAACTGCCCGGCCCCGTTGCGAAGCAGATCATCGAGGCGGACGCGAAGTACGTCACGCCCTCGTACCCGCGCCCCGACTACAAGCTCGTCGCCGACCGCGGCGAAGGAGTCTGGGTCACAGACGTTGACGGCAACGTCTTCCTCGACTGCAACGCGGGCGTCGCCGTCTGCTCGACGGGTCACTGCCACCCGGAAGTCGTCCGCGCGATCTCCGAGCAGGCCGCGCGCCTGATTCACATGTGCGGCACAGACTTTTTCTACAAGCTCATGCCGCAGCTCGCGCAGAAGCTCGACGAGATCGTGCCCGTGCCTTCGCCGACGAAGACCCACTTCGCGAACAGCGGGACTGAGGCCGTCGAGACCGCGCTCAAGCTCGCCGTCCACGCCACGGGCCGCGAGAAGTTCATCGCCTTCTTCAACAGCTTCCACGGTCGCACGCTTGGGAGCCTTTCGCTCACGTCGTCGAAGGTCGCGCAGCGCCGCGGCTTCAAACGTCAGGCGCTCGACGTTGTCCACGTCCCCTACCCCAACGCCTTCCGCGACCCGTTCACCGGAAAACAGACCGACGAGGCGACCGTCACACGCGAGTGCCTCGACTGGATCACCGAGCGGCTGTTCAAGACGACGACCCCGGCGGAAGAGGTCGCCGCCGTCGTCGTCGAGGCCGTTCAGGGCGAGGGCGGCTACGTGCCCGCGCCGCGCGAATTCCTGCACGGGCTGCGTCGCATCTGCGACGACAACGGCATCCTGCTCATCGTTGACGAGGTGCAGTCGGGCATGGGCCGCACGGGCAGGATGTTCGCGTGCGAGCACTACGATTTGAAGCCCGACATCATCACGCTCGCGAAGGGCATCGCTTCGGGCGTGCCGATGGGCGCGTGCGTGGCGCGCGCGGATTTGATGAACTGGAAGCCGGGCGCGCACGCCTCGACCTTCGGCGGCAACCCCGTCGCGCTCGCCGCGTCGCTCAAGACCATCGAGTTGTTGGAGCGCGGACTCGTCGCCAACTCGGCGTCGGTCGGCGCGTACCTGCAAGACGGACTCCGCAGGCTCGCCGGCAAACACGACTGCATCGGCGACGTGCGCGGACTCGGCATGATGATCGGCGTCGAGTTCGTCACGGACAGGGCGACGAACGCGCCCGCGCCCGAACTCCGCGACCGCGTCGAGATGGAGTGCTACCGGCGCGGACTCATCGTCCTCGGCGCGGGCTACAACACGATACGCTGGTCGCCGCCGCTCATCCTCACGCGCGAGAACGTTGACGTGGCCCTCGAAATCTTTGACGACGCCGTCAGCGCCGCCCGCGGCTGATGGGCATTGCGGATTTCGGAATTCGGATTGCGGACTCAAGGAAGAGGGGAGTCACGGCTTGCCTTTGCGGGCTTTGCGCCCTGACGTGAGATTCGGTTTCACGCCAAGGCGCAAAGCCCGCAAAGAAAAATCCGCAATCCGAATTCCGCAATCCGCAATCGAACAGTCCTGCGTTTGACTTGCGCCGCCGCCGCCTTTAAAGTTTTTGGCGTCTCATGTCCTCCGCGCGCGGCGTCGCGCGGGGTCAACTTTCATCCGCGGTCGTCCGATCAGTTTCGTGCCCGTCAGTTCGGAATCCCTTTTAGTCGGAAGTGAAGAAACCTTTAATGCGTTACCCCCGGAAATGGCAGTTGGCGTTCGTGTGCCTGCTCGCCGCCTCACTGCTCCCCGCCGTCGCCGTCCGCCGCGGTCGCGCGCAAGGCCCGACCTACACGGTCACGGAGATCGGCACGCTCGGCGGCTTGCAGAGCAGGGGCTACGCTCTGAACAACTGCGGCGTCGTCGCCGGCGACTCCTTCCCCTCGAACTCCATCCTGAACCGCCCGTACTTCTACGACGGCACACAACTCGTTGACCTGGGCACCCTCGGCGGCAGCACCGGCACCGCATACGGCGTCAACGCGGGCGGCGAAGCCTGCGGCGCGGCAGACCAGTCGAACGGCACGTCGCTCCCGTTCGTCTGGACGAAGGACTCAGGCAAGACCGGCATTGACATCAGCTCTCTCGGCGGCCCGTTCTCTTCGGGCTGGGCCTACGGCATCAACGATTCGGGCGTCGTGGTGGGCGTCATCAACACGACCTCGCTCGTGGATGTCGGCTTCGTCTGGCAGCAGTCAACGGGCTTGCAGAAGGTGCCGGGCTTCCCCGGCGGCGTGACGAGCGAGGCTTACGCCGTCAACAGCGCGGGCGCTGTCGTCGGGACTGCGGGAATCGCCACGGGCGGGAGCCACGCGTACATTCTGAACGGAGGCGTGATGAACGACCTCGGGACCCTCGGCGGCTCGACGAGCATCGCCTTCGGCGTCAACACCGCCGGCGATGTCGTGGGCTACTCCGGCCTCCCGACGAACGACGCGAGCACGCCCATCCACGCCTTCCTCTGGCACGACGCGAACGGCAACGGCTCTGCCGACCCCGGCGAGTTGAGAGACCTCGGCGCGCTCGGCACGGGCAGGAACAGCAAGGCTTACAGCATCAACAGCAGCGGTCAGGTCGTCGGATACTCCGAGACCGTCGCGGGCAGCTTCGCAAGGCACGCCTTCGTCTGGAGCGACGCGACGGGCATGCAAGACCTCAACGACCTCGCCCCCGGTTCGGGCTGGACACTTCAGGAGGCGCGCGCCGTCAACGACCGCGGCCAGATCGCGGGCACCGGCATCGCCCCTTCGGGACAGGTCGAAGCCTTCCTCCTCACGCCCGACAACGTCGGCCCCTCGCCCTGCTCGCCGACGCCGACGCCGACCCCAAGCCCTTCGCCAACGCCCACACCAACGCCGACACCTACGCCGACGCCGTCTCCGACGCCGAGTCCTACGCCAACTCCGACGCCGACTCCGACGCCGACCCCCACTCCGACGCCTACGCCGACACCAAGTCCCACGCCTACACCCACGCCTACACCGACGCCCACTCCCTCACCGACTCCGACGCCTTCGCCCACATTAATTTCGAGCGTCTCAGGCAGCGGCGTCTTCAACGGCAAGGCGACGCTGACGGCGACGCTGACCTCCGGCGGCTCGGCACTGAGCGGAAAGACCGTCAGCTTCACGCTCAACGGCTCGCCCGCAGGCTCCGTCGCGACGGATTCCAACGGCGTGGCGACGCTCGCGAACGTCGGCCTTTCGGGCATCAACGCGGGGACTTACCCGAACGCCGTCGGCGCGGCCTTCGCCGGTGGCGCGGGCTATTCGGGCAGCAGCGGCACAGGGCCACTCACGGTCAGCAAGGCCGCGGCCACCGTCACGCTCGGCAGCCTCGCGCAAACCTACGACGGCACCGCGAAGGCCGCCACCGCCACGACCACGCCGCAGGGTTTGAGCGTCTCAATCAGCTACTCCCAGAACGGACAGGCCGTGCAGTCCCCAACGAACGCGGGCAGCTACGCCGTGACGGCGAACGTCAACGACAGCAACTACCAAGGCTCAACCAGCGGCACGCTCGTCATCGGCAAGGCTACGGCCACGATCACTCTCGGCGGTTTAAGTCAGACGTTTGACGGCACCCCGAAGAGCGCCACGGCCACGACCAACCCTCAAGGCTTGAGCGGCGTCTCGCTCAGTTACAGCCAGAACGGTACTCCGGTCGCGTCGCCGACCGGCGCGGGCAGCTACGGCGTAACGGCGACGCTGACCAATTCCAACTACCAGGCGAATAACGCGACCGGCACGCTTGTCATCGGCAAGGCCGGCTCGACGACGACCGTCAACGTCGCGAGCGTCGGCTTCGACGGGCAGCCGCACGGCGGCACGGCGACGGCGACGGGAGATGGAGGACTCAATCAGAGTCTGACGATCACCTACGCCGGACGTAACGCCACGAGCTACAACTCGGCGACCCCGCCGACGAACGCCGGAGACTACACGGCCTCGGCGAACTTCGGCGGAGACGCGAATCACAACGGCAGCACCGGCAGCAAAGACTTCCAGATCACGAAGGCGAGCCAGACGATCAACTTCAACGCACTCCCGGCTAAGAGCTTCGGGGACGCGCCGTTTGCCGTCAGCGCGTCGGGCGGCGCGTCGGGTAATCCGGTGACGTTCGCCGCGTCGGGGAATTGCACCTCCGGCGGCACGAACGGGGGCACGATCAACATCACCGGCGCGGGCAGTTGTACGGTCACGGCCTCACAGGCCGGCAACGCAAACTTCAACGCGGCGGCTGACGTGTCGCAGTCCTTCCAGATCGGGAAGGCCGATCAGGGCATCACCTTCGGCGCGCTCGGTGACAGGAGGTACGGAAGCCTTGACTTCCCCCTGAGCGCGACCGGCGGGGCGTCCGGCAACCCCGTGACCTTCAGCGCGGCGGGCAACTGCACTATCGTCAGCGGCAACACCGTGCACATCACCGCCGCGGGCAGTTGCACCATCACGGCCTCGCAGGCCGGCAACGCAAACTACAACGCGGCGGCTGACGTGTCGCAGTCTTTCCAGATCAAGCGGGTCGGCACATTCATTTTCCCGCACTCCTCCCCGAACCCTTCCTCCGTCGGCCAGACGGTGAGCTTCTCGGCGACCGTCCAACTCGACAGCTTGTTGCCCTCATCCCCGACCGCCGTGCCGACGGGGACGGTGCAGTTCCAGGTGGACGGCGTCAACGTGGGCGGCCCGGTCAACTGTGCGCCGGGCGGCGGGAATAACTGCACGACCGGGGTGGTCTCGACTTCGGCCCTGACCGCCGGCGACCACGGCGTCACGGCGAACTACTCCGGCGACGCGAACTTCAACCCTTCCACCGTCCAGACAGTGCAGACCGTCGGCGGCGTCTTCGGCTTCTCGCAGGCGACTTACAACGTCGGCGAGAGCGCGAACTTCGTCACGGTGACGGTCACGCGCACCGGCGACACGACCACCGCTCAGACGGTTGACTACGCGACCTCGGACGGCACGGCCACGGCGCACAGCGACTACACGACCGCGCTCGGCACGCTGCACTTCGCCGCGGGCGACACGTCGCAGAGTTTCGTCGTGCTCATCACCGACGACGGCTACGCGGAGCCGGACGAGACGATCAACCTCACGCTCTCGAACCCTTCTGGCGGCGCTTCGTTCAGAGGCGGCGACACCGCGACGGTCACGATCAAAAACGACGACACCACGTCGTCGTCCTCCGCGAACCCGATTGACGACTCGACGGTGTTCGTGCGCCAGCACTACCACGATTTCCTCAACCGCGAGCCTGACGCTTCGGGCCTTCAGTTCTGGACGAATAACATCGAGTCGTGCGGCGCGGACTCTCAGTGCCGCGATGTCAGGCGCATCAACACGAGCGCCGCGTTCTTCCTCTCGATTGAGTTCCAGCAGACCGGCTACCTCGTCGAGCGAATCTACAAGTCCTCGTTCGGCGACGCCGTCGGCAACTCGACCCTCGGCGGCCCGCACCAGTTGGGCGTGCCCGTCGTGCGACTGGACGAGTTCCTGCGCGACACGCAGGAGATTGGGCAGGGCGTCGTCGTCGGGCAGGGCAACTGGCAGCAGCAACTCGAAGACAACAAGAACGCCTTCGCGCTCGACTTCGTCCAAAGGCAGCGGTTCGAGACGGCCTTCCCGACGACGCTCTCGCCGGCGCAGTTCGTCGGCGCGCTCTTCCAGAACGCGGGCGTCACCCCTTCGGCGACCGAGCGCGACGCAGCGATAGCCGAGTTCGGCACGGGCGCGACCGACACGTCGAACAACACGGCGCGCGCGCGGGCCTTGCGCGACGTTGCCGAGAACGCCTCGTTCTCGCAGGCCGAGTTCAACAAGGCGTTCGTGCTGATGCAGTTCTTCGGCTACCTGCGGAGAAACCCGAACGATGCGCCGGAGCCGACACTCGATTACACCGGCTACGACTTCTGGTTGACGAAGCTCAACCAGTTTGGCGGCGACTTCATCCAGGCCGAGATGGTCAAGGCTTTCATCACGGCGAACGAGTACCGCCAGAGGTTCGGGCAGTAGTTAAAGCGGAATCAAAGACGCGCCGACCAGGCCTCGAACCGCTCCTGCTTGGCCTTGAGCCACTCCTTGAAGCTGTTCTCGGTCGGCGCGCTCTGAAATTTCTTCTCGAACGCGGCGAGGTCGTCGAGCAGTTCGCGCCTCACCCTGTGCATCGAGGCTTCCGTCGCGACCCTGATCTCCTGCTGCCCCGCGGCGCCGAGCGCAGGATACCTTTTCGAGATTGCGTCAACGACGGACTGCGGGACTTCGTCGTCCAGGGCCGAGACCGCGGCCCTGAATTTCTCAATCGCCCCGGCGCTCTCGACATCGGCGGCGACGTGCGCCTCGCGGACGAGCGGCATGATGCGCGAGAGTTGCGCGCGCTCTCCCTCGTCAAAAGACTTCTTCCTGACGGCTGGCCCGGCAGCGCCCTCGTAGGTGTAGTCGTCGAAGACCGCGGTGACGACCACCACGCTCTCGGCGGAGTCCGGCGTGAAGTTGTCGAGAGCCGACTGACCGACCGTCGGGCTTAGAGTGATCGAGTACGTCTCGCCCGGCCCCATCAGAATCTTCCCGTCTCTTTCGGCGACGAGCCTCGTGAGCCGATCCCTGTTGCCGACGAACACGTCAATGTTCACCGCGCGCACGCCCTTCGACGAAAGATTCCTCAGCGTGAGTTTGGCGCGCGGGACGGGCGAAGACGTGAAGTCGGTTATCTCGGCCCCGACCGACTGCGTCTTGTTGACGACGACCGGCGGAGCGGCTGAGGTCTCGTTCACGCGCATGACTTTGAAGACGAACGGCACGACGCCGAAACGTTCGAGGTCGCTCGCCGTCACCGTCTCGCCCTCCGCGGCGTAGTAGGTGCCGACCGGGTCGAGCCGGTCAAACTGTTTCTCGCCGACGTGCACCCCGACCTTTATCTCCACGCGCTCGCCGACCAGTCGCGTCTTCACGTCCACCGCTTGAACGGTGTCCGCCAGGCTCCGCTGTTTCGCCGCCGCTGTCGTCATGAAGCGCCCGAACCAGACGCTTCCCGGCACGCCGTTGAATGCGGGTGGCCGGCCTTTGAAGTATTCGACCTGAAGGACGAGCTTTGTCTGCGGGTGACTCGCAGGCTCTTGCGCCGCGACGCCGAGCGGCGCGAGTGCGGCGACCAGAACGAAGGCGAAGTTGAGAAGGAGCGTTCTTTTCATCATGGCTCTCCCCGCGTGAGAAATTACCGACCGGACGCGCCTGCGTTTCTATTCCAAGCTGAGACGGAAGTCAACGCCTCACTTCGGCGACGCAGAAACGCGTTTTTGCTTTCACCGACGCACGCGCCTTATTCACTCAGGCGACGCGCGATGTCGCGCACGCGCGCGCTCAACTCGTCTTCGTCAACGGTCGTCACGCGCCCATCGCGGAAGACCTCGCGGCCAGCGACGACCGTCAGCAACACGTCGCGTCCCGACGAGGAGAAGACGAGCGTCGAGACGGGGTCGTAAACCGGAAGCTCGTGCGCGGCGTCGAGACGGACGGCGACGAGGTCTGCTTCGAGTCCTTCGGCGAGCGCGCCCGTCACGTCTTCGAGCCGGAGCGCGCGTGCGCCGCCGCGCGTCAGAAGTTCGAGCGCGTCGCCCGCGCCGACCATGCGCCCGCCTTCGAGCGCTTCGCCCGCCGCGCGCGACGCGAGAGCCGCGAAGCGCGACTCTTCGAGCAGGTCGCAAAGGTTGTTGCTCGCGACCGAGTCGCTGCCCAGGCCGACCGCGACGCCCGCGCGCAGCATCGCCGCGAGAGGCGCGCGACCGTGGCCGAGCTTCGCGTTCGACTTCGGGCAGTGCGCGACCGACGCGCCGCGCTCGGCGATGAGTCTCAAGTCGTCTTCGTCAACGCGGATGCAGTGCGCGAGCAGCGGGCGTGTGTCGAGCACGCCCGTCCCGGCGAGGTGGCGGACGGTCGGGACGCCGGGTGCGCGGAAGTTTATGCCGCGCGCTTTGAAACCCTCGGCGAACGCGCCCGCGCCTTCGGTCAACAGTTGACGCTCGGCCTCCGACTCAGCCGCGTGCATCATCACCGGCAGACCTTCGTCCGACGCGTAGCGCGCGAGCATCGAAAGCAAAGGCGCGCTGACCGTGTACGGCGCGTGCGGCGAGAGTCCGAGTTTGACGAGAGGCGTCTGCGCGTCGCGCAAGCGCTCGACCTTCTCGCGCGCCTTGTCGAACTGCTCCTGCGCGTTCGCTTCGTCCGGCCCGAACGCCTCCTGAAAGACCACGCCGCGCAGCCCCACATCGCGCAGGGCTTTCACCGCCGAAGCGCCCGCGTCGCTCGCGTCGCCCACGCACGTCACGCCCGCGCGCGCCGCCTCGACCGCGCCCCACGCGGCGGACGCTTGCGTGTCTTCCGGCGTCATGCGAAGGGCGCGCGCTACGGTAAGCTTCCGCAGCCACGCGAAGAAGTCGCCCTCCTCGGCTTCGAGGAAGCCGCGCATCGCGGTCAGTTCGAGATGGCTGTGGCAGTTGACGAAGCCGGGCGTGATCGCGGCCTCGCCGAAATCTTCGACCGAGACGGGCGGAAATCTTTTTTCGAGTTCGTCGCGCGCGCCGACGCCGACGATGCGCGTGCCCTCGACGGCGACCGCGCCGTCACGAATCGGCGATGAAGCTATCGGCAGAACCCAACGCGCGCTGTAAATTTTCGTCATCGCTTTTCACGCCCGCGCCGCCGCAGGACGAACCAGAGCAGCCCCGAAAGAATAACCACACTCCCGCCGCCCGCCGCAACGGGACGGATGCCGACGCGGTCGGCGACCTCGCCGCAGACGAGTATCGAGCCGACCATCGTCAGAGTCGTCAGCGTCTCGTAGGACGCGAAGACGCGGCCCGCGAAAGCGTCTTCGGTGCGCTTCATCAAAAGCGTCTGCTGCGCCGTCCACCAGATGGCGAAGTTCATCTCGCGCGCGACCAGCACCGCCGCCGCGCCGAAGAGGTTGGGCATGAAGCTGAAGAGCAGCAGGCCGCAGCCGTCGAGCGTCAGCGACCTTCCCATGCGCGTGCCCATCTCTTCGACCGAGCCGCGATTGAAACGACGCGCGAGCGGAGCGCCCAGCACGCCGCCCAAGCCCATCGCGACGAACAGAACCGAGATGCCGAAGTCGGTCGGTCGCTCTAAGACGAAACGAAATCCGGCGCCCCAACCGCCCGCCGCCTGCACGCCGAGCTGCGCGCCGAAGATGCTGTAGAGAGCGCGCGCCGCGCCGTTGCCCAAGCCCCAGCCCGCGGCGACGACGAACGCGGCGGCGAGCATCGAGTCGCGCCCGACGTAACGAAGCCCCTCGCGGAAGTCGAAGGCCACGCGACGCGGCACGGCGGTGGCGAGTGTGACTACTGACTGTGACCTCTTCTCGATTGCGGATTTCGGATTGCGGAATGCGGATTGAAAGACGGCCCCGTTCTCATCAGTCGTCAATCCGTGAACGTCTTGAACCTCAGTCGCAGCTTTTCCAATCCGCAATCCGAAATCCGCATTCTGCAATCGGGCGGCGTCCGCATTCCGCAATTTCCGTATGCGCCGGATCATCTCCGCGGAGACGAGGAACGTCAGCGAGTTGAGGACGAAGACGGCGTCGCGACCGAGCGCGGTCGAGATCGCCCCGCCGAGCGCGGAGCCGACGGCGATTGTCGCGGCGGTCGTCGAAGCCGAGATCGAGTTCGCCGCGAGGAGTTCTTCGGTGTCGCGCGTGAGGTTCGGGATCGAGGCGCGCTTCGCGGCGTTGAAGAAGGAAGAGATGGAGAAGAGCGCGGCTCCGACGACGTAGATGACCGCGAGCGAAGAGAGCCGCGAGGCGAGCATGAAGCCGAGCGCGAGTGCCGCGCGCGTGAGGTCTGCGGCGATCATCACTCGTCGGCGATTGAGGCGGTCCACGACGACGCCCGCGATTGGGCCGAAGACGAAGAGCGGCAAATGCCGCGCGATGGCATAGACGGCAATCGCCAGTCCGACCCTTCCCTCGCCCGCGAGCTGGATGGCGAGCGCAAGCACCGCGATGTTGTTGAGCCAGTCGCCTATCTCCGAGACGACCTGACCCGTCCACAGCCGGCGGAAGTCGGCGTTCTCCGCGAGCAGCCGGCGGTACGTCAACGCGCGGCGCTCGCTTTCTTCCTGCGGTAGCGGTCGAGTATGTTCGAGACGTAGGCGCGCGTCGAAGGAATGTCAATGCGCGCGACGAACTCGTCGGCTGTCAGCGGACGCTGGCCCGGCGCGACGCGATTCCAGTCGGCGGCGCGACTCGGCCCGGCGTTGTAGGCCGCGAGGGCGCGCGCCTCCCAGCCGGGCGTGTCGCGGTAGTCGTTCGCGATCTTCTCAAGATACCAGCAGCCGATTTGTATGTTGCGCTCCGGGTCGCGCAGCGCCGCTTCGGGGTCGCGGCGCATCTGCTCGGAGAGGTCGCGCATCCCCGTCTCCGAAGCCCACTGGCGCGCGACCGCCGGAGTCACCTGCATCAAGCCGACCTCGCCCGCGTCGCCCTTCTTCCAGGGGCGGAAGTAAGTCTCCTCGTAGATGATGCTCCACACGAACGCGGGGTCGAGGCGATAGACCGCGGCCTGCCGCGCGATGAGCGCGTCGTAGCGATGAATCCAGTAGCTGTTGAAGAAGTAGAGGCCGACGGCGCAGGCGGCGATGATGAGGAGCGCGGCGAGGGAGAATCTTTTCAAGGCGGCCATCAGGTTCAGAACGTTCTGCGGTCGGCGGCGGGCGTTTGACAAAAGATGATGACGACGACAGCGACTCAGTTTCTCCTTCTGAGATGTGACCAAAGCTCCGACTTCGGCACGTTGGCATCGCGGCCCTCGTAGCGCGATTGCAGCGCGCGGCGGTCGAGGACGTGGCCTTGCAGCCAGACTTCGGCGGAGAAGTGTGCGCCGACGGCGAGCGCGTCGCCGCGGAGCGCGCGGCTGTTGACCAGCACTTCGAGCTTGAGGCGTTCGAGGTCAACATAGACCCAGCAAAGCTCGCTGCCCGACACGGGGTTGCGGAGCGTCTTGAAGGAGAGGACGCGGCCCGCGAGCGACCAGTCGTTCTCGTGCGCGGCGCGCGACGGCGCGGCCTCTTCGAGCGGCTGCCAGCGTGTCTGCTCGGCGCGCGAGGAGACGCGTGCGCGGTAGGCCAACCCGCAGAGGCCGACGTACAACTCCTGCGCGCGGAACCCTTCGGGGCCGACCTCGGTCAGGTTCTGAAGCTCGAAGAGGACTTCCGTCTCGTAGCCGTCGAAGTAGCCGTGGACGATGGCTTCGCCGTCCTCGTCGTACTCGGTGAGCGCCCATGGGCTGACGCGCTGCGTGTAGCGCGCGCGGAAGCCGGGGCGGCAGTCGGCGTAGAAAATCTCGCCCGTGCCCGACTCGTAGAGAACGGTCCAGACTTCGAGGCCCTCGCCGAGCTTCCAGCAGCGACCGTGCAGCACCGCGCCGCGGCGGCAGAGCTGCGTCGCCTCGCCCTGGTCGCCCGCGCGCTCGGCGAGGTGGTTGAAGTCCTTCTCGCTCGGAACTTCGAGGCCGATTGCTTCGAACGTCTCTTCCATAAAAGCTGTCAGCGGTCAGCACTCAGCATTCAGCTATTGGCTGTTAGCTTTTAGCTATTAGCTTTCCTTCGTTCTTCGTTTGGACGGTGTAGAGTTTGCAACCTTCTTCGGCAAATGGTCAACACTGAAATGAATGTTGAGCGAGGTCGAGTGCTGACCGTTGAATGCCGAAAGCCTTTTCACCTCGCCGCGCGCTTCTTCGGCGCGGGCTTCGCGCCCTGCTCGTCGGCGCGCGGCGCGTGTGTGCGGAAGCCGCGGATGTTGCGCGCGGGGCCGCGGCGCGGTCGCGCGCCGGAGCGAATCATCTCGGCGAACAACTCAACGTCGTAGTCCGCCTCGCGCGACATCTCTTCGCGGATCGCGTGCAGCTCTTCGAGGAATCTGGGCTTTCGATACATGATAGCAGAAGTGATAAGTGATGAGTGATAAGAAACTGCTTTCGGCTTTCCTTATCACTCATCACTTATCACTTATCACTTTCACCCCTTCTCTGTCATCTCCGAAACTAAAAACTCCGGCGTGACGATCTGCGGGACGAAGAAGCCCGCGCCGGTGTTGAAGAGACGGATGCGCGCCTGCCGCCGGACGTTCGCCATGTGGCCGAAGTTCCACGTCACTAGATAATCAATTTTGTGGAACGAGGCAAGCGCGACGTGGACGGCGTCGCCGATGTACTTGCGGTGGAAGATGCCGCGCGCGATGTAGCCTTCGGCGAGTATCGCGGCCTCCTCGCTCAACTCGACCTGTTCGAGCGGCGCGACGAGTTTCAGGTAGCCCGTGCGGTGCGGCTCCGGCACGCGCTCAAGCTCGCGCACGACGAGCGGCGAGACGACCGTTCGGTACTCGCCCATCTCGTGCTCCCACCAGCGTATCGTCAGGTCGCGCCGGAACGGCTCGCCGTTGTCGAGGTACGCGCCGACGACCGAGGTTTCAATGTAGATGCTCTGCTTCATCAGCTTGAGATGTCCGGCTTCGCGTTCGTCTCGGCGGGCGCTTGGCCGGGGAGCGGTTCGAGTCGGATGATGCCGCGGTCGAAGTCGAACGTGACGCGGTAGTAGCGCAGCACGTTGCCGCCGATGATGCCGGTCTGCTCGAAGCCTGCGGTCTCGTTGATCGGCTCCATGTCGAGCACCGCGGCGTAAACGTTGCGGCGCGTGACGGGGCCGAGCGAGACGCGCGGGAGCATCAGGGTCTGGATGTTCTCGGCGAGTCCCGCCGCGCCGTACACGCTGATCTTCTCGGCGCGCGCGAAGCGTTCGAGTCCGGCGCGCGCGGCGAGCGCCTGCGAGACGACCGAGACGCTCGCGCCCGTGTCGATGATGAAGTTCGCCGGCTTGTCGAGTCCGTCGAAGCTCACCTCGCCGCTCCAGAAGCCGCTCGAAGTCGTGCGGATCGGGATTTCAAGCGCCTCCGACGCCGCGCCCTGCCCGCTCTGCGACTGCGCGGCCTTGTCAACCGCCGTGTTCCACATCCCGCTCGAAGCCGTGCCCGCCGGGCCTGCCGGCGCGTCGGTCTTCGAGGCCGCGTTGCCGCGCCGGAGCGTCATCGTGTGCGCGCCGTAGTCAATCGTCGCGAGGTACTTGCCCAGCACCGAGAGTCCGATGTAGCCGTCCACAGGCTCCTGCTCGTTGAAGAACTGGCGGATGTAAACGGGCACGCGCTCGACGCGCGCGTCGCCGACGTGGAGCGATTGGAGGAAGCCGTAAACGATCTCGAACCGCCCGACGCCGCCGACCGCGCGCGCGAGTCCGCCGCGCGCGACGGGCTTGAGTCCGAGCTTGTCCGCGGCCTTCGTCGAGATGACGCACATCCCCGCGCCCGTGTCTATCACGAAGCGCAGTGTCTCTTTCGTGCCGTTGACGCGGACGCTGATGATCGGTCGGTTGTTGACGAGTTCAAACGGGACGGTCACGTCGTCGGGGCCGGCGGCGGCGAGGAGGTTCGTCTGCGTGCCGAGGTAGCGCAGAAAATCAATCAGGCCGCGGATGCGCGCGCGGCGGTCGGCGTCGGTCTTCGGCGCGATGCGGAGGAACGTCTCGTAGGCGTTGGCGGCCTCGGCGTAGCGCTCGTAGCGCGCGGCGACCTGTCCGAGGTTGTAGATGAAGTCAGGCTCGTTCGGGTCAATGCTCGCGGCGCGGCGCAGTCCCGACAGACTCTCTTCGAGACGGTTCTCGTAGAAGTCAATCATCGCGAGTCCGGCGATGGCGAGCGCCTCGTTGTCCTTGAAGCTGAGCGCGGTGCGGAACTCTTCGACCGAGAGCCGGAAGTCGCCGGAGCCGAGAAGGGCCGAGCCGAGCAGCGCGTGAGCGCGCGCCGACGTGGGGTCAACGGCGACGACGCGCGCGGCCTGGTCGTAGGCGTCCTGATTCTTGCGCTGCTTCAGCAGAGCGTGGCTCAGGCCGAGCCGCGACTCGTTGTCGTGCGCGTCCTTCGACAGAAGCTCGCGGTAGATTTTCTCCGCGGCCTCGAAGTCGCCGTCGCGGATCGCCCGCTCGGCGCGGCTGCGCGCGTTGTCGCCGCGTGCGCGCACGGGGGCCGCGCCCAGCGACGCCAGAACAACGAAGGCGGCCAGAACGCCGACCGCCGGGCGTGACATCTTTCTCATTTGAACAACCCCCAAGTGAGTAATGAGTGATAAGTGATGAGTGATGAGTTGGAAGCCGCTTGCCTTTCACTCATCACTTATCACTCATTACTCATCACTTCAGAATCTCCCCGGTCTTCATTGACCACAGCACGAGGTCGAGTTCCTCGAAGTCAACGCCGAGGTCGCGCGCGAAGTCGCGCAGGCGTTCTTCCGTCGCGAGGTAGCGCGCGCGCGTCGAGGGCGGCTGCGGCGAAGCGATGACGCCGACTTCGGCGAGGCAACGGAGGATGTGCTTGTCGAGTATCGCGTAGCCGCGGTAGCCGACGTTGCGGAGGAAGTGGCTCGACTCCTTGTAGCCGAGTCCCTTGATCCCCTTCTCGCGCGCGAGCCAGTCGCGCCGCTCGACCGGGTCTGCAAAACCTTCAAGCCGCTCGCGCAGCCGCAACCCGCAGTCGCTTTCAAGGAACTCGCGTGTCACTACGATGTAGCCGGAGCGCGAGTTCGGGTAGCGGTGCTTGCTCTGCAACGCCGCGGCCAGCTCCGACTGCGTGCCGCGCGCGAGCAGGTGCCGGACGGCTTCGACCGAGCCGAGGCCCATGCGCGCCGACGCGCCCGCCGTGAAGATGCAGAAGACCAGCTCTTCCCAGAGGCGCTCGTCCGTGGCCGCGCGGCGGACTTCGGCGAACTCCGCGAGGCGCGACTCGATCTCGCGCCTGCGCGCTCGGTGCGCGGCGCGAATCCGTTCGACTGTGACAGGCTCTCTTTCTCGCCGCACTGTTTCGACAAATTTCAAAAGGCGGGACGCTTCGGACGAGTCGAAATTCTATGAGCGCGCTTTCCGCCTTGTCAAAGGAAAGTTGGCAGTGAGCAGCGAGCAGCGAGCAGTTCTGCATTGAGCCTCTTGTGAGCATTCATATGTTGAAGGTCGGGCGAGTCGCCGAGCGACTGCTCACCGCTCACAGCTTACTGTCGTTCTTACATCGCCTGTGATGCCCTTTCGCATCTAAGTGTTTGCCTCCCGTCTCTCCCGAAAATTTGTGCGGTCGAGGGCCAGCGGCCTCGTGCTATGATTGTTTGCGTCTTGCTGACGACGCGGACGGTGGCCGGAGGAGCAGTTTCGTTGAAGACGATTCGTTACTTTCTAACTCTCGCGATTCTCATCACGCCCTTCGCAGGCGCGAGGGGGCAGAGCGCGCGGCAGACGCCCGCCACGCAGGGCGCGACCGCGACGCAGGCGCAGACTCCGAGTCAAATCCCGACGCCGACGCCGACGCCCATTCCGGGCGCGGCGGGCATCGCGACCGGCGAAGAGGCCGTCTCGAAGTTCAATGCGTCATCGCTCTCGCGACAGGGCGTGCTGGTCGAGACGCTCGACGGGCAGGTCGTGCGCGAGCAGTTCGCGGACGAGGCTTTCAATCCGGCGTCGGCGGTGAAGCTGGCGACGGCCTTCGCCGCGCTCAGGACGTTCGGCCCGAAGCACCGCTTCGCGACGACCTTCTGGGTCACAGGCACGTTCGACAAAACCACGGGCACGGTCAACGGCAACCTCGTCGTCTCAGGCCGCGACCCTTCGTTCCACGACGAGCACGCGGTCGCGGTCGCGCGCGAGTTGAACAACCTCGGCATCAAGACCGTGACGGGCGACCTCGTCATCGCGCCGCGCTTCTCGATGAACTTCAGCCCCTCCTCGCAGCGCTCCGGCGAGCGGCTTTACGACACGCTCGACGCGACGCGCAGGCCCGCCGAGGCCGCGCGCGCCTGGGCCGAGACGCGCGCCGCGCTGCACGACTCGGACGCGCTCCAAACGACTCCGAGCGTCGCCGTCATGGGCGCGGTCTATGTTGACTCCGTGCCGAAGGAGGCGCGCGCCATCTCGACGCACTACTCGCCGCCGCTCGTTGACATCCTCAAGGTGCTGCTCTGCTACTCGAACAACTTCATGGCCGAGCGCATCGGCGACCAACTCGGCGGCGCGGGCGGCGTGATGCAGACCGTCTCGTCCGCGCTCGGGTTCAGGCCCGGCGAGTTCCGGCTTTCGACGACGAGCGGCCTCGGCGTCAACCGCGTCACGCCGCGCCAGATGATGAAGCTCTACCGCGCGCTCTTGGACGAACTGCACAAGGGCGACCTGAAGGCGGCGGACATTCTCTCGGTCGCGGGCGTTGACCCCGGCACGCTGCAAAAGCGCTACGCGGCGAGCGCGGGCCGCGGCAGCGTCATCGCGAAGACGGGGACTCTGCCGCGCACAGACGGCGGCGCGAGCGCGCTCGTCGGGCAGATGAAGACGCGGCAGGGCCAGACGCTCCTCTTCGTCATCTTCGACCAGCGCGGCAGCGTCGTCCGCTTCCGGCAGATGCAGGACGCGCTCGTCTCCGAGGTGCAGAACGCGCGCGGCGGCCCGGAGCCTTTCACCTACACGCCGCAGACCCTCGCCATCCGCATCTCGACCTCCGAGTTCGACAGCGCCCGCGCCTCGAACCTCGACGAGTACGAACCCACTCCGTAACGGTAAATGCCGAACGCGGCATGAGGAGTGATGAATGTTGCGAAGGTCGGGCTTTCAAATTCATCACTCCTCATGCCGCGTTCCGCGTCAAAGTAAGCGCGCCCCGGCGGACACGTCGGCCAGCCGGGGCGCTCCTCGCCCCTTACGCGCAATGTGCGGACTGCGCGCGCGAGGCGATTCTCGTTGTGTTGAAGAGTCGCTCCGGAGGGTCCTGAACTTGTCCGCACCTCACCTGTCAGAGCGCCGTCGGGAAGAGCCGCAGTCGCGCGCACGCCACACGAAAGGCTTGTGCAGTGCGCGCGCACACAACGCGCGGCCAACTCAGCACAGGCAACCCACACGCCGCCGCCGCGCCGGGCCGCGCCTACTTCCTTTAACCCTCTTTGCCGTGCGCGACTTGCGCCCGCGCGCGCGTCAGATGCGTCTCGATGCTCGCGGTCGAAGTCCGGCTGTGCGCTGTGTCCGTCGGTAACAAGGTGTGTAAACGAGGTTCGTCTCCCGCCTATTCGATGGGAATCGTCTGCGCGACTTCCTGAAAGACTCGACCTCCAGTTCCAGAAACGACGCGCCGCCCTCTCTATGTGAAGCGCGCTTCTTACCCTTGTCACGGAAGGTGACGTTCACGCCGCGCCGCGCCGTCTCGTGAGCCGCGGCGGCGCGAGTTTTCCTAAAGAACCGGCTGTGGCACCCGCATTGCCGAAGACTGGCGGCGTGCGGCGCTCAAATCTCGTTCGGGCGTCCGCAACCGAGTAAGAATTTTTCAGGAGGCGGGAATGGCCGTGCCGACCAGTGAGGCGACAAAGAAGAGGCGGGCGGAGACGAGTCGTGGCGAGGCGGGCTTTACGTTGACGCAGATCGTCATCACGCTGGCCGTGATGGCCGTCGTGCTGGGCTTCGCCTTCATGCGCATCGCCGTGGCGCGCGACCAGATGCAGTTGGTCAACGCCGCGCGCCAGTTCGCGGGCTACGTCGAGAAGGCGCGCATAGACTCGGTGCGGCGACACGGGAGTGTCGGCGGCGGGGACTCCAGCGTCGTCGTCAACTCCGCGACCAGCTACCAGATATTCATGGATTACGCCTACAACGGCTCGCCCGCCTCGCGCACTTTCACGCTGCCCGACAGCGTACAGGTCGCCAGCGTCCAAGTGACGCAGGCCGACGGCACGGTCGTCAACAGCGCTTCGCTCCCCGTCACCTTCTCGTTCGACTGGCGCGGTCGCAGCGCCACCGCCGTCCGCGTCACCTTCACCAACTCGCGCCAGCAGACGAGCACCGTCGAAATCTCGCAGTCCGGCGAGGTCTCGCTCGACCGCGACTCGCTCAACATCCTCGCGGGAAGCTACTCCGCCGTGGGCGGCGACCTCGTTCCCCTCGCCGGGGGCGACGGCAGCAGCTCGACGCCGACGCCAAGCCCGACGGCGACTCCCTCGCCGACGCCGACGCCAAGCCCCACGCCGACGCCAA
>Ga0070740_10002119_pt1 | contig 24369 bp, 22 predicted proteins | sample Coa_R2_FD_67286 | JGI IMG/M metagenome (GOLD analysis project Ga0070740, IMG submission 67286) | Surface soil microbial communities from Centralia Pennsylvania, which are recovering from an underground coalmine fire - Coalmine... | ecosystem: Environmental > Terrestrial > Soil > Unclassified ...
GATCTTTTCCGCCATGTCCTTGCATCGGAACAGGCCATGCGGCGCCATCCAATGGTCGCGGTTGCCCATCCGCTCCGGTTCCTGCCCCGTCATCTGGTACTCGACCACCCCCTCGGCCACCATCGCCACCGACGTCTCCCACTGGCTCAGGTCGATGTACTGCCCTTCGCCGGTGCGCGCGCGATGGTAGAGCGCGGCCAGCACCGCGAATGCACCGTGGATACCGCCGTTGGGGTCGCCGTAGCTGAAGCCGGCATGCAGCGGCGGACCGCCCTTGTAGCCGGTCAGCGCCGAAAGTCCCGACAGCGGCACCTGCGCGGGGCCGTAGGCCACGTACTCGCGCAGCGGTCCGGTTTCGCCGAAGCCGGACATGGTGATCATGATGATATCGGGTTTGGCCTTGCGCAGTTCCTCGTATCCCAGCCCCAGACGCTCCATGACGCCGGCGGCGAAGTTGTTGGTCACCACGTCGCTGGCTAGCGCCAGGCGCTGCGCGACGGCGCGTCCCTCGGCGGACTGCAGGTTGATGGAAACCGACTTTTTGTTCTGGTTGTACTGGTTGAAGTAACCCGAGCGGTTGGGGCCCGCCTTGCCGTCCGCCATCGGCGTCATGTGCCGGGTCACACACAGGCGGTTGCGGGTTTCGACGCGAATCACCTCGGCGCCCATGTAGCCGAGCTGCAGCGTGCAGTATGGCCCGGCCCACACCCAGGTGAAGTCCGCGACACGGATGCCAGCTAGAGGAGGTGCAGCCATGCTAGATCACGCCTTTGTGTTTTAGTTGCGCCATCTCTGCGTCCGACAGCTTGAGCCGGCCGCCGAAGATTTCGCGGTTATGCTGGCCCAGCGCGGGTGCGGGACGGCGCAGTTGCCACGGCGTCCGGCTCATCTTGAACGGCGGCCCCGGATACTTGTAGGCGCCGGCCTGGGGATGGTCGATCTCGACGAAAAAGCCGCGCGCCTTGAGATGGTCGGAATTGAGCAGGTCGCCCATCGTCGACACCGGGGCGAACGGAATCCGCTTCGCCTGCGCCTTATGGTAGAGATCCTGAACCGTCTGTTCGTTAAGCCATTCCTGCACGAACAGCCGCGCCGCGTCCCAATTGGCGGTGCGCCGGCCCCGCCCCCGGAACAGCTCCTCGTCGGTCCAGGCCGGATGTCCCATCAGTTCGACGAAGGCTTTCCATTGATGGTCCTCGACGCAGCATAGAAAGATGAGGCCGTCCCTGCATTCCAGCGCTTCCAGCGGCTGGACCGGCTTGGCACCCAGGCGCGAGGCCACGCGCTGGGCATAGGGCCAGTAGACATAAGTCAGTTCAAGCTGAGACGCACAGACCTCATACACCGACACGTCGATGTGCTGGCCCTCGCCGTCGCGCCACTGCGCCATCAGCGCCCCCGCCGTCGCCACGGCGGCGTGGATTCCGCCCTGGTAGCCGGCCTGCTGGCCGAAGACCTTCAGCGGCGGAATTTCGCGCGTATCGGGGCCCGCGCCGTTGAGATAGGTCAGCCCGCCCTGCGACCAGATGGTCAACTCCTCGGCCAGACGGTCGCGATAGGGTCCGGTCAGGCCATAGGGCGTGATCGAGGTCATCACCAGGCGGGGATTGCGCCGGCTAAAGCGCTCGAAATCAAGACCCGCGCGATCCATGTCCGGCGGCGACATGTTGTGAATGAGCACGTCGGCATCGGCGGCCAGACGCTCGAGCAGTTCCATGCCCTCGGGCTTGAAGATGTCGAGCGTCACACCCAGCTTGTTGGCGTTAAGATAGAGGAACAGGCCGCTTTTTTCGGGATGCGGCTCGTTTTTGGGATAGGGGCCGCGATGGCGGGCGCGGTCGCCGGCGCCGGGACGCTCGATCTTGACCACGTCGGCGCCGAGGTCGGCGAACAACTTGGCGGCGTATGGCGCCGAGGTCAGCTCGCCGACCTCGACGACTTTAAGGCTGGCAAACGGGCCGCTCATCTCTTCGTCTTCACCCCCATCTAGTCGGGAAAGACCCGGCGAAACGGCTTGACCTCGACGGTTTCAAACACGCCGCGGGTCACGTAGGGATCGCTGTTCGCAAACGCTCGCGCCTGCGCTTCGTCCTGCACGTCAATCACGATCAGGCTGCCGCTGCCGTCGGTAAAGGGACCGGCCAGCACCACCTTGCCCTGCTCGACCAGCGGGCGCAGGTTGTCCAGATGGGCCTGTCGCACCAACGGCCGCAGCCGTGCGCCGTCGGGCCCATCGTGGCCGATTATCACGAACAACATATTGGATGCTTGTAAAGCTTATGCCCGCTTGAGTCCATAGGCGGCGCGGGGTGGAAAAAAGATGCCCCTGTCATCGTCGGGCCTCTGACAGCCGGCCCGGCCTAAGGGAAATCCATTGCTGGACAGGCAGGAGTGCGGGCTACACCGCCTGCAAGACGACCAGGTCCTGCTCATGCACCGCAACCTTTGCGCTTTTCGACCAGTCTCCGGGCAAGATCTGATTCAAGGAAAATCCCGACCGACGGGCCGTTTCGGCGATCAACTCGCTGCGATAGGCAACCGAGTTTTCGGGCAGGTCCTTGTCCATTATCGCTATGCCCTCAACTCCGGGCAGCGCATGGTTGAACTCGTAACCAACCCAGGCCGAGGTGCCCGGGCCGCGGTAATAATCGAGGATAAAAAAGCTGAACAGGCATTTGGCGCCTTTTTTCAAGGTGCGGCGCGTTTCCCGGAAATAATTCTCCACGGCGGAGGGCAGCAGATGGGTGAACAGGGAGGCGGCATAGGCTACATCGAAGGTGTTGTCCGCGTAGGGAAAGCGAAACCGCTCGGGCGCTATCGCGCCGGGCGATGCGTTGTACCGGGCGTTATACACGTTGGCGAAGGTAAAATTGAATTCGTTATAAACCGAATGGATGTGTTTTTGTGCAAATTCGATCCGCGCCGCGATGGCGTCAAAGCCTTCGTACCGGCCGGGCGCTTTCAGGTAGCCAATCAAGCCCAGCATGGTGCGCCCGAAGGAGCATCCTAACTCCAGCACGACGGAGTCGCGGGCCAGGCCGCACAACAGCGGCAGGTAGGCTCGATACTCAAAGGCCCACCTGACAAAGTGCACGAACGGATCGCCCGGCACTTCCCACAGGGGCCGGGGCGGCACCATTCCCCGCCACAACGAGTAAATCAGGGGGTCGAAATCCTCCGCTTCACCGCTGTCGGCGGCCAGCTCGTCCCAACCGGTGCCAAAAAAGCCATTAAGCAGGCGAGTTACCGATGCGAACCAGCCGTCCCTGGGAATTGCAGCCTTCGCATCCAATTTTGCGCCTTTCACGACTCAGCGGGGGGCGATCGCGCCGTAGCCCGAATAATAGATTAGGAAATAGGCGACTGCCAGCACGATCACGCCCAACAGCATCATGACGTCAACGGTACGCATCTCGTAATGGACATAGCTGGTGGGGCGCGCGCTGTAGCCGAATCCGCGCGCCTCCAGCGCCATCGCCATATTGTTCGCCTTGCGCAGCGCGCCCATGAACACCGGCACCGTGACCGGAACGTAGCGCCTGACGCGGGTCATCAGGCTGCCGCTGTCAAAGTCGTAACCGCGCAGGCGCTGCGCCTGCACCACGGTCAGCGCCGAGTCGATAAACAGCGGCACCAGGCGAAACGCCAGCGTGATCGCAAATCCGACCCGGTAGGGCACTCCCATCTCGGCCAGCCCGAAGGCGAATTCCTCCACCTTGGTGGTGGACAAAAACAGTACCGACGTCGCCAGCAGTTCCGCCAGCTTGATGCCGCGCCCGAAGCCGTATTCGAGCGACGCGCGGCTTACGAACAGCGGTCCCAGATGGACCAGCGGCTTGCCCTGCCGATAGAAGACGATCCAGGTCAGCGTGGTGGCGAAGATGACCAGAATGAACAGCCAGCGCAAGCTGTAGAAGTTGGGCCAGGCGCGCGTAAGCTGCGCGCCGGCCAACAGCAACACTGCGATGGGCAGCAACGAGATCGGATTGTCGACCCAATAGACCGACCAGAAGATGCCCACAATGGTCAGGATCTTCACCGCCGGATGGAGCCGATGGATAAAGGTGCGGCGATCGAGGTAGAGATAGATGGGCATCAGAGTGCTCCGCGCAGCGCTTGCGCCAGTTCATGGGCGTTGAGCGCGACCATCCCGAAGTGCCGCGACAGCGCGGTAACTTCGGGCAGCCGGAAAGCCGCGGTGGCAAGCAGTTCTTCGTGGCGGAAAAGGTCGCGCACCGCACCGTCGAACAGCTTTTGCCCCTTGCGCATCAGCACGGCCCGTCTGGCGTATTCCGCCACCAGCCACGGCGTATGAGTGATAATCACGATCGCGGTACCGGCGCGATTAAGCTCACCGATCAGGTCCATTATGCGGCGCTGCTGGGGATAGTCCAGTCCAGTGGTGGGTTCGTCCAGGATGAGCAAGCGCGGCTGGAGCACCAGGACACTGGCGACCGCCAGGCGCTGACGCTCGCCGCGCCCCAACAGGAAGGGATCCTTGTCGCGCATCGCGTCCAGGCCCACCGCTTTGAGCACGCGGTCGCAGCGGCGCTCGATCTCGTCGGGCGGCAGGCCGAAGTTGCGCGGTCCGAAGGCCACCTCCTGGGCGACGGTGCCGGCAAAGATCTGATGGTCGGGATTTTGAAAGACGTATCCGACCATCGCCGCCGCCTCAGCCGCGCCCAGCGTCGAGCGGTCGCGTCCGGCAAGCATCACCCGCCCCGCCGTGGGTTGCAGCAGCCCCACGATTTGCTTGGCCAGTGTGGTCTTGCCCGATCCGTTCTGACCGATAATCGCGACGAACTCCCCGGGATCGATCCTCAGGCTGACGCTATCCAATGCCCGGACCGTACCGCCGTAAACGTGAGTCAGATTGTCGATCTCAACCAGCGGCGTATCCTGCGTAGCGGCCGGTTGGGGTTGTGCCGGCGATAGCGGCGCAAAATCCGGTTCGGGTTCGAATCGCGCCGGCACGCGCAGGGCGCGGCGCAGCAGCGCCTCCGCCTCATCGACATTCGCTGCGTACCCCTCGATACCCAATGCGTCCAGCACAAGGTTGAGGCCGGGCGGGCGGATGCCGGACTCGTTCAGCAGCCTGGTGTCCGACAGAATCCGCTCCGGCGGCCCCTCGGCGACGATCCGCCCGTCGCGGATCACCACGATCCGGTCGCATTCGCGCATCTCCTCGGTCTCGTGCTCGATGATGAGCAGACTCAGGCCGCGGTCGCGCAGCTTGCGGATCAGCTCGAACACCTCTGCCCTGCCCTCGGGGTCGAGATCGGTGGTGGGCTCGTCGAGCACGATTACCGAGGGCTGCACCGCCAGCACCGACGCGATCGCAAGGCGCTGTTTTTCGCCGCCCGACAACGATGTGGGGTCACGGTCCTCGAAGCCGGCCAGCCCCACCGCGGCCAGCGCCGGACCAAGCCGCGCGCGAATCTCGTGCGGCGCCAGCCCGACCTGCTCCATCGCGAAGGCCACCTCGTGCGCAACGTTGGTCGAGAACAGTTGCGCTTCGAAATCCTGGAACACCATTCCCACCGCGGGTGCCATCTCGCACACTCGCGATCCGTTGACCGCGCGGCCGTGAATTCGCACCAGTCCCTCAAAGCGCCCGTGCTCGAACCCGGGAATGATTGCGTTGAGGCATCGGGCCAGGCTTGATTTGCCTGTGCCCGCGGCGCCCATCACACCGACCATTTCGCCCGCGCGCTGGCTGAAGCGGACGCCGGCCAGTGCCGGGCGGTCGGCGGAACGATAAGTGAAGGAAACTTCCTCCAAGGCCACCGCGGGCGCCGCCTCGGCGCCGCCCGCTTCGGCCCGCTGATGGTTTTCCAAGGCGGTTTTCACATCAGTCCCAGGCCCAGCACGGCCACCGCCACCAACGGCGTGACGACAATCCCGATCGCGCGGTCGTAGGGTGGTTGGGTCATGCTGGCGGGCAGCGCATGCGGCGTCCAGTAGCCGGTGGAAATCAGATTGCCCGCCGTCCAGGCGCCGAACACCCCAACAACCAGTAGGATCAGGCCCAGGGGCGCAGTCCACGCGGCGGCGCCCTGCTGCTCGGGCATCACGTCCTCATACAGCAGATGCCCGGCTTTGACGCGCGGATAGATCGCGGCGAGCAGGAAGGGAGAGAGCAGCATCGCGGCCAGCATGTTGTTGAACACGATGGCATTGCCCAGCATCAGGAACGGACGCAGCGCGAGCAGATTTTCGCCCCAGCCGACGATATCGGCGCAAAACGTGCTCGCCAGCAGGCAGGCCACCGTGTATTTCACGGCGGTGGCAGGCGAGCGAATCACCGGTTCCTGGCCGCGAGCCAGCACCTGCCAGACCTTGTACGGCACATAGCCATAGACGATGTTGGCGAAGAAGCCGAAGATGTCGGCGGGTCCGACGCCGCCGAAAAAATCGCCGATCATGTTGCCAATCGCGGCGCCCCACGCCGCCGCCGGTCCAAACAGAAAGGAGCATACCACCGGAATCGCGTTGGCAGGCCGCAGTTCCGTGACGCCGGGAATCAAGGGAACCACCTTAAAAGGCACCAACACGGCGGCGTAAAGCGCCGCCGAGATCGCGCTCAGCACGACCATCCGGGTATTGCCCCACATCGAGCGCAGTTCGCTCATCGCGGTGCGATGCCTGCAGCTGCCCGGATGCGCGCGGGCAGCCCTGAAAATCGCGTTAATCTCACAGTTTCCCAGTATGCCAAGGGCAAATCGGCGATCCAATTGGCTCTTCGCGCCGGCATTCAGGCTGTGCGCACCGGCGCGAATTTGACACACTTGAGGATGTGATCGACACGCACATCCATCTGGATTCGGCTCGCTACGACGATGCGGCGGAGATCTGCAGGCGGGCCGCGGCGCGCGGCGTGGAGGCGATTGTCGTGCCCGGTATCGACCCCTCATCCAATCGCGCCGCGCTCCAACTGGCGGCGCGGTTTCCCGGGCTGGTGTATGCCGCCGCCGGGCTCCATCCCGAACTGCCGGCGCTCGAACGCCTGGACATCGACGCGATGGCCGACACCGTGCGCCGCAATCGAGCGGCAATCTGCGCGGTGGGCGAGGTCGGGCTTCCTTACTACGGTCCTGCCGCCGGCCTGCCCGAGCGTCAGGCGCTGGCGCGCGAGGCCGTGCATTGCGCCGCGGCGCTGGCGCGCGATATGGACCTCGCGCTCATTGTGCATGCACCCCATGAAACCGCCGCAGTGGCGCTCCAAATCATGCGCGGCGCCGGGACCCGCCGGGCCGTCTTTCATTGGCACAAATCTGATCAAGCTACCACCCGCGCCATCCTGGACGCGGGTTTTTTCGTTTCGCTTACTCCTGAGGTGGTCTGGCGCGAGCGCGACCGCGAACTTGCGCGGCTTGCGCCCCTGGATCAGATTGTAGTGGAAACCGACGGGCCGTATTCGCACAGGCGGGCCTTTGGGGACCGCCCGGCGGAGCCCTGGATGGTGTCGGAGGCGATCGCGGCCATCGCCGCCATCAAAGGGCTGGACCGCGCTGAGGTTGCGGGCACAACCACCGTCAACGCCCGCAAGCTGTTCGCATTGGATGGAACCGATTCATAGGCGGGAGAGCAATGATGGAAAAGGAAAGTCCGCATGGCCGGAAACGGCGCTGTTCGGCCACGCTGTACTGTAGAAGTGTTATCGCCGTCCCGGTCCTGGCCGCGGCCGGTCTGATCGCCGCCTGCGCCGCCGGCCCGCACGAGCCGACGCTGGACGAGTTGGCGCACAACCCCGGATTTCAGCAGTGCCTGCTCGATTCGGGCATCGAGCCCGACCAACTCACGCAATGCATGGCCGGCAATCCCGATGACGAGTCGGCGCGCGCCTGCCTGCAGGCCCATCTGGGCGAGAAGTACGCCGGTCCCGCCTCCAGCGCACTCTATCGCTGTTACCATCTGCCGGCGCAGATGCAGGCGGCGGCCAGCCCTCCGCCCGGCAGGCTCAATTGCTATCGCGGTCTGATGGGTGTGACCTGCAGATAATTTCGCGTGCTGCGCGCGTCAATCGCTCTTGCCTTGCGTTAACTCGATGCGGAAAACTTTAAGCGCTTGACTGGTTGCAGAGGAGACAGGCCCATGCCCATCTATGAGTATGAATGCGGCAAGTGCGGCAGACGGAGCAGCATCCTGACGCTGCGGGTGAGCGAAAAAGTTGACGAGGTATGCCGGCATTGTGGGGCGCGCAGGCTGCGGCGTCTGATGTCGCGCTTCGCGATGCCGCGCAGCGAGGAAGCGCGCCTGGACGCGCTCGGTGACCCGTCCAACTTCGGCGACCTGGACGAGAACGACCCCAAAAGCGTGGCCCGCCTGATGCGCAAGATGGGCAAGGAGATGGGCGACGAGTTCGGCGGCCCCGAGTTCGACGAAGCGGTCGAGGAGCTGGAGCGCGGCGGAGATTTGGGCGGCGAAGACGATTTCGGCGGCGACGATGACGGAGATTTGTAGGCGCCTCGACGCTCCCGCGGTGGCGCCGCAGAAAATTTTGCCCAACCTGTTATAGGACGGCGTTCGCTTCCGAAGCTGCACGCGTGCGGCGGGCAAGCCACGGCTGCGCAGCCGTAAGTCTGCAAGCCTTGTAATTCACCACTGTGCTCTTATAAGCATCGTGTGCAGCACAGGTTCCCTACTTCTTGTGAAGGGAGCGAGACCCTATGGTTGCAGCCTGGGTTGGTTTCTTCGACGCCCTGATCGCCCTGGCATTGGTTTTGGCCGGATTGATCGGCGCCCACTTCGGCTTCGCCGCGCCGTTGGTGGGCTTTCAACTCTTTCTGCTCGGCCTGTTGTTCGGCGTTCTGGCCCTGGTTCTCGGACTGATTGGGCTATTCAGAACACGCCATCCACAGTGGCAGCATGCTCACGGCCGCGCCGTAGTGGCCAGTTACCTGGGTGCGATTCTGACCGCGGTTCTGGTTTATCTGGCCATGGGTGCGTTCGGTTACCCCGCCATCAACGATATCACCACCGACTTCGACAATCCGCCCGAATTCGTTCACGCTCGTACCCTGCCGGAAAATCAAGGCCGCGACCTGACCTACGACAAGGCCAAATATGCGCAGCGCCAGCAGCAGGGCTATCGCCCGCTTGAGCCCTTGAAGCTGCCGATGGATCCCGATGCGGCGTTCAAGGAAGCCAGCATGTTAGCTTCCGAGATGCACGGATGGCGTGTGACGTACACCGACCCCAAGTCGCGCTCGATCGAGGGTGTGGCGACAACGCGCGTGTTCCGCTTCCACGATGATTTCGTGATCCAGATCCGTCCTGCGCCCAGCGGCAGCCTGGTCGAGATGCGTTCGAAGTCGCGCGATGGGGAAGGCGATGTCGGCGCGAACTACAAGCGAATCGAAAACTTCTTCAAAACGCTCTCGGCGGCGGCCAGCCACTAAAGCCGCCTATTGGGCGGGTTGAAAGACGCGCGGCTGCGAGGGGATTTCCGCCACCTGACCGGAACTTTGCGTCTGCACGATAGTTGAAGGAGGACGCCGGCGGCGCGCGCGATGCGGCATCGGCGCCTGCACCTGCTGCTCCTGCTCGGCGCTCGCCGCTTCATCGGGTTGCTGGACCGCAGCAGTCTGATCCGACGCCTCATCCGCGTCGGGACGAACTTGGGCCTGAGAGCTGTCGGCGCTCAGGTGGCGATGTAACCGCGGCGACAGCGGCTGCAGCGGCTCGTCGTCATCGTCGTCGAGGTCGGCATGCGGAGGCGGAGTGCCGGATGCAGGCGCATAGTGGGGCGGCACGGGTTGGTAGGGATGCACCGGCGCGTCATGCGGGCCGCATCGCGGCGCCGGATACAGCGCGCCAAAGAAGATTCCGGCGATGCCGGCGGCGAGGCCCGCCGCCTGCGCCGGGTTCATCTGTGCGCGAGCCACTTCGGGAGCAGCAGCGGCCAACGCGAGCGCCAAGATGATCGCGGCAAGTCTCATTCGTCTGACCCCGTCTGACGCCGGTTTGGCCATGAACTTGAACCCCGGCGCCTCCGTCGCAATCCCGAGCCAAACTCAATTCGCCAACTTCAGCCTAGCATTGTAGCGGGAAAATATCAGCATAAAGGCGACTACCCGAGCCCAAGCCGGGGTCGGCGCGGGCTTATCGGGCTTTGTCGGCGCGCAACTGCTCGATGGTGCGGCTGGTGGCCCGGCCCGGCAGCAGCCTGGCCAGGACCACCTTGCCGCCATAGCTTTCGACGAAGTCGGCGCCGTCCACCGTCTTGCCGCGCCAATCCTCGCCTTTGACCAGGATGTCGGGGCGGACCGCACGGATGATTTTTTCGGCGCGCGGCTCGTCGAAGATTACGACATAATCCACCGCCTCCAGGGCGGCGAGCAGCCGCGCCCGATCGGCGGCCGGATACACCGGCCTGCCTTCGCCCTTGATCTGACGAACACTGGCGTCGTCATTGAGCCCGACCACCAGCAGGTCGCCCTGGGCGCGGGCAAACTCCAGCGATTCGACATGGCCGGCATGCAGCAGGTCGAAGCATCCGTTGGTAAACGCGATGCGTAAACCTTCGGCCCGACGGCGCTCCAAAATGGGCAGGAGCTTGTCAAGGCCGAGAATCTTGCCCGCGGAACCGTGATGGGCGCGATGCAGCGCCTGCGCCAGCTCGGAGCGCGAAATCACCGCCGCGCCCTGCTTGCCGACTTCCAGTCCGGCCGCGAGGTTGGCAAGGTTTGCCGCCAACTCCATCTCGGCGCCCGCAATCACGAACAGGCCGAAGATCGCCAGCACCACGTCGCCGGCACCGGTGACGTCGTACACTTCGCGCGGCGCCGTCCGGATATGCAGCGCGCTGCCGGTGCGCCGCGCCAGAAACATTCCGTCGCGATCCAGCGTGATCAAACATGCCTCCAGGTCGAGGCCATCGATCAGCCTTTGCGCGGCCCGCTGCCAGGCCTGCGGACTGGACAGGTCAAACCCGGTGGCGCGTTCGGTTTCGTAGCGATTGGGCGTGAGCGCCGCCGCGCCGCGGTAGATGGAGAAGTCGTCGGCCATCCGCGGGTCCACGATCACCGGTTTTCGCTGCCGCCGGGCGCTGTCGATGATCGCGTTGAGCACTGCGGGCGTGAGCAGGCCCTTGTTGATGTCGCAGATCAGCACGCCGTCGGCGCGCGCCAGTTCGCGCTCCAACCCTGCCAGCACCTGCGCCTCGAGCGGTCCGCTCAACGGCCGCGCATCCTCGTTGTCCACTCTCAGCAATTGTTGGATCGCGCGCCGCGTAGACTGTACCGACCCCAACAGCCGTTCCTTGACGATAGTTGGGCGGCCGGCGTCCTGCACCAATGCGCCGGTGTCAACGCCCAGACCCGACAGCATCGCGGACAGCGCGGCGCCGTTGGCGTCAGCCCCGATTACGCTGAGCACCACCGGCGTGGCGCCGAAGGCGGCCAGGCTGGCGCACACGAAGGCGGCGTTGCCGGGCCGCTCCTCGCGCCGGTTGACCTGCAGGACCGGAATCGGCGCCTCGGGTGAGATGCGGCTCACCTCGCCCCACAAATAACGGTCGAGCACGACTTCGCCTGCCACCAGGATGCGCACGGGTCTGAGCGGCGGCAGTTCCAAGGGCTGCTGCATCATTACTTGACTCAAGTGTTGCGGCGCAATTCCTCGCCCACAGCCGCGACCAGCAGGGGAAACATGATTTCGTGATGGCCGGTCAGCATGATACCGCGCCCGCCGCCGCGCGTGGGACGCTCGACGACGTTGACGCGGGGACGGTAATGGCGCACGAAGTCCATGTCGGCGGTGGTGAAGTCGCGCACCTTGCGGCCGAGGTTACGGCAAAGGTTGAGCGCCTTCAAGAACACTTCGGGCATGATTACCGCCGAGCCCAGGTTGATCACGACGCCGCCCGACAGCGTGCCAACCACCTGCGCCAGGCGGTGAAAGTCGGCGAAGGTCGCCTTGCCGATCGCGCCGCCGTCGGCGTCGGGATGCATGTGGATGATATCGGCGCCGATCGCGACGTGAACCGTGGCCGGCGCGCCGGCCTCATAGGCGGTGGCGAAGATGCTGATCGCGCGATGCTTGAGTCGGCGCCGGCTGATCTCGCGCCCCACCACTTCACCCAGGCCGCGTCCCTCCTGCGCGGCGAGCGCTGCCGCGTGATTGAGGAACTCGCCGGTCTCCTGCGCCATCCCAAAGCTGCCGTCGGCCAAACCCGCGCCGACATCCTCGGAGGTGCGGCCCGCCATTGCCAGTTCGAAGTCATGAATGATGGCGGCGCCGTTCATCGCCACCGCGCTCAAAATGCCGTCGCGCAGCAACTGACAGATGAGCGGGCTGAGCCCGGTCTTGATCGAATGCGCTCCGGCCATCAGCAAAAACGTGCGGCCCCGGCGATGGGCCCGCGCAATGCGGCGGGCCAGCTCTCGCATCTCACCGGCGGCCAGCAGCGCCGGCAGCGAATCGACGAATTGGCCGAAAGTCGCGCCGGGTTTGAGCGGCTGGGCGAAAGCTTGACGTCGGACCAGACGCGAGAGTTCGGCGAGCTTGCGGGTGCGGGCTTGACCCGGGCTGAGCGGGGCAAGCTTTTGGATGCGCGCCATCAGCGAGTCGGACGTGGTCTAGTCTTCGCCGGCACCGGGATTGTTCCTGATTGCGCTGCGCGCGATCATAAAGGTGATCCCAAAGGGAACCGAGTAGATAATCCAGGCGGTGACGGCTGAGCCCACAAAGCGGCCCAGAGTATCGGCGTGTCCGGCTACGATCAAGACCGCAAGCACCAGCGCCCAGCCCGCACAGTAGATTTGACGTAATCGCATCATCGCCGGAGGCCTCGACAGTTGCAGAGTCCGCTCAAAAGGGCTTGTTCAGTTCGCGATCCAGTTCGCGCAGCTTGGACAGCTTCTGATCGGTCGGCACCACCTGCTGTTTGGCAGTGGTCAGGGGATGACTGCCCGGAATTTCGCCGTTGATCTTCTGGATCGCCTGCTGCGCCAGCCGGCGCACGGTGGGGCTGGGATCCTCGGTGGCGGCGGTGGTCAGCACGTCAGTCGCGGAGCGGTCGCCGATTTCGCCCAGCGCGAATACCGCCGTGCCGCGGCTGCGCTCGTCGGTCGCTTCGTACAGGTATTGGATCAGGGGCTTGGCCGCGCGCTCGTCGCCGATACGCCCCAGCGCCGCCGCGATGTGCATCCTAACCACCGGCTCTGTGGACCGCAGGAATAGCAACTGGCACATCGGCTCGACGGCGTCCTTGTTGCCGCGCGCGCCCAACATATCGATGGCTTTGACGCGCACCCGCGTATCGGGGTCGGAGATGGCGCGGATCAGCAGGAAGTCGGCGCGCGGATCTTTCACGTCACGCAACTGGCGCAGGGCTTCCACACGCACCCGCGGGTCAGCGTCGCCCAGCCCCGCTTCGGCGGATCTGAGATTATGCTCGGTGGTGGTTCTCTCGGAGGCACGGTTGTTGTTCTGATTAAATATGGCGCCCAAAGGATTGGAGGCACCGCCCGGGCCCGGCGCCATTTGGGCGGAAGCCAGGGACGTTACCAGCAGGGCTCCGCCAAGGCTGGCGACACACAGGACAAGATACGGCTTGAACATCTATTCACCTCCGCCGTCAAGCAGTGATCATCGACGATGGCTGGGCAATTTGCAATAATGAAAAGCGTACCGTGGTGAGTGTCCTCTGAACAGTGCGAACCGCTCAACTGCGTCTGTTAGCAATCCCGATCCTGAGTCTGGCGCTGAGTGGTTCCGCGCTGGGAACCACATCGAATGATCCCTTGCCGCCCGGAATCGACATCCCGGGCTACGCACCCGGGCCGGTGCCTTTCCATCCCGGCGAGCAGCTCTCCTACACCGTTTCATGGGAGCAACTTCCGGTCGCGTTCGCCCGGATTTCGCTGCGCAACGAGCCCGGACATAGCCAGGAATGGTTGGGCGAGGCGACCGTGGCAACCAACCGGCTGGTCGACGTGTTCTACCGCATGCGGGCGTATTTGCGCGAAGAACTGCCGGCCGGCTCACTGGCCTCCGAGCAGGTCTTCATCCGCCACAACGAAAATGGCCGTCTCACGGAGTACTCGGTCAACTTTGACCGTGCCGCTGGCGCGGTCGAAACCATCCGCCGCAAGCGCGATCATGTCGAGGTCAGACGTTTTGCCGCCCGCCACCCGCTGGGACCCATCGGCGCCTCGCTGCTTGCGATTTCCCAGCCAATCAGGGTCGGCGCTTCGATGACGCTCGATGTGTTCGCGGCCACCGACCGCTACGTCATCCAGTTCCACGTCGCACGCCGCGAGCGGATCCATCTGGGCGCCGACGACATCGACGCCTTCCGCGTGATTCCCACGCTCCTGTATGTGAGCAACCCCAAGAATCACTACAAGGTGCGCCAGGCGACGATCTGGATTTCCGCCGACCAGCGCCACATCCCGCTGCGCATCCAAGCCGATACCTTTGTGGGTCGCATCTACATCGATCTGGCCAAGGCGCCGGTTAAAGCATTCGCCCGGGCGTTCTCCGAACCCTTGCGGCGGCCCTCGCTCTGAGGCGCGGCGCTCTTTTTTCCCTTACGAAGCGATGCGCTTGCGGCGGGCGGCGGATGGCTGCTCAAGCTCAGCTTCCTGCTCCTGGCCAATCTCTTCACCGCCGCGCGCCGCAGCCGCCATACGCCGATGGGACGGCCACAGCGACACCATCCAGTTATGGAAGCTATCCATGTAGGTGTAGAAGACCGGCGTGATGTACAGCGTCAGCAATTGGGAGAAGAACAAGCCGCCGACGACCGCCACGCCCAGCGGACGGCGCGCCTCGGAGCCCGCGCCCAGGCCCACCGCGATCGGCAATACGCCCATGAACGCCGCCGCCGTGGTCATCATGATCGGGCGGAAGCGCACGATGGCGCCCTCGTAGATGGCGGCGGCGGCGCTCTCGCCCTCGCTGCGCTGGGCGTCGAGCGCGAAGTCGATCATCATGATGGCGTTTTTCTTGACCAGGCCGACCAGCATGATGATGCCGACAAAGGCGAACAGATCCAGTTGCATCCCCAACACCATCAAAGTCAGCAGCGCGCCGAAGCCCGCGGCCGGCAGACCCGACAGGATCGTGATGGGATGAATGAAGCTTTCGTACAGGACGCCCAACACCAGGTAGATGACCAGGATCGCCATGATCAGCAGCATTCCCAGGCTGCCCAGCGAGGATTGGAACTGCTCGGCGGCGCCGGCGAACACGGTCGTAATGGTCGAGGGCAGCGTGTTATCGGCCAGCGTCTTGACTTCGGCCAGCGCCTTGCCCAGCGACGCCCCGGGGGCGAGGTTGAAAGAGATGGTCACCGAGGGAATCTGCCCGCTGTGGTTGACCGACAGCGGACCCATTGTGGTTGCCATCTTGACGAAGGCGTCGAGCGGGACCATCTTGCCGTCGGCCGAGCGGACGTACAGCAGCGACAGGGTGGAAGGCTCGGCCTGGTATTTGGGCTCCAGCTCCAGCTCCACCCAGTATTCGTCGTCGGCGGCGTAGATGGTGGAAATCTGGCGCGAGCCGTAGGCGTCGTACAGCGAATCTTCCAGCACCTGCGCCGATACCCCCATCGAGCGGGCCTTGTCGCGATCGAGGGCGATGCTGACCTGCGGATTTTTGATCTCCAGGTCGCTGTTGACGTCGGTCAGATCCTTGAGCGCGCGCATCTTGTTCTCCAGGAGCGGCGCGTAATGGTAGAGCTCCCTGATATTGGGGCTTTGCAGGGTAAAGGCGTAGATGGCCTTGGTGAAATGAGCGCTTAGCTGCAGCGGCGGCGGATTCTGGAGGAACACCAGCATGCCTGGGATCTGCGCGACCTTGGGCCGCAGCTCCTCGATCACCTGGTCGGCGTTAAGCTTGCGATGGTCGGCCAGGCGCACGAACATGATGCCGTTATTGAGCGCCCCAATCGGCCCGCCGCCGCCGATTCCGGCGAAGAACGAGTCGATGTTCGGGTCGGCCCCGAGGATGTTCATCAGCGCCTTGGTATGCGCCTCCATCGCGTCGTAGGAGATGCCCTGGGCGGTTTGCGTGAAAATTACGATCTGCCCGGTGTCTTCGGTGGGCAGGAAGCCTTTGGGCACGACGACAAACAGGTACATCGTCGCCGCCAGGATTGCGCCCGACACCACCATCGTGGCCAGCCGATGGCGCATCACGAAGGTGAGCGTTCTTTTGTAAAAGGCCAGCAATGCGTCGAAGCCGCGCTCGGTGAATTGATACAGCCGGCCATGGTGCTGGCTTTTGGGTGGAGTTAGAAAGCGGCTGCACAGCATCGGGGTCAACGTCAGCGACACGAAGCCCGACACCAGAATGGCGACCGCGATGGTAACCGCGAACTCGTGCAGCAGACGGCCCAGCACGCCGCCCATGAACAGCACCGGGATGAAGACCGCAGCCAGCGACAGGGTCATCGATAAAATCGTGAAGCCGATCTCCCGCGACCCATCCAGCGCCGCTTCCAGCGCGCTCTTGCCCATCTCCATGTGGCGGAAGATGTTCTCCAGCATCACGATCGCGTCGTCCACCACAAAGCCCACCGACAGCGTGATCGCCATCAGCGACAGGTTGTCCAGGCTGTAGCCCAGTTCGGCCATCACGGCGAAGGTGCCGATAATCGACATCGGCAGTGCGGCGGAGGGAATCGCGGTGGCCGACACGTTGCGCAGGAACAGGAAGATCACCATCACGACCAGGCCGACGGTCAGCATCAGCGTGAACTGCACGTCGTTGACCGAATTGCGGATCGATACGGAACGGTCGTAGAGGATCGTGAGCTTGACCGAGGCCGGCAGTTCGCGGCGGAAATTGTCGATCACCTTGCGCACGTCGTTGACCACCTGCACCGTGTTGGTGCCGGGCTGACGCTGCACCGCCAGCACCACGCCGGGCTCCCCGGTGACCCATCCGCCGACCTTGTCGTTCTGCACGCTGTCGAGCACGCGGCCCAACTGCCCCAGGCGCACCGGCGCGCCGTTGCGATAGGCCACGATCAGCGGCCGATAGGCAGCGGCGTCGGTGAGCTGGCCCGCGGCCTGCACCGTGTAGGCGCGATGCTTGCCGTAGAGCGTGCCGGTGGGCAGGTTGACGTTGGCGTTCTGAACCGCCTGCGACACCTCGTCGATGCCGATTCCGTGCGCGGCCAGCAGCTTGGGATCCAGCTGGATGCGCACCGCGTACTTCTTGGAGCCGTACACCTGCACCTGTGCAACGCCGCTGACCATCGAGATGCGCTGGGCCAGGTCGGTCTCCGCCCAATGGTCAACCTCCGACAGCGGCAGGGTGCGCGAACTGAAGCCCAGGTACATGATCGCCTGCTCGGCGGGGTTGACTTTGCGGAAGGTGGGCGGCGTCGGCATCTCATGGGGAAGCTGCGGCTGCGCGGCCGCGATCGCCGACTGCACGTCCTGCGCCGCCGCGTCGATATTCTTGTTCAGATCGAATTGCAGCGTGATGTTGGTAACGCCCTGGTAGCTGCTCGAAGTCATCGACTGCAGTCCCGAAATGGTCGAGAACTGCTTCTCCAGCGGCGTGGCCACCGACGAAGCCATCGTCTCCGGGCTGGCGCCGGGCAGGTTGGCGTAAACCACGATCGCTGGAAAATCGACGTTGGGCAGCGCGCTGACCGGCAGGGTGCGGTAGGCAATCGCGCCGAAGATCACGATCGCCAGCGATACCAGCGTGGTCATCACCGGCCGGCGGATGAACAGTTCGCTGACGTTCATGAAGCTGCCGCCGTTTCCAGAGCCTGCTTGATGCGTACCCTGGCGCCCGGCACCAAAAGCATCTGCCCGTCCGTCACCACCGTCTCGCCACCCGCAAGCCCCTGCTCGATCACGGTCCTGCCTTCCAGGGTCGCGCCGGTCTTGACCGGCTGCACCCTGACCGTCAGGTCCGGGTTGACCACGAAGACGTAGGTTCCGTTCTGCCCCGACTGCACCGCCTGGGCGGGTAGAACCACGGTGTTGGGCCGCCGCTCCAGGGTCAGCGTCACGTCGACAAATTCGCCGGGCCACAGCCGCTCGTCCTGATTGGCAAAGGTGCCCTTGAATTGAATTGTGCCGGTGGTCGGATCGACGGTGTTGTCGATGAAGCTCAGCGTGCCGATCGACGGTTTGTCGGGCTCATTGGGCGGATTGGCGACCACGGCCAGCGAGCGGTCGGTCTCCAGATGGCGGCGGATTTCGTCCAGGTCCCGCTCCGGCAGCGCAAATTGCACGTAGACGGGCTTGATCTGGTTGATCACCACCATCGGCGTGTCGCCGTTGGCTTTGACGATATTGCCGGCGTTGAGATTCAGATTGCCGGCGCGTCCGTCGATGGGCGAGTAAATCTTGGTGTATTGCAGGTTGAGTTCGGCGCTTTGCACGGCCGCCTTGTCAGCCGCAATCGTGGCGCGCAGCGCCGCCGCCGCCGAGTTGGCCTGGTCGTATTGTTGGGGCGAGGCGGCATGGACCTTGTACATCGTCTCCCAGCGCTTGGCGTCGGCGTCAGCCAGTTGGGCCTGGGCCTCGGTCTTGGCCAGATTGGCGCGCGCCTGCGCCAGCGCCGCCTGGAACGGGCGCGGATCGATCGTGAACAGGAGCTGACCCTTGGCGACCTCCTGGCCCTCGTGGAAATGAACCCCGATCACCTCACCCCCCACCTGCGCCTTGACACTGACCGTCGAGTAGGCCTGCACCGTCCCGATCGCATGCAATTGCACCGGGAACGTGGTGCGCTCGACCTTGCCCACCAACACCGGAACGGCGGGACGCGGTTGGGTAGCCGTCCCCTGCGGTTGGTGCGAGCACGCCGCCAGCGCAACCGCAAGCACCAGCGCCGCCGTCGTCGATCCAGCGAGGCACAAGCGTGGGTATGCCGGTCTGTTCTTGTTGCGCACCATCATTAATCCTACCGGCAGCCGCGAATCGAGGAAATTGCGCGAACGCCGGCCACCCGGGCGATACCGGCGCTTGTGCCGACCCGCGACGGCAACCCTCGCTCATTGAAAATCTGTAGGGCGGGCCGCCGCGCCCGCCCTACGACCTCTCTCAAGCCCGAGCGAAGGCAGCGGGAGGCTCAGATGAAGACGTGTTCGCGGGTAATGATGATGTTTTCGGGATGCAATTCCAGGAAATTGGGCTCGTCGCGGCGCAGCGCCCGGTACTCCGGCGGCTTGTCCCGCATCGCGCCGGTGTTGTCGAACCAGGACAGCGCAACGCCGTCGTAAATGGGCTGGTGGCCGGCGCGATAGGCACTCGTCAGCGGATGGCATTGCACGTAGCGGCGCAATTGGCTCAGCTTGCATGCCAGCGGTCCGTGCACCTCGCGCCAGTACTTCTGAAACGCCTCGACCTCCATCCCGGCCTTGCGCGTGGCAAACCCCACCATCTTCACCATCCAGGGGTTGGTTGCCCCATCCTTTTGAACCACCTCGACGGTGAGCAGGCCGGCACCGCGCGTCATGTCGGCGAAATTCGGCGTATCTTCGGTGGCGGCGCGGCTCTCCGGGGTCGCCGCACTGCGGCGCATCGCATCGAGGTCGTCGTAGCTCAACTCTGCGATTCCGTCCCAGATTGGCTCGCGCTTGTCATAAATGGAGTCCAGGGTATGGCTCTGGACGTAGCGGCGCACGCCCGGCACCTTGCACACCAGTTGCGCATGCCGCCCCAGCCAGTAGCGGCGGAACGCGTCGAGCTCCATCCCCGGTTTGCGTTTGATGAAAAAAATCACCTTTATCATGTTCGGTCTCCGCCGGCCGATACTACCACGGCGCGCTCGCTCGGCTATCGAACCGGCGCCCCTTTCAAATGGCGCGCGGGTGCGGCTACAATCGCACGCCCGGTCCGAATATCAAGGAGACCACCGATGGAAGAGCGTCTGGTATCCGCCGATTCGCACGTGATGGAACCGCCCGATTTGTGGCTTAACGCAATCGGCGGCAGATTCGGCGACCGCACGCCGCAGGTCCGCCAAATCCCCGGCCGTACCGGCCATTTCCTGGTCGCCCCGGGAGTCGCGCCTTACCAGGTGGCACACGGCTTCGGCCTGGGCAAAGGCGGCAAGGAACTCAGGGAGCACCTCGGCCGCGGCTACGAGGCGGCGCGGCCCAGCGGATGGGACCCGGCGGCGCGCATCGCCGACCAGGAAGTCGATCACATCGCCGCCGAGGTTCTGTACACCACGCTGGGCCTGTCGCTATTCGCGCTGGACGACGCCGAGCTCCAGCGCGCCAGTTTTGCGGTTTACAACGACTGGATCGCGGAATTCGCCGCCTATAGCCCGCGCCGCCTTTACCCGGTCGCGTTGATTTCGCTGGAGGATGTGGGCGCGGCGGTGCGCGAGCTGCAACGATGCGCCCGGCGCGGCCTTAAAGGCGCGATGATCTGGTCATCGCCGCCCGCCGAACAACCCTATCACAGCCCCGTGTACACACCGTTTTGGCAATGCGCCGAGGAACTGGGAATGCCCCTTACGCTGCACGTAATCACCGATCGCAAGCAGGGTGAGGGCCTTAAGCTGACGGGTGCGGCGGGGATGTTCATGAACCTGATGACGCCGGTGCACGAGATTCAAAAGACGCTGCTGAGCCTGATTTTCTACGGCGTCCTGGAGCGCCATCCGCGGCTTAAATTCGTAATCGCAGAGAATGACAGTGGCTGGGTGGCGCACTTCATGTACCGCATCGACCACATGTTCGAGAAATTCGGCGCGATGACCGACCAGCGGCTGCTGTCGGCACCGCCCAGCGATTACATCCGGCGCAACGTGTGGGTGACCTTCCAGGACGACCTGACCGGTGTGCTGACCACCAGTTATTTCGGCGCCGACAACTTCATGTGGGCCTCCGACTTTCCCCACACCGACACCACCTGGCCCAATTCCGCCGCAGTCGTGGAGCGCAACTTCACAGGCATTGCCGAGGCAATCAAGCGCAAGGTCGTATTCGACAACACAGTCAAGCTGTACGGGATGGACATAACCTGATCGGGCGCCGCGGCCAACGACATTGCGCGCGCGACTTCGCCGTCAACTGCCCGATGGCGGGTACTCCGCGTAACGAGGCAGATCGTCGGCAATCTCATGCCAAGGCGCCTTGGAGGCGACGAAGATATGGTAGGTCGCGCGGATGCCGGGGTCGGCGTCCAGCGCGCCGGCCGGTACCACGATGAAGTTGCGTTGCGCGACCGCACGCGGCATCGGGCTGCCGCAGATTTTGCAAAACGTGTTGCCGAAGCGCTGTGCAGACGGCAGCCGGTAATGCACCAGCGAATCCGTGCCGCGCACCCAGCGGAAGTCGGCGGGATAAACATAGATGTTGGCCGCATAATCGGCGCCATGCGCCTTGCGGCATCGCGAGCAGTGGCAATTGCGGAACTCGATTGCCGCGCGCGCCTCGAACGCCACCGCTCCGCACAGACACGTTCCTCGTATCATCTTCGGACCCCCGGCTTCAGCGATCTTACACTGGGCGGATTTTATGCTCGATGAAATGCACGGCCGAAACCGGGCCGGCGCAGGGATCGCCGCTGATCGCGGCCATCAACAACGCATGCTCGACGGCCATGGTGCCGTCATGCCGAGCCTTAAAATTGCGCCACATTTGGCTACGGGCTACGCTTTAACTCCTATGCCGGCGACCGAAATAACCGAGGTCAAAGCCCGCGAGATTCTCGACTCCCGCGGCAATCCAACCATCGAAGTCGACGTCCGCCTGAGCGGCGGCGCGCTCGGCCGCGCCGCGGTGCCGTCGGGCGCATCCACCGGCGTTCACGAAGCGCTGGAACTGCGCGACGGCGACCCCAGGCGCTATCTGGGCAAGGGCGTGCTCAAGGCGGTGGCCAACGTCACCACGCGCATCGCGCCCAAGGTGCGCGGCCTCGACGCCAACGATCAGGCGGCCGTGGACCAATGCCTGCTCGCGCTCGACGGCACCGACAACAAGTCGCATCTGGGCGCCAACGCCATGCTGGGTGTATCGCTGGCCGCGGCGCACGCGGCGGCAGCCGCCAAAGGCGTGTCGCTGTACCGCCATCTGGCGGCCGATGCGCACGTCCTGCCGGTGCCGATGATGAACATCCTCAACGGCGGCAAACACGCGGACTCCAGCGTCGACTTCCAGGAGTACATGGTGATGCCGCTGGCGGCCGGCTCGATCGCCGACGCCGTCCGCGTCGGCGCCGAAGTCTTCCATTCGCTGGCCGCGGTACTCAAGGCGCGCGGGCAGTCGGTCAACGTCGGCGATGAAGGCGGCTTCGCGCCCAACCTGCGCAGCAACGAAGAACCGATCGAGCTGATCCTGGAAGCAATCGTCAAGGCCGGCTATCAGCCCGGCAAAGACGTGGCGCTCGCGCTGGATCCCGCCGCCAGCGAATTCTACCAAGACGGCAGGTACGTCTTCGCGCGCTCCGACAAAAAGGCGCGCAGCGCCGAGGAGATGGTCCGTTACTGGGGCGACTGGATCGCACGCTACCCGATCGTGTCGCTCGAAGACGGTCTGGCCGAGGACGACTGGGAGGGATGGCGCCTGCTGACCAGGGAGTTGGGCGCGCGGGTTCAACTGGTCGGCGACGATCTGCTGGTGACCAATCCCAGGCGTCTGCGCCGCGCGATCGAGGAGCAAGCGGCCAACTCGATTCTTATCAAGGTCAATCAGATCGGAACGCTGAGCGAGACCCTGAGCGCGATCCGAATCGCGCGCGAAGCAAACTATAGCGCCGTGATCTCACATCGCTCGGGCGAAACCGAGGACACCACCATCGCCGATTTGGCGGTGGCGAGCGGAGTCGGCCAGATCAAAACCGGGTCGCTCAGCCGCGGCGAGCGCCTGGCCAAGTACAATCGTTTAATCAGAATCGCGGAGGAGCTGGGAGCGCGGGCCGAATACCCGGGATGGAATGCGTTCGCGCGCTGGCGCAAGGGCGCGCGATGAGCAGACCACCGATTGCCGCTTTAATCATCTTCGACGGCTGGGGCTTGCGCGAGGAGCGCGAGGCCAATGCGATCCGAATGGCGCGCACGCCGGTGATGGATCGCCTCTACGCCACCTGCGCCCACACCGCGATCGACGCTTCGGGCCCCGCCGTCGGGCTGCTGCCGGGCGTGATGGGCAACTCCGAAGTCGGCCATCTCACCATCGGCGCGGGCCGCGTCATCTACCAGGACGTGATGCGCATCAGTAAGGCGATCGAAACCGGGGCGTTCTTCGCTAATCCTGTGCTGCTCGACGCGATGCGCCGCGCCGGGCGCGCTCACACCCTGCACATCTGGGGATTGCTCTCCGACGGCAGTGTCCACAGCCATATCGACCATCTGCTGGCGCTGCTGGAGATGGCGGTCAAGCAGGACGTACAGCACATCGCGGTGCATGCGGTGCTCGACGGACGCGACAAGCCGCCGCGCTCGGCCCTGCCCTTTATCGATCGGCTCGAAGCGGTGCTCAAAAAACTCGGCCGCGGCCGCATCGCCACGGTCACCGGACGCTACTACGCGATGGATCGCGACAAGCGATGGGATCGGACCGAGCGCGCCTACAACGCGCTGGTTGACGGCGAGGGACTGCACGCGCCCACCGCGCGCGCCGCAGTCGAGCAGGCCTACGCGGCCGACAAGGGCGACGAATTCGTCGAACCGACGATTATTGGCCAAGCCCATCCGATGGCCGACGGCGACCAAGTGATCTGCTTCAACTTCCGCGCCGATCGCGCGCGGCAGTTGACCGCAGCGCTGGCCCTGGCGGAGTTCAGCGGTTTCAAACGCCGGCGCCATCCGCGGCTTGGCTACGTCTGCATGACCGAGTACGACCGCAGCTTCAATCTGCCGCTCGCCTTCGGCCCCGAAGAGATCCGCAACACGCTGGCTGAAGTACTCGACCGTGCCGGGGTGCGCAACCTGCGCCTGGCCGAGACCGAGAAGTACGCCCATGTGACCTACTTTCTCAACGGCGGCGTCGAGCAGCCCTTCAAGCTGGAAGAGCGCATCCTCATCCCGTCGCCCAAAGTCGCCACCTACGACCTCAAGCCCGAGATGAGCGCCATGGCGGTGGCGGAGCGCGCCGAGCAGGAAATCCTGAGCGGACGCTTCGGGGTGATCGTGATCAACTTCGCCAATCCCGACATGGTTGGCCATACCGGCGTGATGGACGCGACGGTAAGGGCGGTCGAAGTGAGCGACGCAGCGCTGGGGCGCGTGCTGGAGGCGGTCCAAAGGATGGGCGGCGTGGCGTTGATTACGGCCGATCACGGCAATGCCGAGTTTATGGCCGACCCCGCCACCGGCCAGCCTCACACTGCGCATACCACCAATCTGGTGCCGTTGATCCTGGTCGATCCCAACTATCGCGGCGGCCTGGCCGAGGGCGGAACGCTGGCCGACGTCGCGCCGACGCTGCTGGGCATG
>Ga0070740_10002120_pt1 | contig 24363 bp, 19 predicted proteins | sample Coa_R2_FD_67286 | JGI IMG/M metagenome (GOLD analysis project Ga0070740, IMG submission 67286) | Surface soil microbial communities from Centralia Pennsylvania, which are recovering from an underground coalmine fire - Coalmine... | ecosystem: Environmental > Terrestrial > Soil > Unclassified ...
CAAACGCATAACGGGTCAGCGCCCCCACCGCCGTCAGGACACCGGCGGCGATTATCCAGCCCAGCAAGCGCCCTTCGCGCGGCGAAGTCTGGCGCGCGCCTTCCTCAATGTTCGCCAGGCACCACGCCACGCCCAGGAAAATGACCATCAACAGCAGCGTGGACAGCCCGGAATCGCTGAACCGCCAGAGCAGTTCACAGCCCAGCGTCACTGTGGCAGCCATCCAGGCCACGGACGAATCAAACAATTTCCGCGCCAGAAAAAAGGTCAGCCCCACCACCACCAGCAGCAACAGTTGATTCAACAACGTAATGAGAAAATCCGGTTCGTAGCGCGTGAACCGCCCATTGTCGGACCAAAAGGAGCTTTTCAGATTCACCGAGTAATGAAACGGCAGGAGTTTCATCCAGCCGGCCAGCACCACCGGCCAGACCGGCGGATGGGCCAGGTCTGGATGCGGCGTCCGAAGGCGCGCGAAATCCGGCACGCCGTTGGTGCCGAACGTGTAACCGTGTTGTTCGTCGAAGCGCTTGAGGAGATACAGGCTGAAGGGGCGGATGCACAGGGTCGTATAGCCGCGGCCTTCAGCCAGATTGCGCGCCAGTTGGGCGGCGTCCATGCCCTCGGCGGTGGACAAATTCCGCCAGCAACGCAAGTCGTACAACAGAGCCAGCGCCAGAACCGCCAGGACAAATGCCGAAATGCGCGTGGCGCGTTGCGCCGCGCCGGTTTCAAGTTTGTGAATAAAACCCTGGATGATTTCCGCTAGCGGAGGCATGATTGGCAATGGACGATGGATGATTCACGATTAACACGTCACCGTTTTCGTAAGGGGCCATGGTGGTTCATAAAACCGCGCCAGGCAATCCCAATTCGGTTCACGTCTGCGGCAACGGTTTCAGGCGTCGCCGGGAACGCCGCTTCTTCCCGGTTCAAAAACCTTCCAGATGATATTCATGCAACTTCCGGTGAAACGTCCGCCGGCTCATGCCAATTTTTTGGGCGGCGCGGGTCCGGTTGCCGGATGTTTCTTTGAGCGCGCGGATGATCAACTGTTTTTCGGCTTCCTTCACCGTCAGGTCTTTTCCTTGCAGCCATTGGGTGTCGGTGCCGGCCGGGAGACGTCCGCCGGCTGCCACTTGTTTGGGCAGATCGCGCAGGGAGATGCGTTCGCCGCGGCAGAGGACCACGGCGTGTTCGATGGCGGTGCGCAATTCGCGAACGTTGCCGGGCCAGGAATAATTCATCAGCGCCTCGAGGGCGTCGGAGGTGAAATCGCTGATGGTCTTGCCGTTTTCGCGGGCGAATTCGCGCAGGAAACTTTGCGCCAGGAGCGGGATGTCGCCGGTGCGATCGCGCAACGGCGGCAGTTCGATTTCCACCACGCGCAGACGGAAGAACAAATCTTCGCGGAATTTTCCGGCGCGGACCAGTTCCTCCAGATTTTTGTTCGTGGCCGCCACCAATCGCACGTCGGCGGTGAGGGTTTTGTTGGAGCCGACGCGTTCAAAGGTGCGTTCGCCGAGGAAACGCAGGAGTTTGACCTGCAGAGTCGCGTCAATCTCGCCGATTTCGTCCAGGAACAGGGTGCCGCCCTGCGCCTGCTCGAACCGCCCGATACGCCGCTCGTGGGCGCCGGTGAAGGCCCCCTTTTCGTGGCCGAATAACTCGCTCTCCAGCAGTGTGGGCGCCAGAGCCGCGCAATGGACCGCCACGAAGGGCTGGCGGGCGCGGGGGCTTAACTGATGAATCGCCCGCGCGATCAATTCCTTGCCGGTGCCGCTTTCGCCGGTGATCAGCACCGTGGCCCGGGTCGGCGCCACTTGCCGGACGGTCTCAAAAATCTCCTTCATCGCCGGCGATTCGCCCACGATGTTTTCCAGACCGAAGCGGGTGTCGAGCTGCTGCCGCAGGGCAACATTTTCCGATTCCAGATTTTGCTGCCGGAGGGCGCGGGCGATGCGCATTTCCAATTCGTCAATCTGCAGCCGGCCTTTGGCCAGGTAATCGTCGGCACCGCGTTTCATCGCCTCCACCGCCAGCTCTTCCGAACCGTAGGCGGTCATCAAAATGCAGACCGGCGGATGAGGCAGTGATTTGGCCCGGGCAATTAATTTCATGCCGTCCTCGCCCGGGAGACGGAAATCCGTCAATAACACGTCGAAATTTTCCGCTTCCAGCAGGTTGGTCGCCGTCTTGACATCCTCGGCCACGTACACCTCATAGCGTTCTTCGAGCGCGGCGCGCAGCCCATCGCGCGTGGGTTTCTCGTCATCCACAATCAGCAAGGTGGGTTTCATAATTTCTTTTCCCTCAGCCTCTCCAGGCCGGCTTCACAAAACCAGGGCGCAAATTTTTCCGGTGAACTCCCGCGGCGGAGAACACCGCTGACGGCGGCCGAAGCCCCCCAGCCGCCCGGGAACGCGATAACGGGCGCAGAAAACGGCCCGGCCTGGCACGTCGTGACTCCGCGCCCAAGGCGCCCGGCTCCGCGCTCGGCGACCTTCCAGGACTTTTCGGCTGTTGACGTTCAACATCGGTGTTTCTCCAGGTTCAACCCGCGGGGGCACTGGTTTTGGCCTCCAGCAGACGCGGTTTCCGCTCCGGCAACGGCAACCAGATGCGGAAGGTGGTGCCTCTGCCCACGTGGCTTTCCACTTCGATCCGCCCGTTATGGGCGCGGACCACGCGCTGCACGATCATCAACCCCAGTCCCGTGCCCTTTTTCTTGGTGGTGTAGAACGGCTCGAAGATGCGGTTGATTTGCTCTTGCGGAATGCCGCCGCCGGTGTCAGTCACGCTCACCCACACGCCGTCATTGCTCTCGCCGGTCTGCAACGTCAGCGCACCGCCGCGGGTCATGGCCTGCATCGCGTTTTTCACCAGGTTCACCAGCACCTGTTGCATCTGCGTCGGGTCCATCGGCGCAGGGGTCAACTGTCGGGCCAGTTTGGTCCTTACGGTCAGACCGCGGTTTTCAATTTCCGGTCGCAGCAGCTCCAGGGTTTTTTCCACGACGTCATTGAGTGACGTGAGCTTCCATTGCAGGGGCGCCGGACGAATAGCGCCCAGGAATTGAGTGACGATGTAATCCAGCCGGGCAATCTCGCCTTTGCAAACTTCCAGATACTGCCTGAGTTTTTCGGGGATGGCGTCCGGCGACGCCGGAGGCGTCAAGCGGGATGATTGAGCCGCGGCCTCCGCCATGCGGCTCCCCGGGCCGTGGAGTTTTTTAAGTTCCCGTTCGATGAGTTGCAAGTGGATGTGGAGGGCGTTGAGCGGGTTGCCGATTTCGTGAGCCACGCTGGCCGCCAGGAGGGTGAGCGCCTGTAAGCGCTCGCTTTCAATGGCCTCAAAGGTTTTCTGCCGCGCTTCCGTCGCGTCGTGCAAAATCAAGGCCACACCCGAACTGCCAATGGCTTCGCCGTCCAGGGGGGCGGTGTAGAGTCGCAGGAACCGCGATCGCGGATAGTGCACTTCAAATTCGTGCCGGGTCACTCGCGAACCGCCGGCCCGGTCGGCGGCGGCGATTTTTTCCCAGTCCAGCTCCGGCAAAACATCGGTCAAATGTCGTTCTTCATCGCCCGGTTGCAGACCAATGAGTCGCGTGACGGCCTGGTTGAAGTAAATGACGCGCCCGGTTTCGTCCACCACCAGCACCCCGTCTTCGATGGTGTTGAACAGCGTTTCCAGAAAATTGCGCTCGCGGGCCAGACGCTGCACCACAGTTTGCAGCCCCTCAGTGTCCAATCGCCCGATCCGGCCCAGCACCTTGTCAAGAAAACTGGATTTCGCAGTCGCCATGAGCATTCAAATCAACTGCGGCAAAATGACACAATCCGGAAATTCGTCAATGCTTGACGTCGTGTTTTGTTGGCGCAATTGGTTTCCGGCTAAAAAATTTGGTTCCCAAAAATTTCTGCGGACTTGTTGGTTGCCGTGCGGTTGGCGGAAGCAGGAAGTTTCAAGGACGGCGGATTCACCGTTGAACGCTGGTGGAAACAGTGGACGGACGGTTCGTCAACCGGTCCAACGCGAAGTTCAGCGTCACCACGTTGACGCGCGGCTGGCCGAACAAGTCGAGGTCGCGGCCGCGGGTGTTTTGACGCACCAACGCGCGAACCAGCTCTTCGGGCAGGCCGCGGGCTTTGGCCACGCGCGGGACCTGAATTTCGGCGTTGGCCGGGGAAATGTCCGGGTCCAGGCCGCTAGCCGAAGCCGTCACGGCGTCAGCCGGAACGGCGGTGTTGGCCGGCAAATTATTTTCGCGCCGGTAATCCGCGATGCGTTGCGAAATTTCTGCGGCCAGGCGCGCCGAGGTTGGCCCCAGATTGCTGCCGCCGGAATCGGCGGCGTCGAACCGGTTGGCCGACGGTCGCGGATGAAAATACTGCGGCCCGCTGAACGGCTGGGCCAGCAATGCCGAACCGCGGGTCGCCCCGGAGGAATCGGTGAACAAACTGCCGTTGGCCTGTCGGGGAAACAGCATCTGGGCCAGCGCGAACACAATCAGCGGATAAACGCCGCACAGGATCACAGCAAAAAAAATCGTTGCTGCGAGCGCGCGGCCCAGTTCGGTCCAGAGGGTTTTCATTTTCACGCCAGGTGCAGACGGGTGACCAGGAGGTCAATGATTTTGATGCCCACGAAGGGCGCCAGCAGGCCGCCCAGGCCGTAAATGAGCAGATTGCGGCGCAAAATCTGGGTCGCGCCGAGGGGACGAAATTGCACGCCGCGCAGAGCCAGGGGAATCAGCGCGATGATGATGAGCGCGTTGAAGATCACGGCACTGAGGATCGCGCTGTCGGGACTGTGCAGGCGCATGATGTTCAGCGGAGCGATAACCGGGAACGGGACCGTGAGCATGGCGGGAAGGATGGCGAAGTATTTCCCGATGTCGTTGGCGAGGCTGAAGGTGGTCAGCGCGCCGCGCGTGATCAACAGTTGTTTTCCAATCTCGATAATTTCCAGCAGCTTCGTCGGATTGCTGTCGAGGTCCACCATGTTGCCGGCTTCTTTGGCTGCTTGTGTGCCGGTGTTCATGGCCACGCCCACGTCGGCTTGAGCGAGGGCGGGTGCGTCGTTGGTGCCGTCACCGATCATGGCCACGAGTCGGCCGCCTTCCTGTTCGCGGCGGATGAGGGCGAGTTTGTCTTCGGGTTTGGCCTCGGCAAGAAAATCGTCCACGCCGGCTTCCCTGGCGATGGCCGCGGCGGTCAGTTGATTGTCGCCGGTAATCATGACCGTCCGCACGCCCATGGCGCGAAAACGCTGGAAGCGGTCGGGCAATCCCCCTTTGACGATGTCCTTCAACTGAACGACGCCCAGCACGCGCTGGTTTTCCGCCACCACCAGCGGCGTGCCGCCGGCCAGGGAAACGGTTTCGACCATTTTTTCCACTTCCGGCGGCAGGGTTCCGCCGACGAACCGGCGGATGGATTCGGCCGCGCCTTTGCGGATGTGTTTGTCCGCCAGGTCCACGCCGCTCATGCGCGTCTGGGCGGTGAAGGGAACAAACTGCGCGGCGGGCAGTTCGTGAATGGTGCGCGCGCGGATGCCGAAATTTTTGGCGAGCACCACGATGCTGCGGCCTTCGGGGGTTTCGTCGGCGAGCGACGCCAATTGAGCGGCGTCGGCCAGTTCTTTTTCATTCACGCCGGGCGCGGGCCAGAACGCGGTGGCCTGGCGGTTGCCCAGGGTAATGGTGCCGGTTTTGTCCAAAAGCAGCACGTCCACGTCACCCGCGGCTTCGACAGCGCGCCCGCTCAGGGCCAGAACATTTTTTTGCAAGAGCCGGTCCATGCCGGCGATGCCGATGGCGCTCAACAAACCGCCGATGGTCGTCGGGATCAGACAAACCAGCAGCGCCATTAAAACCGGATCGGCAAAATTCACGCCGGAATAAAGGCCCAGCGGTTTCAAGGTCACCACCGCCAGCAGAAAAACCGCCGTCAGCGCCGAGAGCAGGATGGTCAGCGCAATTTCGTTGGGTGTTTTCTGGCGGCGGGCGCCTTCCACCAGCGCAATCATGCGGTCCAGAAAACCTTCGCCGGGATTGGCGGTAATGCGGACCCGGATTTCGTCCGAGAGCACGCGGGTGCCGCCGGTCACGGCGCTGCGGTCGCCGCCGGCTTCGCGGATGACCGGCGCCGATTCGCCGGTGATGGCTGATTCATCCACCGTCGCCGCGCCGGCGATGATTTCGCCGTCGGCGGGGATGACTTCGTTGGCGCGCACCAGCACCACGTCGCCTCTGCGCAGCGACGCGGCGTCCACCGTTTCCATTTTTCCATCCTCCCCAATCCTGTTGGCGCTGGTGCGGGTGCGCGTGGCACGCAACGAACGGGCTTGAGCCTTGCCCCGGCCCTCGGCGACCGCTTCGGCAAAGTTGGCAAACAAAACCGTGAACCAGAGCCAGAGGGCGATCTGCACGACGAACAAGACCCGGCCGGGCGATCGGAAAATCTCCACTGTGCTGAAGATCGCGCCCGCGAAGGTGACAAACATGACGGGATTCCGGATCAGATGGCGCGGATTCAATTTGAGAAACGCCTGGCCGGCGGCCGGCCACAGAATGCTCCGGTCAAAAATGGAAACAGGCTTGTGGGTCATATCAATACAGGCTTCCCTGCTGCATCAGGAAATGCTCCACGACGGGGCCCAGGGCCAGCGCAGGCAAAAACGTCAGCGCACCGACGAGCACCACCGTCCCCACCAGCAAAATAACAAACGTCAATCCACTCACGGGAAAAGTCCCGGCGCCCGCCGGCACAGTTTTTTTCCGGGCGAGCGAACCGGCCAGCGCCAGCAACGGCACCATCATGCCAAACCGGCCCAGCAGCATGTCCAGACCGAGCATCGTGTTCCACCAGGCGTTGTTTGCGTTCAGACCGGCAAAGGCGCTGCCGTTGTTGCCCGCGCCGGAACTGAAGGCGTAAAGCATTTCGCTCAGACCGTGCGGGCCGGCGTTGCCCAGGCTGGAGACGGCCTGTCTGCTGACGCAGGCGCAGGCGGTGAAGCCCAGGATGGAAAAGGCCACGATGACAAAGGCCAGCAGCGCCATTTTCACGTCGTAGGCTTCGATTTTTTTGCCAAGATATTCCGGCGTGCGCCCAACCATCAGCCCGGCAATGAACACGGCCAGAACGACGAAAATCAGCATGCCGTAAAGTCCGGCGCCGACGCCGCCGAAGATCACCTCACCGGTCTGCATATTAAACAGCGGCACCAGTCCGCCCAGCGGCGTGAAGGAATCGTGCAGGGAATTGACCGCGCCGCAGGAGGCGTCGGTCGTCACCGTGGCGAACAGCGCAGAATCGAAAATGCCGAAGCGAACCTCCTTGCCTTCCATGTTACCGTCCGTGGCGGCCACGCCCAGACGCTGGTGAATCGGATTGCCTTTGGCTTCCGCCCACGCGCAGACGAGCACGCCGCAGAGAAACATCGCCAGCATGGCCGACCAGATGGCCCAGCCGTGTCGGTGATTTTTGGTTTCGCGGCCCAGGTGATAAGTCAGGCCGCTGCTGATGGCGAGAATCGCGAGCATTTGGAAGAAATTCGAGAACGGCGTCGGGTTCTCAAACGGGTGGGCGGCGTTGGCGTTGGTGTAACCGCCGCCGTTGGTGCCCAGCAATTTGATGGCGACTTGTGACGCCATCGGACCTTGCGCGATGATCTGGGTGGCCGCACCGTCAATCGTTTGAGCCACGGTGTACGGCCGGAAATTGTCAATCACGCCCTGGGAAACCAGAAAAATCGCGAAAACGAGGCTGACCGGCAGCAACAGATAATACGTGATGCGCGTGACATCCACCCAGAAGTTTCCCACCGTGGCAGCCGAGCGCCGCGCGATGCCGCGCACCAGGGCGGCAGCCACGGCGATACCGGCCGCGGCAGAGAAAAAGTTCTGACTGGTGAGAGCGACCATCTGCGAGAAGCAGGACAGGGTGGATTCGCCGCTGTAGCTTTGCCAGTCGGTGTTGGTGGTAAAACTGACGGCGGTGTTGAACGCCAGGGCCGGCGGCAGACCGGGAAACCGCCGGGGATTGAGCGGCAGATATTCCTGCAGCCGCAGGATCGCGTAGGTGAACAGGCAACCGATCAGACTGAATTCCAGCAGCGCAAAGGCGTATTGCTTCCAATCGTGTTCCTGCGCCGGATCAATCCGCAAAACGCGATAGGTCAGTCTTTCCAAAGGACGAAGCAGGATGTCCAGACACGTTTTGCCGTTGGCGTCGAGCACCCGGTGCAGATGCAGCCCCAGCGGTTTGGTCAACAGCGCCAGCACCGCGACAAATACCGCCAGTTCAATCCAGGAATGGGCGTTCATAAAAACCCGGTCAGGCAGGCGACGACCCACTCGCCCCTACTTCCATCGCTTTCACCGCCGGAGCGGGCGAAGAAAAACTGGAGCCGCCGGGATGCGGCTTGGCGCCGGCCGCCACCGCTTTGAAAAGCGGTGTGGATAAAAATTCCCTGTCCATGCGCGGCATCAAAATTTTTCCGGTTTGAGCATCGCCCAAATCAGATAGCCGCACAACGCGACGGAGAGGATTTCCAGAACGACATTTTCCATGGCAGAATTTTCAATCTCGCCGGCCGCGAAAACGGATTTCTGGTTTCGGCCGGTTGGCGCGTTTCCTGGTGGCCGGCTCGCTCAAAGTTTTTCGCACCCGCGAACATACAGCATGAACGCGGCAAAAATAAAAATCATCAACGCCAGGTAGATGACATCGGACATAACGTCTCAGCGACAGCGGCGCGGCCACGGCGCCGCGCGGTAACCGCCGTCTCGATTCGTGGGTGAACTCGAACATCGCATTGGCGATTTGAAGCCCGCCCTTCCAAACGCCGACGGGGTTAGCTGACGGGCTGGGCCTTGAAAGTGGCCTGGAAACCGGCAACGGTTTCTTTCGCCCCACCGCGGCTCACACCGCGGAATTGGTTCCCCCGCATCCGGCCTCAGGAAGGAAGCCGGATTTAGGCGGCAATGTCGGAAGTAAATCATTTCCGGTGCCATTTGTCAAACACGCTCCGGGAAATGGGCGCATTCAGAGGCGTTTCAGTGACTGGCCTTTAGTCGTCGGGAAACCGGAGGCAACCGGCCGGAACGCAGCGGTCGCCGTTCAATTTGAACGCCTCCGCGGCTCAAACCGGTCGAATACTCGAGGTGTGTATGATGAGTCGTCTGACAAAAACCATGTTGGCTCTGCTGATCCTGAACACGGCGGCAGCGGCATTGTTTTTGAGCGGCGTCGTGGACGCGAGCCGGGTACCTGGTCTTTATCTGACGTTCCCCCTGGCCGCCATTTTTTACGGCTTATTTTTGATTTGTTGGATGCTGGATCGGGAAGTGGCGGCGTTTGATGCGGAGCAACACGCCGGCCGTTCGCATCCCGGCCCGGACATCCAACCTCACAACGTCGAACCGCTGCCCCACAGCGAGCAGGAGAAATCCATCGCCGCCTGAAAAGGCGCCAACGGTTCCAGATCGCTGAAAACCGGAAGGTCGGAGGACGCCATCCGCAGCAGGCGGCGCAGAAAATAAATTACGGCGAAAGGCCGCCGGGGCTGGCGTTTTCAGAAAGGGCGGTTCTCGTCTCCCGGGGCAACGGAGTTTTGTCAAGGTTGGCAGAAGCCGGCGCGGCGGGCATTTCCAAGGGTCTTGCTTTGCCACCGCCGCGTCCGCGGTAAGTCAAAAAATAAAACATCACTGCCGCCACGGCCGCCGCCAGGCCGCCCCAGAACCGTGGCCACGCCTCGCCTCCCGGCCCGGTGCAGGCCGCGAACCACCAGCCTGTGCCCAGGTAACCGAGGAGATTGCCCACGCCACTGTTCATCAGCGTCAGCAGCGCCTGGGCGCGCGTCCGCCACGCCGGATCAATTCGCTGGGCCAGATAAATCTGAGCGGTGATGAAGACCAGCACAAACGAAGCGCCGTGCAGAGAAATGCCCAGCAGGTGCGAGACCGGCGTGTTCCACGCGCTCAAGGTAAACCGGGCCACGCCAAAAGCCAGCCCGCAGGTGAAAATCCATTTCAACCGCCAGCGCGACAGCAGCGTCGCCAGGCCGAACATGGCCACCAGTTCGCTGGATTGCGCCAGGCTCATCCATGCACTGGTGTGCACAAAACCCAGGTCGTGCAGTTGCACCGGCGCGTAGGGAAAAAAGGCGCAGAGCGGAATGTTAAACAGTGTGGTGGTGATAAAAACCACGCGCGTATCGCGGTGCTTGAGCAGCGTCAACGCGTCCAAACCGAACCGTTCGCGCCACGAGAGATGTCCGGCGGCGGCGGGAATTTCCAGCGGCGGCAGAAAGAATGTGAAGGCGCCCACCAACAGCCACAACGCGGCGCCGAAATAAATGTCCAGCGCCGAACGATCCAGATTCAACAGGCTCACGAGCATCGCGCCGGCCATCCAACCGGCGGTGGCCAGCGAGCGAATCGGGCCGAATTCCTGCCGGGCGTCCGCCAGTCGCGCGAAGACCAGCGCCGTGGAAATGCTGAACATCGGCGCGTAGGTCAGTGAAAAAACCTGGATCAAGGCCAGAATCAGCCAGGGGTTCCAGGCGCGCTGCATCGCCGTGGCAATGAGCACCATCATCACCGCCGTGGACCAGGCCAGCCCGCGCAGCACCGTCGCCGGCGGCGTATGCCGGTCGGCCATCGCGCCGAACAACAGCGGCGAGACGAAGGCAGCCACGGCGGTGGCCGCGAAGGCAAACGGTTGAATGGCGCCCAGACGATGCGCTTCCAGAATCGGCCCCAGCGGCACAAACCAGACGGCCATCGCCGCCGCCTGGATGAAAAACAGAACCATCAGCTCGGCGTACTCGGCCTTCCGCAATGTCGTCAGCACGGCGCGGAGAATAATCCGGCCCTGCCAAAAGGAAAGCGCGCAGGGGATGGGAGCGTTTCGCGCCGCGAAGAGCGCCCCCTTTTGCGGCTAATGCCGCTCCCGCTCCTGGTTGGGCGTAAAGCCGTCCTCGAGAGTCCGGTGGGCCGGGTTCGACGGGCCGTTGACGTTGAATTCGTCCGGGCGGACCAGCCGCCGGTTGTTCGTCGCTGCGCCGGCGGAACTGATTCCGGCGTTCACGGGCACTGGCCAGCCGCTCGACCAGTCTATCCGCCCCAGCGCCAGCCGCGGCCGGCCGGCCGTGTCGGCGTCGTAATAATGAAAACTGAACCACGTGGCGCCGTCAGGCGTATGGCCGTGAATGATGCCGAGGTGACCGGGGCCGATGAATCGCCCGTGGCTCTGCAAAAACGGCGTGCCGCCGCCGTCAAGCATATTTTTACCATCGCGATCCAGATACGGTCCGGTGATTTTTTCGGCGCGGCCCACGCGAATTTCGTAGGTGCTGTTGGTGCCCCGGCAGCATTGGCCCCAGTTGACAAACAGGTAATAGTATTTTCCGTGCCGCGTCAGGCAGGCGGCTTCAATGGAATCATTCCACGCCAGCGGATACAGGGGCGAATCGGCGGTCAGGCGCTGGCCGGTCTGAGGATTCAGCTCCGTGAGATAAATCCCGCGCCAATAAGAGCCGAAGGCCAGCCACAAGGTGCCGTCGTCGTCCTGAAACACGCTGGGATCAATCGCGTTGAAGGGGCTGCCGTTGGTCGAAACGAGCACCGGCCCGCAATCCGTCCAATGATAATTTTTGGCCGAAGGGTCGAGCGTGGGATTGGTGGCCAGGCCGATGGCGGAAACTTGTTTGCCCCAGGTGGAGACGGCGTAGTAAAGCAGAAATTTTCTGCCCACGCGGAGGACGTCCGGCGCCCAGCAATAACCGCGAAAGCCGGGCACCGTCCGGAAAGTCCACGCCGGCAGGGGGCGAAACACCGCCGGACCGTTCGTCCAGTGCCGCAAATCGGACGACGACTTGGAGCGGATGCCCGGTCCGGTGCCAAAAACGTAATAGCACGCGCCGTCCTGGACGATGGTGGAGGGGTCGTGAATAAACGTGTCCCCTTCCGGCGCAAAGGGAGTGAAACCGGTCACGGCGCCGGGCAACACACCGGTCGCGGCGAACAGCAGCAGGCCAAGGCCGATCATTTGTTTCATGTCAGGCGCCGGAAGGACAAAGCGTTTCCGCCACGCGCCGAATGCCGATGGCCCGGCCAGTGGCGGCGTCAATTTCAACCAGCGCGCCGTGCAAAACGACGCGTTCCTGGGCCACCTCAAAGCGTTGCGGCATGCCGGTGAGAAACCGCCGGATAACCGGTGCGATGTCGCGGCCTAGGATGCTCTCCTGCGGCCCGGTGAACCCGGCATCGCTCAAATAGGCCGTGCCGCCGGGAAAAATCTGCTCGTCGGCCGTCTGCACGTGCGTGTGCGTGCCCACCACGGCGCTCACCTGTCCGTCCAGAAAGCGTCCCAGCGCGATTTTTTCCGAAGTCGCCTCGGCGTGAAAATCCACAAAAATGATTTTTGTCCGCTGGCGCAGTGCTTTGACTTCCTCGAACGCGCGGGTGAAGGGGTTTTCCAGGGGAGGCATGAAGGTGCGACCCTGGAGATTCAAAACGGCAACCAGCCCCTCCGTTCCGGTGGCGGCGCGGCGCGTTTGAAAAATCCCGCTGCCTTGTCCGGGCACTTCCGCGGGATAATTCAACGGGCGGAGAAAACGCTTTTCGCCGGCGAGCAGTTCCGCGACTTCCTTCTGATCCCACAAATGATCGCCGCTGGTGATGACATCCACGCCGGCGGAGAAAATTTCGGCGGCGGTGGCCGGGGTGATGCCGCTGCCACCGGCCGAATTTTCGCCGTTGGCGACAACAAAATCCACGTTCTCCCGCTCACAAATGACCGGCAACAACGTCCGGACCGCCTGGCGGCCCGGCCGCCCCACAATGTCGCCGATAAAGAGAATTTTCACGCGAAGGATTTAACCACGAAAGCCGCCCGAAACGAAACAATTTTGCAGACGCGGAGAAAAATGTGAACTCCGCCACGCCGGCCGGTCCATTGCATCTTCCGCAAAACCATTGCTGCGGCGTCAACCGGCGGGAAAGTATTTCGGAAACCGGCGGAAACAGGAACCTTTCCCGACCGCGGCCATGAGCCGATGCCGTTGGCCGTGGCTGAGTTCATTTTACGTTCCGGCTGGATTTAACGGCGGGATTTGGTATTTCAGCGCCGTCAAATGAAGATCACGCTCCGCTGGCTCAAACAATACGTGGATTTTGACGGGTCGCCGGCCGAACTGGCCGAGCGCCTCACCCTGCTCGGTCTGGAGGTCGAAGGGATTCACCCCGTGGCCGGCGAATTCGACGGCATCGTCGTCGCGCAGATTTTGTCCGTGGAAAAAGTGCCCGGGTCGGACAAATTGACGGTGTGCAAGGTGAACGACGGCCAGCGGGAGCGCACCATCATTTGCGGCGCGCAGAACCACAAACCCGGCGACAAGGTGCCGCTCATTCTGCCCAACTTCGCGTTGCCGCCCAAGCCCGGTCAGAAGGAGCCATTCGTCATCAGAGAACGGAAAGTCTTCGGCATCACCAGCCAGGGCATGATGTGCTCGGCGCAGGAACTGGGTCTGGAACCGGAAAAAATCGGGTTGAAAAACGAAGACGGCCTTTTGATTCTGCCGCCAGACGCCCCCGTCGGCCAGCCCTTCGCCGAATTCCTCGGCCGTCCCGGCAGCGACGTGGTATTGGATTTGGAGATCACCCCCAACCGGCCGGATTGGAACGGTGTCATTGGCATCGCGCGGGAACTGGCCGCCGCCACCGGCCAGCCGCTTAAACTTCCGGAAATCAAGCTCTCGGAATCGGAAGAAACCATCGCCGGATTGGTGGCCGTGAAAATTGAGGATGCCGGGCTTTGCCCGCGTTACACCGCCCGCGTCGTCAAAGGCGTGAAAATCGGGCCCAGCCCGGACTGGCTGCGCGCGACGCTGGAAAAGGTCGGCCTGCGCAGCATCAACAACGTGGTGGACGTGACGAATTACGTGATGCTGGAGTGCGGCCAGCCGCTTCACGCCTTCGATTTTCACCTCCTGGCCCCGGGCGCCGATGGCCCGCCGACCATTGTCGTCCGCCGCGCCCGCGAGGGCGAAACATTTATCACCCTGGACGGCGTTGAACGCACCCTCACCGGTGACATGTTGTTGATTGCCGACGCGCAAAAAGGCATCGCGCTGGCCGGCATCATGGGCGGCGCCAATACCGAAATCCACGACCGGACCAGCGACGTGCTCATCGAAAGCGCGTATTTCTCTCCGACCAACATCCGCCGCACCAGCAAGGCGCTCGGCCTGCGCAGCGAATCCAGCTACCGCTTCGAGCGCGGCGCCGACATCGGCATCTGCGATTGGGCCAGCCGCCGGGCGGCGCAGTTAATCCTGCAAACCGCCGGCGGTCAACTGGCGGCCGGTGTCGTGGACATCTACCCTCAACCGGCCGAGCCAAAACAAATCACGTTGCGCCATCACAAGGTCGCCGAGTTGCTCGGCATCGAATTGAAGCCGGAAGAATGCGAGTTTTATCTGGGACAGCTCGGATTGAAACCGCTGCGCCGCAAGGCGCGCCCGGTGGATGCCGGCGGACCGCCGGAACCAGCCACGTTCCAAATCCCCACCTGGCGCCCGGATTTGAAACGCGAAGTGGATTTGATCGAAGAAATCGCCCGGCTGCACGGCGTGGACAAAATCCCCGCCACACCTCCGCGCGGGGCGATCGGCTTCAATGAATTCGACGCCATTTACGATCAGCTTTCCGAGGCGCGAAACTTTCTGACGGCCCTGGGTTTGAACGAAGCCCAGGGACAAACCCTGATTGCCAAAGCCGAAATCCGCCCTTCGAAACCCGAAGCGGTCATGGCGCTGGCCAATCCGCTGAGCAGCGACATGGACGCGCTGCGTCCAAGCCTGCTGCCAGGACTGATTCATTCCCTGCGGCACAACGTCAGCCGCCGGAATGCCGATGTGGCGTTGTTTGAAATCGGGCGCGTCTTCAGTTGGCAAAACGGCGCCGCGCGGGAAGAGCGTCGCCTGGCCATTGCGCTCACCGGCCGGCGCGCGCCAATTTTCTGGAGCGGCGCCGAGCGCGAGGCGCGGTTCGATGTTTTTGACCTCAAGGGTATCGTCGAGGAATTCCTGGAACACTTCGGTGTTCGCGGCGTGAGCTTTGCGCGCTGCCAGGAGAAATCCGAATGGTTTGTGGAATCGGCCACCCTGGCCCTGGGCGGCAAGGTGCCGCTGGGCGAACTGGGCCAGTTGCATCCGGCGCTGGCACGAAAATATGATTTGCGCGAAGCGGTGTTTCTGGCGGAATTGAATCTCGACCAACTGCTGGTGCGGCGAAATCCGGCCAAGTCGTTCAAACCGCTGCCGCAATTCCCGGCCATCCGCCGCGACGTGGCCATGCTGCTGCCCGAAAACGTTACCCACGAAACCGTTTTGCAAATCGTCCGGCAAACAAAGCCGGCTCATCTGGAGCGGGTCGAGTTGTTCGATGTCTTTCGCGGCCCGGCCATTCCGGCGGGACAAAAGAGCCTGGCCTACGCCTTCATTTATCGTTCGCCGGAACGGACGTTGACCGACGCCGAAGTCAATGCCGCGCACGCGCAGGTTGTGGAAGCCTTCAAAACGAAGTTGCAGGCGACGGTGCGGGAATGAGCGGCGTGTTGGCCGGCCGAAAAGCAGCGTCGCCTCACCGTCCAACGCCCGTCACGCGCCGCAAATCCCCTCTGCCCTCAAAACCACCGGGGCCTTGCAACGCGGAGCGATGGCGTCGCGTTTTATTCAGACGGAGAATCCTCCGCCACGAACGGCGGTATCGGGCAATCGAGGGTATCGGCAATGGCGCGCAGCAATTCGGCTTCACTTTCCTGAATCAGGCCGTCGGCGCCGATGGTATGGATGCAGGCTTCGAGCAGATTTTTTTTGATCTGCGGCGCAGCCTGGGCGAGGCGATGGAGCGCGGCGTCAATGGCGTTCACGTCGCATTGCTCGCGCGGCCGCCATTCCAGGGAGGAATCGTCGGGGGAACGCAAATACGGCGCGCCGGCGGCGAAGGCCTTTTGCGCCTGGGCGGTGTCTGCGCTGCCCAGGTTCGCCAGCGCGGAAAGCAACACCGCGCAATCGGGGACGAGCGGTTTAACGGAGTAAAATTGGATGACCGCCCGGCGCGCACCGCGAAACTGCGCGTCCACATGCCGCGTCACGATTTTTTGCAGGACAAATTCGAACAATTCAATTTTGCCGTCGGCGCGGATCAGCGCGTCCAGGGTCTGGGAAAACTGCGCGTATTGCGCCGGCGTCAATTGCTTCAGCGCGCCGAGGGCGAGATTGAGGATCGGCAGGCGGGCGCGTGCGGCGACGGCGGAAACGTCAGGGAACAGGGCGGCGGTTTGGGCGGCGACTTCCGGGGAAAATTGCGTTTGGATTCCGGCGATTTGCCGTGCGCGTTGATTTTCGTCGCGGCTCAAAACCAGCGCCAGGATCAGGGCGGCGGCGGCCAGCGGTTCGCGCGCCGCGGCGCGGATGTTGTCCGGCAGGGCGTTGCGCAATTTCTCGGCGTAGCGCAGATGGAGCGGCGTGGCGTTGCCGATGGCCGGCAACGCGTATTTTTTCACCGCCTCGGTTTGTTGCGCCATCAGGCCGCCCAAAACGATCATCTTGCCGTCGGCAAAAACGGGGCGGGGCTGTTCCCGCACGCGCCGGGCTTCTTCAGCTTGAATGGCTTTGGCGTCCACGCGCCGAAAGGTGCCATCCCAGGTGGGGTCAATGGCACGAATCCTTTCCTCCAGCGGCGGATGAGTGGACATCAGGCGGAAGAGCGGGCGGGGGGTGCCGTTGCTGAAAAACAAGTGACCGGCGTCGGGCGCGTGCTCACTGGTCAGCCACGAGCCGAATCCGTAGCCGCCGATTTTCTGGAGCGCGCCGGAAAGCCCCAGCGGATTGCGCGTGAACTGCACGGACGAGGCGTCGGCCAGAAATTCGCGTTGCCGGCTGACGGCGGCCTGGATGAGGCGCCCGAAAAAAACGCCGATGGAACCGACGCCCATCAGCAGCAGGCCAAAGAAAACCGGCGCGGCGGCGTTGCGCCCGCGCGCGCGCATGAAAATGCGGCCGATCGTGGCAATGCAAAGAATGCCAAAGAGAATCCCCATGAGCCGCAGGTTGAGCCGCATGTCGCCGTTGAGGATGTGGCTGAATTCGTGGCCGATAACCCCCTGCAATTCGTCGCGTGTGAGCAGCTTCAGGGCGCCGTGCGTGACCGCCACGACGGCGTCGCTGGACGTATGGCCGGCGGCAAAGGCATTGATGCCGGCTTCATCGTCCAGCACATAGACCTGCGGCATGGGCACTCCGGAGGCAATGGCCATTTCTTCGACGACGTTGAGCAGTTTGCGTTCGTCGGGATCGGTGGTGTTGGCAGCCACGCGCCGTCCGCCGAGCGATTCGGCCACGACACTGCCGCCTTCGGCCAGTTCCTGAATTTTGTAAGTGCAGCCGCCCAAAATCACCGCCAGTGTGGCGAGCGCCGTCCAGAGAAAAAGCCGCGAATCCCAGAATACCGGCGGCCCCGCGCCGGGATGGCGCTGCGCCCCGACATAAAGACCGCCGAGCAGCACGATGAAATAAATCGCCGCAATGATGAGCGCCACCGCCAGGGAAAAATACACAATAAGCCACTTGGTCTTGCGATGCGCCCGGGCCTGTTGCTCGAAAAAGTCCATGGCCAATCGTCAATGAGCCTTGGCTCCGCCACGCGACGCCGTTTCACGCCCGGCAGGGAAAACGGCCGCTGGTTGCCCGGCCGTCTGGCGCCGCGATGGAGAACGCCGCAAGGAAATCCTTTCGGATTCGCGATCTCTCCCCGCCGGACGCGGATGGGGCCGACACCAGGCGCGTTGCCGGGGCATTGTTGGCCAACGGTCCATCGGCCATCACGAGAAACTGACTTTCGGCGCCTGTTTTTCCTCGGGCTTTTCAATGACGAACAGCTCGGCAGGACCGAAGTTGAACAGGCCGGCGATCAGGTTGGACGGGAAAACTTCCCGGCGGGTGTTGTAGGTCATCACGGCGTCGTTGTATGCCTGGCGCGCGAAGGAGATTTTGTTTTCCGTCGAGGTCAGTTCCTCGGTGAGTTGCATCATGTTCTGGTTGGCCTTGAGGTCGGGATACGCCTCGGAAACCATCATCAGGCGGCTCAACGTGCCGGCCAGGCCGGTTTCGGCGGAGACAAGATTTTTCATCGCGTTGGCGTCGCCCGGATTGGCGGCGGCCGCCTGCGAGGCGGCGTAGGCGAGGTTGCGTGCCTGGGTGACCGCTTCCAGGGTTTCGCGCTCGTGTTTGAGGTAGCCTTTGGCGACCTCCACCAGGTTGGGGATCAGGTCGTAGCGGCGTTTGAGTTGGACGTCAATCTGCGCGTAGGCGTTTTTGTAGCGGTTGCGCAGCGTGACCAGTTGGTTGTAGCCACCGGCCACGAAGGCCAGAACGATGATCACCACCAGAACGAGCACGCCAAGAATGATAAGCGCGGGAATCATAATTTTTCTTTCGTTAAGTTCCTTCATAGCTTGGCGCAAAGCCGTCCACAGGCAATGATAATCTGACGCCGTTTTTGTAACCGCTCACGGCTCGACCCAAACAGGCATGCCAACCCAGGCCAGTTGCAACAAATAGGCCGCGTCCCAGTTGGCCAGGCGAAAACAGCCGTGGGACTCGGTGCGACCCACCAGCTCCGGGTTCGGAGTGCCATGGATGCCGTAACCGGGGCGATCCAGACCGATCCAGGCGATGCCAACTGGATTGTTCGGACCGGGCGGCAGAATCAATTTGTGGCCCAACGCCTGCAACTCGGCTGATTCGGGAAACAATGCCGGGTCCACGGTGTAATTGGGATGGGACACGACGACCGTGACGTGCAGTTCGCCGACCGGGCGCTTTTCGACCCTGGCGGCAATGCTGCACGGAAAATGCGCCAGCAGATTGCTCTGCTCATCAAACGCCTCCAGAAATTTCTCCGACAGGTGAATAACCACCCACGCCGCCGGATTGGTCGGCGGCGGATAATTCACGTCCGGAATTTGCAAAACGGTGCCGGCGGTAATGTGAGTCCAGTCCACGCCCGGATTCAGCTTCTGAATCAACAGCGGGTGCGCGTGGCTTTTTTCGGCGACCAGTTCCAGCTCGGTTTCGTAAGCCAACGCGCTTTGCTGGGACTTGGCCAGCCACGTCCGCCCCAACGGTTGCAACTGCGCCAGATCGTCCGCCGTGACGACATAATTTGTCAGGATCGGTGCCTCCAGCGTCAAGGCTTCGCGCGTGGCGTCGTCGAGCCTTCCGGTGGGCGGCAAATGTTCCAGTTGCTGAAAAACGGCGATAGCCCGACGCGTCTGTGAACCGAGTACGCCGTCAATCACTCCCGGCGAAATAACCCGTCGCGCCAGCGCGATTTGCGCCTCCAGTACGTCGCGCACCGGACGCGGAAAAACCGGCGGCGAGGGGAGGACGACGGCCGGCGGCGACGGCTGCGGTTGAACCGCGGCGGGTTGGGGCGGAGGAGTCTTTTTCCGGGGCGCCCGCAGCCACCAGCAGCCGATGACCACGGCGGCCACGGCCAAAGCCATCAGGCCGAACAGGATTCGGCTGCGTTTGGCGCGGCGCGCGCCGGGCAGCCGGTAGGGAGATGAGGTACGCCGGGGCACACCGTGAGTTTCGGGGTTGAGAGAAAAGTTTCAAGTTCCCAGTCGTCTGCTTCCTGCCCCTCCCCGCCTTCATCCTCGCAGAAAACGAGGATGAGGAGGCGGCGGTTCGGAACGGTTCAATTCATTTTCAGCACGGTGTCGCCGATGATTTGGGCCGCGTCGTCGTAGCTGATCTGGCCGGTGTTGATGATCATGTGGTAATTCAGCGGGTCGGCGATGTCGGCGTTGAAATATTTTCGCACGTAGCGTTCACGTCCGGCGTCCTCGCGCCGGCAGAAGGCACGCGCCTCGGCCTCGGTCATGCCGTAGGCTTCGCAGCAATGAGCCACGCGCCGTTCGAATGGGGCCACCAGACGGACATGAAACACCCGCGGCAGCCGGGCCGTAATGAAATTGCTGCCGCGACCAATGAGAATCACATTGCCCATGGCCGCCAGCCGCAGGATGGTTTCAACCGAATGTTGCACCACCTCCGATTGCGGGGGATGAGCGCCCAGCAGCTCGGCCACCAGGTCCTCGATTTCAGAAACGCGATCTTCAGGCAGAAACCGGGCCAGATACGCCGGCAGACCGTGTTCTTCCAGAATCCTGTCCATCAAATTGCGATCAAAGATTGTCCACGGCTGGGAATCTCGGGGTGTGCGCGCCTGCAGATACGCGGCCAGTTTTTCGGCAACGGCCAGTGCCCCGCAACCGGCCTGGCGCGAAATGGTCACCGCGCGGCGGACGCCGGCCGACGCCGTCCGTTCGCCACCCGGTGCGAATTGGCTGCTGATGAAGGAAGGGCAACGTTCAACATTCAAGCTTGACATAGTCGTTCATGGTTCTCCAAGGCAACCTATCGCCGGCGACAAAGCTTTCAAGCCGGCGAAGAACGATTTGAGCCGGCCTGATGGAAAACATCCGCAAAAATAAACTAAGACCGGCTCAACAGTTCGGCGTAGGCGCGGGCAATTTCCTCCACCAGCGGCGACGGCTCTACCGGCCGGCCATCCAGGGTGGCCACCGGCACAATACCCAGGGCGCTCTGCGTAACAAATAATCCGCTGGCCTGCGCCAGCGCCTGCGGTGGAATGATCCGTTCGTTGACCGGCCGGCCCAGCGCGCGGCAGATTTCCAGAACCACGGCGCGCGTGATGCCAGGCAAAAGGCCGCGTCCGGCCGGCGCGGTGCCAGGCCGGTCGGCCTCCACCCAGAACAAATTGCCGCCGGCCGTCTCCGCCACTTCGCCGTGAGTGTTCAGCAGCAAGGCGTCATCGGCCCCCTGGCCGACGGCCTCGGCGCGAGCCATCACGTGCCCGATCTTGCTGGTCGTCTTGAAGGCCGCCAGCGGGTCGGCGGCGGAAACCCGAAAGGAAGCAGTGACCAAATGCCAGGCCCTCGGCGGGGGGGCCGGGCGGTCATACAAAGCCATCACCAGCGTGGGCGGGCTGCCGGCGGGCGGGGTGTAACCGCGACCGCCCGCACCGCGGGTGAGCGTCAGCCGCAAAATGGCGTCCGCCATTTGATTTTGCTCGATCAGTTGCCGAACGAATTGCTCCAGCTCCGTCGCTGTCAGCGGGAGGGGAATTTTCAGAAATTCCGCGCCGCGCGCCAGCCGTTCCCAATGCTGAGCCAGCCGGAACGGTTTGCCCCGAACAATACGGATTGTTTCAAACAGGCCGTCGCCCAGCAAAAAGCCGCGGTCGTGCACGGAAACCGCCGCCTGTGCCTCGGGCAAAAATTGTCCGTTCAGAAAAACGATTTTCATTGATGTTGCGATTGGGCCGTTTTCCCATCACTCTGTCCATCGCCTCCGCGGAAATTTTTCTCAAGTTCCGCAAGACGCAGTCGAAGCGCCCCGCGGTCATGGGAAATCCGGTTCTTTGACGACCTCAAAGCGTTCCCTGGCGGAGGCTGCCGGCTGCGCCGGCCCCGGTGCGAGCGCCGCCAGAAAGCCGGCGGCTTTGTCGAGCGTTTCTTGATACTCCGCCTCCGGCTGCGAGTCGGCCACGATGCCGGCGCCGACGTGGAAGTGAATTTTTTCCCGCGTACACACCGCGGTACGAATCGTGATGCTCAACTGGCTTTCGCGGTTGAAACCCAGGTAGCCGTGGGCACCGCAATACGGCCCGCGCGCCACCGGTTCCAGTTCATCAATAATCTCCATGGCGCGGAATTTGGGTGCGCCGGTCACGCTGCCGCCGGGGAAACAGGCCGCCAGCGCCGCCAGGTGGGTGACGCCTGGACGGAGGCGGCCTTCGACGGTGGAAACCAGATGCTGCACCGCCGCAAATTTTTCCAACCGGGCAATTTCCGGCGTCTGCACCGAACCGAATTCACAGAATTTGCCCAGGTCATTGCGCAACAAATCGGTGATCATCACCAGTTCGGCCAGTTCCTTGGCGCTGGTCTGCAATTCGTAAGCCAGTTGCGCATCGCGCGTCGGATCGGCGCCCCGCGGGCGCGTGCCTTTGATGGGCCGCGTAACCAGGTGCGCCCCGCTTAAACGCAGAAACAGTTCGGGCGAAGACGAGGCGAGTTGAAAATCGCCGCAGTCAAAAAACGCTGCGAAGGGCGCCGGCGAAACGGCATGGAGCCTTTGGAAAAATTCCCAACCGGCCATCCCCGCCTCTACCGTCAGCCGATGCGAGAGGTTGACCTGATAAATGTGGCCGGTGCGGATGTATTGTTGCGCCCGCTTGACGGCGTCCAGAAAACCGGCGCGGGAAAAATTTGACCGCACCGGGGCGCGGCCCAACCGGGCCGCCGACGGAGGAAACGGCGCACCGGGCCGCGCCGGAGCGGAGAAACGGCTGGCCGCGTTCGTCCAGAATTCCAACTGTTCGCGCGCCGTTTTCTCGCTGCGCGAACCGTCGGCGTTCAAGCCGGTGGCCACCCCAAACACCTTCCCCAGCGCATGGTCGAACACCATCAGGCTGGGATAAAAGCCCACGTGACAATCGGGCAGTTCCAGGTCGTGGAGCGCGCGGCGCGGCAGCTTCGGTTCCAGAAAATTTTTCAGATCGTAACCCCAATAACCCAAGGCGCCCCCCACCGGAAACGGCAGGTCCATTTCATCCCACACCTCGCAACGCGCCAACAGCGCGTCGAGCACCTGCCACGGATTGCCAAAATGCACGTCCGGGGTGCGGGACGAGGCGCCGGGCATGATCTCGCAGCGCGAACCGAAGGAGCGGAAAATCAGAAACGGATTGGCGGCCACGAACGAATACCGCGCCGAAGGCGAATCGAACGACCCCGTGCGCAACAAAACGACCTGCCGCCCCCGCTCCTCCCCGTGCTGCAGTTGTTCGACGAGCGTCTCGGGCGTATGCGGAGTTTGAATTTCCTGAATCAACGGGCGCATGGTCCTTCACCGGGCCGGTCAAGCGATTCGAGAGACTACGCGAACGCTTTGGGCATGGCGCTGGGCGCTCCCACGTGGCGTTCGTAATCCAGAATGATGCGAATTGCTTCGTCCGGTTCGTCCGTCATTCTGAACAGTTCCAGGTCGCGCGGCGCAATGTACTGCTTGCGCCCGGCCAGTTCGGTTTTCATCCACTGCACCAGCCCCTTCCAATGGCTTTTGCCGAAGAGAATCAGCGGGAATTGCGGGATACGCTCGGTCTGCACCAGCGTCATGACTTCAAAAAATTCGTCCAGCGTGCCGAAACCGCCCGGCATGTAAACGAAACCCAGGCTGTATTTCACGAAACACACCTTGCGCGCGAAGAAATAGTGGAAGTGCAGCGGAATGTTCGCGTAGCGGTTGCCTTTTTGTTCCTGGGGCAATTCGATATTCAGCCCCACCGATTTTCCGCCCCCCAGCGCCGCTCCTTTGTTGGCTGCCTCCATGATGCCCGGCCCGCCGCCGGTAATGACGGCCAGGTTATGTTGCGCCAGCCCCTTGGCAATCGCCATCGCCGCACGATAATACTTGTCATCGGGCTTGACCCGCGCCGAACCGAAGATCGTCACCGCTGGCCCCACTTGAGACAACGTCTGGAACGAATCCACAAACTCGGCCATGATGCGAAAAATGCGCCACGGATCCTCCCGGATGAACGAAGCGGAATCACTCATGGCGTCCAGCATAAACCCCGCCCCGCCCCCGCACAAGCTGCGTCCTCTCCGAAATCATCGCCCGGCATCGCGCCAAAACCGGCACACTCGCAGCAGCGGCAACGCCTCACGCGGATGAAAATTCTTTCGTGGCATTTGGGCGTTTTGTCCGGAGCCGGACTGGACCCTCCCGGTCGCGCCTGGCCGGGGAAACGAGAATCGGCTCATTTCCATGAATATGACGAACGTCATGGGGATGGCCAACACCAACCGGTTGAAACTGGATTTGGCGTATGACTGGCCGGCGCATTCGCAAGGCGGTGCATCAATGGAACGGAAGCGGCTTCAGCACCAACCCGGTGAGCGTGGTGCGGTTCGTAGATGACGGCGGGAATTTGCTGGCCATTCTCAGAGCGTGTCTGAAAAATGCTTGACATAAGATTAAACGATCCTGCGGAGCATGATGCGCGATAAGCGCGAGGTAAATCCAAGCCTCGGCGTCTTCGGGTTTGACTTCGCAGTGGCGCACCAGTCGGCGATGTTTCATCAACCAACCGAACGTGCGCTCGATGATCCGCCGTTTGGTCAGGACAACAAAGCGACGGCGGATTTCGCGGCACAACCTGGACTGGGAGCGAGCCAGTCTGGCAATGAGCGGCGG
>Ga0070740_10002122_pt1 | contig 24358 bp, 20 predicted proteins | sample Coa_R2_FD_67286 | JGI IMG/M metagenome (GOLD analysis project Ga0070740, IMG submission 67286) | Surface soil microbial communities from Centralia Pennsylvania, which are recovering from an underground coalmine fire - Coalmine... | ecosystem: Environmental > Terrestrial > Soil > Unclassified ...
CCGGCCACGCGCCCCAGATTGGCGCCGAGGTTGAAGCCGTGCGGAGCGATGGTTTGTTTGAGGATGCGCACCGCCTCGCGCATCAGCGCGTTGATCGCGCCCGCTTCGGCGGCGCTGAGCTCTTGGAGTTCAGCCACATGGCGGCGCGGCGCGATCAGCAGGTGGCCGTTGTTGTAGGGATAGCGGTTAAGCATTACCACGGCTTCGGCGCCGGCGTACAACACCAGGCGGCGCCGGCGTGAGGACTCTTTGATGGCGCCGAAGCAAAAGATGCAACGTGCGCCTGGCGGGCGCGGCGCCGAGCGCACATAGGCCGACCGCCACGGCGCCCACAACTGGCGCCATCGTGCGCCGTCGCCCGGTCCGCCGCGCTGCTCCATCATCGCGCCCGCGCCACTGCACGCGCGCGCCGGCCGATTGCTTGCCGCCTGGCCATCGCCCGCCGCCGCGCGCGCCGCGGATTAGCGCTCGCGCGCCTTGCCCCGCGCGCCCCGGCTTTCGCCGTCTTCGCGGTCCAGGCGCAGCTCTTCGTTGAGGATGTCTTCGAAGGAAAAGCGCGCGCCCTGATGTTCGCGCCGCATGTAGGCCTGCATCTCCTCGCGCTCCTCATGCTGCTTGAGCGCCCGGATCGACAACCCGATGCGCCGCTCCTTGGGATCAAGCTGCACCACCAGCGCCTCGACCTGGTCGCCGACCTTGAACAGCGAGCTGGGCTTGTCCACCCGCTCGCTGCTCAATTGCGAGACGTGGATCAGCCCCTCGATGCCGTCTTCGATTTCCACGAACACACCGAAATCGGCGATCGAGGTGACCTTGCCGCTGACCTTGGAGTTGATCGGATAGCGCTGCCCGATGGTGTTCCACGGATCTTCGCTGAGCTGCTTGATGCCCAGGCTGACGCGCTCGTTGTCGACGTCGATGCCCAGCACGACCGCCTCGACCTCGTCACCCTTGCGATACAGCTCCGAGGGATGCTTGACTTTCTTGGTCCACGACAGGTCGGAGATGTGCACCAGGCCGTCGATGCCCGATTCGATTTCCACGAAGATGCCGAAGTCGGTGATTGACTTGACCTTGCCCTTGACGTGCGAGCCCGGGGTGTGCTTCTCGGCCAGCACCTGCCAGGGATTGGGCTCGGTCTGCTTGAGCCCCAGCGAGATGCGCCGGTTGGCCTCGTCCACGCCCAGTACCTGCACCTCCACCATGTCGCCGACGTTGACCACCTTGGAGGGATGTACGGTGCGCTTGGTCCAGCTCATCTCGGAGACGTGGATGAGCCCTTCCACGCCCTTTTCCAACTCGACAAAGGCGCCGTAGTCGGTAACGCTGACCACCTTGCCGCGCACGCGCCGGCCCACCGGGTAGTTGGTCGCCGCCTCGGTCCACGGGTCGGTCATGATCTGCTTCATGCCCAGCGAGACGCGCTCGCGTTCGGGATCGTACTTAAGGACGACGACCTTGACCTTCTCGCCCACCTTGAGCACTTCGGAGGGATGCTGCAGGCGTCCCCACGACATGTCGGTGATGTGGAGCAGCCCGTCAATCCCGCCCAAATCGATGAAGGCGCCGTAGTCGGTGATGTTCTTGACCGTGCCCTCCAGGATGACGCCCTCTTCGAGCACGCGCAGAGTTTGCTCCTTGAGCGAGGCGCGCTCGCGCTCCAGCACGCTGCGGCGTGAGACCACCACGTTGGCGCGCGCGCGATTGAATTTGAGGATCTGGAAACGCCCCCGCTGCCCGATATAACGATCGAGGTTGCGCACCGGGCGGATGTCCACGTGCGAACCGGGCAGGAACGCCGGCACCCCGATATCAACCTTCAACCCACCCTTGACCTTGCCCAGCACCACGCCTTCCACCGCGGTGTCGGTCTGGAAGGCGCGCTCCAGTTCGCGCCAGATCTTGAACTTCTCCGCCTTGGCCCGCGACAGCATCACCGTGCCATTTTCGGTCTCGGTGCCGTCGAAGTACACGTCGATCTCGTCGCCTTCATTGACCGCGACGTTGCCGTCGGGGTCAATGAATTCGGCGAGCGGCACCTGGCCCTCGCACTTGTAGTTAATGTCGACGATGACGTAATCGCGGGTGATAAGCAGTACACGGCCGGTCAGAACATCACCGGGCCGCGGCGCGTTGAGGCTTTTCTCCATCAACGACTCAAATTCATCGTCTCCTCCGTGTGGCGTGTTAGACAAACCTTTCTCCATTTATTTGGGACCTTCCGCGCGAAGATTCGATCGGCTCACACGATTCCATACAACCGGGCCATCCCCGATTCAAGTCCCGCTGCCGGCTCGAAACCGCTGGTGAATTTCGCTTGTTAATCGCTCGACGACTTGCGCTACCGAGAGATGAGATGAGTTTACCACAATTGCATCCGCCGCGCATCTAAGGGGCGCAATTTCACGGGTCGAATCGCGCCGGTCGCGCTCGATCAAAGCCGCCTGCACCTGCTCCAGAGTAACCGCCTCGCCCTTTTCCTTAAGCTCGGCATACCGGCGCTGCGCGCGCACGTTGACGTCGGCGTCGAGGTAGAACTTGACCTCGGCGTCGGGAAACACCACGGTGCCGATGTCGCGTCCTTCCATCACGACGCCGCCGCCGGCCGCCGCCGCGCGCTGCAACTGCACCATCCGCGCCCGTACCGCGCCCAGCGCCGACAGCCGCGACGCCAGATCGCCGATGGCGGGATCGGTAATCGCCGCGCTGACGTCGGCGCCGTCGAGCATCACCCGCTCGGCGTCAAACTCGATGCGCACCGCAGCCAAAAGCGGCGCCAGGCGCTGCTCCAGCGCCGGGTCGTCGGCGCTGATACCGGCGCGCTGCGCGGCCAGCGCCAGCGCCCGGTACATCGCGCCGGTGTTGAGGTACCGAAAGCCCAGCGCCCTGGCCAACGCGCGCGCCACGGTGGACTTGCCCGCTCCCACCGGTCCGTCAATCGCGACTATCGGGCGCGCGCGCCCGGGCGCGGCGGCCGCCAGATGGCGTCCGATTCGCTGCCCGGCGCGCAGCGCCTGCTCGATCGCCTGCCCGTCGGCGCTTTGCACGGCGCGGCGGAAGTTTTCGAACGACGCGATGAACAACGCCATCGCGTCCAAAATCGCCTCGCGGTTGGTCAGGCAGATATCGCGCCACATCTCGGGCGAGGACAGCGCCAGGCGCGTGGTGTCGCGCAAGCCGCCCGCGCCGAAGGCGGCGGCGTAGCGTCCGTCAACCTGCTCCTCGGCCAGCGCCGCGCCCAGCGCGCTTGAGACCAACTGCGGCAGATGGCTGGCGCGCGCCAGGATGCGATCGTGCACATCGGCCGGCATCTGCTCGATGCGCGCGCCGGTGGCAAGCCACAACTGCGCCACCTTCTCAAGCGCCTGCGGCGTGGTGCGCGCCGAGGGTGTGATGATCACGCGCCGGCCGATGAACAACTGCGGGTCGGCCGCCGCCGCGCCGGTGGTTTCCTTGCCGGCCACCGGATGGGCCGCCACCAGTGCCATCGCGGGACCCAGCAGCGGCTCAAGCTGCTCCACCACCCAACGCTTGACACTGCCTACGTCGGTAATCACCGCGTCGGGCGGCAGATGCGGCACCATCGCGGCCAGCAGCGCGGGCATCGCAAGGATCGGCGCGGCCAGCACCACCAGGTCGGCGCCCTTTGCGGCCTGTGCCGGGTCGCGCGTGGCAACGTCGATCAGGCCGCGCTCCAACGCGACATCAAGATTGGCCTGCGTGCGCCCCACTCCCACCACACGCTCCACCAGTCCGTGGCGGCGCGCGATGTCGGCCAGCGAACCGCCGATCAACCCGACCCCGCAAATCGTCATCTGGTGAAAGAGCGCTGTCATGGAACATTTCTGCTCCCTCTCCCGAAGGGAGAGGTTACAGGTGCGGCGCCTCCCTGGCTCCCAACGCGAGTGAGAACCTCGCACCCTAAGAGATGATGCCTGAAAAGATACGTGGGACCTCTCCCTAACCCTCTCCCTTCAGGAGCGGGAGCCGGAAGGACTTTGCTGGTAACGAAACCGTCGTGGACAGCGCCATTTTACGTCAAGCCCCCTTCCTCAGCACCTGCTCCAGCGCGGCGATCAGTTTGCGATTTTCCTCCGGCAGCCCGACGCTGATTCTCACGTGGCGCGGGAACTTGTAACCGTGCATCGGACGTACGATCACGCCATGGCGCAGCAGGGCGTTGAACACCGCTACGCCGTCGCCCACCTCGACCAGAAAGAAATTGGCCTGCGTGGGTACGTACTCGACGCCCAGACGGCGGAACTCGCGCTCCAGGTATTCGATGCCCTGGGCGTTGACTTCCAGGGTGCGGCGCACGTGCTCGTGGTCGTCCATCGCGGCCAGCACGGCGGCCTGCGCCAGCAGGTTGATGTTGAAGGGCTGGCGCACGTTGTTGAGCAGGTTGACCATCTCGGGGTCCGCCACGCCGTAACCCACGCGCAGCCCGGCCAGTCCGAAAATCTTGGAGAAGGTGCGCAGCACGATAAGCTGGGGCCGGCCCGCCAGATATTCGAGCGCGTTGGGATAGTCGGGATCGCGCACGAACTCAAAGTAGGCCTCATCGGCGACGATCACCACATGGTCGGGCACGCGCGCCAGCAATCGCTCCCACGCGTCGCGTTTGTAGACGGTGCCGGTGGGATTGTTGGGATTGGCCAGCCAGATCACGCGCGTATCGGCGTCCACCGCCGCGCCAATCGCGTCGAGGTCGAAAGTGTAGTCCTTCATCGGCGCGGTCTTGGTCACCCCGCCGCTGGCCGCGACCACCAGCTCATAGATCGCAAAGGCATGCTCGGAGGTGACCGCGTTCAGGCCCGGGCGGATGAACAGATAGGCGAGCAGGTTGAGGATCTCGACCGAACCGCATCCCAGGAAGATGTGCGCGGGGCTGAGGTTATGATGGGCCGCGATCTTGCGCGTCAGCATCACGCTGCCGCCGTCGGGATAGCGGTTGAGTTCGTCGATCGCGCCGCGCAGCGCCGCCACCGCCATCGGCGAGGGCCCCAGCGGATTTTCGTTGGAGGCCAGCTTGACTACATCGCGCAGCCCCAGTTCGCGCTGCACTTCTTCGATGGGCTTGCCCGGCTCATAGGGTTTGAGCGCGGCCACCGAGGGTAGAACGAGGTCGGTTAATTTCAATGGAATAGTGGGCCCGCTAATCGGCGGGCGGCCTGCCTTCAGGATACGATCCCAGTACTTTTAGAAAAAGGGCCTTGCGTTTGAGGGTGGCCAGCGCCCGGCGCATGGGCGGGTCGTCGCGATGGCCGTTGAGATCCACGATGAAGACATACTCCCATGGACGCGAGCGCTGCGGGCGGCTCTGGATCATGCTCAGGTTGATAGAGTTGCGGGCGAAGATGGTGAGCGCCTCCTTGAGCGCTCCCACCTTTTCGGGCACCGCGAAGATCAGCGTGGTCTTGTCGGCGCCGCTGCGTGCCACCCCCTCGCGGCCGATCACCAGAAAACGCGTGATGTTCTGTGCGACGTCCTGGATGCCGTCGGCGACCACGCGCAGACCGTAGGGCTGGGCCGCGCGCGCCGACGCGATCGCGGCGGCGGCGGGATCGGCAGCCGCCATCCTGGCTGCCAGCGAGTTGGACGCCACCGCCTCCTGCTCGCAATGGGGGAAATTGGCGGCCAGGTAGTTGCGGCATTGGCCGAGCGCCTGCTGATGGGCGATGATTTTGCGAATCGCGCCGCGCTCGCCACTGAGCGAAAGCAGCGCATGGCGCACCGGCAGCATCAGCTCCCCCACGATCTGCAGCGGCGTGTCGATCAGCAGGTCCAGGGTTAACGTCACCGATCCTTCGGTGGAGTTCTCCACCGGCACCACGCCCAGATCGGCCTGCCCGGCGTCGATCGCCGCGAAGACGCCGGCAATCGAATCGGCGGGTACGAACTGGGCGCTGGAGCCGAAGCGGCCCATCGCGGCCAGATGCGTGTAGGAATATTCCGGTCCCAAAAAGGCCACGCGCAGCTCGCGTTCCAGGGCGCGGCAGGCGGAGATGATTTCGGTGAAGATGCGCCGGATGTGGTCGGCGGTCAGCGGTCCCGGATTGCGCTGCAGCAGCCCCTCGATAATCTGCTGCTCGCGCAGCGGTTGATAGACGCCGGTGCCGTTGGCGCGTTTGAGATGGCCGATCTCGAGCGCCAGGCGGGCGCGCTCGGTGAGCAGGGCCAGCAACCGATCGTTGATCCGGTCGATACGCTCGCGCAGCGCCGCCAGCCGAACTTCGGCGCGCGCGTTGTTGTGGGCCGACGCAGACACGGGCAAACCGCTATCCGATTCCACCGCGCTTTTCAACGCGCCCGCCATCGGGGGAAGCGTCGGCCACGAACGCGCCGCCCATCGCGGCGAACTTCCGATCGCGTGCGGCGCGCAGTGCTGCAGCGTCAAGCCGCAGCAGGCGCGCCAGATGGTGTCCGATAGCCTTGCCCAGCGCGGCAGCCGCGGCGGCGGGATTGCGATGCGCGCCGCCGGGGGGTTCAGGAATGATCTCATCGGCGATGCCCAGGCGCAGCAGCTCGGGTGCCGACAGCCGCAGCGCCTCGGCCGCCCGGGCGACGTTGTCAGGGGTCGCCTCGCGCCACAAAATCGCCGCGCATCCTTCGGGTGTGATCACCGAGTAGCAGGCGTACTCCAGCATCAGGATTACATTGGCCACGCCCAGGGCCAGCGCGCCGCCCGAGCCGCCCTCACCGATCACGCAGGCGATCACCGGCGCTTCAACGCGCGCCATCAGCTCCAGGTTGCGCGCGATCGCCTCGGCCTGACCGCGTTCCTCCGCGCCCACTCCGGGCTCCGCCCCCTGCGTGTCGATCAAGGTGATAAGCGGAATCCGGAAGCGGCTGGCCAGTTCATAGACGCGCGCGGCCTTGCGGTAACCTTCGGGATTGGGACGGCCGAAGTTGCGCTTGATGCGCTCGGCGGTGGCGCGGCCGCGCTGCTGCCCGACGATCGCCACCGGCTGGCGTTTGAAGTACGCCAATCCCGCCACGATCGCGCCGTCGTCGGCGAAGCGGCGGTCGCCGTGAATCTCGATGAAGTCGGCAAACAGCGCGCCGATGTAGTCCAGGGTTTGGGGACGCGCCGGATGGCGCGCCAGGCGCACGCGATCGATCGCGCTTAAGTTGGCGAAAATCTGCGCCTGCAGCCGCTCGCGCTCGGCGAGCAGGGCGGCGCGCGCCGCGGGCTCGGCCTGCGCGGCGCGCTGGTCCAGTTCGCGCAGCGGTTGCTCGAAGTCCATGTAATCGGTGCTCGACGCCATCGTGCGTTAACTGCGGGGCGGGGCGCTGAAAAAATCCGCCAGCAGCTTGTAAGCCTGCTCCGCGCCGTCCTGCGCGTCAATCCATACGATGTCCGGATCGCGCCGAAACCAGGTCATCTGGCGCTTGGCCAGCCGGCGCGTGTCGCGCTTGGCCAGCTCCACGGCGGCCTCCAGGGCGCATTCGCCGCGCAAATACGCAGCCACATGCTTGTAGCCGATCGCGCACAGCGGCGGGGCGTCGGGGGTGAAGCCTTGCTCGAGCAGGCGGCGGACTTCTTCGACCAGCCCCGCCGCCATCATCGCGTCAAAGCGCCGCTCGATCGCCCGGTACAGCCGCTCGCGTTCCATCCGCAGCCCGATAGTCAGGCTTTCATACTCGGGGCGGTTAAAGCCATGGGCCGCCTGATGGCGGCTGATGGCGACGCCGGTTACGCGGAAGACTTCGATGGCGCGCACGATGCGGTAGAGGTCGCGCGGCTCCAGGCGGCGCGCGGCGGCAGGGTCGATCCGTTGCAACTCCTGGTACAGATACTCGACTCCGTGGCGGTGCGCTGCTTCCAGCAGCGCGGCGCGAATCTGCGGCGCCGCCCCCGGGCCGCTGAAAATTCCGTAGCGCAGCACGCGCAGGTAAAGCCCGCTGCCGCCGGTGACCAGCACCGGCCGCCCGCGCTCGGCCACCTCCGCGATCGCCGCGCGTGCCAGCGCGCGAAACTGCGCCACGTCAAGCGGGTCGCCCGGCGCGCGGATGTCGATCAGATGATGGCGCACGCGGGCAAGCTCGGCGGCGGAGGGCTTGGCGGTGCCGATATCCATCCCGCGGTAGAACTGGCGCGAATCGGCGTTGACGATCTCCGCCCCCAGCCGCTCGGCGACTGCCAGCGATATTGCGGTTTTGCCGATTCCGGTGGGACCGACGATGAAGCCCACCTTGAGGCGCGGTGCGGGCGCGGCGGCGGCGCCGGAGTTCATCGGCGGAACATGCGCTCGATCTGGCCGCGCGCAAAGCGGATATGCACCGGGCGTCCGTGCGGGCAGTTGGTTTTAAACGGGGTGCGATCCAAATCGGCGAGCAGCGCCTGGATTTCCGCTTCACTCAGGATGCGCCCGACGCGCACCGAACCGTGGCAGGCCAACTGCTTGAGCAGCGCCTCGAAGCCGTCCTCGCCTCCCATTCGTGCGGCGCTCTCGCCCATCGCGTCGATCATGTCGGTCAGCAGCCCCAGGCCGCGCTCGGCGCCGAACACCGCGGGCGTGCCCTTGAGCAGCAGCGTGGCGGGTCCAAACGGTTCGATATCGAAGCCCAATGCACGCAGCTTGGGCAGCGCGGCGTGGACCTGCGCGGCGCGCGCCGCATTGAGCTCCAGCGTTTCGGGCACCAGATGAGCCTGGACTTCCACCGCGCCGCGCTCCAACTGGGCCTTCAGCCGCTCGAAAGTGACCCGTTCGTGGGCGGCATGCTGATCGACCAGCAGCAGCCCCTCGTCGTCTTCAAGCGCGATATATCCGGCGAAGAGCTGTCCCAGGCTGCGCAGCCGCGAGTAAATCGGCACGCCCGCTTCGCCCGCGGTGCGCTCGGCCGAGGCGGCGCCGTTGGCCGCCCCCGAAGGCCAGCCCAGGCCCAGGCTCTGCTGCTGGACGGCGGGCCGCGGAACTTCGGATTCGAGCACCAGCTTGAGCGCACCTGCCGGATGCCTGTCGCCGGATGGCGTGCATTGCGCCGCGAGGGGCGCCGATACGGACGCACCGCCGGCCTCGCCGCCGCTCGGATAGGGCGGCGCGGCCGGAGCCGTCGGTGCCGATAGCACGTCGGACGCGGCCTGGGTCTGATCGGCCAGTCGCTGGCGCAGCACGCGATAAATCGTCTCGAACACTGTGCCGGCGCGCCGAAAGCGCACCTCGGCCTTCATCGGGTGGACGTTGACGTCGACGTCGTGGGGGCGCAGCCCGATAAACAGCACCACCGCCGGATAGCGCCCGCGCGGCATCAGCGTGGCGTAGGCGTTGGTGATCGCGCGGATCATCAGCCGGTCGCGCACGGCGCGGCCATTGACGAACGTGTAAAGCATGCGGGCAGTGGGAAAGGATTGTTGGCTGAGCGAGGCCAGCCCTTCGATCCGCACGCCGTCGCCGCCGCCCGCCACCGCCAGCATCCCCGCCGCCGTTTTGTTGCCGTAAAGCTGGCGAAAGCGTTCCATCAGTGCAGTTGCCGGCGCCAGGTCGAGCACCGTCCTGCCGTCCACGCGCAGCTCAAAGGCCACGGCGGGACAGCTCAGGGCCAGACGTTGCACGACTTCGATCACGGCTGCCTGCTCAGCGGCGGGGGATTTGAGAAACTTAAGCCGGGCGGGGGTGTTGAAAAACAGTTCCCGCGCCTCGATGCGCGTGCCGGGCGCCATCGCGCATTCCGCGTGCGAGACGACGTCGCCCCCCACCACGCTCAGATGCGTGCCGCTTAGGTCCTCGCCCCGGCGGGTCCTCAGTTCCAGACGCGAGACGCTGGCGATCGAAGCGAGCGCCTCGCCGCGAAAGCCCAACGAACGGATCGCGACCAAGTCGGAGGCATCGCGGATCTTGGAGGTGGCATGGCGGCGCAGCGAGAGCAGCGCGTCGTGCGGGCTCATCGCGCAGCCGTCGTCACCCACCGCAATCAGCTCCGCGCCGCCGCCCGCGACTTCCACCGTGATATGCCGCGCGCCGGCGTCAAGGGAGTTTTCAATCAGTTCCTTGACCGCGGAGGCGGGCCGCTCGACCACCTCGCCGGCCGCGATCTGGCTGGCCACCTGCTCGGGAAGGATATGAATGACGCGGTCTGCCATCGTCTTGCCGCCGTCAGTATAGCAAAGGCGCTGAGCGCATCGCCCGCCGGGAACCAGCGGCCGGCCGGCTTTCCACAACACTCAGGCTCTTCCCCGGCGGACGGCCTCAGGATAATTTAGAGCACTTACCGATCCCGGAGTTCTGTCAAAATGAGACATTGTGCCATTTGCGGCAAGCAGCCCTCGGTGGGCAACAACGTCAGTCACGCTAACAACAAGACCAAGCGCCGATGGCAGCCCAACCTGCAGGAGGTGCGGGCGCAGATAGGCGGCGGGGTGCGGCGCATCCTGGTCTGTACCCGATGTATCCGCAGCGGCAAGGTGAAAAAGACCGCCTGAGCGGCGTTTTTTTTCAGTCCAGCAGCGGCAGCAGCTTTTCGGGCGGGCGGGCGATTACGGCGCGGCCGCCCTTGATAATGATCGGACGCTGCATCAGTTCGGGATACTTAAGCAGCAGCTCGACGACTGCTGCCTTGCTCTGGTAGTCCTCCTTTTTAAGCCCCAGTTCCTTGAGGCGCTTGTCATCCCGCACCATCTCCGAGGGCGGGTCGCTCAGCATATCGATAATTTTTTCCAGCGTGCTCCGGTCCGGCGGGGTCTTGAGGTACTCGATAGTATCGTGCGCAACGTGGCGGGTATCGAGCAGTTCGAGCGCACCGCGCGAATGCTTGCAACCGGGGTTGTGGTAAATGGTCACTCTTTCCATGGTCGATTAAGCTCCGTGTTTGCGCCCAGCATAACGGTCCGCGGTCTTTGCATCAAAGGCTGCCACCAGCGCGGCCGGTCAGAGCGTGTCGTGGCCGCTCTCGCGCCGCGCCATTTGAGCCACGCCGCGCCGCTGGCTATTAATATCCCGATGACTTCGCCAAAGCGCCTTGTGCCGTTTGCATTGCTGTTCGCGATTGTGGCGTCGCCGGTCAGCGCGCTGGCCGGTCCGCACAAAGGGGTGGTCGGAAGGATGCAGCCCGCCACTGCGGTGGAGGTCAGCGGCAAGCTGCTCACGTACGAGGGACAGCCGGCCGCCGACCGGGAGATTCATTTTGAAAATACCGTGTCAGGCGACGCCTATTTGACCAGGACCGGCCAGGACGGCAGCTTTTCCATCACCCTTCCCCCGGCCGCCTACAACCTGCGCGAGGAGCACGGCCCGATCGTGGTGGGCAACATCCAGGCGTGGAGCGGCGCGGTCAATCTCGGCACAGTCTCCGAACCGGGTACCCTGCAGCATTGGCTGCAGAGCGAAAAGGTGGCGCCGGCGCTGATTCACAGCCCGGCTCCGATCACCGCCCACCCTCGCCCCGGCGCGCCGATCGAATCGAGCAACCCAATCATCTCTCCCGACCGGCACCCGTAATCTCAGGCGCAGTTGAAGCGGGCGCGACCATAAAAACGGATCGCGCCCGCGTGCGCTGCCTGGTGTACGCCATCCGGCTCGTTGGGAGTGTCAGCTAAGCAGATGCTGCTGGAGCCAGGTGCCGGCTTCGCCCTTGCCCCATTCAGAATTCCGCACCTTGTTTTCGCACGACTCGCACAGCGTCAAAAAGGTGTTGCGATGGGTTTCCGGATGCGTATAGAAGCGGGTAAGCGCGTCTTCTTTGTCCTGATGGCAATATTCGCAGGTGTCCATCGGTCTGTTCTGCCTCCCATACTGGTCCGCCGCTGATGCGGACTGAAACAGCCGGACAATCTGGCACAGATAAAGTTCCCTCGCCAGCGTCCGCCGTCAACCTCCGACTGCGACGGATGACCGGCCAGCTCCGGTCCATATCGAAATAGTGCGACAGGGACGCCGGCCTTTCAACCCGATTCATTGCGGGCGGGGACGTGATCGGGCAGCAGCGGGTTGAGGCGGGGGGCGATAAATTCGTACACGGCGCGGTTGCCGGCTGCGTTCCAATGGATTTTGTCCGGGGCAAACATCGTCGGGCCCAGCGGATTCTGGTCGTCCAGGGAAAAGAACCGTGCCCCGGCGCGCGCGGCTGCCTCGCGCACCACCGCCTGCCATCGCCGGCTGGCCGGCAGGTCGGCGCTGCGCCCGGCCGTAAACAGGATAACCAGGCTCCCGTGCCGCGCTGTGACCACCCCCGCCATGCGTTGGACTATCGCCTCATACAGCCGCGCTGCGTAGGCGTCGTCGCCGTAGATTTGCGGCTGCAGCCCCAGGGCGAGACTGGTCAGGTAGGCGGTTACGGAAAACACGTGCGCCGACCACAGCAGACGATTGAGCCAGGACTGCGGAGGCTCCAGCACCAGTTGATCGCCCTCCAGCCTGAAGCGCGGCTTTTCGCGCACTTCTTCCCAACGGTCGCGGATGTCGTCGAAGTCGTTGATGTAGGTGAGCAGGACGACCGTGCCGCCCCGCTTGAGCATCGGCGCATAGCGCTGCAATGCCAGCAACTCCTGATCGGTGCCGTAGCCGGGCACGGCGGTGTTGGCGATGCGCAGGGCCGGATGATGCAGCTTGAGCAGGCCGGCCAGCGTCTGTTCGGCGCTGAACCAACTGCCGAAGCAGAAGCTGTCGCCCACCAGCATCACGTCGAAGCGGTGGGCGTCGCGCGACTCGCCGGGCAGGATACGAAAGCCATGCGCATCGGTGTATGTGATGTAGGGTGTGCGCGCGGCGTCGAGGTTGGGCAGCACACGCCATCCCAACAGCGCGTCGAACGTGTACATCCGCTGATGGCCGCTCAGATATTCGCCGGCCAAAAAGGCGTAGTTGAGGATGATCAACCCCAGCGCGGTGCCGGCCGCAGCCGCGCCCAATCTGGTCAACCATCGCCTCAAGCGCGCGGACATCGCTGGTGGGTCAGACCGCGCCCGCGGCGCTTAGTTACCAAAATCGCAGTCATCAAGGCACGGATGGTGGAGCAGGGCGGCCATCGCGTCAAGTGCAGACGCCGGCGTCCGCCGGCCGGGCCACCCAGCCGTGGCCAAAGTGTCAGGCTGCCTTAACAAGCTGTTTGACAAAAAATGATATTTAACTTATGGGAACGGGCTTGGGGAGGGCGGCTATTTCTGTCCGAGACGGCTTTTTTTGAGCAGCCTCGCCCGCCTCGTCGCCGCATTCCAAGGGAGGCCGCAATGCCTTTGCCCAATCCAGCCCCAACTCTGGCCGACCATCTGCACGCGCTGACCGACCATCTGGCCGACTTCCGGAATACCGTGGACTCGCCCCAGCGCCGCAACCTGCTGGGTGCGCTGCGCGCAGTCGAGCAGGAGGCCCGCGCGCGCGATGTGGCGCTGGCGGATTCGGCGGCGGCCAACGCCGCGGCGCTGGCGCGGTTGCCGTCGGCCGGACAGTTGGCCGAAGCCATCGGTATCCGCGAAATCGTCGGCGCCGGTCCCTACGAAGCGCTCGACCATCGCTGGGCCGAAAGCGTCCTCAACTACTACCAGACCGGAAACAATCGCGTTGCCTTTCCCACCCACCTCGGCTTGGGCATAAACCCGCTGCGCAACCTGGTGGCCGACGGCGAAATCCGCATCGCGCTGGCGGGCGACCTGGGTGCCGACGCGCGGCTGACGCCGCCGGCGGCGATCTGCGCGCTGATCGCCGGCCATAATCCCCACTACACCATACATTTGGGCGACGTTTACTACTCGGGGTTGCCCGAGGAGGAGGCGGACAACTTCCTCAAGCTCTGGTCGCCGGGTTCGGCAGCCAGCTATACGCTCAATTCCAATCACGAGATGTATTGCGGCGGGCGCGGCTATTTCCAGACTCTGCTGGGTGACGGGAAGTTCGCCGCGCAACAGGGGCTGAGTTATTTCGCGCTGACCAACGACCACTGGCTGATCGTGGGGTTGGACACCGCCTACTTCGCCTATTATCAAAGCCTGCTCTACGAGGAAGGTTTTCTGGCCGAGCCCGATCCGGGCAAGGAGCCCCGCGGACTGGATCAGCTCAACTGGCTGCGCGGTGTGCTGCGCGAGCACGGCCACAAGCGCGTCATCCTGCTCACCCATCATGACGGCTTTGACGTCAATCCGGCCACCGGCAAGGTCAGCCGCAAGCCGCTGTTCCAGCAGGTCAGCACGGAGTTGAGCGCGGTGCGGGATTGGTGGTGGTACTTTGGCCACGTCCACGCCGGGATTGCCTACTATCGGCTATTTTTCGGCAACAACTCGTCGCTGAGCGCCCGCTGCGTGGGGCACGGCGCGGTGCCCTACGAGCCGTTCCCGCCCCATCTGGAGCGCCTGGGCGACGGCGCCATCCGTATCCAGTGGGCGGAAACCGATTACGCCCGCAACGGGGGCGATCCGCGCCGCGCCCCCAACGGCTTCATGCTGCTGACGCTTAGGGGCGCCGAGCTCAGAGAGGAGTTTTACGACGAACTGGGCAGGCAGCGCTGGTCCAATTTCTGAGGCTCAATTGCGATCCCGGCCTTGGCCAGGCGCCGCGCTCCGGAGGACTGCTGATGATTACGGTCGATGACAAATCCGGATACATGCTGGTCTCATTCCTGCAGGACGCGCTGGCAACCGCGCTGGCCGGCAAGGTCCCGCTCGCCATCCTGCGCGCGGCCGACGGCACCACGCTGGCGCACGAACTGCGCAGCGGCCAGCCCATCCCGCGCCATCTGGCGCTGGACTTCTCGCCCCTGCTCGACGTGCTGCACCTGCCGCGGCTGGGTGACCAGGGCCGCAGCGCGCAGGGGATCGCGCAGATTCTGCAGGGCTTCGCCGATCCGCTCGGCGAACTCAAGCGCCTGTTCGACGCGCCGACGCCCGCGGCGATCTTTGCCCGCCTCACGGACTTCTTCACCGGCCGCGACGAGCTCAAAACCGTCGCCTCGCTTTTGGGTTCGTTCGTCGAAGGGCAGTTCGGCATCGCGCTCTCCCTGCTCACCACGTTCAAGAACCTGACCGACCCCAGGTTTCCGCGCGCGGTGATCGATGCCCTGCTGGAGTACTTCTTCGCCGCCGACGGCTTCGTCACCGTCGACGGCCTTGAGGTGGCGCCGCCGATGCAGGGCGCTGATGCGGCAGGCGGCATCAAAGGCTTTGCCGACAAAAACGGCGAGCGTTATCTGCGCGACCTGATCGGGGTTACCGTCGAGGCCGCGGGCGACGTCCAGTATCAGTTGCGCGACCGCTACCCGCGGATGTTGGCAGCGCTCAATCCCAGCCAGCAGGAAACCGCGCGGCGCTGGTTCAGGGGCTTTGCCACGATGGCGGAGGCGGGCGTGACGGCGGCGGTCGAGGAGACGCTGCTCGGCATCGGCAGTTTCCAGGGCAACCGGCTGATTGCCGCCGCGGCGTCGGCCTATGCGGGGACAGCGGCCCGCAAGGCCACGCAGCATGTGTTTGTGAGCGAGATGAACTTCTGAGCGCCGGCCAGCTCAGAACCGGTCAATCACGCTGATGCCGACGTTTTCGAAGCGCGACATCTGATCGATCACGTCAAAGGCCTGGTCCAGCGCGATAGTGTTGGTCACCAGTTGTTTGGGCGCCAGCTTGCCCCGCTCCACCATCTCCAGCATCGCCGGATAGCGCCAGGTCGGAATCGACGACGAGCCCATGATCTGCAGCTCGGCCAGCACGATCAGATCGATCGGCAGCGCGACCTGGCCCTTTTCCTTCTGCGTGGTAAGCCCGATCTGGACATGGCGGCCGAGCTTGCGCAGGCTCAGCATCGCGTTCTGGCAGGTGGCGGCGATGCCCAGCGCGTCGACGCTGACGTGTGCGCCGCCGTGAGTCAGCTCCTTGACGGCGGCTACCGGGTCGGTGGTCTTGGCGTTGACCACGTCCGTGGCGCCCGCCCGCCGGGCCAGCTCCAGCTTGCGGTCGTCGAGGTCCACGGCGATTACCCGCGCCCCGGCCGACGCCGCGATCTGCGCGGCCGACAGGCCCACTCCGCCGCAGCCGTAGATCACCACCGACTCATCCGCCTTGACCCGCGCCTGGTCCATAATCGCGTGATAGGCGGTCACATAGCGGCATCCCATCGAGGCGCCCGCCACGAAGTCGATCGCCTCGCTGAGCTTGACCGTGTTGTAATCCGCGTAGCCCAGCCGCGCGAACTGGCCGAAGCCGCCCGCCGAACTGCCCCCAAAGCAGAGGTTGGAGTGGCCGCTGGTGCAGTCCTCGCAGGTGCCGCACGCCTGGGAGAGCGGGGCCACCACGCGATCGCCGCGCTTGAGCTTTTTGACGTCCTTGCCGACCTCTTCGATGACGCCAGCGAACTCGTGTCCCAGCACGGTGGGCAAATGCGAACTGAAGCCGATCCAGCTCCAGTCGCCCATCCACATATGCCAGTCCGAGCGGCAGATGCCGCACGCCTGCACGCGCACGATGGCGGCGTCGGGCGGACATTCGGGTTGCGGGAAATCCTTGACCACCATCGGCTTGCCGACCGCCTCCATTACCAATGCTTTCATGACGGAAATCCTCAACTTCAAGACATTTTGAGAAACTGACTTCAGCGCCAGTGACGGTTCGAAGTCAAGGTATGGGACCGGCGGAGGCTGCCGCGCGGCGATTTATAACGCGCTCTACCCAGAGCGTGCGTTTTGCCATACAATCGCGCCGCTTGGGGACCGTGACATAGAGACGAGCGGATAGCGGGCGAAAGTCGTGGCGGAAAACCCCGGCAGTTTCAACCCGAGGGCGCCGACAGGCGTCCTGCTGACATTCAGGTAAAGGAAGACGCGATGCTACTGTTGTATTTCCACGAGCGGCCTTACGGCTACGTCCCCGAAGACGAGGTGATCAAAAACCGCGGTTTCTTCGGCGTCCCCAACCGCTTCTTCGACCCGCAAAAGGGCTCGGATTTGTACAACACCTACCTCGACGAGATGCAGTACGTTGAGGAGATGGGGCTGGACGGCGTGGTGCTCAACGAGCATCACGGCACTCCTTTTTGCATGGGCGCGGTGATGGACGTGGAGGCGGCGATCCTGGCGCGCATCACCAGCAAGATGCGCATCGTGCTGCTGGGCAATCCGCTGCCGGTGGTGCGCAATCCAGTGCGTTTGGCCGAGGAGCTGGCGGAAATCGACCTGATCTCGCGCGGGCGGCTGGTCACCGGATGGGTGCGCGGGGCGGGCAGCGAGCAACTCTTCAACAACGTCAGCCCGGCGCTCAATCGCGAGTACTTCAATGAAGCGCACGACCTGGTGGTCAAATGCTGGACCGAGCCCGGGCCGTTCCGTTTCGAGGGCAAGCATTTCCATTTCCGCTTCGTCAATCCCTGGGCGCTGCCCTATCAGAAGCCGCATCCGCCGATTTGGATTCCGGGCCTGCTCAGCCCCGAGTCGGTGATCTGGGCCGCCGAGCATCGCTACCCCTACATCGGCCTGGGTACCGGACTTAAGGCGACCAGCGAGCTGTGGAACATCTACGCCGATCGCGCTGCCCAACTGGGCTATCAGGCCGGGCCGGAGAATTTCGGCTACCTGCAAAACGTGTTCGTTGCCGAGACCGAAGAGAAGGCGCAGGAGGTGGCCAAACTCAACCTCTATGGCGGCGGCGGCGCCGCGTTTGCCCGTCCGGAATGGACCCTGCCGCCCGGCTACAACTCCAAGGAGGCGACGCGCCGCCTGGCCCGCCAGCAGGCTGCCGCCAAGCAGGAGCGCACGGCGTTCCTGGGGCTCAGCGCCACGCCCGATCAACAGAACGAAAAGGCAGCCGCGGTCAGCGCCCGTACCCGTCTGGCGCGTGGCGAAATCGATCTTGAAGAGGCCAAGCGCGCCATCTACTCCGGCTATCAGAAGGCGCAGGAGAGCTTGAGTATCATCACTGGCACGCCCAAGACGGTGATCCCCAAGCTCAAGCATATCCTGGAAGTGCTGCGTTGCGGCGCCTTTGCGATTTCACAGGTCAACGGTCCCGCCACCCACGAGGATCGCATGACCAGTATCAGGCTGTTCGCCCAGGAAGTCGCGCCGGCGCTGCGCGAGTTTGGCAAGGAACTGGGCTTGGCCGACGCGTTTCAGGTCAAGCCGGGCTCGCGGCCGGTCTCGGGCAAGCGCGAACAGGTATCGTGGCCGGAGCTGCTGCCCGAGAACAAGCCGGCGTGAACATGAAATTGCGCGGGCGGTCTTCCAGGCCATAAGGCAAAGGTGGATCGGCGATGGTCCAGCCTTGTCCTTCGAAAAGGCGGCCCGAGGGCTGAGCAACCTCCGGGCGCAAAAGCGGGACTTCGATGGCTTCCAGTCAATCCTCTGCGGCTCAGCAACGGCCCGATCTTCCGTTGGCCGGGATTTGCGTGGTCGAATGCGGCCAGGGGGTGGCCGCCGCTTACGGCGCCAAGCTGCTGGCGATGCTCGGCGCCGACGTCATCAAGGTCGAGCCGCCCGGCGGCGATATCAGCCGCACTCGCGGCCCGTATTTCGGCGATGCCGCCGATATCGATTCGGGCGGGCTGTTCCTCTACCTCAACGCCGACAAAAAGGGGGTGACGCTTGACCTCGCGCATCCCGGCCAGCGCAAACAGCTCGACACACTGTTGGCGCGCGCCGACATCCTGATCCACAACATCGCGCCGCGCCAGCGCGCCGCCCTCGGGATGGAGAACGCCGCCCTCTCGCGGGCCCATCCGCGCCTGATCGTTGCAGGCATCTCGCCCTTTGGTGACTACGGTCCCTATTCGCACTTTCACGCCTACGAAATCACCGCAGCGCACGCGTCGGGGATGGCGTCGCTGGCGCCGGCGGTGTCACAGTTTCCAGACCGCCCGCCGCTTAAGCTGTTCGGCCATCAGGCGGAGTTCCAGGCCGGTGTATTTGCGGCGATGGCTGCGCTGGCCGCATATCAATACCGGGTGCATTCGGGGGCGGGTCAGGCAATCGAAGTGTCGGAGCAGGAATGCCTGGCCACGATGCTGGAGGGCGCCGTGGCGATTTGCAGCTACACCGGCCGCTCACCTTCGCGCCTGGGCCATCATACTTACGGCCCCCGATCGATATGGCCGACCCGCGACGGCTGGATCTTCATCAACCCGGGCGAAGAGGAACAATGGCAGCGCCTGGTCGAGCTGATGGGCAATCCACAGTGGGCCAACGAGGAGATTTTCAAAGACCGCTTCACGCGCGGCAAGTATGCCGATGCGCTGTGGCCGCTGATGGCGGAATTCACCGCCAACTGGAACAAGCAGGAGCTGTTCATGGCCGGCCAGGCGCGGCGCATCCCGCTGGCGCCGATGAACCGCCCCTCCGACGTTTACGCCGACGTCCATCTGCGCGCGCGCAAGTTCTTCGCGCCGATGCCGACGCCGGCCGGCCGCACCATCGAGGTCCCCACCGTGCCGTTCAAATCCACCGGCTCGGCGTGGAGGATCCAACGTCCCGCGCCGCGCCTGGGCGAGCATAATGAGGAAGTCCTTGGCGCGCAGGACCAAACTGCGCTGCGCGTTGATGCAGCTAAACAACCCGTAGCGGCGGCAAAGGGGGGTCCGCTGGCGGGGATTCGGGTGCTGGACTTCGGATGGATCTGGGCGGCGCCTTATTGCAGCATGATGCTGGCGCACATGGGCGCCGAGGTGATTCGCGTCGAAAGTGCCAATCGCACCTGTCTTAGCCGGCGCAATCCGCCCTTTGCCGACAACCGGCCCGGGCCCAATCGCGCGGGCGTGTTCAACGAATGGAACCAGAACAAACGCAGCATCCAGCTCAACCTCGCCAAACCGCAGGGCATCGACCTTGCGCTGCGCCTGGCTGAGCATGCCGACATCACCATCGAGAATTTCGGCGCGGGAGTGATGGATCGGATGGGGCTGGGGTACGAGGCGATGCGCCGGCGTAATCCGGGCATCATCATGCTGTCGATCGGATGCTACGGGCGCACCGGTCCCTACACCGATTTCGTCAACTACGGCCCGCAGGTCAACGGCCAGGCCGGTCTGCTCGCGGTCACCGGCTACGAGGGCGACCAGATCCGCGAGGGGCCGTGCGCCTACGGCGATCCGGCCACCGGCGTCTTCGCCGCATTGCTGATCAATGCTGCGTTGATCCAGCGCCGGCGCACCGGGTTGGGGCAGTACTTCGAGTTGTCGATGATGGAAGTGCTGGCGATGGGACTGCCCGAGGCGCTGCTCGAATATGCGATGAACGGGCGCGACCTGGGGCCGCGCGGAAATCGCGACCTGAAGATGGCGCCGCACAACTGCTACAAGGCGCTGGGCGGTCCCGAGGATTGGGTCACGATCGCGGTCGGCACCGAGGATGAATGGCGGCGGCTGTGCGCGGCAATCGGCCGGCCGGCGCTCGCCGACGACCCGCGCTTTGCGACCGCCGCGATGCGCAAACAAAACGAGGACGAACTCGACCGCATCATCACGCAGTGGACCTCAACGCGCGATCGATGGGAGACGGCGCGCATCCTGCAAAGTGCCGGCGTCGCCTCGATTCCAACCCTGACGGTGAAGGACCTGTTCGAGGACCCGCATCTGAATGAGCGCAACTTCTGGGTGCGCCTGGTGCATCCGGAAATCGGCGTCAAGGCCCATTCCGGCGTCCCGTGGAAGATGTCGCTGACCCCGTGCGAGGTATCGCGCCCGGCTCCGTGCCTGGGTGCCGATACCGACGATGTGCTATCGTCGCTGCTAAAACTGGGCGCCCGGCAAATCGCGCAACTGCGCCGCGACGAAGTGCTGGTCTGAGCCAACGCCCGTCCGTCTTTGAGCGGGAATTAAACGCAACCCGAAAACTTTCTTCGGGAATACCGAACGGCCCGCTTGCAGCGTGCCCTGCACGCTCAGCCGCAGAGCGATTTTGCTGGCGCCAACTCGCTCTGCGGCCTCTCCCAGTTTGCGCCTGCGGACCAGGTCCGCAGGCGCCGGGGCCTCGCCGCAACCGAAGAGATCGTGATCACCCGATGCGTGCGATGGTTCACTGCTGCAAAAAACGCTTGACCGCGTCGCAAAATTGCTGCGTCTGCTCATGGAGGACCGCGTGGCCGGCTTCGGCAATCACCACCTCGCTGCAGTTGCGGATGTGGCTTTTGAACGCACCCGCGTAGACCGGTGGAATCAGACGGTCCGAGGCGCCCCACACCAGCAGCGTGGGCGCGGAAATCCGGTAGGCGCGCTTCTTCAGCCCGCGGTCGGGAATCGGCCACAAAAACTTGCCCGCCATGGTCATCCGCTTGACCCGCTCGACATACATCGCGGCCATCTGCTCGCGATCCTCGGGCATCTGCATCATCGCCTGCGCCAGCGGCGAGTTGGGATCGTGGAAGATGAGGCCGGGCAGCTCCCTGGGGTCGGCGGCGAAGAAGTCCGGGATCGGATGCTCCTCCAGCCAGAAGCCGGCGGGCGCCACCAGCACCAGCTTGCGGGCGCGATGCACGTCGAGCGCGGCGACCTCCGCCGCCAGCATCCCGCCCATCGAATGGCCCACGATGTAGGCGCTGTCCAGATGCAGGTCGTCCATCAACTGATGGAAGAACAGGGCCGCATCGATCACGTTGTCGATTTTCTCGGCGCCCGTCGATTCGCCAAAGCCGGGCAGATGCGGCGCGATCACCCTGAAATCGCGCCCCAACAGCTCCAGCGCCGGGTCGGGCTCGAACAGTCCGCCGGCGCCGTGTAAAAACAGCAGCGGCTCGCCGCTGCCGTAGGTGAACAACTCAACCGAAAACCTTCCCCCGCCGATACTCTGTTGCGTCTTCACTTCGAAACCTCTCTCCCGGCCAGTGTTTGGCGCGGCGTGCCTGTTCGCTCGGCGCTCGCGCCGCCGATCGGCGCCGGCTGGGCGCGCTCGGCGGGCGGCAGCGGATGCGGCGACCAGCGATCCTGGTACTCGCTCCACAGGCCGCGCAGATGCGGCATCACTTCGCGCGCGAACAGCTCGGTGCTCATCCGCGTCACCTCGGCGGGCATCGAGCCGAATTGCAGCAGCGCCATCAGATGGCCACATCGCAGCGTCTTGAGCGCCTCGGTCAGCCGCTCGCGCACAGTCTTGGGCGAGCCCGCGATGATGTAGCCGCCGTCGACGAATTCCTTCCAGCTAAGCCCGCTCATCTGCGGCCGCCCGTACTGCGCGAGCAACCCGTACTTGATGGTGTCGATGGTGCGATAGCCGGGCGCGTCGGCAAAGCCGCTGTAGATATGCAGGCAGCGGTTGTAGAAGTAATCCATGTACGGAGAGAAAATCCGCTCCGCCTCCGCGTCGGTGGGCGCCACCGCCATCGTCTGCACGAAGCCCAGGCTGTAGGGATTGGGTTCCTTGTTGAGCCGGTTCATCGTCTCCCAGTAGCCGTCGGTGATGCGCCTGCCGTGCATGTGGCCGATAAAGGACAGGAACGAATACTGGTAGTCGTGCCTGGCGCAGAACTCCCAGGTCTCGATCGAGCCGCCGCCGGGAATCCAGACCGGCGGATGCGGCTGCTGGAGCGGACGCGGCCACAGGTTGACGTAGCGCAGCTGCGTGAACTTGCCGTTGAAACTGAAGATGTCCCGGGCGGTCCAGGCCTTGATGATCAGGTCGTGCGCTTCGTAATACTTCTCGCGCAGCAGCGCGGGCTGCTCGCCGTAGCAGAAGTTGGTGTCCATCGAAGTGCCGACCGGAAAGCCCGCCACCAGCCGCCCGCCGCTTAGCACGTCGAGCATCGCGAACTCCTCGGCCACCCGAATCGGCGGATTGTACAGCGCGATGGAGTTGCCCAGCACCACCAGGTTGGCGCGCGAGGTGCGCCGCGCCAGCGCGGCCGCCATGATGTTGGGCGAGGGCATCATCCCGTAGCCGTTCTGATGGTGCTCGTTGACGCCCAAGCCGTCGAAGCCCACCTGGTCGGCGAATTCCAGCGAGTCGAGGTATTCGTTGTAAAGCTGATGGCCGATCTTGGGGTCGTACAGGCTGCGCGGGATGTCCACCCATACGCTGTGATACTTCTGTTTGAAGTCCTCGGGCAGGAACCGATACGGCATCAGGTGGAACCATGTGAATTTCATAAGGCTCTCCTCTCGCCAATGCTCCGTCGAATAAGCGGCCAGCGCCGCCCCAACCCGTTTATCGCATCACTGCTTTATGCCTGGCAATAGCAGCAAGTGCCGCTTGGTGCCGCCCAAGCATCGGGTCAATAAAGTGCGTGGCCGCGGGCTTCAAGGCGCCAGGGCGTCCCTGCCCGGCACCAAGGCGAGCCGCCAGGCGCATGCGGTCAAGGGGATAATGTCGGGCCAAGCTGAGAGCTGATCCTACTGCGGGTTTGGTGCATACCGGTGCGCCCGCCTGGCTTAGCTCTGGTCGCGGCCCAGGCGGTTGAGGACCGCCTTGGTGGTGCGGGCGGCTTCCAGGAGGTTTAACTGTGAATTGATGCGGGCGACGAGCTGGCGGCGCGAGAAGGGTTTGGTGAGAAACTCGCTGGCGCCCAGGCGGATTCCTTCGGCGCGCGCCTCGATATCGTCGCGCGCGGTGATCAGGATGATGGGGATTTCGGCGGTCTTGGGGTCGCCCTTGAGTTCCTGGCAGACCTGAAAGCCGTCCATCTCGGGCATCATCAGGTCAAGCAGGATTACATCGACGTCGCTTTCGCGCGCGATGCGCAGGCAATCCGCTCCGCAGAACGCCTCGATGGCGACGAAGCCTTCGCGCTGGAGGTGGCGGCTCAGGATGTCGACCGTGTCGGGATCGTCGTCCACAACCAGAATTCGCGCGGGGTTGCTCCTGCGGCTCATCAGCGCTCTCCCTCGGGGTTGTTGCTCTCCTCGCTGGGCTCGTAGTCCAGCACCCCGCAGCGGCGCAGCTTGGCGGAGAAGGTGGTGCGCTTAAGCCCCAGCAGACGCGCCGCGGCCTGCTTGTTGCCGTGCGTGCGGCGCAGCGCCTCATTGATCAACCGCCCTTCGAACTCCCGCACCATCGCGGTCAGGTTGATCTCGCCCTCGCCCAGCGACGGCATCATGCGCGGCTCGGTGCCGCGCGCGCTGCCCTGCAGGTTTTCGGGCAGCAGCGAGGCCTCGATCACCGACCCCTCGCACAGGATCGCCAGGCGCTCGACCATGTTCTCCAGCTCGCGCACGTTGCCCGGCCAGTCGTACGACCACAGCCGCACCAGCGCTTCCTTGCTGATCGTCCATTGGCGGCCGGGCAGACGCTGGCTCATGCGTTGCAGGAAGTAATCGATCAGCAGCGGGATATCGGAGCGGCGCTCGCGCAAGGGCGGAATGATAATCGGCACCACCTGCAGGCGATAGAACAGATCCTCGCGGAAGGTGCCCTTGCGCACCGCCTTGGCCAGGTCCTTGTTGGTGGCGGCGATGACGCGCACGTCGAGCTGGCTGGGCCGATCCGAACCCAGCGGACGCACCGAGCGATCCTCCAGCACGCGCAGCAGCTT
>Ga0070740_10002127_pt1 | contig 24345 bp, 20 predicted proteins | sample Coa_R2_FD_67286 | JGI IMG/M metagenome (GOLD analysis project Ga0070740, IMG submission 67286) | Surface soil microbial communities from Centralia Pennsylvania, which are recovering from an underground coalmine fire - Coalmine... | ecosystem: Environmental > Terrestrial > Soil > Unclassified ...
GTGGATATGCTCGAACGCCTGACGGACGACGGCTGGCTCTACGAGCTCGTGGAAGGGAGAGTTGTGCGCATGCCTCCGCCCGGCCCGAACCAGGGGCTCTATGAATCCAGAATCGACCGTCGGCTCGGCACCTACGTCGAAGAGCACAACCTGGGCGAGACCTACGTCGGTGAAACGGGCTGGGATCTCACCCGTCGCGGCGAACGCAAGGGTACCGTCCTGGCGAGCGATGTGGCCGTGGTGCGCGCTGAACGCCTGCCGCTACCACCGCCGCGGCGCGGTAAGACCTATCCGCCGATCGCGCCCGATCTCGTGGTTGAGAAAGCCTCGCCGACGCAATTTCGCGCCGATATGAGCGCCAAGGCGCAGCTCTGGCTCGACCGTGGTGTCCGCCTGGTCTGGGTGGTCCTGCCCGATGAGGCGGAGATCGATGTCTGGACACATGGTGCCACGGAGCCACGCACCCTCAGCGGCGACGACGAACTCGACGCGGGCGATGTCGTTCCTGGTTTCCGCATGCCGGTACGGGAGATGTGTTGAGGGCAGATCCCTGGAGCACAGGGCCGCGTAGAGAGCGGAGTGCTATAGTGGAGGAAACAACGCGTTCCCCGTTCTGCCGTCCCGCGTGCTGCCATGAACAGAATCTCCGCCCTCGTCGCCATCGCGCTCGTGTCCCTGCTCGGACTGCCCGCGCCGTCGGGCCACGGCAGCCTGCCACCTGTCCTTGCGCGCCGCGCTGCGCCGGTTGAAAGCGCTCCCGGACTGCTCTGGCGCTTTGCCACCGGCGGCCACCAGATTATCAGCGCGCCGGCCGTGGGGCCGGATGGTACGCTGTATGCTGCCTCCAATGACGGCGTGCTCTACGCCGTGTCGCCGGATGGCCGGCGACTGTGGAGCCTGCGCACGGGTGTGACGGCCGGCACCATGCCTCCGGCACGCTCCGCGGTCGATCGTCAGGGCAACAGCTACTGGAACATCCATGGCTCCGTGGCGGCGATCGACCGGCACGGGCGCCTGCGCTGGCTATTCCTGGCGGCGGGCGGCGGGTCGCCGGTGCTAGCGGGTAAGTACGTGCTCTTCGCCGCCGGGCCCTATCTGTACGCCATCGACACGCAGGGGCAGGCGGCCTGGAGGGCGGCTATCGGCGCCGCGGGGCCGGCAACCGGCGCCCCCACGCCGGCCGTCGGACCCGACGGCACGGCCTACGTCGCTACCCCCGATGGCTCCCTCTACGCTATCGCCGCCAACGGATTGCGTCGCTGGGTCTATCGCGTGGCCGAGGCCGGGCGCGCCGTTCTGTACAGCCCGGCCGTCGCCGGCGACGGAACGGTGTACCTGGATGCCTTCTCGGCGGGGCGCGGCACCCTCTACGCGCTGTCGCCGGGGGGCGGCGTGCGCTGGCGCGTGACGATTCCCGCGGGCGGCGACCTGACCCGCGGTGCGGATGGTACGGTCTACGCGGCGACGCACCTGGCGGTGGCGGTGTCGTCGCACGGACGCCTGCTGTGGCAGCGTACCGTCGATGCCTCGGCGCCGCCATTGGCGTTGTCGGCAGGCCTGATCGTCATACCGACCCTCTCGCCCCCTTCCCTGCTGGCGCTCGACGCTCAGGGCCGCCTGCGCTGGCGCCTGCCCCTGGCCGCGACGCCGGTGGGGTCACCGGCGGGGGTCTCGCCGGATCGCCTCTACCTCGGCGACTACACGGGCGCGCTCGTCGCCCTGGCAGCGGGCGCGAAGGGTAGCGGTCGCGCGATCAACGGCGCGCCGCCCGCCGGTGCGCCGTTGGATCTCGGCGCCGCCAATCCGCCGTTCATCGTACAGAGCGGTCGCATAACCTGGCGCGTGACCATCGACCAGCGGGTCGAGCGTAGCCTTGACGGCAAGCGGTGGGACACCGTCCTGACGCCCGGCGTCTCCACCTTCGACCGGCAGCGCAATGCCTACCGCAACGCGCGCTATGCTTCCGTCTCATTCCTGGCCGTCAGCCCCCATGACCGCCGCGGACTCTATGTCGGCACCATCGGCGCCCTCGGAGACTATCTCACGGCCGGTGCGGGCGGCGCCGACGGCGGCCTCTACTACAGCGCCGACGGCGCGAGCCGCTGGGTCGCGCTGAGCGGCGGCCTGTCCTTCACCTATGAGCCACGTCTGCACGTACCGACCTTCGGGCTGGATTCGCTGGTCTTTGATCCGGCGCAGCGCGGGCGCATGTATGCGCAGACGCTGTCCGCCTTCGGCACACCCGGCCACGACGCCGGCCTGTATCGCAGCACCGATGGCGGGCGACACTGGCGCCTGGCCGTCGACGGCCTGCAGGCCATACCGCAGGGCAACCCCCTGATCGGTTCCTACAACGCTTACCCGCCGGGCGCTCTGCTGGTCGACCGCAACCGAACCGACGTGCTATTCCTCATCACCGCGACCGGCTTCTATCGCAGCGCCGACGCGGCGGGCCACTGGACGCTGGTCTCGGGTGTGCGCTACACCGACCCGGCCTCGGTGGCCGTGCGCATCGGGGCGCGCGGCGCCGTGCGCGTCTACGCCGACCGCGGCACCTATGCCAGCGACGATTACGGCGCTCACTGGCGCGCCGTGCCGCGCTAAGGGTGAATTGGCGTGAGTGGAGGGGATGGAGAAGGAACGGGGTCGGTGGGTCTGCGTCGGGCGGCTGCGGGAGTATCCCCAGACCATTGGCGACCTGGAGGCTTTGCTCGGCGAGTCGGGGCCCCATTTTGAGCTGGACGGCTGGATGTGGTGCGGACGTTGCGAGCGGGCCTATCCGGTCGGGGAGATTCGCGTGATGAAATCCGGTCCCGGCTGGGGCTACTACGAGTGGGCCCTGGAGTGCCCGACCGACGGGTGCCCTGGCCGCCGCGCCGACTGGTATCCCTGGCATCCCAACGAGCTGCCGCGCGCGATCCATGCCGGGTATCCCGCGGTGCCCGAAACCGGCGCACGCTATCCACTGTAGAGGCAGCGTCACGGCGCCAGCACACCGTCAGGATACCTGTGCCGCGGTTGACGGCGGTTCCGTACAGGTGGCATGGTGCAGCACGTGACTGCTATCGGGCGCCGAGTGGCCCTACCTGCGAAAATAAAGCTGTACACCGATTCTAGGCGGAGGTGATTCGCTAACATCATGCAAGGCTTGAGTTACGAATACGACGTCGGCAAGCTCTGGCTCGGCGGCAGCTACGGCAACATCGAGATTTTCACGCGCACCGATGCGCGCTCTAATCTGGGCGGCCTGTGGTGCGCCGAAGATGACCAGTTCTATATCGGGCGCCTGGTCATGCACCTGGCCGTCGACGGCGAGCGCCTGGAGGCCCGCACCACCACCTTTGCCGCGGTCAGCCAGCACACCACCTATGTGGGGCACGATGTCGAGGCCCAGAAGACCTTCTTCGTGCCGTACGGCGAGGGCGATTTGCGCCGCGTCTATCAGGTGGCGCGATTGCGCAACTTCCGCCCCACCCCTCAGACCGTGGAGATCACGCTGTCCATCCAGTACCCACAGTTTGCCTGGGCCGAGTTCAGCAAGCTGCCCGACATGACGCAGAAGAATAAGCTAGTCTGCTCCGAGGTGCGCGAGGGCCTGGTCGTGACCACGACGCAGGGCCGCGAGAGCGAGGTGCGCGTGCTCGGCACCACGGCCGAACTCGTGTCATCGCGCTTCGACGCCCGCGTGGCGGAGCTCGTCTATCGCGTCACGCTCGACTCCCATGAAGAGCGCGACGTGCCCTTCATCGTGGTCATTTCCAACCAGGGTGTGGACGACGCCCTGGCCCGCTACGCGCTGGCCGCGGCCGAAGATCCACGCGCGGTGCTGGCCGCCACCGAGGAAGCGGTCGGCCGGGTCATGAGCATGAGCGACATCCTGACCCCCGATCCGGCCATCACCCAGGCCATCAAGTGGGCCAAGATCAATACGATTCGCGAACAGCGTAAGTATCCGATTGGCTTCAGCTTCACCAACGACCCGCCGCAGGACATCCTGGTAGTGCGCGACATCGCCTGGTTCAGCATCGGCTCCGATTACCTGACGCCGGATTTCTCGCGCGGCACCATGGAATTGGTGCGCGATTACGGCGTGGAGCCGGGGGGTGAGATCACCGAATATATCATGGCCTGCGAGAATCCCCCCTTCAAATCCAATTACGGCCTGAACATCAACGACGATACGCCCCTGTTCATCTTCGCCGTCCACCACCATTACGCCCTGACCGGCGATCTGGAGTTCCTGCGCGGCATGTGGCCGACCGTTCGCGACGCGGCAAACTGGATCCTGGCGCAGAAGCGCGGTGGCCTGATCTGGTGCACCTCCGAGGAGTCCAACGTCTGGGGCATTGCAAGCTGGCGCAACATCATCCCCGAATACCAGATCAATGGCGCCGTCACCGAGATCAACGCCGAGTGCTACATGGCGCTGCGCCTGGCCGGCCGCTGCGCCGAGGTGGTGGGCGAGGTTGAGGAGGCGGAGCGCTTCCTGCGCGAGGCCCTGGAGTTGAAAGAGAATATCAACGCGCAGCTGGTCTCCGAGCAGACGGGGCTCTATCTGCTCAACATCGACTACAGCGGCCAGCGCCACCACAACGTGACGGGCGACCTGGTTTTCCCGGCGATGTTCGGCGTCGCCGACGAGGAGATGCGCGAGAAGATTCTGCAGCGCCTCTACGCCGAGGACTCCTGGACGCCCTTCGGCGTGCGCACCGTCCCCAAGAACGAGCCGGAGTACGATCCCGAGTACGGTGTGCGGCTCATCGGCGGCATCTGGCCAAACCTGACCGCCTGGGTCGCCTACGCCAGCCGCATCGACCACCCCGAGAAGATGATCGAGGGCATGCGCAACATCTTCCGCATCAGCGAGGTGCCCGAACCGCTGGCTTACAAGAACGTGGTGCCGGGCCAATTCCCGGAGTGCCTGCACGGTGACACCTATCGGAGCCGGGGCATGGCCCTCAGCCCGTGGATGCCCGCCACCTTCATCTGGCTGGCCATCGACGGTTTGATGGGCTTCCGGCCGCAGGTCACCGGGCTGAAAGTGCAGCCGCACCTGCCGGAGAGCTGGCAGTGGCTGGCGATCAAGAACGTACCCTACCGCGGTGGCCACTTCAGCCTCTTCTACCACCTCGGCACGATCTACAGCTCGCAGTACGTGGAGACCGGCTATCCGTTGGAGCTGTACGAGGAGGACGTCAGCGAGATGGTGGAGAGCAACGCCTACGTGATCGCGCTGCGGCGGGCCGAGGAGGTTGTCCTGTTTATCGGCGTGCCGGAGCGACAGGGCGTGACTCTGACCCTGCGTCCTCCGTTGGTGGCGACGGAGCAGCGTATCGACTTCCCGATGAACCCCGGCGAGGCCCAGGTGCTTACCATCACTGTGCCGGCCTGCGCGGAGGAGGCCGGAGCGGTAGCCGAGACCGTGGCCGGTAGTCCCGATCTGTCCGGAGCAACGCCACCGGACGGTGCGGTGACGGAGGTCGACTCTCTCTCCGACCTGCTGGATGCCGGCATAGCGCCGGATGAGGAGCCGTCGGTCGCCGCTTCGACGCCGGAGCCCGACGTGCTGGCCCGCGCCGGGGCGCCAGATCCGGCCGCCGGCGGCCCGGGCGACGAGGGATAGCAGCTCTCGCGCCGCGTTCTCCTCGGTGTTCGGGACCGACTGGTAGCTTGCGTTATCCGCCGGCGCCCGGATCACGTAGCTGCGACGGGCCTGATCTCCACTTCCACCGAGTGTACGGCCGAGCTTCGGGCCAGGTCGGTGAGCGGGCCGGGGTTGAGCAGGTTGACGTTGGCGCCGGCGGGGTCCAGCTTGGGCCAGCGGCCCTTGTGTACCAGCGCCACGCCGCGCGGCACGTCCTCGCTGAGGGCGACGCGGAGTGGCAACTGCCCGGCCTCATTGGCGAGGATGACCGCGGCGCCATCTGCGAGCCCCCTGTCACCGGCCTCTGCCGGGTGCAGGAACACCTGCGCGCCGGCGCGCTTTTGCAGCTTGGGCACGTTGCTGTAGCTACTATTCATGAACCAGCGCGAGGCCGGCGAGAGCAGGCGCAGACGGCCGCCACCCGGGCGCGGGTCGGCCCAGGGCTGCGGTACGCGTGGCAGCCCCTCTGCCACGAAGCGCTCGCCGGCAATCTCGACCTTGCCGCTCGGCGTGGGGAAGACGCCATCGGCGAAGGGGATCACCGGTTCGGCCGTGTACTCGACCGTCCCCCGCGAGGCGAGCGTGGCGAAGTCGAGGCCCAGCCCGGTCTGCTCCAGCAGGGTCGCGATCATGTCTTCATCGCTCTCGTACAGCTCGGGTTCGCCGAAGCCCATGGCGGTAGCCAGGCGGCGGAAGATCTCCTGGTTGGGCAGGGCCTCGCCCGGCGGCTCCATGACCTTGACCTGCGCCGAGATCGAGTAGTTGAAGTAGGAGCAGACCAGGTCGTCGAACTCCAGGAAGCTGGCCGCCGGCAGCACGATGTCGGCGTAATCGACGGTGTCGGTGGCGAACAGGTCGATGGCCACCATGAACAGGTCCTCGCGCTGCAGGGCGCGGCGCAGGCGCTGCTGCTGCGGGCTGGAGGCGACGATGTTGTTGTTCCAGCAGAACAGCGCCCTGCTGGCGACGGGATCCTCCAGTCGCTGGGCCAGGTGCATGTGGCTGATCGAGGCCGGATCGCCGGGATTGAGGTGGGGGGCGGGCAGGTAGTCGTCGGCGATGCCGCGGCTGCCCGTGCCGTTCAGGTAGAGGAAGCCGGCGCCCGGCTTGCCGATGTTGCCGGTCGCCACCGGCAGCAGGCTACAGGCGCGGAAGACGTTGCCGCCGGTGGTCTGGCGCTGCAGGCCTTGACCCAGCCAGAGCAGTGAGGGGCCACGGCCGTAGGCGCGCGCGGCCTGTGCGATCAGGTCGGCCGGCACGCCGGTCTGCTGCTCGCCCCATTCGGGCGTGCAGGCTGCCAGCAGCGGGCGCACCTCCTCCCAGCCGAGGGTATGGGCGGCGAGATGGGCCTCGTCCAGCAGGCCGTCGCGCTCTATGACGTGCAGCATGGCAAAGGCCAGCGCCGCGTCGCTGCCCGGGTAGGGCTGCAGGTGCAGGTCGGCCGCGGCCGCGGTGTCATGGCGGATCGGGTCGATCACGATGACCGTGCCCGGCGCCTCTTTCAGCCAGTGGCGGTGGGCGTGGGGGGCCGAGGCGGAAGGATTGGCGCCCCAGACCAGGATGCAGCCCGCGTCGCGGGCCGAGCGCGGGTCGAAGCCGTCCACCGAGGTGCCGAAGGTGAGCTCCAGGGCCACGTGCCCGGCCTTGTTGCACACGGTATCGGGATCGACCTCCGTGGCGCCCAGCCGGTTGAAGAAGCGCAGCGGGAAGCCGTAGGCGATCAGCGAGCAGGTGCCGGTATAGTGCGTGTGCAGGATGGAGGACCCGCCGCTCTCGGAGAGAACGCGGCGCAAGCGCCCGGCGACGCTGTCTAGAGCCTCCGGCCAGGAGACCGGCTCGAAGTGTCCCGCCCCTTTGGCGCCAACGCGCCTCAGCGGTTGCCCCAGGCGCGCGGACGGGTCGCGCCAGGCGCCGTTGTAGGCCAGGGTGCACTTGGCGCAGAGGCTGCCCCGCGACACGGGGTGCTGCGGGTCGCCCACGACCTTCTGGACGGTGTCTCCCCGTTTGACCACCACGATGCCGCAGGCATCGTAGCAATCCCGCGGGCAGGTGGTGCGTACGACCTCGGTGGCACTGGACATGACAGAATCCTTCTCAATATGCCTGGATATGACCATGTTACATCATGTGCCGGCCGCTTCGCCGGAGATAGCGGACCAGATCTTTGAGCAGGGCCTACGACAGGGTGTTCAGCAAGGCTTGCAGCAGGCCATTCTACGTGTGCTCGTCCGCCGCTTCGGTGACTCATCAACGTCCGTGAGCGAGCAGTTGGCGCGTGGACGATCCGAGGCGGCTGGAGGTGTTGCTCGATGCGGCCGTGGCCGCGACCGGCCTGGAGGAGTTCGTGGGGCTGCTGCCGTAAGGGGTCTGACAGGCGAGAAGCGGCCGATTAGCGTCGTTCGGCGGGTTCTCTAAGATCGGCTGCCGGCGCGGGCGACGGCCCGCTTCCAGCCGTCGTAGCGCGCGTCGCGCGTCGCCTGGTCGAGCTGTGGCTCGAAGCAGCGATCGTAACTCCAGGTTGCCGCGAGCTCCGCCGTGCTGCGCCAGATTCCGACCGCCAGGCCGGCCAGATAGGCCGCGCCCAGGGCCGTGGTCTCGGCCACCGCCGCGCGCTGCACCGGGATGCCCAGGGTATCGGCCTGCGTCTGCATCAACAAATCGTTCACCACGGCGCCGCCGTCCGCGCGCAGCGCCGGCAGGCTGCGCCCGGAGTCGGCTTCCATGCAGGCCAGCACATCACGGGTCTGGTAGCAGATCGATTCCAGCGTGGCCCGGGCGATGTGCGCGGCCGAGGAATCGCGCGTCAGGCCGCAGATGAGGCCGCGTGCATCGGCATCCCAGTACGGCGCGCCCAGGCCGACGAAGGCCGGCACCACGTACACGCCGCCGCTGTCCGCGACCTGGGCGGCGAGCGGCTCGACGGCCGCTGCGCTGTCGATCAGCTTCAACCCGTCGCGCAGCCATTGCACCGCCGCGCCGGCGATGAAGATGCTGCCCTCCAGGGCATAGGTGACGGCGCCGCCGATCCTCCAGGCCACGGTGGTAAGCAGGTTGTGCCGCGAGGCGATAGCGGTGTCGCCGGTGTTCATCAGCAGGAAGGCGCCGGTGCCATAAGTGTTCTTGGCCGCGCCCGGCTCGAAGCAGGCCTGGCCAAAGGTGGCGGCCTGCTGGTCGCCCACCGCCGAGGCCAGGGGTAGCGGGCGGCCGAACAGCGCGGGATCGCTCTCTCCGTAGACGGCGCTGCTGTCGACTACCTCGGGCAACGTGCCTGCCGGTATGCCCAGGTGTCGCAGCAGCGGTTCGTCCCAGACCTGGCGGTGGATGTCGAAGAGCATGGTCCGCGCCGCGTTGGAGGCATCGGTGATGTGCAAACGCCCCCCGCTCAGACGCCACAGCAGAAACGAATCGACCGTGCCAAACGCCACCTCGCCGCGCTCCGCCCGTGCGCGCAGTCCCGGCACGTTCTCCAGGAACCAGGCCCATTTGGTGGCCGAGAAGTAGGGGTCGATGACCAGGCCGGTGCGTTCGCGCACCTGCTCGGACCATCCCTCGTCGCGCAACGTGGCGCACATGTCGGCGGTGCGCCGGCATTGCCAGACGATGGCGGGAGCCAGCGCCTGGCCCGTCTCGCGGTCCCAGGCCAGCGCCGTCTCACGCTGGTTGGTGACGCCGATCGCAACGACCGACCCGGCCTCCGCCCCGGCTCGCTGCAGCACCTCGCGCCCACAGGCCAGCATGGTCGTCCACAGATCCTCGGGCTCGTGTTCCACCCAGCCGTCGCGCGGGTAATGCTGCGGGAAGGGGCGGGAGGACGCGGCCACGGGGCGCCCATTCGTGTCGAAGAGAATGGCGCGCGAGCTGGTCGTCCCCTGGTCGAGGGCCAGCACGAACCGCCGGCGGCTAGTAGCAGGTGGGGTCAATCTGCGCTCCCCCTCCGCTGCCGGGGCCGAGCGTGGCAGTACCGCACGGGCTGTCGCCGTACATAACCTGGATGCTGATGGTCGCCTTGGGATAGAGCCGGTTCACATACGTGAGGACATCGGCCAGCCATTGCTGGCGAAAGGCAGCGCTGCGCACCGGCCACACCGTGTCGAGCGGCCAGACCGTGAGCTTGGCCGAGCCGACGTTCTGGCGGTAGCGCGCGATATGCGCGGTGTCGGAGCAGCCAGATTTGCTATCCGACGGCTGCAGGTCAAGGTGCATATCGGCCGTCATATAGAAGCCACCGAAGGCACCGTTGGCCGCCTGCGAGATCAGGTCGATGGCGCGGTCGGCCGCGTCGTGACAGTTGCCGGCATTGTTGTCGTACGAGTTGACGTTGGATTGATCCACCGGCGGCACGGTGGGCGGTATGGTCGGCTGGGGCGTCGGTGTGGAGCTGACCAGCGTCGGGTTCGGCAGATATGATTGCAGCGAGCAGGCGCTGAGGGTCAGCGCGACGATCAGCAGCAGCGGAGCGATGGCAACGGCACGTCTCACGGTGATAATGGTACCATCTGGCCTATATCTCGTATACCGTCTCACCCGCCAGCACGGTGCGCACCGGCTTGATGGCCATGATCTCCTCTTCGGGGCAGGCCACGATATCTCGGTCCAGGACGACCAGGTCGGCCCAGCGGCCGGGCTCCAGGCACCCCCAGTGCCGCTCGCGTCGTAGCGCGTAGGCGCCGCCGCCGGTGTAGAGCCTGATCGCTTCCTGGCGGCCGAGGCGTTCGTTCTGGTCGAGCAGATGGCCGCTGATGGTGCGGCGACGTATCATGGTGGCGATGCCGACGAAAGGGTTGTAGTCGCTGACCGTGCTGTCCGAGGAGCCGGCCAGCGGGACTCCGGCGTCGAGGTAGGTACGGGCCGGTTTCATACGCCCCGCTCGCTCCTCGCCCAGCGCGGCCACGAAGCTATCGCCCATGTAGTAGAGGAACGGCGGGTTGACCAGGGCGGGTATGCGGTGTCGGGCCATCAGATGCAGCGTGCGCGGCGATGGAAGGTAGGCATGGTGGACGCGGTGGCGCAGGCGCGGGTTGGGCGCCGCCTCGTGGGCCGCGGCGTAGGCGGCGACGACGGCGTCCTGGGCGCGATCGCCGCAGGTATGGCAGTCCAGCGACCAGCCCCGGTCGTGGCACCAGCGCACCAGCTCGGGCAGCGCCTCGGGCGCCACTATGAACTGGCCGCGATCGTCGCTGCCCAGGAAGGGCTCGGAGACGGCGGCGGTGCGGTCGCCGATGCCGCCGTCGACCATCAGCTTGACGGCGTCGAGCCACAAGCGGTCGTCGCCGAAATCGCTATGTACCGCCAGGGCCTCGACCCAGGACCTGACCCGGGCATCCCACTCCGCGCTGCCGAAGCCCCAACCGGCCGGGCACAGGCCGGCGCGCACGGTGAGGCTGCCGTTCTCGCGTGCGAGCTGGTAGGCGCGCAATTCATCGGGATAGAGGCCGGGATCGGCTACGCCAACCAGGCCCACGGCGTTGAAGGCGCGCGCGGCACGCCCCAGCGCGGCCACTTTATCGGCCACCGTCGGCGGTGGGATATGGCGCTGGATCATCTCCTTGGCGCGATCCCTGAAGAGGCCGGTGGGCCGGCCATCCCCGTCACGGTCGAAGGAGCCGGCGTAGGGCTGCGACGGGTCGGGGTCGGGCGTCTCGGGCGTGATGCCGGCGACGGCCAGCGCGCGACTGTTGGCGACCAGCTTGTTCCAAACGCGGTTCAGGCAGACGGGGTGGTCCGGCGCCGCGCGGTCCAGCTCCCAGCGCGTGGGATAGCGGCGCTCGGCCAGCAGGCTTTCGTCCCAACCGGTGCCCACGATCCACCTGCCGGGAGGCGTCTGGCGTGCGCGCTCCGCCACCCGGGCCAGGATGTCGTCGATCGAGCGGCAATCGTAGAGCTGGACATTGGCCAGCAGCAGACCGGTCATCAGCATGTGGCAGTGGGCATCGATCAGGCCGGGCAGCACGGTCCGTCCCTCCAACGCCACGCGCCATGTTCCCGGACCCGCAAGCGCTTCGATCTCCGCGGCGGTGCCGGTTGCCAGTACCCGGCCGTCGCGCACCGCCAGCGCCTCGACCGTCGAAAAGCGTGCGTCGAGCGTGAGGATCTTACCGCCCGTAAACACGACATCGGCCACCATGCCTGTGCCCCGGTCCGCCATCGCTGCATCTCCCTTCGCCACCTGCGCCATGCACCGCCAGTCGTTACACTATCATATGGCGCGCCGGGCCATCGCCTGGGACCGCCGGCGCCCCGGGTATCGAGAGCGCTGGCACCCCTACATTGTTCCCCTGTGATCACAACGTGAGGTGCCGGCCCCGCCGCTCATCGGCTCTCGAAGCCGGCCAGCTCCAACTCTAGGGGCGCACGGGTCAAGGCCTCGCCGGCGGCGATCAGCAGCAAGCCCAGGCGACGTTGTAGCGGTCGCGGGCCGCGCACCTGCCGTGCCAGCCTGTTCTCGCGCGCGGCGCCTTCCATGTCGGACATGTGCTGGTTCAGAATAGCGGTGTGCAGGTGGTGGTTGTATGGTTGCATCGGAATCCTCCATCCAAGGGTGCCGGCCCACGTGGGTGCCGCCGGCACGTCGTGGCTCCTATTCAACGGCGATGCGTACATGGTCGTCCCCATCCTGGACTTCCACCAGGGTATTGCTGCCCTCGGCGCCGGTCAGGCTTTCCACGAGCTGATCGATATTCATGTCGTACTCTTCCAGGTACTCCTTGGCGCGGCGCGGGATGAACTTGCTGGCGGCGCGGGCCAGCCCGAGCGGGATGCGCACGTTGACCTTGTCCTCGTTGCCTTCGGTCACCTGGATGATCAGGCTGCGACCCTCGTTGCGGCGCATCATTGGCGCCTGAGGCGGTGGCGGGGGTGGAGGTGGGTTGCCCGGTGCGCCGAAGGGACGATTCTCGCTCTGCCGCGGCGGCTCCAGCGCCGATAGCAGGTCCTCCGCCTCCGCCGGCGAGATCTCGCCGGCCGCGACCATGCGCAGGATACGTCCACGTTCTTCACTGAGGTTCATCGCTCATCTCCTGTTGTGTAACTCGCGAAGCTGGGCGGCGGCTTCCGCCGCGCTGATCTCTTTGCGCTCTAGCCGGTCCAGGATCTCGCGTCGCCGCACGGCCAGGCTCTCCTCGTCGCCGGCGCGCGGGCGTTCCAGTCCCGCCGCCTGCAGCGCCTCTTCGAGGCGGGCGCGTACCGTGGGGTACGAGAGCCCCAGCTCGCGCTCCATATCTTTGACGTTGCCCCTCACGCGCAGGAACAAGGCGATCAACGAGGCGTGCGGTTCGCCCAGACGGGCCAGAGCATTGAGGACAAATAGGCCGGATAGCTCGGTGCCGCAATTCAGGCATTGCAGGCGGGTTATGGCCAAATCCCCGCCGCAGGCCGGGCACTGCGCCGGTACCCGTGTCGAGTGCTGTTGTTCTTCCATGGCCTAAATATAAAAGGTATTTTCTAATTTGTCAAGATACTTTTGAAAAATATAAGCTCTCCTCGACTGTCCTTGCTCTGGACAAGGCGCCGCGCCTGATATAGTGTTCGTAGCCGGCTACGCAACCGGAGTAGCAGGCTGTATCTGGGGCACGAAGGTCCGCCATGATCTCGCCGACCGTGAAAGACGAGGATGTGTCGGTGGTAGGCTTCAACGGCCTCGACGTCGGAGACATCTGCCGCGTACCCCTGACAACCATGGTACAACCGGTCGAGGCCGTGGCGCGGCAGGCGGTGAAGCGCTTGTTGGCGCGCTTCGACGCGTCCGACGAACCGGCGCAGCGGGTCCTGATCCAGCCGTCGTTACGCATTTGCGCATCCTGCGGAGCCCGGCGGGAGGCTGCCGATGCACCCCAATCGTGATGGACGTTAAGGAACGTTCGGACGAATCCCGCCGATAGGCTCAGGACAGGCTAATGAACGCGGCGTGACTGGCTAACAGGCGTTCGCCCATCTCATTGACCTGGGCCGTGTTGAGGTGTGAGCAGACTGGGTCTAGCCGCAAGGCCCGCAAAGCGGCTGCCTTATCCTGCGCGAAGCAAGCATCTACGATCATAGCGTAGATCTCCGCCCACAACGCGACAAGGGGTTGCACCGCGCGCGGGAGCGGCCCAAAGGTGAGGGGCGTGAAGCCGTTTCGATCCACCCGCACCGCCGTTTCAACCACCACTCCAGGGGGGAGGCCGGCGATCTGTCCCTTGTTGGGCAGATTCCCCACGTCGATGAACACCCGACCCTGTGAGTGGGCCGCGATGATGTCAGCCGCGGCCTCTCGGCTACGCTGCATGAACTCGTCGGGGATCTCTCCCGCGACCATGCGGCGCAGGTTGTCGGCCCCCTGCGCAGCCTGCTCTCTGCGCTCCGACACCGTTGTCCGCACGAGCTTATACGTGCGCAGGTTGTCCCGGCTCGTGATGTACCAGGGGAAGAACTCGCAGGTGTGCCGGTCGCCTAGATATGGCATCACACCGGTCATCGCGAAGAGGTCGGTGGCCACCTCCCCGTCGGGCGCCGATAGGCCGTGGACAAGCCGGAGCAGGTCGGTGAAGCTCTGTGTCTTGAGCCGCGCCGTCAGGTCGGCGATGACGTCGACTGCACCGGCTCGAGCCTGGGTGATCCAGAAGAAATGGTTCAGCCCGCCATAGTGCAGCGCAATGTCGTCTTCGTTCTCCAATCCATACAGGCCCTCGATGAACTCCAGGTTGTTGAATAGCCCGTGGCATAGCCCGACGACCGGCCCCTCACACAATCGTGTCAGCACATCCGTGAGCGTGGCCATCGGATTCGTGTAGTTCAGGACCATGGCACCGCGTGCATAGCGATTGATGTCCTGCGCCAGCGACACGAACGTATCGAAGTTCCGGATCGAGCGGGCCCAGCCGCCCGGCCCGCTGGTGTCACCTACCGTGTGGTAGATGCCATACTCCTCGGGGATCGCCAGATCTCGCGCCATCGCATCGAGGCCGCCAGTAGAGATCGTGATGATGACATAGTTGGCGTCTGCGAACCCCTGTTCGCGCCGGTCGGTCGAGACAAACCGTGCCGGAACACACAGCTTGGCGGCCAGTTTCGTACAGAATGCGGCGGTCAGGTCGCTCGCGTCCTTGTTCAGGTCATAGAGGACGAACTCCGCATCGTGCAGGGGCGGTGTCAGCAACAAATCGCGCACGAGCGTGGGGGTCCAGAGGACGCTGCCACCACCGACCATGACGATTTTGAGGCGGCTCATAGGCTACCATCCTTGCTTGCGGCTAGCATGCACGGATCGCTTCGACCCGTGGCACCGAACCGGCGCGCATGGAGCTACGATCCCCTCCGCGCAACGATTCCGGTCACGTGACCGGAATCGGGAAACGCGAGTTCAGTGTAGTCAAACAAGGTGCGCCTGTCAAGCGCACGCCGTCTGCGCGCGGCGGAGCGCGGCTTAAGCCGCGCTCCGCCAGCCGGGATGCCCGCTTGATTCGGTCACGTGACCGGACACGCCGCATGCGAGCCTTCGCCGAGTCGACGGCTCGGGAGCTGCCCCGTGGAGGGCGGAGCGGATCTTGTAACCTCCCACGTATTCACTTTGCTGAAAAGACGGTTGACGTCGAGCAGGGCAGCGCGAGGGAGAGAAAGCGCCGCCCTTTTGCTACCAGAGCTATCACAGGCAGGCGCACCTGGTCAGATGGCGGGGCCGCGCTTCCCCCTTCTGGCGAGGCGAGAATCCCCCCACCTGACGGGCGTATCCGCGTGTCCTACCGCGTATGATCACACTATTCGACGCGCTACGTGACAGCGGAAGGTAGACGGGGATGCGGGTGCTGCTGGCCGATGGCGACCCGGACGTGCGCGGGGCGCTCCGCCTCGTGCTGACCCATGATCTGGGTATGCAGGTGATCGGGGAGCCTGCCGACGCGACGAACCTGCGGGCGCAGGTGCTCGGCTTGAGGCCAGACCTCCTGCTGCTGGATTGGGCGCTGGTGGGCGACGCGGCCGCCGATACCATCGCCGGCCTGCGTGCCCTGGCTCCCGGCCTGCGCATCGTGATCCTGTGCGCACATCCCGAGACGCGGCCGCAGGCGTTCGCGGCCGGCGCCGATGCCTTCGTCAGCAAGACCGAGGCACCCGCGCAGCTCCTGGCGACGTTACGCGCCCTTCCCGGCCACGGCCCAGCCCGATGTGCCGACGACACGACGGGCGGGCGGGAGGCCACATGACCGAGACGTCGCAGTCCCCGGTACCGGCGGGCACGGTCGTCGCCGCCCTCTATCGCGCCCACGTGCGTTCCCTGTATGCGTTCATCTACAGCAAGGTGGGCAACCGCGCGGCCGCCGAGGACCTCACGAGCGACGTCTTCCTCAAGGCGCTCACGCGCCTCGACCCGACCCGCCCGGAGCACAGCAGCGTGGCCTGGCTCTACCGAGTGGCCCGCAACGCCGTCCACGACTACTGGCGCCATGGTCGCGTGGTCTCCCTGATCGAGGAGACGCGGTCGCCGTCCCTATCCCCTCCGTCGCCACCGCGTGGCGATGCGGCCGCGACGGCGCGGGCGACGGCCATCCTGGAGCGCCTGCCGGAGAACTATCGTGCGGTCCTCTCACTCCGGCTGCTGGACGGGTTGAGCGTGGCCGAGACGGCGCAACGCATGGGCCTGAGCGCGAACTACGTTAAGGTGCTGCAGCATCGCGCCCTCAAGGCCGCGGCGCGGCATGATAGGATATGACCATGGTATGGGCAGGCCGGACAAGCAGGCGGGCCGTGGCCCGGCGTCCGTCACGGCACCACCCATCGCCGTGCAAGGGGGCCGCGCTGTTTGATCCCGCCGCTCTGGCCGCGTTGGGCCGCCGCGCCATCACCCAGGTGGACCTGTCCGCGCTCCTGGACGAGGCCAGCGCCCTCATCGCGCGCACCTTCGACGCCGAGCGCTGCGCGGTCCTGGAGCTCGCCGCCGATGGCACCACGTTGCGGTGGCGGGCGGGCTGCGGCTGGCCGGATGGGGTCGCCGAACCGGCGCTCGCCGCGCAGGCCGGCTACACCCTGACTTCCGCCGAGCCGGTGCGCGTCCATGACCTGCGCAGCGAGACGCGCTTTGACGGCGCGGCCCTTCTCGGGGCGCTGGGCGCCGTCAGCGGCTTGAGCGCGACCATACCGGGCCGGGATCGGCCCTTCGGCGTGCTGGCCGTGCACACCGCACCGTCGCGGCTATTCGGTGACGACGAGGCCGACGGCCTGGCGGCAATGGCCGCCATGTTGGGCCTGAGCATCGAGCGCCTGCGGACCACGCAGGAGCTGCGTAAGGCCGAGCAGCGCGAGCGCGCCCTCTCTCAGCAAGCGCCGTGGGGCGTCATCACCTATGACCCGACCGGCCGCTTGATCGACGCTAACCGGGCGGCCCTGGGGAACGTCACGCCGGAAGAGAGCGCCGGGTACAACGTCCTGGAGGATGAGCATATGCGGGCCGCCGGGGTGCTGGACGACATCCGGCGCGCCTTCGCCGGCGAGCCGGTTCAACTGGCGCCCCTCTATTACGATCCGTCCCGCGTCGCGGGCGCGCCGCCCGGGCCAGCCCGCTGGACCCGCGGCTCCCTGGCTCCCATCCTCGACGACGCCGGGGCCGTGTGCGAGGTCGTGGCCATGGTCGAGGACATCACCGCACACCAGCTGGCCGAGGAGCACCTGCGGGACACGGAAGAGCAGTACCGGGCCATCTTCGAGGCCAGCAGCGACGCGCTTTGCATTATTGCGCTGGATGGACGCATCATCTCCGCCAACCCCGCCGCCTGCCGCCTGTATGGGTACTCCGTGGATGAGCTGCGATGCCTCTCGCCCACCCAGCTCATCCACCCGGACCAGTACGACCACCTGGCCAAGGCGCTCTGCACGATCGCCACGGGCGATCTCTTCCAGACCCAGAGCCTGCATGTGCGCAGCGACGGCACGACCTTCCCGGTCGACGTGCGTATCACCCGCTTCACGTGTTGCGGGCTGTCGCAGGCCCTGGTCATCGTGCGCGACATCACCGAGCGGGTCCAGGCCTACCACCTCCTGGAAGAGCGGGTCGCCGAGCGCACCCGCGAGCTGGCCGGCCTGCTGGAGGTCGCCCGTACCGTCGCCTCCACCCTGGAGCTGGAACCGCTGCTGGGCCTCATCCTCGATCACCTCAAAGGCGTCGTGGACTACAGCGGCGCCACGATCCGGCGGCTGGAGGGGGACGATCTCACGGTCCTGGACTACCGGGGACCGCTGCCGGGCGAGCGTGTGGTGGGCCTGCACCTCCCGCTGGCCCATGACGGACCCGAGCACGAGGTCATCCGGGGCGGCACGTCCGTCATCCTGGACGACGTGCGCGGCGAGACGACCCTGGCGCGCGCTTATCGGCAGTTGGTGCCCGGTGCCCAACCCCCGGAGCATGTGCGATCGTGGTTGGGGGTGCCCCTGCTGCTGAAGGATCGCGTGGTCGGGATGCTGACCATGGTCCATCGGGAACCGGGCCATTACACGCCCCATCACGCCACGCTGGCGCTGGCCATGGCGCAGCAGGCGGCGGTGGCGATCGAGAACGCACGGCTGTATCAGCAGGCTCAGGCGCTGGCGGCGCAGGAAGAGCGGCAGCGCCTGGCGCGCGACCTCCACGACGCGGTGACGCAGACGCTCTTCTCGGCGAGCCTGATCGCAGAGGTGCTGCCGCGCCTGTGGGAGCGCGATCCGCGGGCGGGGCAGCAGCGGCTGGAGGATGTGCGCTTGCTGACGCAGGGCGCGCTGGCCGAGATGCGCACGCTGCTGCTGGAGCTGCGGCCGGCCGCGCTGACCGAGGCCAATCTGGGCGACTTACTGCGGCAGTTGGTCGCGGCGCTGAGCGGGCGCAAGCGTCTGCCCGTCACGCTGACGTTAGAGGAGGAGTGCACGCTCCCTCCCGACGTGCAGGTCGGCCTGTACCGGGTGGCGCAGGAAGCGCTCAACAACGCGGCCCGGCATTCCCGCGCCACCGCCATCGAGGTCTGCCTGCGCTGCCAAGGGCGTGGGGTCGTGCTGCAGATCAACGACAACGGCCGCGGCTTCAGGCCGGCGGGGATCGGCGCCGGCCACTTCGGACTGCGCATCATGCGCGAGCGGGCCGCGGCCATCGGCGCCACGCTCACGATTCTCAGCCATCCAGGCGCCGGCACGCGGGTGCGCGTCTCCGGGCGCGCTCCGCGAAAAGGGGATCGCCGATGACGACGCCAGGACGCATCCGGGTGCTGCTCGCCGACGATCACGACATGGTGCGGCAGGGGCTGGCGGTGTTCCTGCAGGTGTGCGACGACCTGGAGCTGGTCGGTGAGGCCACGACGGGCGCCGAGGCTGTGCAGATGTGCGCCGGGATCCAGCCCGACGTGGTGTTGATGGATCTCAAGATGCCGGAGATGGACGGCGTAGAGGCCACGCGTTTGCTGCGCGCGCACTTCCCGGCGATCCGCGTGATCGCGCTGACCAGCTTCCAGGAAGAGGGGTTGGTGCAGCGGGCGCTGCAGGCGGGTGCGCTCAGCTACCTGCTCAAGAACGTCTCGGCGGACCAACTGGCCGCCGCGATCCGGGCGGCGTACTCCGGGCGGCCGACCCTGGCCCCCGAGGCGACACAGGAATTGATCCGGGCGGCCGCGACGCCCCTAGCGCCGGGCCACGACCTGACCCCGCGCGAGCGGGACGTGCTACGATGCCTGGCGCGCGGCCTCACCAACGGTGAGATCGCCGGGCAGTTGGGTGTCAGCCAGTCGACAATCAAATTCCACGTGAGCAGCATCATTTCCAAGCTGGGCGTGGCCGGGCGGACCGAAGCGGTCGCCGTGGCCCTGCAGCACCACCTGGTCCCCTAGCGCCACCTGGCTGCCCGACCAGGCCCGTCACCCGTCTCCTGACGGGGCCAGAATCTCCCCACCTAGCGGGCGCATCCTTGAGCCTACTTCCATACCATGGAAGAGGAAAGGAAAGAGACATGTTTCCCCAAAATGACGGGCTCATCACAGCATTGATCGCGTCGCACCAGGCCGAGATACGGCAAGAACGCGAACGCTACCGTCTGATTCGGGCCGCCCGTGCGGCGCGGCCGACGGCGCCGCGACGGCTGGCCGCGCCCTTCCAGCGCCTCCGCCGCTGGGCGATCGGGGCGGCGGACATACCGGCGCAGACCTGCGCTCAGGCCGATCCGGAGGAACAATGGTCAGCCTGATCGAACCGGCGTGCGGCTCATGCGCGGCGGACAGCACCACCCGCGCGGTATTGCCAGATGGCCGAGTGCTCGTGATTCGCCCCATGGTCCCGGCGGACCGGCCGGCGATCGCGGCGCTGTTGGCGGGCCTCTCGGTGGAGAGCCGCGCGCACCGCTTCCATTCCGCCGCCGTGCGCATCACCCCCGCCACCCTCGACCAGGTGACCGCGGGGCACGTCCTCGTCGTCGCCCTCGGTGACCATCTCGTCGCCCTGGGCTCCTACGTCGCGCGGCCCGGCCTCTCGCAGGCCGAGCTGGCGCTCGTGGTGGCCGACGCGGAGCAAGGACGCCGTATCGGGACAGCCCTTGGCGCCCGTCTGGCCCGCGATGCCCGGCGCGCGGGCCTGCGGCAACTCCGGGCCGAGGTCGTGGGCAGCAACCGGCGCGTGCTCCGTCTCATGCGCGGACTGGGCTGTGGCCTGACCTCTACCTGGGCGTTCGGTGCGCTGACGGTCTCCGTCGAGCTATGCCCTGAACCTGTATCTGGAGGGACGACATGAACATCCGGGGCAGCGTGAACGGAGTCGCGGCACGTGGGGGGACGAGAAAGTCCGGGGTAGAGCGATTCGACGAGGCGCAGCGGTGTCTCGGCGCGCTGGCACGCCTCCCGCCCCGTCCGGAGACGATCGCTGTGGAGCGCGTGGTGGGCAGCGTGGACGCGGCCAAGGCGGCCAGCCTACGCCCCGACTTTCTGCCGCGACGGCTTGGCGCGCAGTCCCCGCGCTACCGAGAGGTGGAAGAGGCCATGTACACCGGGACACCGCTGCCGGCGATCGAGGTCTACGGGCTGGACGGCGCGTACTACGTGCTCGACGGGCATCACCGCGTGGCCGCGGCGCGTGCCCTGGGCCAGCTCTACCTCGACGCGCTCGTTCACGAGTTCCTGCTGCCGGGCGCTGTGCCGAGCCGCGCCATGCCCCACTCCGGGCAGCGACACGAGCGGGCGGCCGAGCCTCATATGCCGGTCCGTTTCCCGATCGGCCGGGCGCGCAGTCGCGCTCTGAGCTTTGCTCGGATGCTGCGCTTGATGGGCCGCCCGCGTGTGCCGGCCATGGCCGCGGCAGAGGATGACGCGTCTACCGCCTGCGTTCGGTGCGACGCGTCCATGTAGGCGGATGGGTTTGGCCTGTTCGCTTCTGCGTCATTAGCGCCGCCTGGTCAATCGGACAGGTCCGGCGCCCCTCCCCTGACCGGGCCAGAAACTCCCCACGTAGCGGGCGCATCCTTGAGCCCACTTCCATACGATGGAAGGGGGAGATGGGAGGGTGCAGAAGGAGCCGACGATGAATCTACCGTGCAGCGACCACTACTTGCTACTGGACCACCAGCGCCGCGTGAGCCGGGCCGAGGCCCGCGAGCGGCTGAGCCTGGAGGAACAGGCAGCGCGTGGCTGGTTGGACGTGCCGGTGACGGTGCGACATGACACACTGCTCCGGGTAGCGGCGCGGCAGCGCCTCACCCGGCAGGCGCGGGCGGGTCGCCCCAGACGACCGCCCCGATGGCGCGTCGCGGCGACATGGCAACTGGTCGCACGCTGGCTCACGTCGCCCAGCGGCGCGTTCACGGAAGAGCTGTTTGAGCACAGATCGGCGCTGATGGCCTACTGCCGGGACGATCGGGAAGACATTTCCCAGTAGCCCACCGGCTGGTAGGTACGCTACAGCAGCTCCGCTGGGGGCGCGTCCACCACGTGCGTGGTGCGGCCGGCTCGGCCCCCGGCCGCCGTCTGTGGCGGCGCCCGCTGCTACGACGCGCTGCTCCTGGGTGCCCCGCCTGGCGTACCGCCCGTGCAGCCGGCATAGCAGAATCGCTCTGACCCGGATCATTCATGGGCGTCTGATAGGGCGGGACGACCCTACCAGGAATGGTGCCCCGCGATCCTCGGGGATAGGGCAGGTTACCTGTCCAAGGCGCCGTGTGCTGGCATGCGACGGCACGGTGCCACGGCGCTTTCGCATCGGCGTGTGGCCGGTGAGCCGGTTCTTGAGAATGACAAAACCGTACGGACGGTCGATGATGACCGCGCAGAACTAAGGAGAGGACAGATGCTACTACGGGATGAACAGTCTCAGCGTCTCCCGGCCTCGGTCGAGGCCGGGAGACGCTCCCCGCGCAATCGAGGGGCGCCGCCTGCCGCGGCCCTCGATGGCACGACGCATCGGATTGCCCGTCTGTGCGCATTGGCCCAGGCCATCCGCGACCGCGGCCACCTGGCGGCCCGGCTCGATCCCCTGGAGCCACGGCCGCCGGGCGACCGCGGACTCGACCCCGCCGACTGGGGTATGGCCCCGGAGGACCTGCGCGACCTGCCCGCCGGCGTCGTCGGCGGCCCCGTGGCAAGGGATGCCCCGGATGCCGGGGCGGCTATCCAGGTGCTGTGCGACATCTATTGCGGCACGACCGGGTATGAGTTCGGCCACATCCAGGCCGACGAGGAGCGCGCCTGGCTCCGCGACGCCGTGGAATCGGGCCGCTACCGGCAGCCGCTTGCCACGCCGGCACAGCGCCGGCTCCTGGAGCGCCTGACGGAGGTGGAGGCTTTCGAGCACGTCCTCCATCGCCGTCTGCCCAACCAGACGCGTTTCTCCCTGGAGGGCACCGATGTGTTGATTCCCATGCTCGACACGCTGATCGACCACGCGGCGCGCGACGGCACCAGGGACGTGGTGATGGGCATGGCCCACCGCGGCCGCCTGAACGTACTGGCGCATGTGCTGGGCAAGCCCTATGCCGCCATCCTGGCCGAGTTCCACCCCGGCGCCCACGACCCAACCGCGAGGCCCACCGATCTGGACGGCCCCGACGGATGGGGCGGCGACGTGCGCTACCATCTGGGCGCCCAGACCACCCTCGCCGTCGATGAGACGGCCCGCGTGCAGGTCACGCTGGCCCCCAACCCCAGCCACCTGGAGTTCGTCACCCCGGTGGTTCAGGGCATGGTCAGGGCGCTGCAGGACCGCCGCGGGCGCCCGGGCCGGCCCGCGCAGGACGTGGGTGCGGCGCTGGCCCTCCTGATCCACGGCGATGCCGCCTTCCCCGGCCAGGGGATCGTGGCCGAGGCGCTCAATCTCGGCGCGCTGGCGGGCTATCGGGCCGGCGGTGCCGTGCACATCATCGTGAATAACCAGCTCGGCTTCACGACAGATCCCGAGGACGCCCGCTCCACCCTCTTCGCCAGCGACCTGGCCAGGGGCTTCGCGATCCCCATCGTCCACGTCAACGCCGATGACCCCGAAGCCTGCCTGGCCGCGGCTCGCCTGGCCTGCGCCTATCGGGGGCTCTTCCACAAGGATGTCCTGATCGACCTGGTGGGCTACCGGCGCTGGGGGCACAACGAGGGGGACGAACCGGCCTTCACCCAGCCGCTCCAGTACGAGAAGATCCGGCAGCACCCCACGGTGCGCGCCCTCTACGCCCAGACCCTGGATCGCCGCCAGAGCGTGCCCCAGTCCGTGGCCGCGGCGCTGCTGGGGGCGGCGCTGGCCCGGCTGCAGGAGATCACACCGGACCGCGCTGCGCCCGCTGCCGGTTCCCGCGACCGTCGCATCCGGGTCCCCCGCGCGACCTCTGTGCCGGCCGAACGCCTGCGTGCCTTGAACGAGGCCTTCCTGGCCCGGCCGGACGGTTTCTCCCCCTATCCCAGGGTGGAGCGCCTGCTCCAGGCGCGCCGGACGGCCCTGGAGGGGGACTTCACGGTCAACTGGGCCCATGCCGAGGCCCTGGCCTTCGCCTCGCTGCTGGCCGATGGCGTCGCCATCCGCTTGAGCGGGCAGGATACCGAGCGCGGCACCTTCAGCCAGCGCCATCTGGTCCTGCACGACACGGGCAGCGGCGCCCGCTTCGTGCCCCTCCAGACACTGCCTCAGGCGCGGGCCTCCTTCGCCGTCTATAATAGCCCGCTCTCCGAGGCCGGCGCCCTGGGCTTCGAATACGGCTATAGCGAGCAGGCGCCAGACACCCTGGTGCTCTGGGAGGCCCAGTACGGCGACTTCGCCAACGCGGCCCAGGTGATTGTCGACCAATTCATCAGCGCCGGGCGCGCCAAGTGGCGGCAGCGGCCCTGGTTGGTGCTCCTGCTCCCGCACGGGTACGACGGCCAGGGGCCGGAGCATTCCAGCGCCCGGCTGGAGCGCTTCCTGCAACTCGCCGGCGAGGATAACCTGCGCGTGGCCAACGTCACCAGCGCGGCCCAGTATTTCCACCTCTTGCGCCGGCAGGTCGCCCTGCGTCACCTGGACCCCTGCCCGCTGATCTTGATGACTCCCAAGAGCCTGTTGCGCCACCCGCTGGCCGCCTCGCCGCTCGCGGCGTTCACCGACGGCGGCTTCCAGCCGGTGATCGACGACGACTATGCCCGGCAGCATCCAGACGCAGTCACCCGGCTCATCCTGTGCAGCGGGAAAGTCTATGTCGATCTGGTGAGCGACCGAGGCCGCCGGCAAGCCCAACGCGTGGCCATCGCCCGTGTGGAGGAGCTCTATCCCTTCCCGGACGCCGC
>Ga0070740_10002132_pt1 | contig 24301 bp, 21 predicted proteins | sample Coa_R2_FD_67286 | JGI IMG/M metagenome (GOLD analysis project Ga0070740, IMG submission 67286) | Surface soil microbial communities from Centralia Pennsylvania, which are recovering from an underground coalmine fire - Coalmine... | ecosystem: Environmental > Terrestrial > Soil > Unclassified ...
TCTCGCCGCGCTGATGGCGCGCAGCCGCGTGCAGATCACCGTGGCGCACGATCCTGCCCGGCGGCGGAGTGCCGATCTGCCGGTGATGGTGGGCGATCCCGGACGCGCGCAGCGACTCCTCGGCTGGAAGCCGGTGCACGCCTTCGACGATACGCTGGATGCGGTCCTCGAGGATTGCCGCAGGCGAGCCCGGGCGACGCGGAGCGGTTGCCCGCGACGTTGATCCCTCGGGGTGAGCCCAAGCGACATGAGGGCGACCCAATCGAGAACGAGCCATCTTGGGAGGCCTCGATTGCTCCGTCGCCCCGCGTGGGCTCCTCGCCATGACGGAGCCGATTTCGTTCAATCCGATCGGAACGCGCCGTCGCGCGCGCGGCGTTTAGGTTAAATCGCCGTGCGCTCGCAATATCTTGCGGGCGCATGATCGTTTCCGAAAAACCGGGTGTCGCTTGTCGCGATCATGCACGGGATCGCCTCGTCCATACCGAGCTCGCAGGGGGTTGCTGAGCTCGCGAGAGCGGCGCACAACCCTCCCGCGCGGCTCCTGCTTGCCGCCTGGCCCGCTGCGCGCTCTGCCGCCGACCGTCGACGTGTGCCGCGATTCGTTGTAACGACTTGACAGGAACGTCGAAGGTCTGCAGCCGAGATGCGGGGCCGTTCGAACAATGGGAGGCAGAGGTGGCGACCCGCAGGCTTGGCATCGTGATGTTCGGCGTGACCGGGCGGATGGGGCTCAACCAGCATCTGGTGCGTTCCATTCTCGCCATCCGCGCGCAGGGCGGAGTCGCGCTGGCGAACGGCGACCGCGTGATGCCGGACCCGATTCTGGTCGGCCGCAATGCGGACAAGGTCTCGGCGCTCGCCGGGCAGCACGGCATCGCCCGCTGGACGACCGACCTCGATCGCGCGCTGGCCGACCCGCAGGACGAGGTCTTCTTCGACGCGGCCACCACGCAGATGCGCGCCGAGCTGTTGACGAGGGCGATCGAAGCCGGCAAGCACGTGTACTGCGAAAAACCGGTCGCCGACTCGCTCGCCAAGGCGGTTGCGCTTGCGCGCCTCGCCAGGCGACATCACGTCAAGAACGGCGTGGTTCAGGACAAGCTGTTCCTGCCCGGCCTGCGCAAGCTGCGCAAGCTGCGCGATTCCGGTTTCTTCGGCCGCATGCTCAGCGTGCGGGGCGAGTTCGGCTATTGGGTGTTCGAGGGTGACTGGGGACCGCCGCCGCAGCGGCCGAGCTGGAACTACAAGAAGGCCGAAGGCGGCGGCATTATCCTCGACATGCTCTGCCACTGGCGCTACGTCCTCGACGACCTGTTCGGCAAGGTGAAGGCGGTGAGCTGTCTCGGCGCCAACCATATCCCCAAACGTGTGGACGAGGAGGGCAGGACTTACGAGGCCGACGCCGACGACGCGGCCTATGCGACCTTTCAGCTCGATGGCGGGGTGATCGCGCACATGAATTCCTCCTGGTGCGTGCGCGTGCGGCGCGACGACCTCGTCACCTTTCAGGTGGACGGCACGCATGGCTCGGCGGTCGCGGGCCTCACCCGGTGCTTCGCGCAATCGCGCGAGAACACGCCGCGGCCGGTGTGGAATCCGGACGTGCCGCAGACGATGGATTTCTTCTCGCAATGGGAGGAGATTGAGCCGAGCGCGGCCTACGACAACGGATTCAAGATCCAGTGGGAGAATTTCATCCGCCACGTCTGCGCCGATGCCCCCTGGCGCCATGATCTGCGGGAGGGCGCGAAAGGCGTGCAGCTTGCCGAGCTCGGGCTGCAGAGCTGGAGGGAGCGGCGCTGGCTCGACGTGCCGGAACTCGACTTGTAGAACTGCGTCATGACGACGATCACGCTTCCCACGGCCGACCGCAAGCTCGCGCCCTATGTGATGGGCGAGCCGATCCAATTTCCCTCCCGGGCGGAACCGGTGAGTTTCAATCGCATTGCCTATGCCGCCGCTCATGTCGTCGCAGACCCGCTCGCCGAGATCGACCCTTGGCTCGACACGGCGATCGACTGGGAGAAGACCGTCGCCTTCCGCAACTATCTGTGGGATCTCGGGCTCGGCGTGGCCGAGGCGATGGACACCGCGCAGCGCGGAGGCGGGGTGGACTGGCCCTCCGCGCGCGAGCTGATCCGTCGATCGCTGGAGGCGGCGAGGGCCCGTCCCGGCGTCAGGATCTGCTGCGGCGTGGGGACCGATCAGCTCGACGCGGGGCCGCAGGTGACCATCGACGACGTCATCCGCGCCTACGAAGAGCAGATCGAGGCGGTGGAAGCGATGGGCGGACGGCTGGTGCTGATGGCAAGCCGCGCGCTCGCCCGTGCCGCACGAAGCCCCGATGATTACGCCAAGGTCTACGGCCGGATCTTGCGGCAGGTTCGCGAGCCGGTGATCATCCACTGGCTGGGCGAGATGTTCGACCCGGCGCTCGCCGGCTATTGGGGCAGCGGCGACCACATGCAGGGCATGGAGACCTGTCTCGACATCATCCGCAGCCATGCCGCCAAGGTCGACGGGGTCAAGGTTTCCCTGCTCTCGCGCGAGAAGGAAATCGCGATGCGCCGCAGGCTGCCCGCGGGCGTGCGCATGTATACGGGCGATGATTTCAACTATGCGGAGCTGATCGCCGGCGACGAGGAGGGATATTCCGACGCGCTGCTCGGTATTTTCGATGCGATCGCTCCGGCGGCCTCCGCCGGGCTCGCGCGCCTCGCCAAAGGCGACCGGCAGGGCTTCCACGGCGTTCTCGAACCGACCGTGCCGCTGTCGCGCCATATCTTCAAGGCGCCGACGCGCTTCTACAAGACCGGTGTCGTGTTTCTTGCGTGGCTCAACGGCCTGCAGGACCATTTCATCATGGTCGGCGGGCAGGAAAGCGCGCGCTCGATTCTGCATCTTGCCGAGCTGTTCCGTCTCGCCGACAAGGCGCGCGTGCTGCACGATCCCGAGCTTGCCGCGACGCGCATGAGCAAGCTGCTCGCCTTGCACGGGATCACGTGATGAGCGTCGGCAAGCTGTCGATCAATCTCGCGACCGTAAGGGAGCAGTGGGACCTGCGGCAGGCGGCGGAGGCCTGCGCACGCCACGGAATCGCGGCGATCGACCCATGGCGCGATCAGGTGGCCAAGCTCGGACTCGACGCGTCGGTGCGCGTGATCAGGGACAACGGTCTGCGCGTGAGCGGCTACTGCCGCGGCGGCATGTTTACGTCGCCGGACGCCGCCGACGAGAATAGGCGCGCAATCGACGAGGCGGCCGCGCTCGGCGCCGAATGCCTGGTACTCGTCTGCGGCGGGCTGCCCGCAGGTTCGCGCGATCTGGCCGAGGCGCGCAAGCGGGTGGCCGAGGGACTGGCTGCGATCCTGCCGCATGCGCGCGCATGCAAGGTGCCGCTTGCCATCGAGCCGTTGCATCCGATGTATGCCGCGGATCGGGCCTGCGTGAACACGCTCGCGCAGGCGATCGACCTCGCGGAAGCGCTGGGCGACGGCGTGGGCGTAGCGGTCGACACCTACCACGTCTGGTGGGACCCCGATCTCGAAGCGCAGATCGCGCGCGCGGGGCGGATGCGTAAAATTCTCGCATATCACATCAGCGACTGGCTGGTGCCGACCCGCGACATCCTGCTCGACCGCGGAATGATGGGGGATGGCGTCATCGACTTTCCACGCATACGCCGCTTTGTCGAGCAGGCAGGCTATCGCGGTTTCACGGAAGTGGAGATATTCTCCAAACGCGACTGGTGGACGAGACCCGGCGAGGAGGTTCTGCGCATCTGCGTCGAACGCTACCGTTCGACCCTGACGTGAGCCGGACGCGCGTCGCATGCCCGCGCGAGCCGATGTGCGGAAGAGGAGCGGCACGCGTGGCAATCCGAAGGGACAGGGCTGAGATTGACCTGCCATCGCGAGCGCAGCGAGGCCATCCGGCATCATCGGCGCGCGCCGGACGGCATCGTCGCCCATGCGGCACTCCCCGCAGCGACGGATCACGATCGCTGAAGGCCGTTTTACGGCGCGACGCGTTTAGGATGCGTTTGGGATGCGTTTCGATTGAACCGCTCGGCTCGCCTGAGGTTTTTCCCGCCGCATGATCGATTCCTTAAACCGTCCCCGCTTTTCGGGATCCTGCACTAACGTCCTTTGAAATTCGGCACGCGTCGTTCGGCGACGGCCCTCACGCCTTCCTTGAAATCGTCGGTCTTGCGCAGCCGCGTCTGTTCCCGCAGTTCGTGCTCGGTGGCGCGCAGCACGCGATCGGCGAGATCGCCGCGCAGCGTGGCGCGCGTCGCGACAAGGCCGAGCGGCGCGTTCTCGGCGATCTCGCCGGCGAGCTTGAGCGCGGCGGCGCGTACTTCGTCCTGGGGCACCAGCACGTCGGCAAGTCCCATGGCATAGGCCTCCTCGCCGGTCACGCGGCGGCTGGTGTAGAACATCAGCGCCGCTTTCGTCGTTCCGATCACCTGCGGCAGGGTGACGGTGAGCCCGAATCCGGGGTGGAAGCCGAGCCGGGTGAAATTGGCGCTGAACCGTGCCTGCGGACAGGTGACGCGGAAGTCGGCGACCATCGCGAGGCCCAGCCCGCCGCCGACCGCGGCGCCGTGCACGGCCGCGACGATCGGTTTTTGCGTGCGAAACAGGCGGTTTCCCTCGAGGTAAAGGTGCCGCACGGCGTCGTCGCGATTGAGTTCGCCCGGCCGCTGCCCGTCCTTGTCGAGGGTCGAGCCGTCCCCGAAATCGGCGCCGGCGCAGAACGCTTTGCCCTGCGCGGCCAGAACGAGCGCACGGCAGGTTGCGTCGCGGTCGAGCGTTTCGAAGGCCTCGGCGATCTCCCTGATCAGCGCGACGTCGAAGAAGTTATAGGGCGGCCGCCGGATTTCGACCAGCGAGACGTGGCCGTGTCCTTCGACGGCGATGTCCTTGAACGGGCCCATGACGCCTGTCCTTCACTCGGCGGCGGCACGCCTTTCGACGTGCGCGCGTTTGACAATCAGCGCGTCGACCAAGCTGATGCCTTGGTCATGTACGATGACGGGATTGAGATCGATTTCCGCGATGTCCTCGGCATGGTCGTCGGCAAAATGCGAGAGGCGGACCATCGCGTCGGCGAGCGCGTCGATATCAGCGGCTGCGGCACCGCGATGGGCGCCGAGAAGCGCGGCGCCTCTCAGACCGCCGATCAGCCGCAGGGCCGCCGCCTTGTCGAGCGGCACCGGCGCGAAGGCGACGTCGCCGAGCGTCTCGGCGGCGATGCCGCCGAGGCCGACCATGAGCAGCGGCCCCCAACGCTGATCGCGGGAAATTCCGAGAATGACCTCGCGGCCCGGTTTCGCCATGCGCTGCACCAGCACGCCGTCGATTTGCGCCTGCGGCACGTGGCGCCGGGCCGCGGCGAGCACGCGCTCGTAGGCGGCGCGCGCCGTGTCGGCCGTGATGGCGAGCGCCACCGCGCCCGCCTCGGTCTTGTGCGGAATGTCGGCCGATTGCACCTTCAGGGCCGCCGTGCCGCCGAGCCTGCGCACCGCCGTCTCCGCCTCTTCGGCTGACCGCGCAAGCAAACCGGCGTCCGCGTCGCCGATGCCATAGGCGGCAAGCAGCGGTCGCGCCTTCCATTCGGGCAGGACGTCGGCCGCGGCGCGCAGACCGGCGCGGACCGCCTCGCGCGCGGCGGGCGAGATGGCGGGATGCGCCCGTCCCGGCGCGGCCTCGTCGCGCAGCGCCCCGTAGTCGGCAAGCGCGCGCATGGCCCGCGCGCATCCGGCCGCCGAGGTGAACAGCGGATAACCGGCTTCGCAGAGAAGCTCCGTGCTGCGGTCCGAGGGCAGCGTGTAGGTCCACACGAAGACGGGCTTGCGGGACTCGCGGCGCAGGTCCTTCAGTTTCTGCAGATCGCGTTCCAGAAATGCCGAACGGCGTGCCGTGACGACGATGATGACGCCGTCGATCAGCGGCGAACCCGCGGCAAGGCGGGCGAAGGCCGCATAGCCGAGTTCGTGCACGCCCTGCGCGGTCGAGTCGATCGGATTCTGCGAGGTACCGTAGGCGGGGATGTGCGCGTCGATCGCCCGGCGCGTCGCGGCATCGAGCATGGGCACGTCGAGTCCTGCCGCGGCGCAGGCGTCGGCCATCCATACGCCGGCGCCACCCGACGAGGTGCACACCGCCATGCGCCGACCTGCCGGCAGCCGGTCACCGCAGGTGAGGAAGGCCACCGCCATGTCGAGCATGTCGTCGAGGTCGCGACCCTCGAACAGGCCATAGTGCTCGAAGATTGCCCGGTAGGCCGCATGCGATCCGGCGAGTGCCGCGGTATGCGACATCGCCGCGCGGCGGCCGGCCTCCGACTGCCCGATCTTGCCGACGATGAGGGGCTTGCGGAGCCTCAGCGCCTTCCGCGCGACGCGCTTGAATTTCTCCGGCGACTTCACGTCCTCGATCAGCAGCAGGAAGACGTCGGTGCCGCCTTCGTCGAGCGCGTAGTCGAGCACGTCCGCGACCTCGAGCGCCGCTTCGTTTCCCGTCGTCACCACGTGACGGAAGGCGACATGGCGCGACCGCGCCCGGTCGAAGAAGGCAAATCCCAGCCCGCCGCTTTGCGAGATCACCGAGACCTGGCCGGTGCCCAGCGGACGCCGAGGTCGCAACGCGCCGGCGTGCCGGTCCATCGCCGGGCTGAACGTGGCGCAGAGCGAGGCCGCAACATTGGCGAAACCTTCGGAATTCGGGCCGACCACCGCCATGTCGAAGTGCCGCGCAATGCGCGCGATCTCGGCCTGCAGATCTTCGCCGGAAGCGCCCTGTTCCTCCGCAAAGCCGGAGGAAAAGATGACGGCGGCCTTTATGCCCGCGCTGCCGCAGCGTTCGAGTTCGGCGGGCACGTATCGGGCGGGAATGATGATGAGCGCGAGATCGGCCGGCTCCGGCAGGTCCGTGACGGATGCATAGGCCTTGCGGCCCTGCACCTCGCTCGCGCTGCGGCTCACCGGATAGACCCGGCCGGCATAGGGATGACTGAGGATCACCTCGAGCAGGCGGCCGCGCAGGCCGCGCGTGTCGGAGGAGGCGCCGATCACCGCGAGCGACTTCGGCCAGAGCAATTTTGCCACGTCCGGCACGGGGCGCTCCTAACGCAGCCCGAGCCCGCGCGCGATGATGCCGCGCAGAATCTCGGTCGTGCCGCCCTGGATGGTCAGCTTGGGGGCGACGGCGGTGGCGAAGGCGAGCTGCTCCTCGAGGCCCGTGCGGTTGGCGGCTTCCGGCTCGAGGAAGGCGGCGAGCTCGCGCACGCGGTGCGGCAGTTTTTGCTCCCACAGGGTGCCGAGATCCTTGACGATCGATCCTTCGACGATCGGCTCCTTGCCGGCCTGCAGCATGCCGGCCACCGAGACCGACATGCGGCGCAGCGTATGAAGCTGCGCGACCAGCCGCCCGAGTCCCTCGGCGCTGCGTCGGTCGGGGTCCGGCCCCAGCGCACGGATGAGCTCGACGAGAACATAGAATGTCTCCAGGAACCGCTCCGGTCCGCTGCGCTCGTAAGCGAGCTCGCTCGTCGCCTGTTTCCAGGCGCCGTCAACCTCGCCGAGTACGTGGTCGTCGGGAACGAACACGTCCTCGAACACGACCTCGTTGAAGTCGTGCTGGCCGGTCATCTGGATGATCGGATTCACCGTGATGCCGGGAGATTTCATGTCAACGAGAAACTGCGTCAGCCCATGACGGCGGTTCTCTTTGGTGGGCGGCGAGGTACGGAACAGGCCGAGCATGTAGTCGGCGATGTGCGCGTTGCTGGTCCAGGTCTTGGTGCCGTTGATGCGCCAGCCGCCGTCGACCTTGGTCGCCTTGGTCCTGGCCGCGAACAGATCGGAGCCCGAGCCGGGTTCGCTCATGCCGATGACGAAGCACAGCTCGCCGCGACAGATGCGGGGAAGGATGTCCATCTTGATGTGCTCGGGCGCATATTTCAAAAGAATCGGTCCGCTCTGCCGGTCCGCCACGAAATGCAGCCGTACCGGTGCATTGGCGACGCGGAACTCTTCCGTGACGACATAGCGCTCGAGTTGGCTGCGCTCGTGGCCGCCATATTTCTTCGGCCACGTCATGCCGATCCAGCCGCGGGCGCCGATGCGGCGGCTGAACTCGCGGTTGTGCGAGTCGCCGTGCCCGGGTCGGTGCGGGTCGAAGGTGCCGGCAGCGATTTCCTCGGCGAGAAACGCGCGGACTTCCCGGCGCAGCGCCTCGCACTCCGGCGGCAGGCGGATCGGATCGAATTGCAGCATCATCGCGACGCCACCAGCGGCCAGAAATCGTCGGCGCCGCGCCGCGCGACCTGCCGTCCGAGCTCGGCCGCCCACCAGCTTTCGTTGCCGAAATCGTCGCGCCAGGCGAGCATGCGCAAGGTGAAGCGGTGCAGCACGTGTTCGCGCGTGAAGCCGATGGCGCCGAACACCTGGTGCGCGATCGCCGCGCCTTCGGTAGCGGCCTCCGCGCAGCGGATCTTGGCCGAGGCGGACTCGAGCCGGACGGCGTCGTCGCCAGGCGACGCGTGCGCCATCGTGTCCGCAGCCGAAGCGGCGACCGCGAGCGCCGCGGCGGTCTCGCCGGCGAGCCGCGCGAGGTTCTGCTGCACCGCCTGGAATTTTCCGATCGGCCGTTCGAACGCGACCCGCTCATTGGCATAGGCGACGCTCAGCGACAGCACCGCCTCGAGCGCGCCTGCCGTCTGCATCGCGCGGATCACCGATCCCATCAGCATGAGAGCGGTCGTATCGAAGCGCGCGGGAGCCGGTGCGCTTTTCAGCGGCTTGACCTGGTCGAAGCGTACCGCATTGGTCGGCTCGCCGGCGAGGTTGCGACCGTCGTCGAGACGACATTGGCTCGCATGCACCAGCGCGATCATTGGCTGCGCCCCTTCCGCGAGCACGGCGAGATGCGCGGCCTCTTCCGCATAAGGGATCCGGCGCGCGCGGCCGCTCAGTGTGCCGTCGGGCCCGACGCTGATGCGATCCTGGGGCAGGGCGGGCACGACGCTCATGGCGCCGGCGGGCGACTCGATCCCGGCCTGAGACAACAGCCATCCGGCCGCAAGCGTCTCGGCAAGCGGCACCGGCACGGCGTAGCGTCCGGCCATCCTCAGGATTTCGAAACCATCGGCGATGCCGGCGCCCGCGCCGCCCAGAGTCTCGGGCACCCAGGCCAGCGCCAGTCCGGATTCCGCGAGCGCCCGCCAGAGCGGCGCCCGCCACGTCCCGTCCGGTGCGCGGTTGACGGTCTGGGGATCGGCGAGGTCCGCGAAGATGCGTGCCGCTGTTTCGGCGACGATATGGTCGCTTTCGCCCGCCACGCTCGGTCACTGACCCGTTTCTGCTCGCAACTGCGCCCCATGGTGAGGCCAAGTCGCCGCATTGGCAAGCGGGCACGCCGCAGGTGCGCGACAGCCGGGTTGATCGGGCAGATCACACCGGCTAGCGTGAACGACAAACAAAGCGCGGCGGCGCCGGATGGGGGCAGGCGTCGCAAGCCGCGGGATAATCTGGGGAGGAAGCATCATGACAGCAAAGCTCACCGCCTTGGCGGCGGCCATGCTTGCCGCAGCGTCGGTCGCTGGGGCCCGGGCCGCCGAACCGAAGCACGGCGGCATTCTGCACATCTATCACCGTGAGACGCCGCCCAGCCTCTCCATCCACGAGGAAGCGACCTTCTCGGTGAACGTGCCGGCGATGGGCATCTTCAACAACCTTGTGATTTACGATCAGCACGTACCGCAGAACAGCCTGCAAACCATCCGCCCGGAGCTGGCAACGAGCTGGGAGTGGAGCAAGGATAATCTCTCGCTGACGTTCAAGCTGCGCCACGGCGTGACTTGGCATGACGGCAAGCCTTTCTCTGCCAAGGACGTGAAGTGCACCTTCGATCTTCTGCAGGACAAGGCCTCTGACAAGTTCCGCAAGAACCCCCGCAAGGACTGGTACGCCAACGTTGCCGACGTCACGATCAATGGCGACGACGAGGTGACCTTCCACCTCAGGCGACCGCAACCTTCGCTGCTCGCGATGCTCGCGTCGGGATACACGCCGATCTATCCATGCCACGTCTCGCCTGCGCAGATGCGCACGCATCCGATCGGAACCGGCCCGTTCAAGTTCGTCGAGATGAAGCAGAACGAATCGATCAAGCTGGTAAGGAACGAGAATTACTGGAAGAAAGGCCTGCCTTATCTCGACGGCATCGAGTACACGATCATCCGCAATCGTGCGACCGCCGTGCTGGCTTTTGTGGCCGGCAAAGTGGACGTGACATTCCCCACCGAGATGACCAAGGCGCTGATCGCGGATATCAAGAAGCAGGATCCGACCGCTATCTGCGAGATCAAACCCATCAACGTCAACACGAACCTCATCGTGAATCGGGACTCGCCGCCGTTCAATGATCCGCAGTTGCGCCGGGCGATGGCGCTCGCGCTCGACCGGAAGGCGTTCATCGACATCATTCTCCAAGGCGAGGGCGACATCGGCGGCACCCTGTTGCCGCCCCCGGAGGGGGTCTGGGGCATGCCGCCGGACATTCTCAAGACCGTGTCGGGCTACGGCGACGTCAACAAGGATCGTGAGGAAGCCCGCGCCATCATGAAAAAGTTGGGCTATGGTCCCGACAAGCCGCTCAAGATCAAGGTATCGACCCGCAATCTCGCCACCTATCGCGACCCGGCGGTGGTGCTGATCGATCAACTCAAGCAGATCTATATCGACGGCGAGCTCGAGCCCGTCGAATCGAGCGCTTGGTTCGCCAAGGTTGCGCGCAAGGACTACACCGTCGGCCTCAACCTCACCGGTAACGGGATCGATGATCCCGACCAGGCGTTCTACGAGAACTATGCCTGCACGTCGGAGCGCAACTATACGCATTACTGCAACAAGGATCTGGAAAAGCTGTTCGACGCGCAGTCGGCCGAAACAGACCTTGCCAAGCGGAAAAAGCTGGTATGGGAGATCGACAAGAAGCTGCAGGAGGACGTTGCACGGCCGATCCTGTTCCATGCCCGCACCGGGACGTGCTGGAAGCCTTACGTCAAGAACCTGACCATCATGAGCAACAGCGCCTATAACGGCTACCGGTTCGAGGATATCTGGCTGGACAAGTGAAGTGGGACTAGCGCAGCGGCGCGCGCGAGGTGGGACGATCGCGCGCCGTCCCCGCCAATGAGGGGAGGAGAGCGTGGGGACTTATCTCGTCAGGCGCTTTGCGCTGATGCTCCTGACGCTGTTCGGTATCTCCGTGCTGATCTTCGTCATGCTGCGGATGGTGCCGGGCAATATCGCGGACATTCTGTTTGACGCCGCCGGCATGATCGACGTGTCGGAAAAGGCGAAGCTCGAGCATGAACTCGGCCTCGACAAGCCGATCGTCGTGCAATACGTCGAATGGATCGGCGGACTGGCACGCGGCGACCTCGGCTATTCCTATGTTTCCGAAAAGCCGGCGTTGGACGAAATCGCGCCGCGAATCCCGATCACGGCCAAGCTTGCGGGGCTGGCGCTCGCCTTCTCCATCGTATTCGGCGTTCCGCTGGGCGTGTTGAGCGCGGTCAAGCAGAATTCCACGCTCGACTACATATTGCGCGTCGTCAGTCTCAGCGGACTGTCGATGCCGGCATTTTGGCTCGGTCTATTGATCCTGATGGTGTTCGTAAGCTCTTTCGGTTCGATTCCCATCTACACCGATCCGCCGAAAGGATTCTGGAACACACTCTGGCTTTACAGCGTGCCGGCGGCCGCCGTCGGTTTCCGCTCCTCGGCGCTGGTGATGCGGCTGACCCGCTCCTCCATGCTCGAAGTGCTGCGGCAGGACTACATTCGTACCGCGCGCGCCAAAGGCGCGGCCGAGTGGATGGTGAATTATCGCCACGCCTTGCGCAACGCGCTCCTTCCGGTCGTGACCGTGATCGGCATCGAGGCGGCCTTTCTGATGGGCGGGCTGATCGTGACCGAGACCGTCTTCAATATCCCGGGCGTCGCGCGCTTCCTGGTCGAGGCGATCCGCTGGCGCGACTATCCCATCGTGCAGAACCTCGTGATGTTCATCGCGGCGGTTGCCGTCACCGTCAACTTTCTCATCGACCTGCTCTACGCGGTACTCGATCCGCGCATCCGCTACGCGAGCTGACCCATGGCGATTCTCGACGTCACTCCGACACCGGCCGCTGAACTCGCCCCCTCCGAGACGCTATGGTCGAGGCTCCGCTACCACGCCGCGGCGCATCCGCTCGGCCTCGCGGGGGCCGTCATCATGCTGGTATTCGTCTTTGCCGCGGTTTTTGCCGACTTCATCACCGCCTATGATCCCGTCGCCACCAACGCCGCCATTTCGCTGCTGTCCCCGGATCAGGCTCATCCGCTCGGCACCGACGCGATGGGACGCGACATCTACAGTCGCATCGTCTACGGCGCGCGCATTTCGCTCGCCGTCGGGCTGGGTTCCACCGCGCTCGGCAGCGTCTTCGGCGTGATCCTCGGGCTTGCCTCGGGCTATATCGGCGGCTGGATCGATCTCGTGATCCAGCGCATCGTCGACATCCTGCAGGCGATGCCACTCCTGGTGCTTGCGCTGGTGATGGCCGCCTCGCTTGGACCGGCCCTCGGCAATACCATCGTCGCGATTGCGATTCCGCTCATCCCTTATACCGCGCGTGTCATCCGCTCGAATACGCTCGCGCTGCGCGAACAGCCGTTCGTGGAAGCCGCACGCGCGGTCGGCATGAGCGAGTTTCGCATCGCGGTGCGCCATGTCCTGCCCAATACACTTGCGCCGCTGATCGTAATCGCGACCGCGCAGCTCGGCGCCGCGATCCTGACGGAAGCCTCGCTTTCGTTCCTCGGCCTTGGGGTGCCCGAGCCGCATCCTTCGTGGGGTCGCATGCTCTCGGAGTCGGCGGCGGAATATGTGCGCGTCGCGCCGTGGCTGGTCATCTTTCCCGGCCTTGCCATCAGCCTCGCGGTATTCGGCACCAATCTATTCGGGGACGCATTGCGCGACATCCTCGATCCGCGCCTGCGTGATTGATGAATTTCGCCCACACCGACCCCGGCGTTGCCTCCAAGAGCCGATCGAGCGAGCCCTTGCTCGTGGTCGAGGACCTGCGCACCTACTTCGAACTGCGGCACGGCATCGTGAAGGCAGTCGACGGGGTGAGCTTCTCGCTTGCGCAGGGTGAGACGTTGGCGATCGTCGGCGAATCGGGATGCGGCAAGAGCATGACGGCGCTCTCGCTCATGCGGTTGGTACCCGATCCTCCCGGCCGCATCGTCGGCGGCTCCGTCAGGCTCGCCGGAACCGAGCTGCTCGCGCTCGATGAGGAGGAGATGCGAGCCGTGCGCGGCAAGGACATTGCCATGATCTTCCAGGAGCCGATGACGTCGCTCAACCCGGTGCTCACGATCGGCAGCCAGATCGCGGAAGCGATATTGCTGCACGAGCGGGTGAGCCGAGCGGAAGCATGGGACAAGGCGATCGAGATGCTGCGCCTCACCCGCATTCCCGCGCCGGCGCAGCGGGCGCGGGAGTATCCGCATCAGCTCTCCGGCGGCATGCGCCAGCGTGCCATGATTGCCATGGCGCTCGCCTGCAACCCGAAGGTACTGATCGCCGACGAACCGACGACCGCGCTCGACGTCACCATCCAGGCGCAGATTCTCGATCTCATCCTCGACTTGCAGCGCAAGCTGGGCACCGCATTGATACTGATCACGCACGATCTCGGCGTGGTCGCGGAAACGGCGCAGCGCGTCATCGTGATGTATGCCGGCCGCAAAGTGGAGGAAGCAGGTGTCGAGGACCTGTTCGCGCGCCCGCAGCATCCCTACACGCACGGGCTGATGGCCTCCATTCCGCGTCTTGCGCTGATGCGCGGAGAAGATGCGGGGCGTACCGAGCGTCTGCAGGAGATACCCGGCATGGTGCCACCCCTGACCCGTCTGCCGCCGGGTTGCGTGTTCGCGCCGCGCTGCGCCCATGCGGCGGATATCTGCCTTTCCGCCTATCCTCCCTATGAGGAAAAACGCCCAGGTCACCGGGCTGCCTGCTGGCGCGCGCGCGAGCTCTACGGGAACGGCAATGCAGGCTGAACCGCGCGGAAACGGCGTGCCGGTGCTCGCCGTGCACGATCTCAAGAAGCACTTCCCGATTCGGACAGGCCTGTTGCAGCGCGCCACCGGAAAGGTGTTTGCGGTCGACGGCGTGAGCTTCTCGATCGGCGAGGGCGAGACCCTCGGCCTCGTGGGTGAAACGGGCAGCGGCAAGACCACGGTCGGCCGCACGGTGCTGCGTCTGATCGAGCCCACCGCCGGCCGCATCGTCCTTGCCGGGACCGACATCACGCATCTCGACCGATCGGCGCTGCGGCCTCACCGCCGGCAGATGCAGATCATCTTCCAGGATCCGTTCTCCTCGCTCGACCCGCGCATGTCGGCGGGCGACATCGTTGCCGAACCCCTGCGCGTGCACGGACTCGCCGCGGGCCGCGACGTGCGGGAGCGGGTGGCGCAACTGTTCGAGCGCGTCGGCCTGCGGCCGGCACAGATGGACTATTATCCGCATCAATTCTCGGGCGGACAGCGCCAACGCATCGGGATTGCCCGCGCGCTCGCCCTGCGACCGAAGCTCATCGTCGCGGACGAGCCCGTTTCCGCGCTCGACGTGTCGATCCAGGCGCAGGTGCTCAACCTCATGCACGACCTGCAGCAGGAGATGGGCCTCTCATATCTTTTCATCTCGCACAATCTGGCCGTGGTCGAGCACATCAGCCATCGCATCGCCGTGATGTATCTCGGCCGCATCGTCGAATATACCGACAAGCGCACGCTTTTCACCCGACCGTTGCATCCCTACACCGAGCAGCTCCTGCTGGCCGTGCCGGTACCGGATCCCCGCGTCAAACGACGCAAGCCGGTCTTGCAGGGCGACGTCCCGAGCCCGATCAATCCGCCCGCCGGCTGTCACTTCCACACCCGCTGTCCCTATGCCGTCGAACGCTGCCGCATCGAAGCGCCCGTCCTGCGCGAGGCGAGGCCGGGGCAGATGGTGGCTTGCCATTTGCGATAGGAGGGTCGCTCGGCGCCCGGCTTGCCGCGGGTCGGCGCGGCCTGCTTAATGCGCGAGGCGCAGAACGACCGACGGCCGGGCCGGGCGCCGGGCCCGATGAACCGCCGAACCATCGCATGACACGAACGGACATCTCCAAGATCAATCCCAATCCCTTCACCACGCGGCCCGAGATCGAAGGAACTTTCGGCGCGGTCGCCTCCACCCACTGGATTGCGACCGCCGTCGGCATGGCGACGCTGGAAAAGGGCGGGAATGCCTTTGATGCCGCCGCCGCCACCGCGTTCACGCTGCAGGTGGTCGAACCGCATCTCAACGGACCGGGAGGCGACGTGCCGATCATCGTGTATGACGTCGCGCGCGGGAAGCCGGAGGTGATCTGCGGCCAGGGCCCGGCCCCCATGGCCGCCACCATCGCGCAGTTCCGCAAGCTCGGCCTCGACATGGTGCCGGGCACCGGCCTCACCGCAGCCTGCGTGCCGGGCATGTTCGATGCCTGGATGCTGCTGCTGCGGGATTACGGCACCATGCGCGTCGCCGACGTGCTCACCCCGGCGATTGCCTATGCGCGCAACGGTCATCCGCTCGCCGAGCGCGCGAGCGCGACCATTGCGGCGGTCGCCGATCTCTTCCGCGAGCACTGGCCGAGCTCGGCGGCGGTCTATCTCAAGGGCAACGACGTGCCTGAGCCGGGCGAGCTGTTCGCCAATGTCGTGCTCGCCGAGACGTATGCCCGCATCCTGCGCGAGGCCGAGAGCGCGGGTGGCGACCGCGTGAGGCAGATCGAGCGCGCGCGCAGGACGTGGTCGCAGGGCTTCGTGGCGGAGGCGATCGACCGGTTCTGCCGCACGCAGGAGGTGATGGACGTCTCCGGCGTGCCGCATCGCGGCTTTCTTACCGGCGCCGACATGGCCGCCTGGCAGGCGCGCGTCGAGCCGCCGCTCGCCTACGACTACGGCCGCTACACCGTATGCAAGGCCGGTGCCTGGAGCCAGGGACCGGTCCTGCTGCAGCAGCTTGCCTTGCTCAAGGGTTTCGACCTCGACGGACTCGATCCGCGCGGCCCCGATTTCATCCATCTCCAGGTCGAGGCGGCCAAACTCGCCTTCGCCGATCGTGAGAGCTTCTACGGCGACCCCGATTTCGTGCACGTACCGGTCGAAACCCTGTTGTCGGAGAGCTACAATGCCGAACGCCGCAAGCTCATCGGCGAACGCGCTTCGCTCGCGCTGCGGCCGGGAAGGATCGACGGTTTCGGCGCGCCGGTCGAAGTGCGCCGCGCGCGGGCCGCGCGCGCGGCGGTCGGCAAGCTCGGCGCCGGCGAGCCGACCGTGGGTCGCATCGGCGAGGTGATCGGCGACACCGTGCACCTGGACATCGTCGATCAGGCCGGCAACATGGTCTCCGCCACGCCGTCCGGCGGCTGGCTGCAGTCCTCCCCGGTGATCCCCGAGCTCGGCTTCCCGCTCGGCACGCGCGCGCAGATGTTCTGGCTCGACGAGAAGCATCCCGCCGCGCTCGCGCCCGGCAAGCGCCCGCGCACCACGCTCTCGCCCACGCTCGCCCTGCGCGACGGCGAAGCCTATCTTGCCTGGGGCTCGCCCGGCGGCGACCAGCAGGACCAGTGGATCGCGCAGTTCTTCCTGCGTCACGTGCATGCGGGCATGAACCTGCAGGAAGCCATCGATGCGCCGGCCTGGCATTCCGAGCACTTCCCCATCTCGTTCTGGCCGCGTACGGCGAGGCCCGGCGTGCTGGTGGTCGAGAACCGGCTGCCGCCGACGACGATCAAGGCGCTGCGCGAGCGCGGCCACGAAGTCGAAGTCGGTCCGGATTGGTCCGAAGGCCGTCTTACCGCGGCCGCGCGCCTCGGATGGCGCCGGCGCGCGGCCGCAAACCCGCGTGGCATGCAGGGCTATGCCGCCGGCCGATGAGCCCTTGTCTTTTGGGTACGTTCCGGCATCCTCGGAAATGCTGCATATCTGCGCAGGTGCTGCCTCATGGAGCTGCTTACCACGTCCGAAGCCGCTGCCTATCTACGTCTCAAGGAGCGGAAGATCTATGAGATGGTGGCGGAAGGCACGGTGCCCTGCACCAAAGTTACCGGCCGCTGGCTGTTTCCCAAGGCGGAACTGGACCATTGGATCACCGCAAGCGTGTCGCGGCCGGCGGGTCTTCAGCCGCCGCAGGCCCCGCCGATCGTCAGCGGCAGTCACGATCCGCTGCTCGAATGGGCGCTGCGCGAGAGCGGCTCGGGTCTTGCGAGTCTCGCGGTCGGCAGCGAGGCGGGCTTGGCGCGTTTCCTCGCCGGGGAGACCGTGGCGGCCGGCATTCACCTGCACGCGCTCGATGATCCCGAGGCCGACGCCAATCTCGTCGCCATGCGCGGCCGCGGCGATCTGCACGATGCGGTGATGATCGGTTTCTGTCGCCGCGAGCAGGGCTTCCTGGTCGCGCCGGGCAATCCGCTCGGGCTCGCGACAATCGACGACGTGATCGCCAAGCGCGCGCGCTTGGCGCTGCGGCCGAAGGGCGCCGGCGCGCAACTGCTGCTGCTCGCGCTGTTGCATCGCGCGCAGGCGAGCATGGAGCGTCTGACGCCCGGCCCCCTGTGCCCGACGGGGCCCGACATCGCGCAGGCGATCCGCGCCGGCCGCGCCGATGCCGGCATCGCGACGCGCGGCGTCGCCAATGCGGCCGGGCTCGACTTCGTGCCGATCCTGTGGGAGTGGTTCGACTTGGTGATGCGACAGCGCGACTATTTCCGTCCGCCGCTGCAGGCGCTCGTGCGCTTCCTCGCCTCCGATGCGGTCGCCCTGCGCGCGCGCGAGCTCGGCGGCTACGATCTCGGGCCTGCGGGGAGCGTGCGCTTCGTGAATTGACATGGTCGAGGAAGACGACGCCTGGCCAAGCGAGATCAGGCTGCACAAGGACCGCAAGACGCTCACGGTGACCTTCGGGGCGGCCGAGCGCTACGACCTGCCCGCCGAGTATTTGCGCGTGAAGAGTCCGAGCGCGGAGGTCAAGGGGCATTCGCCGCAGGAGCGCAAGACGGTCGCCGGCAAGCGCGACGTCGCCATTCTCGAGGTGCTGCCGGTCGGCAACTATGCCGTGCGGCTGGTCTTCGACGATCTGCATTCGACCGGGATCTTTGACTGGAACTATCTGCGCGATCTCGGCCGCAACCACGCGCGGTATTGGCAGGACTATCTCGACGAGCTTGCAGCAAAGAATCTCACGCGCGACCCCCCGCCGCGGCGGTGACGGACGCGCAGGGCACGGCGGTCGCAATTTCGCTCAAAAGCGGGGTGATCCTTGCGCCGATGCATGAGTGACGGCATGAAACGCAGGGCTGGCGATCCGGATCGCGTCGAAGGAAACGTCATTATGGCCCAGTTTGGCATTCCCCGCAGGCCGGCCGGTCTCGCCGCGAACACGAACGAGCCGCAGCAGGTGAACTGGCGGCGCGGATTGTTCCGCATCTGGATCCTCATGTCGGCCGCCTGGATCATGGGTTGGGTGGTCTACCTCGCGCTGCACGCGATCCAGACGGGATTTCGCAGCACCGCCGAGGCGCTCTCCATCCCGGTGCTGCTGTTCGGCCCGCCCATCGCGCTCTTCCTCTTCGGCCTGGCGGCCGGATGGGCCTTCCGCGGGTTCAAGACGGACAAGCCGCGCGGGTGAGGCTGCGCGCCAAGCGTGCTGCAAGGGCAGCCGCCGCGGCGGGAAAGGGCGTGCCGGGAGGACGGGCGCCTGCCGGCGATCGCCGCGAGGCGCGGCGTCGTACCGTGTGGCCACGAACGCAGGCCGCACGGTCGTGGTTCGGGAGGCTTGACCGATGACGGACCGCGCAAGACCGCAGCGGCGCGCCAATGCGTGAGGGAAAGCCTGCGCGCAGGACGCCATGGCGCAGACGACTCTTGGGTCGCCGCCTGGTGGGCGCTGTAGGGATTGAACCTACGACCTCTCCCGTGTGAAGGGAACGCTCTCCCGCTGAGCTAAGCGCCCCTGACGACGACCGGCGCGATATAAGGAGCGCATTTAAGGGGTGTCAAGCGAAGCGGATTGGGCGTTCTGATCGCCGAAATTCGCCCTGACAAACTGTTGCAAAACAGAACGACGTTCTCGATCCGATTCAGTTTTGTTCACCGCAGGATTCCGTGACGTTCCGGGAGCCATCGACCTTTTCAGCAACCGGCTAATTCCGCCGTTTGGGATCATCCGGATGCGGGACGCGCGAGGCGTAGGTCTTGAGCGCGCGGATGCGGTCGGCAAGATTGCCGCCGCCGGCCCCGCCCTCGGGGATCGTTGGCGCATCCAGCGTTCCCGCGTCGGCGAGGCCGCGCCCGGTTTCGGCGAGCAGGGCCTCGATCGGCGAGTCGGGACCTTCGAGCGCGGCGGCAAGCCGCGCGACCTGGGCTGCGACGTCGTTGATACGCTCGCGCAAGAGCGCGTTCTCCATCCGCTCGGACGCCCACGCTTCTTCCGTTTCGCGCTTCATCGTGGCGATGTCGCGCGCAAGCCGATCGCGTTCCGCCGCCGTGCGCTCGAGCTCCGCCTGAAGCCGCGCGCGATCGCTCTTGAGACGTTCGAATGCCGCGGAGCTGCTGCTCTCGCGCTCGGCGATCTCGGCGCGCAGCTCCGCCTCGATCTTGCGCGCGAGCGATAGCTCGTTGCTCAGATGCCTGATCTCGACCTCGGCGCGTCCAAGCAGTTTCGCCTGCTCGTTGAGCGCGCGTTCCAGTTCGCCGGCGCGGCGGCCGAGCAGTGCGGCCTCGGCGCGCTGTGCGGAAAGCTGCTGTTCGAGTTCCGCGACGCGGCCGTCAAGCGTCTCGACGCGGCGACGCTCTGCCTCCAGTTCCCTGGTGGCGGCGGCAAGCTCGACGCGTTCGGCCTCGCGGCGATTTTCCGCAGCCTTGACGTCCTGCTCGGCAGCCGCAAGACGTTCCTTGAACGCCTCGATCTGCGACTTGAGCGTGTCGATCTCGCCCTGCCGCGCGGCGGCAACGCCCGTTTGCTCCTCGAGCGCGCTCACAAGCTTGGCAAGCTGCGCCTCCTTGTCGGCGAGCGCGCGCTCGGCCTCGTGCATCGCGGCGGTCTTGACCGCAACCTCCTCCTCGGTCGCGCGCAGCTGATCGCGCAGCGCCTTGTCGCGCGCCTCGAGGGCGAAGATCGCGGCGGTCTTCTCGCCGAGTTCGATCTTAAGTCGGTTGATGGCGTCGTTCTTCTTGCCGAGCTCGGCAAGCTGGCTCGTCGTCTTGGCCTTAAGCTGCTCGACGCTCATTTCCAGCCGCCGCGTGGACATGGCGAATTCGGCGCGCAGCTGATCCTTGTCGGCCTGGATTTCCGCCATCGAGGCCGGGGTCGCGGCTTCGAGCCGACGCATGGTGAGACGGACCGCGCGGCCATGCACGAGGGGAATGATGAGCAGGCCGAGGAGGGCGGCAACCAGGAAGCCGGTACCGAAATACATCAACGCTTCAACCATGACGCGCGTCTCCGACGCCTTTCCGGCCGTCAGCCTCCTTGCGGCTGGAAAACTAGCATGAATTTGAACGATCGCTCATGAAAATCATGCTTGATGGGCGTGCATAGGCTGTCGCCCGGTCGCTTTGCAGTCTTTCGGATAACGACAGGAGACATTGCCGGTGCGGCGACGTAGCCGCCTGCGGAAGGCATGCCATGGGCTTGCTCGCGTTGCGCGGGGGCCCGATGCCGGCTCTCCGTGACGTGCAGCTCACATCGCGTGGATGAATCTTATAACGGCGACCGTCAGTGGCAGGTTTTACACTGCGGAATCGCGGGAGCCAGCGTCGCTACGGCCGCCGCCGTGCCCGGGGGCGCGCGACCGGGAGGCCGCAGGCATACAAAACCTGTGCGAAAGGCGGCATGCGCCGCCCTGTCGTTCCTGTCGGGGTGGAAGGGGAAGGAGGGGGCAAGATCGGGGGATCATCACCCCATGAGCGGGGCCCCGCGCAGGTTCCGGTCGGATATCGAATCGATGCCGTCATCGCGAGGAGCCGGCCAGGGGCGAGGAAGCAATCCGGAGTGAACCGTTCGGTCCCGGCCCCCGTTGCTGCAAGCGCCCTGGCGCGTCAATATCGCCGATGCCCGCTTTAAAACGGGTTCCAGGTCGGCCGTTGGGTAAATTTCAGGTAACCCAGATTGGCCCCGAGCCTCAGTCCGATGCCGGAGCGGATGGGCACCACCACGATATTGTTGGCGGTGAGCGCGGTCATGCCGAAGCCGCCGATGAAATAAGCAGAACCGTCGACGCCGGCAAAGCGCTGGTAGATCGCATCGGTGGCAGGCAGGTTGTAGACCAGCATCATGGTGCGGGCGCCTTCGCCACCGGTATCGAAGCCGATCGAAGGACCCTCCCAGAACACGCGGCGGTCACCCGCGTTGCGGGTGTAGAGCTTGCCATCGCCGTAGCGCAGCCCCACCACGAATGCGCCGCTGCCTTCCTGCCCCAGTATGTAGCCGTTCGGCTCGCCCCAACGGCTGAAGGCTTCCTGGACGATCTGCGCGAGTCCGCGCGATACCGTGCCGAAGAAACGGTGGCCGGCGCGTATGACCTCGTCGGGCGAGAACGTGTCGTGCCGCGGCGGCGGCGGATTCTGGGCTCGGGCCAGGGCAGCGCCAAGGATCGCGAGGCACAGCGTGACGGCAGCAAGGCGCAGGATCGCGCGCATCGAATGCTCCATGCATGAAAACTTGCTCGCATCCGGTTAACCCGATGCTCACCGGGGTGGCCATAGGGTTCCGGCAATCAACCGAATCGAACCCACTCTTGCGGACAAGTATGACTGCAGCGCGGCGGCAACGGAAGCCATCGGGCGCGGCGCGATCGGCCCACGTGGCCGCTCTTTTCGCCATCTCCTGTTTGTTCGCGGTGACGGTGCGCGCGGCGCAGGAACCGCGGGTCGAAGTCGATCCCCGTACCGGGCTTGCCATCGGCGGGTTCGACCCGGTCGCCTATTTTGCCGAGCATGCGCCGAGGCTCGGCCGGCCGGGCTTCGAGGTCGACCGCTACGGGGTGGTCTGGCGATTCGAGAATCCGGGCAATCGCGCGGCTTTCGCTGCACATCCGGACGTCTATCGCCCCCAATTCGGGGGCTACGATCCGGTGGCGGTCGGACGCGGCGCGCTGGTGCCCGGCCATCCCCTGGTCTGGGCCATCGTGAGCGAGCGACTCTATCTCTTCTATAGCGACGAAGCGCGCGCCTCCTTCCTTGCCGACCCCGGCCGCGTCATCGCCATCGCGGCCCGCAAATGGCCGCAGGTCGAGGGCACGGCGCGCTGAACCGCATCCAGGGTTTCCATTGCACCCTCTTCACGCGCGGGTCGCCCGGGCCGGATCGCCCCAGGCGAGAAATCCCTCGACGATGAACCGGCGGTCCGCGCGTCCGAACTCCAGCGGCAGGCCGTGCGGGTCGCTGACGCGGCCTCCGGCGGCGACGAGGATCGCCGCGCCCGCGGCGATGTCCCACTCGCTTACGGGCGACAGACGCGGGTAAAGATCGGCGTCGCCTTGCGCGAGCCAACAGAACTTGAGCGCAGAACCGCAGCGTTGGCGCCGGGCGACGGGCAGGCCGGCGATCAGCGCTTCGGTGCGCGGATCGGCGTGGCTGCGCGAGGTCAGCACCGTCAGCTCCGCAGGCGCAGGACGCCGCGTGCGGACGGCGCGACGCTCGGAGGCGCGGTTCGGCCCATCGTTCCAGGCAAGCCGCAGCCGTTCGGCCACGGCACCGACGACTCCGCGCCACATCAGGCCACGAGCCGGGGCGGCGATGATGCCGGCGACGGGCACGCCGTCGGTGACGAGCGCGAGGTTGATGGAATATTCGTCGCGTCCGGCGAGAAACTCCTTGGTGCCGTCGAGCGGGTCGACGAGCGCCACACTCGCGCCGGGCGGCGTCGTCGCGCGCGCCGCGCTCTCTTCGGCGACCACCGGCAGACCGGGCAACAGCGCGGCGAGCCGTTCCAGGATGATCTGTTCCGATGCAAGGTCGGCCGCGGTGACGGGCGAGCGATCCGCCTTGACCCGGCGGGCGACCTCGGAGAAAGGGTAGGCCAGGACGGCCGCCGCCGCGCGCGCAACAATGGCGCTCAGATCGTCGATCAGCCCTGCGGCCTCGTGCGGCGTAATCTTGGGGGCGGCGTTTGCCGAGGGCATCGCGATCTCGTCACACGTTTCGCGAGCCGCTTGGCGCTCGCGCATGCGCAGTGTATCAGCGCGCGGGTGGGATTGGCGAAGCGATTCGCCGCGGCCGGGACATGGTGTTCGGAATTGGCGATCGTGACGCTTGGTGTGGCGACGGCCAACGCCCCGATCCGCCTGTGAGGGCCGGATGAGCGCGCGGCGGGCCTTCGCACGCTCGGCAGGCACGCGGGGTGTGCCGCAGCCGCTCTCGAACGCAAGGCCTTGCGTCATGCCGCGAGCCGGTCGCCTGATTCCAGACGCGGAGGATCACTTGCAAGCGAAGCGGAGACCAGCCTATGTCCGTATCGTCCATCGAAGCGCTTGATCTAGCCGCGCTGTTGTGCTCGCGCGTCTGCCACGACCTGATCAGTCCGGTTGGCGCCATCGTCAACGGGCTGGAAATGCTTGAAGAGGAGCAGGACCAGCAGACCCGCGAGCTCGCCGAGCGGCTGATCACCAAAAGCGCGGCCGCCGCTTCCGCGAAGTTGCAATTCTGCCGCATCGCTTTCGGCGCCGCCGGCTCCGCCGGCGCACAGATCGATTTGGGCGACGCCGAAAAGATCGCGCGCGGCGTGTTCGAGGACGACAAGACGCGGCTCGACTGGAACCTGCCGCGCGTGCTGCTGCCGAAGAACAAAGTGAAGCTGCTGCTCAACATGATGTTGATCGCGGCCCAGGGCATTCCCCGCGGCGGCGCCATCGCGGTCGAACCGCTCGGCAGCGGCGACGGCATGGGCTTCAGGGTGCGCGCGAGCGGACCCAATGCCAAGGTGCCGCCCGGCGCGTCGCCGCTGCTTGCCGGAGACCTCGGCAGCGAAGGGCTCGACGCCCACCGCATACAACCTTTCTATGCCGGTTTGCTGGCGAAGGCCTGCGGCATGACCGCGTCCGTGGCGATGGAAGGGGACGCGGTCACGGTCACCGCCCAATAACCGACCCGGCGGCTACCGGCGCCAAAGGCATGGCGTCGGCACGGACCGGCGGCCGTGCATGC
>Ga0070740_10002133_pt1 | contig 24288 bp, 17 predicted proteins | sample Coa_R2_FD_67286 | JGI IMG/M metagenome (GOLD analysis project Ga0070740, IMG submission 67286) | Surface soil microbial communities from Centralia Pennsylvania, which are recovering from an underground coalmine fire - Coalmine... | ecosystem: Environmental > Terrestrial > Soil > Unclassified ...
AGCCACGGCCAGGTTGCGGTCATGGGTAGCAGTAGGAGTCGGAGGACGCGTCGCCGCCTTCAAGCCGCACCTGATGCGGCCGTTCACCTTCGAAACCTACGAAGAAGTCCTTATCGACGCTCAAACCGCCGTTGGGGTTGGCATCGATCTTGGTCATCCAGCCGCGCACGCCGTCGGGATAAAACTGCTCGTCCCACGCGGCGTACAAGGAGTTGGTCAGATAGACGCGCCGGCCGTCGCGGCTGAGCTCCACCATCTGCGCCCCGCCGTTGAGCGCACCCGCTTTGGGATGCGGCGCGCGGCTGACGATGCCGCCCAGGCGCACCGAGCCGGTGAGTTTCGGATTGAACGGATCGCTGACATCGTATTGCTGAAACTCGCCGGTGCCCCAGCACGACACATACAGGAAGCGATCGTCCAGGCTCAGGTTGATGTCGGTAATCAGCGGCGGCACGGCCTTGAACGGTTTGAGGGCGGGCGGAAGCTGCGCGGGGTCGGCCGGTTCCGCGGGCACTTCGATCACCTTGCGGATCTGCCATCCCTTGTCGTCGCGATACCACGTCCACACCGACGCCGACAAATCCCTGGTCGACACCACCACGCCGACGAAGCCGTAGACCTTGGTCGGGTCGTGCGAGGGGCGCAGCTCCAGCACCATCTGCTGCTCGGCGCCCAGGTCCAGGGTTTGGAGGTGGCGGCGCTTGCGCAAATCCCAGATGTGGAGCGCATGTCCGTAGCGTCCGCCCAGCAGCAGGTCAGGATTGACGCCGTTCTCCACCATGTTGGGCGTGCCCCATTCGCTGGTCACCGCCACGTCGTGGCCCAGATGCCACCAGAAGTCGTAGGCCAGATATTGCGGACCGCGCTCCACTTCCCATCGCCCCAGCACATCGAAGCTGTCGTGGTCGAGCAGGAAAACGCCGCCCGGCCCTTCGCCGCTGGGCGCGCCCAGCGCGTTCATGTAAATCGCGTCGGGACCGCAATGGACAGTGTGGGGGCGGCTGTACCCGGTGCGTGCCGCGACCTCCTCGGGCTCGATGGTGCGGACCAAGGTCGGGTTGCGCGGGTCGGGTTTGGTATCGACGACGAAGATGCGAGAGGAACGCAGACCGGGGATGATGAAGTAGCGGCGCTCGACGTGCGGATGCGGTGCGTAGGGGCACAGCGCGGCGCTGCACGCGTTCCATCCGAAGTGATGCAGCTCGTTGCCGACGCCCAGTTCCAGCCGGCCCACGATTTTGCCGTAACTTGCCGACGACGCATCCACGTCGACCACAACGAGCGAATCCGCCTTGCCGGTTTTGGAGTGCCCCAGCGCTGTTTGCGGATCGAAGGTCACGACGTAGGCCAGCCGTTCAGGCGGCGCCTGACTGGCCAATCGCGCAGACGGGTAGAAACTTGGGTCGGGCTTCCACAGTGCCATGGTGATTATCTCCTCAACCAAGTGATGTCAGGCATCGGATAGCGCCCTCCGAGGCTGGCAGGCGATCAATGTCGAAATGACCGAATCAGCTCCGTGCCACCTTTCGAAGCTTAGCGGTATGTACCGAACATTGAAAACGCTCGTCCTTCCACCAAATTCCAATTAACCCCGATTCCGGCTGCTGCTAGTCTATCGATATGAGAGCCGCAGCAATTTTCAAGCCCGCGCCGATCGAGAGCAGCCCACTCAAAGTGATTGACCTCGATGTGCCTGTGCCGCAGCAGGGCGAAATCCTGGTGCGCGTGCTGGCCTGCGGCGTATGCCGCACCGATCTGCACGTCAGCGAGGGCGATTTGCCGCCGCGCCATCCGCGCATCGTGCCCGGGCACGAGGTGGTCGGGGTGGTCGAGCGATGCGGTAGCGGGGCGAATCGTTTTACCACCGGGCAACGGGTTGGAATCGCCTGGCTGCGCCAAACGTGTGGGACGTGCGTGTATTGCCGGCGCGGCAATGAGAATTTATGTCCCAATGCGCGCTTCACCGGCTACGACCACGACGGTGGGTACGCCGAATACGCGGTGGTGCGCGAGGATTTCGCTTATCGCCTACCTGAGCAGCTTGGCGTGGAGGAGACGGCGCCGCTGCTGTGTGCGGGTATCATCGGGTATCGCGCGCTGAAACGGGCGGGGGTCAAGCCCGACACGACGGTTGGACTTTACGGCTTCGGCGGCTCCGCGCATATCGCCCTGCAGGTGGCCAGATACTGGGGATGCCGCGTTTACGTGATGACGCGCGGCGGCAAGCATCGCGAGCACGCCAAAGAGCTTGGTGCCGATTGGGTGGGGACCGCACACGAGCATCCGCCGCAGCCGTTGGACTCGGCCATCCTGTTCGCGCCCGCCGGCGAGTTGGTTCCGCCGGCGATGGAGGCGCTGGATCAGGGCGGTATCCTCGCCGTGGCGGGCATCTATCTAAGCCCGATTCCCACGCTCGACTACGAGCGCCATCTGTTCCACGAAAAGGAATTGCGCAGCGTTACTGCCAACACGCGCGCCGACGGCGAGGAGTTCCTCGAGTTGGCCGGCCAGATTCCAATCCGCACGACTACCGTCGCGTTCGGCCTTGACCAGGCCAATCAGGCGCTGCAGATGCTCAAGCACGACGAGCTAAAAGGCGCCGGCGTGCTTCGGATTGCGTAAGGAAGGCGCCACCAAATCTCAAAACCTCGCAGGCCAGACGCGTGCCCCCAACCGCCGAGGTACGTTATGAGAGCGAAGGGGCTTTTTTCAGCGATAGCAATCTTGTCCACATTGAACCACTTTATTGCAGTGCTTGCGGCCGAAACGCAATCTGAGTAACCTGTATCAACTTGCAATGGGTCCGGGCAAAAGTCAGCAGGTTTCCTCGTGCCCCGGCTATTGTTGTCTCTTCCCTGACCCAAGCGAGCTCTAAACAGATGGAGCAATAGCGCATGAAAAAAGGAGTCGCACTGCTCACCTTCGCGACGGTCGGGATGCTTATTCTCGCGGCATTCCAAAACGCAATCGGAAGCACCAACATCCCGATGCCGGGTTCCGCGGGATGGGTTCCCGGACGGGCGGATTCGCATGCGATCATAGAGCGGTCTGCCGTAGGGTTGGGTGCTCCGGTCACGATTTGCGACGGTAAGATGCTGAAGATATTGCCGGCTGGCAGCGGCGAGGACCTGGAAGTGACCGGGGATTGCGAAGTCGACGGCAAGGTTCCCAACGGCACCTACCTTTATCACAATGTCAATATTTACACTGCCTCGGGTGGACAAACCGGGGGTGTTCTGCGCTTCGACGACGCTAAAATCATATTCAAGGCGGAGTCCATCCTGATCGAGAACGGCGGTACGCTGCGGGCCGGCACGCCCTCCGCACCCATCGGAAAACAGGGTTCTCTGGAAATCGCCCTGTACGGGGCATCAAACCTTGCGACCGACCCCGGCATCACCTGCAAGAGCCCGGGCGGAACGTGCGGGGTTCCGGCCACCGGCGGCAACGACATCTGGAACTCCAACAAGATGATGGCGAGCATGCGGCGCCCCGGTTCGTGCAAAGAAATGCAGCTGGTCAACGGCAAGAAGGATTGCTTCTATCAATATGACGTTTTCGATAAGAGCGATGTGGCCGGCGCGTATTTCGGGCACAAGGTTCTGGCGGTCTCCTATGGCGGGTCGCTGCAGCTCTATGGCGCTCGGGGCGCCACCATCTGCGATCCGGCTAATCCCAAATCGCCAGCCTGCATGGCTGATGCAAAAGCTTCCAACACGGCCTCGAGTTGGGTGCGGCTGGATGCGTCCACGGCTCCCGGAGACACCGCGCTGAAGGTGGATCGCGACGTCAGCGATTGGCAGCCGGGCAAAGGCGAGACGGTGCAGATAGTACTGACCACCACCGACTACGTTCCGGCCCACTCCGAAGTGCTGACCGTCAAAGGCGTCAACGGCAGCAGGATTAGCGTCAACGGGAAAGTCACTTGGCCCCACAACGGCGTCAGATATTCGCTGGCCAAGGCGCGCCAGGGCACCGGACCGGATCGCGATTTCATCGAAAACCGGGCGGCGGTGGGATTACTGACCCGCAGCATTCGGATCGTGTCCAAGGGCGACGGCCCCAACGACTCCTTCGACAAGGTAAGCGGCTACTTCTACGGCGGTCACACCATTGCCCGGCAAGGCTTCAAGGCGTTCCAGGTGCAGGGAGTTGAATTCAGACGGCTGGGCCAGGGCGGGAGCATCGGCCACTATCCGGTGCACTTCCACATGGACCGCATGGTGGCGGACGGAACGTTTGTAAAGGACTGCTCGATCAACGAGTCGATGACCCGCTGGATCACGATTCACGCGACCCAGGGGGCGCTGGTTGCGCGCAACGTCGGCTACAAGTCGATCGGGCACGGCTTCTTTATCGAGGACGGGACGGAAATCAACAACAAGCTGTATGCCAACCTGGGCGTGTTTGCGCGCTCGGCGACCGACGGTCCGCAGAATCCGCTGAAGGTGCCCGGAATCCTGGTCGCACCCAACTATCCCAACGCTCCGACGGACAAGTTTCCGTACTATTCCGACGCCAATCATCCCTCCGTGTTCTGGATCATGAACGGGTGGAATGACTTCGAATATAACATGGCGGCCGGCACCGGAACCTGCGGCGCCTGCTACTGGTTAGTGCCCGGCGCCAACAGCGGCCCCTCGCTGTACGAGTACTGGGGCAAGGGCTACGCTGCCGAGCAGTACAATCAGGATCGTGCCAGCACCACGCCTCTTTACAGATTCGTGGGCAATTCCTGCGTGTCGGCGATGACCGCGTTCCAGACCGTTCAGGCCACCGATCCCTGCTTTGGAATTCTCAATCCGGGCGGCGGACAGGCGCCCAGTGTCAAGCCCCTGAGCCCGCCGGGAGCGCCGACGCCCAATGCGAACCCCGACGACGAAAGCTATTATCCGATCACCAACGGCGGGGGCCGCTTCGGCACCCTGTGTCCTGAGGGCAAGGATTGCAGCAACAAGGACCAGGTGCCGCGATGCGAAAACGACAAGGTGCAAAACTGCGCGGTTACCGTACTGGACGATTTTACCTCTTCGTTCAACTGGGCGCCGACCAACTTCTCCGCGATATGGCTGCGCTCGGGTTGGTATCTGCTGAACCAAAGTGCGATCACCGACGTGCTCAATGGCGGTATCACGATGGTAACCGGCGGCGGCTATACGCTGTCCGATGCGCCGCTGGGTTTTTGGGCCCTGAGCCGCAAAACAGCCTTTGTCGGCAATACCCAGACGTGCGACCAGAAGAAATGCGATAATCCATTCGCGGCGAACTCGGGTCCCGTCAATGAGTTCAGCGCCGCATTCGACACCAAATATAAAACACCCAATCCGATGGTTTGCGAAAAGCAGACCAACGGCGCCTATCCGGGCGATGTCTGCTTCAATCGCAACTTCGATCTGAGCCTTCCGGTATCCGGCTTTGCCAACAACCAGCGCCTGTTCAACATCTACGACGGCCCTTCCTACGAGGATTCCAACGCTTTCCTCGATATCAATCCGACGCTGATTCCCACGACGGATTGCAAGCCGCAGGCCGGCAACGGCAATCCCTGCGCGAATACCAGCAAATATATGCAGCTTCAGCTTGGAGTTACCGGTATTCCGCAGGGGATTACCAATCCACTCAACGACAAGGAGCCGGCTATCGGCCAATGTTATCTGCCCAACGCCGCGATTGCCTGGAAGCAGCCCAATGGGTTCTTTTATCCGCCGGCCTTCCACTCGGTCAACTTGTCGTTCGACAACGTTGACATACGCCACTTTGTGATCGAGCCGCAGTTCGACGCCAAGGACCCGCATAATTACTGGACCGATTACGCGGCGGTGCAGAAGCGCTATTGCACCTACACCAATCAGGTCCTGGGCCCGCCAGTCAACTATTTTGCCGTTGGTCTATTCAATGGCTTCACCGACATCGACCGCCAAACGGAGCTGAATGACGACGACGGCTCCCTGACCGGTTTGAAGAAGACAATTTCCGTTAATGAAGACGAATTTTTCAACGCGCCGGTTGAGACCAGCGAATGCGCCTCGGATGCTGCTGTTGCGCCGTTGTCTCCCAGTGGCACCGCCAAGACCAGTCCGTATGACTACGTGACCACTGTCGTCTATCCGGACTGCGCTTTGTCGGCCCCGGCCAAGGCGCCGGTCTGCAGCGGTCCGATCTGGTACAGCGAGTGCACGAACAACGGTTGCTATGGCGTGCCGATGTTCCGTGAGTCCACGACGCCCATGGATGGCGGCCAGGCCAAGCCGATCATGCTGGCCGGGCAGAGCGTCTTTCAGCGCAGCAGTCTGAGCGTGAATCACGCCAGCTACTACATTGATACAAGCGTCAGTGAGGCGGTGCAGAAAGCAGCGATATTGCCGACCGTGTCGTCCGCTCTGAGTGTTTTTCAGCCGGGCATGAAGTTTTACGTGTTCCTGCTCTATGCCAAACCTGACACTCAGCAGAAGTACCAGTTGTACGTCGGGAAGAAATTTGACAAGGCCACGCAGTTGTCGCTGGTGCAAGTGAGTCCTAAATCAGCGCCTTATACGATCTCGGACTTAGGCAAAGTTCCCGATGGATGGAATGCTCAGTTGGACAGCAACGGTATCCTTACCGTGAATGTCGACATGTCAAAGTTGACCAAGTTCAAGGATCAATACGAGACTGCAAAGGGGAACGCCTGTCAGCCCGCGAGTTTTTGCACGCTGAAGACCACCATGCCGGACGATCAAAAAAAGGACAAAGTATCGTACTGCGGATGCAATCTGAAGGACGATCCGAACGATCCGGTTCAGCATAGCCTGTACTTGCAGTGCAAAGATGATCCCAAGACCGGGGTGAGCCCGATCTGCGGATGGGCGGGCAAGGACGTGGATTGTCCGGAGGGCGGTTGCTATGGTTTCGCGGTGACCCTGGCTTCGGACTTCAGCAACGCTATGCGGATACCGCCTCCGTCCGTGAGTTGCATCAAGGCCGACGATAGCAACTTCAACATCAGCTTCCAGCCGGTTTCGGCCGGGTTGGCCGGGCAGCAATGCAAGTATCCCAGTGTGCCCGCGGGTATGTTCTGCAAGTGAGGCGAAATTGATCCAGCGGACCGGCGCGCCAATTCCGGCGCGCCGGTCCATGATCTTGTTAGACGACGGTCTATTTCTGCTGACTGCGGTTGCGATGGTACTCGACCATGTAGCAGCCGCCCGCGATTGCCCCGCCGTCCACCGGCAGCACCGTGCCGGTGACGTAGCCCGAAGACGGCAGGGCGAAAAACCATGCCGCGTTGGCGATGTCGGCGACGTTGCCCACCCGGCCCATCGGCACATGATGGGAGCGCACCGACATGTCCGGCGACCCGGCGCGCAGCATCGGCGTGTCAGTCGGTCCCGGCGCAATCGCGTTGACCGTGATGTTGTGTTCGGCCAGGTCCAGCGTCATCCCGCGCATCAGCCCGAGGATGCCGGTCTTGGCGGCGCCGTAGGGAATATTGGTGCCGATCGGGCCCTGCAAGGCTGTGATCGACGACATCAGGATGATGCGCCCGTACTTGCGCTTGATCATCTCGCGCGCCGCCAGCTGCGAACAATAAAACGCCCCGAACAGATGGACCTTGACCGTGCGTTCGAACACCTCGGGCGCCAGGTCAACCAGATGACCGCCGCCGGCGATGCCCGCGTTGCTCACCAGAATGTCAATCCGGCCGAAGGCCCTGACCACCTCCGCCATCAGCGCCTGCACCTGTTTGTAATCGGCGACGTCGGTGACTTTGGTCAGCGCCTTGGTTCCGATTTTGCGCACCTGCGCGGCGGTTTCCTCGGCACCGGTGTCGTTGAGGTCCGCGATCGCGACGTTGGCGCCGGCCTGCGCGTAGCGCAGCGCGATCGCCCGGCCGATGCCGCTGCCGGCACCGGTGATGACGGCCACCTGGTCCTGAAGTTCCATGGTTGGTTCCTCCGTGAATCGCTCTGAACGCGCGCTCAATCTAACAGGAGTCCCGCCGCGCGCGTCAACCGGGCAATCGCGGTTGAAAAGCGCCACGAATCTGGGCTACGCAATGGGCCATCATCCAGCGAGGTCCGGGAAATGACGGAAGGCAAAGCGAAGCGGATGTGGGCACTGCCCGGCGCGGAGTTCATCGCCAACGCCGCGGCGATCATGCACGGCGGCTCGCTCGACACCTACGCGATGCCGGTGCCGTGCTACCTGATCGAGCATCCCAAGGGCCTGGTACTGTTCGATACCGGATGCTCGCCGCGGATGATCGACGACCTCAACGGCTACCTGGGCCAGTTTGCCAGCGTCATCCGCCTGCGTTTCAGCAAGGAACTGGTGGTCGACGCGCAGATCCGCGCGCTGGGCTACAAGACCGAGGACGTCAAATACGTCGTCGTCTCGCATCTGCATTTCGACCACGCCGGCGGGCTCTACCTGTTTCCCAACGCGCGCTTCCTGGTGATGGCGAACGAGTTGCGCTACGCGTGGTGGCCGATTCCCGAGCATCGGCTGATCCTCAACATCAACGACCTGCTGCCGACCCGCAACTTCAACTGGCTGGAGATCGACGGCGATTTCGATCTGTTCGGCGACGGCAGCATCCAGATGCTCAAGACGCCGGGGCATACGCCGGGCGAATGCTCGTTGTTCGTGCGCCTGCCCAACCGCAAGGTGGTGCTGACCGGCGACACCACGCATCTGCGCGCCGCGCTGGAAGGTGAGATCACGATGCCGGGCGACGTCGACCCGTCGGCCGCGGTGGCGTCACTGCGCCGGCTCAAGGCGATCCGCGACTTGCAGGAGGCCACGCTGATCATCAGCCATGACCCCGAGGACTGGGCGGAGTTTCCCCACGCGCCGGCTCCTATAGAATAATCGCGGGGTGCAATTATGCCGCTGTACGAATGGGAGTGCCTGGCCTGTGACATCCGCTTCGAGGATCTCGCTTCGGTGAGCGAAGGGCGTCTGGAGCGTGAGTGTCCCAACTGCGGGCGGATGAGTCCGCGCGTCATCTCGACCTTTGCGATTGCATCTGGCGTATCGCCCGAGCCGCAGCCGGCTGCAGGGTCGGCCAAGCCGGCGCGCGGTGCTGAACCGCCGATCTGTCTGCGCTATCCCCATATTCCGCTGCTGTGCCACATGGACAAGCCGACCGCCGAGCGCGCGGTTGCCTATGCGCAGGGACGCGGCGCCGAATACGACGACCGCAAGGGTCAGGCCGAGGAGCTGCGCCGCAAGCGCGGCTTGCCGCCGCCTGTGCCGGCCGCGCCGGCGCCGCACGCGCATTCTCACAATCCGCGCCGCCACCAGTCCTCCGAGGCCGCCAAGCCCGGGCAATCGGGCGACGGCCACGCGCACGACCACCATCACGGCGCGGCTGGTGCAAAGTCAAAGGACCGGGGTCCGGCCGCCGCGCACGCACACAGCCACTGAGGCGGCGTTAACGCGGCCTATCCTGCGCGCCGGGTGGATCGGCAATTGACCCGTTGCGCGGCCGCTTGATAGGTTTTCAATCAAGGGCTCCGAACAGGAACGGAAGGGTGCTATGGCAAGCATCAAACAGGTTTCAGGTGTGGGCAAGGGCGAAGAGGCGATGCTCGGCGACACCGCCATCCTGACCCGTCTGGACAAGGCGGTAGCATGGGCCCGCAAGTTTTCGATTTTTCCTTATCCGTTCGCGACCGCGTGCTGCGCGATGGAGTACATGGTGCTGTCCACCACGCCGTACGATATCGACCGCTTCGGTGCGCTGCTGCCACGCTTTACACCGCGCCAGGCCGACCTGCTGATGGTGATCGGCACGGTAACCGTGCGTCAGGGTCCGATCCTGCGCCGCGTCTATGATCAAATGGCCGAGCCGAAGTGGGTGATGGCGTTTGGCGCGTGCGCCTCCACCGGCGGCTTTTACGACAATTATTCCACGCTTCCCGGCATCGACCGGATCATCCCGGTCGATGTGTACGTCCCCGGATGCCCGCCGCGCCCCGAAGGGGTGCTGGACGGCCTGATGGCGCTGCAGCGCAAGATCCAGGGGCAGAAGCAGAAGCTGCTCAACCGCATCGACGAGACCGCCCGCGTCTCCTGAAGCGCCGCAACGGTTGCCCAAATATGGAACGAATCCTGACCCGCTGGGTTGACATCCCCAACCTCCGCGACATCGACGTGTACCTTGCGCACGACGGTTACAGCGCCGCGCGCAAGGCGTTTTTCGAGATGAAGCCGGAGGAGATCATCGAGGAGGTCAAGAACTCCAACCTGCGCGGACGCGGCGGTGCGGCCTTCCCCACCGGGATGAAATGGAGTTTCATCCCCAAGAACTCGCCCAAGCCGGTCTACGTCTGCTGCAACGCGGATGAAAGCGAACCGGGGACCTTTGCCAACCGCTATCAGCTCGAAAACGATCCGCACGGGATTATCGAGGGAATCCTGATCACCTGCCGCGCGGTCGGTGCGCACGTCTGCTACGTGTACATGCGCGGCGAGTTCGCGCTTCAAAAGCAAATCTTCGACGGCGCCCTGGCGCAGGCGCGCGCCAAGGGCTTTATCGGTCCCGACGTGATGGGCTCGGGCTTCGAGGTCGAGATCTACACGCATCGCGGAGCCGGCGCTTACATCTGCGGCGAGGAGACCGGTTTGCTGGAGTCGCTGGAGGGCAAACGCGCCTATCCGCGCAACCGCCCGCCGTTCCCCGCTATCCAGGGCGCGTTCGGATGCCCCACGGTGGTCAACAACGTCGAGACCCTGAGCAACGTGCCATGGATCATCAAGCGCGGCGCCGACTGGTACAAATCGATCGGCCCCGAAAAAAGCCCCGGCATCAAACTGTTCTGCCTGTCCGGCCACATCAACAAGCCGGGCCTGTACGAACTGCCGATGGGCTTTCCGCTCAAGGACCTGATCTACGACGTCGGCGGCGGGATGCTGAACGGGCGCAAGTTAAAGGGCGTCATCCCGGGCGGGTCATCGTTCCCGATCTTCACCGCCGAAGAGGCGGTCAAGGTCAACATGGATTTCGAATCGGTGCGCGCGGCCGGCTCCCTGATGGGCACGGCGGGGGTGATGGTGATGAACGAGGACACCTGCATGGTGCGGGCGCTGCGCACCATCGCCCACTTCTACCATCACGAGTCGTGCGGCCAGTGCACGCCGTGCCGCGAAGGCACCGGATGGATCGAGAAGATGCTGATCGACCTGGAGGCGGGGCGCGGCACGATGGCTGACCTCGACTACCTGATCAGCGTCGCCTCCAATATGGAAGGCAACACCATCTGCGTGCTGGCCGACAGCCTGTCGATGCCGGTCAAGAGCTTCGTGCCCAAGTTCAAGGACGAGTTCATCGAGCATGTCAGGCAAAAGCGCTGCCCGTTTCGCGCTCAGGAAGCGGCGGCGCTACGCGCGGCGTCATAGCAGCGCCGTGCGCAGGTTTCCCGGCAACGATGGGTTGGATGTCTGCGGCGGTATCAAAGCCGCCTGATTGTAGCGAGCCATAAAATGCCCAAGGTAACCATCAACGGCAAGGAATTCGACGCGCCCGAAGGCGTCAATTTGATCCAGGCGGCCGAGATGATGGGGATGGAAATCCCGCATTACTGCTACCATCCGGCACTCAGCGTGGTCGGCAACTGCCGCATGTGCCTGGTCGAAGTCGAGAAGATGCCCAAGCTGCAGATCGCCTGCAACACCCGGGTCGCCGATGGGATGGTGGTGCACACCGACAACGAGCGGGTCAAGGCGGCGCAGCGGGCGGTGCTCGAATTCCTGCTCATCAACCATCCCATCGACTGTCCGGTGTGCGACCAGGCGGGCGAGTGCAAGCTGCAGGACTACTACATGGACTACGACCGCCAGGGCTCGCGCTTTCCGCTGGGCAAGAAGAACAAGAAGGGCAAGGCGATCGACATCGGCCGCGACGTGATGCTCGACCAGGAGCGATGCATCCTGTGCGCGCGCTGCACGCGCTTTCTGGACGAAGTCACGCACACCAGCGAACTGGCGATTTTCGAGCGCGGCGACCATAACCGCATCGATACCTATCCCGGCCGCAAGCTCAACAACAACTACGCCGGCAACATCGTGGACATCTGCCCGGTGGGCGCGCTGACCGAGAAGGACTTCCGCTTCCGCATGCGCGTATGGTACCTGCATCGCACGCCCTCGGTATGCGCCGGATGCGAGCGCGGATGCGCGATCGACATCTACGAAAATCACGGCAAGCTCTACCGCTACAAGCCGCGCCACAACCCGCTGGTCAACGGCTACTGGATGTGCGACGAGGGGCGCCACAGCTTCAAAACCCTGCAGACCGAGCGGCGCCTCACCCGCGCGCTGCATCAGTCGGGCGAGCATCTGGTGCCCGAGAGCTTCTCCGCCGCGATCCGGCGCGCCGCCGACGCGATTCGCAAATGCGGCGAGGCGCACGGCGCGCGTGCGATCGGCGCGCTGGTCGGGGCGCAGGCGACCAACGAGGAGATCTTCGCGCTCAAGACCTTCATGACCGACGTGATCGGCTCGGACATGATCGGCGCAATGAGCTACACGCCGCCGGGATTAAGCGGCGACGACGACCTGCTGATCCGCGCCAACAAAAACCCCAATACCCGCGGCCTCATCGCGCAGGGTATCGCGCTCGACGGCCTGGAGCGCCTGGGACAGGCGGTCGCGTCGGGTCAGCTCAAGCTGCTGATCGCGCTGCGCGCCGACGCGGTCCGTGCGTTGGGCGAGGCCGAGTTCGTCAAACGCTTCGGCCCGCTTGACTATCTGATCGTTTTCGACACCGACGCCTGCGAGACGGCGCAGATGGCCAACCAGGTGATTCCAATCGCGGCGTATCCGGAGCTGGAAGGCACCTTCACCAATTTCCAGGGCGTGGTGCAGCGCCTGTATCGCGCCGTCGATCCGCCGGGCGAGGCCAAGCCGGCCATCGAGGCGCTGACCGATCTCGGCATGGTGCTCGACCAGGTGGAGCGTCCGCAAACCGCGGAGCGGATCTTCGCGGAAATCGCGGCGCGCGAACCGGCTTTCGCCGGCCTGGATTTCAACAAGCTGGGCCACAACGGGATGAAGCTGGCCAACGCGTAGAGGCTCTCCATCACACGAATCGCATTAGCTTCGCTGACGCCGCTGTTTGAATAAAGCAGTGCGGCAATGGTATCTGCTTGCCAGACGCAAACTCGCAGATCGGAGGCTGGCACCATGGCCAAGAGCAGGGAGCAATTGATTGACGAGATGCTGGATCGCGAGGCGATCAGGGACCTTCCCGTCCGCTATTGCCATTACATCTGGACCAAGAACCTCGACGGATTACTGAGCCTGTTCACCGAGGACGGCATCTTTGCGATGGAAGGGCTGGGCGCGCCACAGGAAGTCAAGGGACAGGAAGCACTGCGTAAATTCTACGGACAGGTTGCGACCGGCGCGGGTCCGGCGCCTTACATCCATAACATCGTGGTCGATCTGAAGGACGCCACGCATGCCACCGGCACGTCCTATCCCGAGGTCCGCTCCACCGGCGAGCAGATGAAGCTGATGGCGCTGGGCTACTACGCCGACGAATACGAGAAGGTCGGCGGCCAGTGGAAATTCAAAGCGCGCCGCTTCAAGAATCTGCATCAGGGTTCGTAGCGCGGCGAATTGCCATTCCAAGCCTGGCGCGCGGGTACACGCGACCCGGCTGGCTGCGCGTGACACAGGCTTCCAGCCGGTGATTCTTTCCGGAATTCGGAACACCAGAAATCACGGGCTGGAGAGCCTGTGCCACGCAGCCGATCAGATCGCGTGGCAAAGGTAAGGTTCCAGAGAGGAGCTAAGCCGATGGCAAAGAGCAGGGAACAACTGATAGACGAAATGCTCGACCGGGAGGCGATCAGGGATCTGCCGGCGCGCTACTGTCATTACGTGTGGAGCAAAAATCTCGAAGGCGTACTGAGTCTGTTTACTGAAGATGGCTTGTTTTCCTCCGGCGGCGCCGGGCCGTCGCACGAGGTCAAGGGCCAGGCGGCGCTGCGCCAATTTTATGCCAGCGAACCCGACCGCGTCGGCGCCCGGCCCTTCATCCACAACATCGTCATCGAGCTTAAAAGCCCCACTCGCGCGACCGGCAACTGTTATCTCGAATTGCGCTCCGCCGCCCAGCAGATGAAATGGATCGGCACCGGCTACTACGAGGACGAGTACGAAAAAGTCGGCGATCAGTGGAAGTTCAAGTCCCGCCGCTTCAAGATGGTGCACAGCGAGATGTAGGAAGTGCCTGGCAAAAATCGGCTCGCAAGAATCGGCGGACGCAAAGGCCAGTCTGGCGGACTGCACTTAATGAAAATCGTGCGGCGACGGAAGCGGCGAGTCGAGCTTGATTTCGGCGAAGCGGCGGCCTTTGATGCCGATGGTGCCGTCGCGCTTTTGCAGGACGCCCTCCACCAGCAGGATCGGCGCGCGATGCAGCAGCGGGCGGTTTTTGTGGAACAGCTCGGGCATCACGATGATGTTCGACACGCCGGTTTCATCTTCCAGCGTGATAAAGAAAAAGCCCTTGGCCGTGCCCGGGCGCTGACGCACGATCACCAGCCCCGCCACCTGGACCATTGAACCGTCGCGCGCCTGTTCCAGGTCGGCGGCACTCAAGATGCCGCGCGCCTTAAGCCGCGCCCTGATGTGGGCCATCACATGGGGGCCCGCGGTAAGCCCGGTGGTGGCGTAATCGGCGCGGGTTTCTTCCAACGGCGACATCGCCGGGAGCCGGCTTTGCGTGGGCGGCGGATCGACGCCGGCGAACAGACTGCCTGCGTCGCGCGCGATCGCCGCGGCCTGCCACAATGCCTCGCGGCGCGACTTGCCGAATGCGCTCAGCGCTCCCGCCCAGGCCATGGTGTCGAGTTCGCGCCGGTTGGGCGCGGTGCGCCGCACCAAATCCGCGATCGAGCTGAAGGGGCGCGTGCGACGCTCGCTTTCGATGCACAAGCCGGTCTCCTCGCGCAGACCCGTCACGTACTTCAACCCCAGCCGCAGCGCCAGAGCCGATCCGTCGCGCTCAATCGTGCATCGCCAGTCCGAGCGCGTCACGTCGATCGGCCTGACCTCGACTCCGTGGCGCTGGGCGTCCTTGACCAGCGTTGCCGGATGGTAAAAGCCCAGCGGATAGCAGTTGAGCATCGCGGTGTAAAATGCCGCCGGATGGTGGCACTTCAGATAGGCCGACGCGTATGCGATCAGCGCAAAGCTGGCGGCATGCGACTCCGGAAAGCCATAGAGCGCGAAGGAGGTGATGCCGAGGACGATTTCGTCGGCGGCCTTGCCGGTGATACCGTTGCGCGCCATCCCCTGGCGCAGCCGCGCTTCAATCTTCTCCATCCGCCCGCGCGAGCGCTTGAACCCCATCGCGCGGCGCAACTCCTCGGCCTCGCCGCCGCTGAATCCGGCCGCCGTCATCGCGATGCGCAGCAACTGCTCCTGGAACAGCGGCACGCCCAGGGTGCGGCGCAGGATCGGCTCCAGGCAAGGATGCGGATAGGTGATCGGGGCGCGCCCGTTGCGCCGCTCCAGGTAGGGGTTGACCATCTGGCCGACGATCGGGCCGGGGCGGATGATCGCCACCTCGACCACCAGGTCGTAAAAGCGCTGCGGCTTCATCCGCGGCAGCGTCGCCATCTGGGCGCGGCTTTCGACCTGGAAGACGCCGATAGTGTCGGCCTTGCATAACATTTTGTAGACCGCGGGATCGTCGGGCGGCAGATGGGCCAGGTCGACCGCGGCGCCCTCGTGCCGGGCGACCAGCGGAATTGCCTCCTCCAGCACCGCTAGCATTCCCAGCCCCAGCAGGTCGATCTTGATGATGCCCAAATCGGCGCAATCCTCCTTGTCCCACTGGATAACGACCCGCCCCGGCATCGCCGCCGGCTCCAGCGGCACGATCTCGTCCAGCGGTCCCGCCGCGATCACCATCCCGCCGCTGTGCTGTCCCAGATGGCGCGGGAGGTCCTGGATTTGGCGCACCAGCTCGATCAGCATCCTGACCCGCGGCGCGCCGGCATCCACGCCGCCGCTTCTGAGCAGCGCCTCGACCTCGTCCTTGTCGTCGCGAAACTCATAGGCGCGCACCAGCTTGGCCAGCCGATCGACCTGTTCGGGCGAGAAGCCCAGCACCTTGCCGACCTCGCGAATCGCGCTGCGGCTGCGATAGGTGATCACGTTGGCGGTCATCGCGGCGCCGCGCTCGCCGTAGCGCCGGTACAGGTACTGAATCGCCTTTTCGCGCTGGTCGCCGCTGGGCAGGTCGAGGTCGATGTCGGGCCATTCGCCGCGCTCCTCGGACAGGAAGCGCTCGAACAGCAGCTCCATCCCCACCGCGTCAACCGCCGTGATGCCCAGCGCGTAGCAGACCGCGCTGTTGGCGGCGGAACCACGTCCCTGGGCGAGGATGCGGTTTTCGCGGCAGAACTGCACGATATCCCATACGATCAAAAAGTAGCCCGCCAGCTTGAGCTTCGCGATGACGGCAAGTTCGTGTTCGAGCTGGCGGCGGACGCGCCCGGAAAGCGCCGAACCCCATCGCTCGCGCGCGCCGGCGTAGGTCAGGACGCGCAGGTAGCTGTCGGGTGTCTCACCCGGCGGCAGCGGATAGTCGGGAAAGCGGTAGCCCAGATCGGCCATCGTAAAGGCGCATCGCTCGGCCAGCTCCTGCGTTGCGGCCAGCGCGTGTGGCAGGTCGGCGAACAGCGCGGCCATATCGGCGGGTGGCTTCAGATAGCGTTCGTTGTTGACCCACAGGGCGCGTCCCGCCGCGTCCAGCGTGGTCTTCATCCGGATGCAGCTCAGCACGTCGAGCAGCGCCCGCTCGCCGCCGCTATGGCATACGTCGTTGGTGGCGACGACCGGGGTCGCGGTGGCCTCGGCGAGCGCCGCAAGTCTGCGATTGAGCCGTTCCTCGCCGGCATCCAGATGGCGCTGCAGGTCGATATAGAAATTGCCGTCCCCGAAGATCGCGCGCAGCCGCTCGCACAGCGCACGCGGGTCTTCGCCCGCGGTCAGTATCCGGGCCAACGGACTCATCGCGCCGCCAGCCAGGCAGATGAGGCCTGCGCCGAAGCGCTCCAGGTCATCGAGCCTCACGCGGCTTTCGCCCTTGGGCGGGTAGGGCGACAGCGGCGTTTTGCGCCTGGAGTCGGGCGGCGGAGTGATCACCCTGAGTTTGGCGGCGGTGATCAGGCGGCAGAGATTTTGGTAGCGGGCGCGATCGGGAACCAGGACATACAACCGGCTGTTGTCATCGAGCGTCAGCTCCGCGCCGACGATCGGCTTGAGCCCGGCTTTAAGCGCGGCATGATAAAAGCGGGGCGCGCCGTACAGACCGTCGCGGTCGCCCAGCGCAATTGCGGGGTAGCCCAATTCAGCCGCGCGCTCGGCCAGGTCTTCGGGTTGCGCGGCGCCTTCCAGAAAGCTGAAGGCGCTGCGCGCGCGCAGTTCGATGTATGGCGGGGCGGACATGGTGGTTCATGCAGGCTGGTGAAAGTGCGTGGTTGGCTTTGCTTGAAGCGCACCGGTCCCCCTCACCCGCCGAGCGGCTTGCTGGCGCAAACCGCTCGGCGGCCTCTCCCGGCTTGCGCCTGCGGACATGTCCGCAGGCGCGGGCGAGGCTGTATTCAATTGCGCTCGATAGTCTTGCGAAGGCGAGAAAACTCCTGACTCAGTCATAAATTCCATCAACGAACCATCGATCGGTGTGCAGATCGCGGAAGACGCGGTACACGCCGCCGTCATCCAGCGCCATCTCGTAGTAATCGTGGGCGAAGCCGCCCCTCAGGCCGCCTTGCGACACGTCCGCTCCCGCGCCGTTTGCCGCATCCTGCCCAGCCTCCAGCGCCGTCTTCCACCATTCGCCCTGACGGCGCCATGGCCCGGCGATCGAAACCACACGCGCGCTGATCCGCCGGCCGCGCACGAACTCCGGCACGCCGCGTGAGGACATCACCTCGACTTCCTGCGCGGGACGAATCGCGCGCAGCACGATTCGGTTGACGGCGTGTCCGTTGGGCTCCGGCGGCGGATTTGCCTTGGCCGGCGGCGCGAAATCGACCCGACAGGTAGCGTCGGGGCGATGGGAATTGGCGGGGAGCAGGGTGCCGACGTGATCGGGACCGCACAGCGCCGCCAGGCGCGCGAGTGTGGTCTGCAGGCGCTCGGGCGCCGGCGCGGGCGGCACAAACATGTCGCTTTGAGACGGACGCGGGGCACGCGCCTGCACGGACAACGCGATCGCCTCGACGCCGTCGGGCGGCGGCGCTTTTTCCAGGTCCAGCAGCAGCAGTGTCAGCAGCGAGCGGACCTCGTTGGTGGCGGCCGCGACGCTGACCCGGCGCTCGTCGCGGCGATGCCCCGCCAGTTCAAGGGAAAGCGTCAGATCGCCGGCAGTCAGGCCGCGCAGCTTAAGCCGGGCAACCAGCCGCTCCAGCATCCCGCGCAGGATAAAGCCGAGCGGCTCCAGCCGTTCGATCGCATATTCGAGCGCGGTCTTTTCGACGAAGGCTTCGCCGGGACGGCGGGCGATCAGCGGACCGCCGGTCTGACCGCTGACCAGGCGGATGATTTCCACCGCGCCGGCGCCCATCCGGCTGCCCAGCTCGCGCGCATCAAGCCGCGCCAGGTCGCCCAGGCGGCGGATACCCAGACGTTCAAGTTGAAGTTCAACTTCAGGTTCGAGTCCCAGCAATTCGAGCGGAACCCAATGGAGAAATTCCCGCTCCCGGCCCGCGTCGATAACCCTGGTTCCACCGCAGCGGGCAGCTAGATAAGCGATATCCTTGTTGGCTGCGATGCCGATCCCGGCTTCCATTCCGATCTGGCGGAGGCGGCGGAGGAGTTCCGCCACCATCTCCTCCTCCCCGCCGTAAAGCCCGCCCAGGCCGGCCAAATCGAGATAGACCCGCCCCGGACCGCCATCTTCGACGACCGGCGAGAATGATTCCGCCACGTCGAGCAGAGCGTCGGCCGCGGCCTGCTCAAGGGCGGGATTGCGGGCCAGTACCGCCAGATCGGGCGCTACCGCGCGGGCTTGCGCCACCGTCATCCCGGGAACGATGCCGACGCTGCGGGCCGCGGCCGAAACGCAGCCGAGCGGCGCGCGCGGTCCCTTGCCGATGCTCAGCGCGAAGGAGGCCTGACGCAATTCGGGATTGGCACGAACCGTCGCCGCAAGGGGAAGATCTTTCACCAACAGGCACGCGATGCGGCAACCGGCAACGGGTATGCTCTCTGCTCTGGCCACGATGCCTGCTCCGGTTCATGCGATGCGGATAGCCTTGGGCGCCTGGAGATGAAGGGCCGGGCCGGCGATGCTGACCATCGAACGCCATCGTGCGCTCAATCCGCAACGGCCAAGCTTATTGCGCCGGATAGTCGCTCTGATCTCGATCCCTTCAAACAGCGCCTTGTCTGTCCCCTCTTCCGCAATCAGTTGTGGGAGAGGACGAGGATGAGGCTGCCTGATACACTTCAAGTAAGACTTCGACTTCGGGTCGGGCCGTACGAATCGAGCACGGCTGAAAATCGTCCGCGCCGGGGTCAGTTCCAGACTCATAGCGGCAAAAGTGCCACATAGCGGACGGGCCGCCAGGAGCAGCACGGCGGTGCCGCTGCGCTCCGCCATCCGCGCCAGCCGCAATGCACTGCTCTGCGCCAGACTAAAGGTGCTCTCGCCGCAATCCATCACCAGCAGCCCGAAACCCCCGGCCTCGAGCACCATTTCGGCGGCGCGCAAAAAGCTGCGCACCGCGCCACTTGGCGATCGGTGTCGGTTGGGAAAGGCAGGGGTTTGAAAAAGCTGATGAGTTACTTGAAGTGCATCGGAACCCTCACCCTCGCCCGCCACTGAGTGTGGGGGAGGGGACAGAAAGGATTCCCCGGCGTTGCCTGGATTGACCCATAGCACCCGGGAAAGCTCGACACCTGCTTCGGCCATCGTGGCCGGGTCAAAGGCGTTGGCCAGATCGATCACGGCGGCGACTTCGCCGCGGCAGGTCGCGCTGCTGATGAAGGCGGCGGCCAGCGACGTCTTGCCGCAACTGCGCCGGCCAACGATTTCGCTGATGCGCCCACGCGGAATGCCGCCTTCCAGCAGGGCGTCGAGCGGCGCCAGCGCCGCGCTCAGACGGCGGTCCTTGCGGGTCAGTTCCCGGCCCTTGAAAACCCCGGGCGGAGCAACCAGCGGGACGGATCCAACGACGGGCAGCGCGGCAGCCATGAACCCACTTTCGTATTTTCTTCGCCATCTGTCAAGGAACGCTCCCGGCCGGGTTTTCGATCGGCTGGAGGTCAAATTTTGATATACAAAGAGGATTATGAGGCTCAGGGGTCGGGAACCAAAAATCCCGTCAGAAGGGCCAGTCTTAAGCAACGACTCGAAGACTGTGCGGAGCACCTCGAGCAACCTTTTCGCTCCGTGGATGATCACGGTGTCCCGCTCTACGATGAGCGCGGGCTGCCCGTTAGTTCGGTTTCGAAATCCGGCTTCGGATCTTCGATGGGTGCGGGAGTAGGGATCATGGCATACGTTGAAGGACGCACGATTCACGACGCTGACTCGCATGTGGTCGAGGCGCCGGATTTCCTGGACGAGCACGTCGAGGCGGTGTGGCGGGATAAAATCCGCGACGCAAAATTCTACGGCAGGTATGGAAGCCTGATCATCACGACTGAAGATCTGCGCGCGCGCCATGACGACCCGAAGTATCGGACCGAGCGCGCCGCGAAGATCATGACGCGCAAGAACTACAATGCCCTGGGTTCGTGGCGCGGCGCGGATCGGGCCGAGGCGCTGGACTACCTGGGATTTGCCAGCCAGCTTGTGTTTCCCACGCTGTCGCTCAAGATCGGCGAGCTGGAACACGGCGATGACGCCGGGCTGGTTTACGCCGCGGCGCGCGCGGTCAATCGCGCGATGGTCGAGTTTTGCGCCGCGGACCGCCGCCTGCTGGCGGCCTGTTATGTTCCATTGATGGACCTGGACGGCGCCGCGCGCACGGCGCGCGACGCGATCGCGCTGGGCGCCAAGGGTTTGGTGATTCCTTCGCGATGCCCCAAGACGCATTCGCCCAGCCATATCGGACTGGACCCGGTGTGGGCGCAGGCGCAGGAAGCCGGCCTCCCGATACTCTTCCACGTCGGAGGCGGCGGTCCGCTGACGGCGCCGCAGTTTCTGCTAAACGGGCTGCCGCCGGTGCCCGATTGGCACGGCGGCGACGGCGATTTGCGCTCGCTGGATTACGTGGCGATTCCCTATCCGCCGATGCAATGCCTGGCCACCCTCATCTTCGACCGCGTGCTGGACCGCTTTCCGCGGCTTAAGTTTGGCGTCATCGAGCAGGGCGCGGCGTGGCTGCCGGGATGGATGCGGATGATGGACACGGCGCATCAGTCGTTCTACAAAAACGAGGAGCGGCTGCAGAAGATGTCGCTGCGGCCCAGCGAGTTCGTCATCCGCCAGGTGCGTGTCACACCTTATCCGGCGGAGGACACGGGCTGGATCGTGGCCAATTCCGATGAGCGCATCTGCATGTTCTCCTCCGACTATCCGCATATCGAAGGCGGGCGCAATCCGCTCAAGCGCTTCGATGCGTCATTGGCCAACGCCGCCGACTCGGTAAGGCAGCGCTTTTATTGCGGCAATTTCGCCGACCTGATGGGCGCGGGCCTGCCCGCCGAGTTGCGCTGAATTGCTTCAGCTTCACACCTCGCGGTCGACCTGGTCGTTGATCATGGCGGCCAGGCAGTCGCGATAGATCGAGGGCTTGAGGCAGGACAATTCGTTGTGCGCCAGCGCGGCCTGCTCGGCGGCCTTCTGGCGGCTGGCCGCCAGCACTTCGGGGGCGCGCACCAGTTCCAGCGCGCGCTCGAATCCGGCGCCATCCACGCCGGTGCGTTCGTCGAAGAGCCGGCGCAGTTCCGCGCAGCCGGCGATACCGAGCACCACCGGCAGCGACGGGATGCCCGCGCGCAGGTCGGAGCCGACGGGCTTGCCGATCTTGCTCTCCGGACCGACGACGTCGAGCAGGTCGTCGACCATCTGGAAGGCCAGGCCGATGGCGGTCCCCAGGCGACCCATGCGCTTGATGATCCGCTCCGGGGCGCCGGACAGATCCGCCGCGACCCGCCCGCCGCAGCGAAACAGCGAGGCGGTCTTCAGCTCGATCACCTTTTTGTAATCGGCCAGGCTGACCGACGCGTTGTGGCGCAGCCGCCCCTCCATCACTTCCCCTTCGGTCAGCTCGATACACGCGTCGGCGGCCATCTTGATCAGCCGCTCCTCGAAGCGCCCGCACAGCTCGAAGGCGCGCGAGAACAAAAAGTCGCCGGCGACCAGGGTTGGGCCCAGGCCGAAGCGGCTGAAGGCCGAGGGCTTGCCGCGGCGCAGCTTGCCGGAATCGATAATGTCGTCATGCAGCAGCGTCGCGGAATGAATCAACTCCAGGGCCACTGCGGCGTCGACCACGTCGGCCAGATTGCGGTCGCTGCCGCTGCAGGCGCGGTAGACCAGCATGATGAAGGTCGGACGAATGCGCTTGCCGCCGCCTGCGACCAGGTAGCGGCAGATTTCGCTGATCAGCGATTCGCGGCAGTCGAGCAGGCTCAGCAGGCGGGTTTCCACCGCTTGCAGTTCGCTTTCGACAACCTGGGCCGGGGTCTCAGGCAGGGAGGGGGCGGAGAAGGCTATGGCTTTGTTGCGGTCCACGTCGTGTTACAGGTTACTGGTAAATGGTTATGCCTGCCAGTCGCGCGTCACCTGAACAAATCCGCTTCCGCCGGTCGAATCAAGATCCGGGCGCTGCCCGGCGCCGCTTTATAGCGATAGCCGCGAATCAGGACCGCCGGGATACCACTGGCTTTTTCCATCAGCAACCCCGCCGCGCACGCCAGCTCGTCGGCGACCGCGACCACGGTGTGGGACAGTTCGCGCCCGCCTAAATCCGTGGTGCCGCGCAGGTCCAGCATCGCTTCCATCCCGGAAATCCCCAGGCAGACTTCGGTCAGCCCGTCGCGCCATGGGCGCCCAAAGGTGTCGCTGATCAACACCGCGACTTCGGCGCCGCTCAGCCGTTTGAGGTCGGCGCGGATGCGCGCGGCGGAGGCGTCGGCATCCACCGGCAGCAGGATCGCGCGGTCCTCGGCCATGCTGTTGGATTCGTCCAGGCCGGCGTTGGCGCACACCCATCCCGGTCCGGTTTCGACAATCAGTACGCCGCGATCCATCCGCACGATGCGGTTGGTCTGGCGCAGCACCAGTTCGACCACCCGCGGATCCTTGTCCCATCGTGCTGCGATGTTTTTCGCGACTTCGGATGGGACGATTTCCTTGAGGTCGAAAACCCGCCCCTCCGATTTGGACACCGCCTTCTGGCAGACGACGATGATGTCGCCGTCGGCCAGGCGCAGGCCGGCCCGTTGGGTGGCAGCGAGGATAAGTTGGGCAAGGTTATCGCCCTGCTTGATGAGAGGGATGCCTTCCAGCGCGGTAATCGTGACTGAGGCCATAAGCGAACTTAAGACTACACTTGAATCGAGTCGAGAACCACTTGCGCCAATGCGGCGGCGCGCGCCGGGGTGCTCATGATGGTGTTGGTGGCGACCGCATTGATGCCCAGCGCGCGAAGCGGCTCCAAATAGCGGCGGTCGAGCTGGTCGATGATCAGCGTGCCGACGCAATCGCGGTAGAGCCTGGCCAGACCCACCGGCGACACCTCATGACCCAGCCCGCGCATCATCTTGTCGGCCGGACCCTTGATTGTTTTACCGCCCACCAGCGGACTGATCGCGGCGACCCGCTCGCGCAGGGAGGCAAGCGTCGTGCGCATCGGCGGCAGCGCCAGGATCGGGCCCAGCGAAACGAACGGATTGGACGGCGCCAGGATGACCGCGGCCGACGCTTTGATCGCGTCGAGCGCCTGGGCCAGCGGCCGGGCCTGCTGCGCGCCGCGCAACTCGATCCGCTCTACGCGCCCGCGCGCGCGGTTGCGCACGAAGTATTCCTGAAACGGCATCGCCGCGCGGCCGCGCACTTTGACGAACGTCCGCACCCGATCATCGCTCATCGGCATGATGCGCGCCTTGACTCCCAGTTTGCGCGCGATGTCCGCCGTGATACGGCTGAGCGGCCATCCCTGCCGCAGCCGGTCGGTGCGATAGATGTGGGTGGCCAGGTCGCGGTCGCCCAGCGCAAACCATCCCTTGCCATAAAACGCAGCCAACGCGCCCAGAGCGTTGAACGATTCGCCCGCCAAACCCCATCCGGTGGCCGGATTGGACATCCCTGCCAGCGTGTAGGTCACGGTG
>Ga0070740_10002134_pt1 | contig 24252 bp, 21 predicted proteins | sample Coa_R2_FD_67286 | JGI IMG/M metagenome (GOLD analysis project Ga0070740, IMG submission 67286) | Surface soil microbial communities from Centralia Pennsylvania, which are recovering from an underground coalmine fire - Coalmine... | ecosystem: Environmental > Terrestrial > Soil > Unclassified ...
TCGCGCAATTTCCGCGCTTCCTCGAGCTCGGCCCTGATGCGGGCGGCGCGATCGTCGAGCGATTGCACGACTTTGCGATGCACGCCGATGTAGCCGAGCAAGCCGAGGAAGACGATGAAACCCATCGCCACCCAAAATTCGGCTTCGAATAAGACCATGGGCTTCAGCCTTTCAGCACGGCAGCGACCGCATCGGCCACCGCTTTTTCGTTCGGGGCCGATCCGGTCAGCCGCTGGACGATCGCTGTAGTCGCATCCTGGGCGATGGTTCGCACGTTAGCCATGGCGGCCTGCTTGGTTGCAGCGATGGTCTTTTCCGCCGCCGCCAGCTTCATATTGAGCTCGTGCTCGCTCTTTTTGCGCGCTGCCTCTGCTTCCGCAGCCTGCTTCTCACGCGTCTCATTGGCGATCGCCTGCGCGCGGGCCCGGGCGTCGGCAAGCGCCTTCTCATAAGCCGCAAGCGCCTCGTCGGATTGCGCCTTTAGCTGATTGGCCTCCGCGATGTCATCGTCAATCCGCTTTTGTCGCCTCGCGATAACACCGGCGACCTGTGGCAGCGCCCATTTCGCCATCAACGCATAGAGCAGAACGAACGCGATGACGATCCAGAACAACTGGGACGGGAATGTCTCCGTATTGAACGGCGGAAAGCTGCCGTGCGGAGCGGCCTGGGTGCCCTCGACATTTACGGGCTCTGCCATCGTCCGGTCTCCAGCGCGGTCCGGCCGTTAGCGCAACGCGAACAGCAGCAGAAGTGCGATTAACAGCGAAAAGATGCCGAGCGCTTCGGTGATCGCGAAGCCGAAGATCAGGTTGGCAAACTGGCCTTGCGCAGCGGAGGGGTTGCGGATCGCGGCGGCAAGGTAATTGCCGAAGATCACGCCGACGCCGATACCGGCGCCGCCCATGCCGATGCAGGCGATGCCGGCACCGATGTATTTTGCTGCCAATGGATCCATAGCGAAACTCCTTTTCAGAAGGCCTCAGTGGCCCGGGTGAATGGCATCGTTAAGATAGATGCAGGTGAGGATGGCGAAGACGTAGGCCTGCAGGAATGCGACCAGCGCTTCGAGGGCAAGCAGCGCGACGATCATCGCGAATGGAAGGGTACCGCCGATCCAGCCAACGGCCCCTAGCGCGGTGCCGAGCAGGATGATGAAGCCGGCAAATACCTGCAAGGCAATGTGCCCGGCCAGCATGTTAGCGAACAGCCGGACGCTGTGGGAGATCGGGCGAGAGATGAAGGACAGAACCTCGATAGCCACGATCATGGGCAGGATGTAAACGGGGACGCCTTTCGGCACGAATAGATTGAAGAAGTGCAGACCGTGCCGGATCAGTCCATAGATCAGGACCGTGAAGAACACCGTGAGTGCGAGCGCCGCAGTGATGATGATGTGGCTCGTTACCGTAAACGCGTAGGGGATGATCCCGAACATGTTCAACAGCAGTACGAACATGAAGATCGTGAACACAAAGGGGAAGAAGCGCATGCCCTCGTGGCCGGCTGTCGAGCGCAGCATCTCGGCGACGAATTCATAAGTGAGTTCGGCGGCCGACTGCAGCCGTCCGGGAACTGCGCGGCCGCCTGCAGTGCCAAGGATCAGGAAGCCAGTCAGGAGGACGATCGCAAGCAGCATAAAGGCGGCAGAATTTGTGAACGCGATCTCCGTGTTGCCGAACTTGCCGATCGGAAACAGGTTGATGATGTGGAACTGGTGGATGGGATCCATGACGTCGCGCTAGCCGTTCCAGTCTCTCTCTCGAACTACGCCGGCCGCGCGCATGACGTTCAAGACGCCGGCAGCGAAGCCGAGTAACAGAAACACGATGAGCCCCCACGGCGAAGTCCCAAGCCAGCCGTCGAGCAGCCAGCCGAGCCCTGCGCCCACCAGCACGCCTGCGACCATTTCGGTCGAGAGCCGCAGGCCGCGAGCGAACGCCGAAGCGTTAGCGGTCTGACGAGGACCGGAGCCGTTTTCGGATGGCCGGCTCACTGCGTTGAGCCGTTCGCCGAGACGCTGGAGCCTCGCGGAAAGGGCGGCTTCGTCGTCCGGCGGTTCTTTGCGCTCGCCTTCGTCCCGCGCGCCGTCTGCCATGCTCAGCGACTCGCTCGGATATGAGGCCTCGCTTTTTTCACCGCCGCCCTAAAAGCCGCGCGGACCATACTGACCGGGTTTGACCGAGTCAAGAAACGCAGGCCGCGGTTAAGGCGCTGAATTCGGGGGCGAAATCCGGAATTGTCCGAAGAAATTTGGCATCTTCAAGCGAAGCTACTGCCGGTGTTAGGCTTGCAAGTATGGGGAGGTGGAGAGTTCGATGCGCATAATAACACTGCTGCTTGCTGCCGGCCTCGCCGGCGCGCCCGCGCTCGCGCAAGACCCGAGCGGTTCAGCGCCGAAAGAAACGCGCACAGCGCAAGGGGTCTCAGCGACGCCGGCCGGCGGCCTCAAGATGCCGGATAAAGTGATCAGCGAAGCGCGCCGCGAGAATTTGGCGATGCCGCCGCCGCCGCGCGGCCGCTACAGTTTCGCGCCGGTCGACGAAGGCTTTCTACGCTTCGATCACCAGTCGGGCGAAGTCGCGCTCTGCCGCGCGCAGAGCGGCGGCTGGACGTGCGGCCCCGTGGCTGGAGGCGATGCCATGCCGAAGCCGGAGATCGGTGCGGTACGCGATGAGATTGCCGCTTTAAAGCAGGAGGTGGCGCAGACGCGCGCCCTGCAACGCCAGATCGACGATTTGCGCGGCCAACTCGACGCACTGAAAAAAGAGGTCGCCGGGCTGCGCCCGCCGCCAGCTCCGCCGTCCGCCACACCGGACAAAACCAACGGTGTCACTATCACGGTTCCGAGCAAGGAAGATCTCGCTCGGGCGCGCAGCTTCATCGAGGACACCTGGAAGCACTTGATCGACATGATCGCGACGCTGCAAAGGGACATGCTGCGCAAGAACGGCGACGCCGCAAGCGGGCTGTCACGCACCTGATGCACGGTCGGCTGTCCACGATCGATGAGGTCAGTCCCCAGGTCATTGCCACCGCGCGTTTGCACGTGGATACAACCGGTGTCAGCTTTACCGATATCACCCGCGACGCCGGCGATTTTCTCGATCGGTGCCGTGCCGGAGAAGGCACGCTCTTCGTCTATTTGCGCCATACCTCGGCGTCGCTCACCGTTCAGGAAAATGCCGATCCCGACGTGCAGGCGGACCTCATTGCGGCGCTCGACCGGCTTGCGCCGGAAAGCGCGCCATGGATTCACGACGTCGAGGGATCGGACGACATGCCGGCGCATGTTAAGGCGATGCTCAATGGCGTCTCGCTGCACGTGCCGGTATCGGGCGGCGCGCTGGCGCTCGGCACTTGGCAGGGAATTTATCTCGTCGAGCACCGGCGGCGCCGTCACAGCCGCGAAGTGATTTTGCAGTTTGTCGGCAACAAGCGTTGAGCGTCAGCGTCAGTCTTCCCCGCGTTCATCGCGGTCGCGCTGCCAGGCAAAGGCAAACAGCATGACGACGAAGGCGATCAGTGCGCCCTGCGCCGCCACATAAAGCCCGAGCGGGGAGCCGATGACGGGAATTTCGATGCGATTGAGCGCGTCGAAACTCATGTACACGGCAAATCCGAAGATAAGCCATGCCGCGAAGCACGCCAGCATCAGGCGCCGTGTGCGCGGCCGACGCGCACCGCCGTCCGCCTCAGGCATCGTCCTTCCTCGCTCGAAAGGAGCCCGTATCGGAAGCCGACTCTAGCCGATTATTCGGCGCCGCGGGAAGACGAGGTTCCGCGGCCGCCACGGCAATCTGGTTCGTCCCGCCAAAACAGGCTATTTACCGTTATCGCCACTTTATACGTGCGGAAGGTGCCGTCGTTGAGCGAGAGTGCGAATTACCGGCTGCTCATTGCCGACGATCATCCTTTGTTTCGCGGTGCCTTGCGCGAAGCTGTGGCCGGACTCCTGGCGCGCGCCGACATTGCCGAAGCCGGCAGTCTCGATGCCGTGACCGAACTGCTCGAACGCAGCGGCGATATCGATCTGGTTCTGCTCGACTTGGCAATGCCGGGCATGCGCGGATTTTCCGGCCTGATGTACCTGCGTGCGCAATATCCAAGCGTCCCCGTGGTCGTCGTCTCCGCCAATGACGACCCGGCGGTGATCCGCCGCTGTATGGACTTCGGGGCCTCAGGTTTCATCCCCAAGACGCTTGGCGTCGATGACATGCGCCACGCCATCAAACGCGTGTTGGACGGCGGCTTGTGGACTCCGCCAGACGTCGATCTCACACGCAGCTCGGACGCCGATACGGGAGAATTGATGGCGCGCATGGCGACACTGACGCCGCAGCAGGTACGGGTGCTGATGATGCTATCTGAAGGGCTGCTCAACAAGCAGATAGCGTTTCAACTCGGTGTTTCCGAGGCAACAGTCAAAGCGCACGTCTCCGCCATCCTGCAGAAGCTCGGCGTCGAAAGCCGCACACAAGCAGTGATCGCCGCCGCCAAGATCGAAGCCGGGCAGTGGCCGCAGGGTGCGGCCGCGGAGGGCTGAGGCCGTATGCATCCTTTGCGCTTTGCGAACGATGAGAACCGAGTCACTCCGCCGCAGCGACCCGCATCACGCGCCATTGCGCGAGCAGCGCACGCAGCGCTGCGGGCCTGATTGGCTTGTGCAGCACCTGAATGCCCTCCGTACGTGACTGCTCGCGCACAGTCGGAGAGCGGTCCGCGGTAATGAGGATGGCCGGCACATCACCGCAACGCTGGCGTAAGGCGACGATGGCCTCGATGCCATTGCCGCGATCAAGATGGTAGTCGACCAGCAGCCCATTCGGCATCATCTTTGTCCTGGCGATTGCTGCCAGGGCGCCATCGAGATCGGACGCCTTGATCACGTCGCAGCCCCACCCTCGCAACAGCGTCTCCATGCCGTCGAGCACTGCTGGCTCGTTGTCAATGCACAAAGCGGTAGTGCCGATGAGCTGGCGCGGATCGAGTCGCGGCTCCTCGCGGGCCGGCAGATCGACCGGAGCCGCGCTCGATAGGGGCACGGTGACCGTGAATCGCGAACCTTTGCCGGGCGTCGAACGAACGTCCACGTTGCCTTCGAGAATCCGCGCCACGCGCTCCACGATGGAGAGGCCGAGACCCAAACCGCGCGCGATCTTCGCGCCTTCATCGAGCCGGTGGAACTCCATGAAAATGTCGCGCAGTTTGCTGTGCGGGATGCCGAGACCGGTGTCGTAGACCTCGATGCGCAGCATGTGGCCGCACCGCCTGCAGCCGACCAGCACGCGCCCGACGGGAGTGTATTTGATCGCATTCGATACCAGGTTCTGCAACACGCGCCGCAATAACCGCCGGTCGGCACGCACCACCGCTGCGCAGGGTGCGAACGTCAGTGTCAGGCCCTTGTCCGCCGCTAGTGGCGCAAATTCCAGTTCGATCTGGCGTAGCAACTCGTCGACGCGGAAACTGACGAATTCCGGCCGCAGCGCGCCGGTATCGAGGCGCGAAATGTCGATCAGCGCGCCGATGATCTCTTCCACCGCTTCCAACGAGGCGTCGACGTTTTCGATCAGCCGCGCATCCTCGTCGCCGCGCCGGCGTTCGCTCAGGCTGGTGACGTAAAGCCGCGCGGCGTTGAGCGGCTGCAAGATGTCGTGGCTTGCAGCCGCCAAGAACTTGGTTTTGGAGATGTTGGCGGCATCCGCCTCGCGTTTGGCGCGCGCAAGCTCGGCATTGAGGCGGGTCAGTTCCTCGGTGCGCTCGTGAACGCGCCGCTCCAAGGTTTCATTGGCGCGCTCCAGCGCTTCAGCCGCCTCCACGCTCGCGGTGATGTTAGTAAAGGTGGTGACGATACCGCCATCAGGCATGCGGTTCGAACGCACCTCAATGACGGCGCCTTCCGTGAAACGCTCCAGGAAAGGCTCGTGGCCACCGACATAGCGCGCGATCTGCCGGTGCACGAACTGCTCGAGCCGGCCGGGACCGACATCGTTGCGCCTGCCATTGAAGCGCAGGATTTCGGCGAGGCCGATGCCAACGCGAATCAAGCTTGGCGGCAGGTCGAGGATTTCGCCGAACTGGCGGTTCCAGCAGATCAGCTCGAGGTTCTTGTCGAATACCGCAATGCCCTGACGGACGTGGTCGAGGGCGGTTTGCAGAATTTCACGGTTGTATTGAATGGCGGCGCTGGCGTTGTCGAGCAGTTTGAGCGCAGCAGCGGTGGAAACCGTGCGTTTGCGCAGCAGCAGCGACAACACCAGTCGCGACGATGCCGCTCCAATGGCTGAGGCCAAGATGTGCTCGGCGTAGCGCACCAGCCGAAAATCAGCTTCGTCATTGGGTTTGATGTCGATGCGCTGGCTGGCCGCGAAGCTGGCGAAGTCTGCACGCGTGCGCTCCTCGCCAAGGTAGCGTGCAACCGTCTGTGAAAGCTCCTCCACGGTGACCGCCGAACCCCACAGCCGGAAATTGGGCGCGATGGGAGCAAGATCGCTGGGCACGAACAAATTGGCTTGCAGCTGCTCGATGGGCGTCGGCGCGCGGCGCAGCGACACGCCGATGTAACACATGACGTTCAGGACCAAGCTCCAGACCACGCCGTTTACCAGCGGCGGCAATTCGAGCCCGAGCAGGTGCTGTGGCCGCAGAAGCCCGATTTCCCATGGTCCGCCGGTCAAGATGTGCTGACCGACAATACCGATGTCGGCGAATGTCGGCAGCAAGAGCGTGTAGGCCCACACCACAATGCCGGCAACCATGCCGGCAATGGCGCCGCCTGCCGTTGCGCGCCGCCAGAACAGGCCGCCGAAGAAAGCGGGCGCCAATTGTGTCACCGCGGCAAGCGAGAGCAGTCCGATGGACGCAAGCTGCGCTTCGCCGGCCGAGCGGTAGTACATATAAGCGAGCAGCAGAAGCGCGAAGATCGCCAGCCGGCGCACCATGAGCAGCAGCGAGCCGATATTCTCATGCCCCGCAATCAGTGTGCCGCGCCGTTGCAAAACCAGCGGCATGATCAGGTCATTCGACACCATAATCGAAAGGGCAACCGACTCGACGATCACCATTGCGGTTGCCGCAGAGAGCCCGCCGACGAATGCCGCGATCGTGAATACGCTGGAGTGAGCGTGCAGCGGCAAGGCTAGTACGAACATGTCGCCGTCCACATGGCCTTGGGTGAAGGTGAGCAGGCCCGCCAGCGCGATCGGCACGACAAAAAGATTGATCAGCACTAGATAAAGCGGGAATAACCAGCGCGCGCGCCTGATCTCCGCTTCAGTATTGTTCTCGACGACCGCCACGTGAAATTGTCGCGGCAGCAGAATGATCGCGACAAACGACAACAGCGTGCTGGCGATCAGCGTGTCGACGGCCGGCGTGCGCGTGAGAAGCGCGGAAGTCGCCGGATGGACGTGCGCCGCTTCGAGCAGCGCGCCGGGTCCGCCGAACATCCAGAAGGTCACGAACGTGCCCACCGCAAGAAACGTGAAAAGCTTCACCACTGACTCGGTGGCGATCGCCAGCATCAAACCATCTTGGTGCTCGGTGGCGTCGATGTGACGGGTACCGAACAGCACCGCGAAGGCCGCCATCAATAAGGCGACGAACAGCGCGATGTCGCCGAGCACCGGCTGGGTTGTCCCTGGTGCGACATGGCCGATGATCGTTTCCAGCGACGACGACACTGCTTTGAGTTGCAGCGCGATGTAAGGAACCATGCCAAAAATAGCGATCAGCGCGACCGTGGCGGCTACTGCCTGACCTTTGCCGTAGCGAGCGGCGATGAAGTCGGCGATCGAGGTGATGTTCTGCGCTTTGGCCAGGCGCACGATGCGGGCCAGCAACGGCGCGAACAGCCCGATCATCAACACCGGGCCGATATAGATGGCGAGAAACTCGTAGCCCGTGCGCGAGGCCGACCCCACGGAACCGAAAAAAGTCCAGGACGTGCAATAGAGCGCAAGCGATAACGGATAGATCAGCAGTCCGGTGCGGCCCTCGCGACTAGGCCGCCGTGCGCGGTCGCCATAGCTCGCCACCACGAACAGGAGCCCGATATAGGCAAGCGCCACCGCGATGACGACCCAGCCCTGCAGCATGCGCTTTCCGGCCTCCGCCTAAAGTCGTAAGTCACCACAGAATAGGACATAGGTCCATTCTCCGGCAGCCGGCAAAAGCCCGTTTGACGCAAGACTTTGCCCGCGCCATTGATGCATCCCCGAAAGCCGTTCAAGCCTTGTCTGTGGCGCCTTCCCTCGATCCTCGCGCGCAAGCCCGCCGCTTGGCGGAGACGCTTGCCATTGCCGCGCTGGGCGGCGTGCCGCTCGGGCTCTCCGGGTTTCCCGCGGGCTACCTCTCCGGCGCCATCCTGATCGTGTCCGCCGCCGCTATCGCCGGCCGGCCGCTGCTCATGCCGCAGTTGTTGACGCGGAGTATTTTCGTACTGATCGGCATCTCTCTGGGGGCCGTAGTCACGCCGGAAACCCTGCGCGGCATGGCCACCTACCCGGCCAGCATCGGCGTGCTTGTGTTGGCCATGGTGGTCATCAGCATTCTATGTACCGCCTACCTCATGATTGTGCACGGGTGGGACCTGCTATCGGCCTATCTCGCATCTTCACCAGGCGGACTGTCGCAGGTGCTGGTCGTGGCAGCCGAGCTTGGCGCCGAACTGCGCTCGATCGCTATCGTGCAGAGCATGCGCGTCGTCATCATCGCGGTTGGCCTGCCGAGCGCGCTGTCCGTGCTTGGGCTTGCCGGCAATGCGGCGCGGCACGGCAATGGACCACTCAGCTGGGCGCTCGCGGGAGAGCTTGCTGCATTGGTTATCGCGGCGACGATCTTCGCGCTTGCCGCGTTCCGCCTGCGTTTCCCCGGAGGTTTGCTGTTCGGCGCAATGTTTGCCTCCGCCGCGCTGCATGGCAGCGGCATCATTCACGCCGTGGTGCCGCCCTGGGTCGCCAACACCGCGATGGTTGCGCTCGGTGCCGTGGTCGGCGCGCGCTTTACCAACACTCCGCTACGGTTGCTGCTGAATTATCTTGGCGCAGCTTTGGGATCGTTTGCGCTGTCCGTTGCGATTGCCGCGGCGTTCGCTGTGGCGCTAGTGAGTATGTTTGCGTTGCCGACTCCGGAAGTGATCATCGCCTATGCACCCGGCTCGGTCGACGCCATGATGTTGCTGGCGTTGGCATTGCATCTCGACCCGGTCTACGTCGGCGCTCACCACGTCACCCGTATCGTCCTGGTATCGCTGAGCATGCCGGCTATCGCACGTCGCGTCGCGCACAAGCCGGCAAGCGCGCTAAAAGCGCCGCGCACGCCGCCGACTTTTCAGGATTGACCTTATTCCGCCGCCTGCCGTTGCTGGCGCGTAGGCAAACCGAGCCGGTCCCATACCTCGCTGAGCGCTTCCGCGAGGCGGTCGATTAGCGCGTCGTCATGATAGGGAGAAGGCGTGATGCGCAGGCGCTCCATGCCGCGCGGCACCGTCGGATAGTTGATCGGCTGAATGTAGATGCCGTGCTCAGTAAGCAACAGGTCGCTCGCCTGCTTGCACTTCTCCGGATCGCCGACCAACACCGGCACGATATGGGTGTCGCTTGGCATCACCGGCAAGCCGGCACCGTTGAGAACGGCTTTGACGCGCGCGGCGCGATCTTGGTGGCGCTCGCGTTCCCAGCTTGAGCTTTTCAAGTGCCGAATGGCGGCGGCCGCCGCGGCGCAGATTGCCGGCGGTAGTGCCGTCGTGAAGATGAAACCGGGAGCATAGGAGCGCACCGCGTCGATGATCGCCGTATTTGCCGCGATGTAGCCGCCGAGGCAGCCGAACGCCTTGGCCAAAGTGCCTTCGATCACGTCGACGCGGTTCATGGCCTTGTCGCGGTCGCAGATGCCGCCGCCGCGCGGGCCGTACATGCCGACCGCGTGCACCTCGTCGACGTAGGTCATGGCATTGTAGCGGTCGGCCAGATCGCAAATGGCGTGCACCGGCGCAATATCGCCGTCCATGGAATAGAGGCTTTCGAAGACGATCAGCTTCGGCCGTCCGGCATCTGCGGCTTTGAGCAGCTCTTCGAGATGGCCGAGGTCATTGTGCCGCCAGATTTTCTTTTCCGTTCCGGCTTGGCGCACGCCTTCGATCATCGAATTGTGGTTGAGCGCGTCGGACAGGATCAGGCAGTTCGGCAGAAGCCTGGCAATGGTGGCGATGCCGGTCTCGTTGGAGACGTAACCCGAGGTGAAAACCAGCGCGGCGGGCTTTTGATGCAGATCGGCGAGCTCGCGCTCCAGTTCGACCAGCGGGTGATTGGTGCCGGCGATGTTGCGGGTGCCGCCGGCGCCGGTGCCCATGCGCGCGGCGGTTTCAACCATAGCGCCGACTACCTTTGGATGCTGCGCCATGCCGAGATAGTCGTTGGAGCACCAGATCACGACCTCACGCGGGCCGGAGGGCGAGTGCCAAACAGCGTGGGGAAAGCGCCCGGCGATGCGCTCGAGATCGGCAAAGACCCGATAGCGGCGCTCGTCGCGCAGACGGTCGAGGGCAGACGTGAAAAACTGATCGTAATTCATGCGATGACTACTGGCTGCCCCACGCAATCCTTTTTAGAAGGCTTCTAGGGCGCTTGTCGAGGCGAGAATTGCCGCATTGCGGCGCGCTCAAGCGACCGGAAAATCAATAGTTTATTTCACTTTCGGCATTTCAAGACCGACATGGCCATGCAGCGCCGCCAGCAAAAGTGCGCCGATGTGGAGCTGCAGCACGAACTCACCCTGTACAATGAGGTTCGCCAATTCCGGCGGACTCAGCAAGCGAACCTCGATGCCGGCCTCTGGTTCCCAGCCTGTGGCGCGCTCTGCGGCCTCGACGAAAAACGAATGCACCTGGTTCGACAAGCGCGCGGTGCAGGGAGCATACGTACCGAGTGCATGGACCGTCTTGGCCGGCAATCCCGCCTCTTCCAACAACTCGCGCCGACAGCAGGCCTCCGGTGTCTCGCCGTCGTCGACCATGCCGGCCGGCAATTCCCAGGTGAAGCGCTCCAGCGCCGGACGATATTGACGCACAATGGGCAAGCGGCCGTCAGCCGTGCGCGCGACAATGGCGATGTAATCGCGCTGGCCGATAGCGTGGTAAGTTTCCGGCGCGGTGCCGGGCGAGAATTGGACGGCCCGCTCGATGATCTCCACCCATGGCGACAGCGCGGTCGCGCGGCGGCTCACGATCTTGGGCCAGTCCCCCGTCATGCTCTAGTTCTTCACCGGCACGCTTGCCTTGCCCCGCCGCAGGTAGGTGGTAGCGAAAGCATAAAAATACCAGCGCAGGTATGCCGGCAACCACCTAAGCACATGAAAGCGGCTAGTGCCTTTGACACGCTCAAACCAGCGCGCCGGCACCTCGCCTATTGGCCAGCCTAACCGATGGCATTTTACCAACAGCTCGATGCTGTAGCAGAAGCCGCGTGCCGACTCGACCGTAATGCTATCGATGACTCGACGCGAGAAGAGCCGGAAACCGTTAGAAGCATCGCGGGTCGGCAGCCGCGCCAAATGGTAAAGCGTGAAATTGCCGACACGCACCAACAATGCTTTGAGCCAAGGGCAGCCTTTCATTGTGCCGCCCGGCGTGAAACGGCTGGCGCAGACGATGTCGCAGCCGGCCTGCGCTTTTGCCACCATGGTATCAAGCATGCCCGCGTTGTAGTCGTCGTCAGCCGGCAGCACGACAGCGAAAGGCGCCGTGCTTGCGGCGAAGCCGGACAGCACCGCTCCGTGTGCGCCCCGCCCCGTGTTGCGCACGAGCTCGATTGTCATCCCGCCGAGCTCATCTTTAATGGCGGCGATTGCAGGCAGCGTGTTGTCGTCTTCGCGGTCATAGCAGATGAGCACGCGCAGCGGCGTCTTCACCGCGCGCCCGAGGGCTCGCAAGGTCGGTGCAATGTTGCCGCCTTCGTTATGCACGGGAATGATGATGTCGAGGCGCTGCGGCGCAGGCTGCGTCATCGGATGACGTTGTCGCCTTTGGTGTGGCCCCAGACATCGAACACCGGCTTCCCTTTGAAGTCGGCGTGCGCGTAAGCGGCGTGGGGCGCACACAGGATCAGAACGTCGCTCTTGGCGACGACGTCCTCGAACGGTTCGATATCCGGGTCGGTGGTAACGAAAGGGTCGGTAGTCAGCACCGCCCGGGCTTGCCCGTTGAGCACGTTTTTGAATTTGTAAGACAAGGAGGCGCGCGTGTCGTCGCTCTCCGCCTTGAACGCCATGCCGAGTAGCCCCACGGTAGTATTCGGCAGGTCGAAACGGCGCTTGAGATCGTCGATAACGTGCAGTACCAGACCCTCGTTGATCAACAGGGCGGCGTGGCCGAGGCCGAACTGATTGCGGGCAAAGGCCGACAGCTGCATCGTGTCCTTGACCAGACAGGGACCTGCGGCGAAGCCCGGCCGCGGCATGCTCTTGAGCCGCGGATAGTTGTGCTTCATCGCGGTCATCACGCGCTGATAGTCGACGCCGGCAGACTTGGCGACCAGATAGAACTCGTTGCTGGCAGCAAATTCGATGTAGCGGTAGGCATTGCAGAACAGTTTAGCGAACTCCGCCTCCATTGGCTTGACGGTCACCACTTCCGGCGTGATGCGCTCGAACAATGCGGCTGCCTCGCGCTCCGCCTCGGCCGTACAGCCGGAGATGATCTGCGGCATGGCGCGCAGTTCTTTTAGTCCGAAGCCCTGCACCACGCGCTCGGGACAGAACGCCACCTTTAGCTTGCGTCCCTTCGCTGCCAGATAATTGTTCAGCCAATCGGTAGTGCCGGGAAACACCGTTGAGCGCAGCACCAATAGCTGACCATCTCTAAGCGTCGGCAGCATCCAGTCGATGCATTCCTGTACGACTTTGCGCACCGGATTGAGGAATTCGTCGACCGGCGTCCCGATGGTGACAATGGCTGGGCCGCTCGTCGAGATAAGATCCGGCGAGGAGGTAAACACCAGCCGCTTTGCTGCGAGCGCTCGGCCGAGCGCGTCTTCGGCCCCTTCCTCAATGAAGGGCAGCCGCCCGCTTTGCAGCGCGTTAAGCGTCTCCAAATTGAGGTCGTTGACATTGATGCGCAACCCCGCTTCGGCGAGCGCCAGCACCAGTGGAATCCCGACATGGCCGGCGCCGCCGACGACGGTCACATCGGCATTCTCGATAGTCGTCGGGGCCTCGGCGGCGGCGATCTTCTGACGGATGGTCATGCGAGGACTATAAGATGGCAGCGCGGCGCATTCTACAGCGCTCGTGGCTCGGGCAGCGGCGTGATTAATTGGCCTTTGAAGCCTTTGGCGCGCAGCTTCGGCGCCAATTCGTCGGCGATGTGCCACGAGAAGATCACGGCGGCGGCGGGTTGGTCCTCGAATAACCGCGCCTCATCCACCACGGGAATTTGCGAACCCGGCATGCATTTGCCGATCTTCAGCGAGCCCGGCACCTCGCAGACATAGTCGATCAGCGCCTCGTCCAGCCCGACATAATTGACGAGCGTCGAGGCGCGCGAGGGGGCGCTAATGCCGGCAATGCGCGCGCCCTTCTCCTTCAGATCGCGCAGCATCGATAGCAAGCGCAGCTTCGACAGCATCACATCGCGACGGAAGGATGCGAGCCGTTTGCTCATCGCGTCGCCCCGCGGCTCGGATGCGAGCATGCGCCGCACGCTTTCTTGGACCATGTGCGTGCCGTGCTTGGCGGCATAGACGCGGATCGATCCGCCATGAGTGGGAATTGGGCCCGCATGGAAGATTTCCAGATCATGCATCTCTAGCAGATGCTTGAGGCTGGCGAGCGAGTAATAGCGCAGATGCTCGTGATAGATTGTGTCATATTGCACAGTATCGAGTAGCGCCACCAGATAGTGCGATTCGGAAATGAAGGTGCCGCCATCTTTAAGCATCGCCACAATACCGTCGACGATCGTATGCACATCTTCCATGTGCGCGAAGCAGTTCGCCGCGGTAACGACGCTCGCTTTGCCGTGCTCTCGCGTAACCTCGCGTGCCACCTCGACGCTGAAGTAACGCTTGAGTGTCGGAATGCCGCGGGACTTGGCGATATTTCCGACGTCTGTGGGCTCGATACCGAGCACGCGAACTCCGGCATTCTTGAAGTTCGACAACAGCGTGCCGTCATTGGAGCCGATATCGACGACGAGATCGTCTTTGCCCAAACCAAGCATGGCGGACGACTCGCGCTGCAGGTCGGCGAAGTTGTCACGCAGCAGCTTGGTGGTGCCGCTCGTGTATGGATATTCCGGTGGGAAGATGATGCTGGGGTCGACGGCGAGACCGAGCTGCACCAAATCGCATTCGCGGCAATGCAGCAGGTTGGTCGGGAACCATGGCTGCTGCTGGGGTACATGTCCGACTGGCACCATCTGGTTCACCGGCGGCATGTAGCCGAGCGACAGCACGTTATCGAGTGGCGTATGACCGCAGACCTGACAGCACTCGACTGGGACACTCGCTCCCGTCCCAGCAGCGCGCGCGACTTTGTCTGGACGCAGCATCAGATCTCCTTTTGTCCCTCGCGCGGACGCTCTCGTCGCTGCACGAGAGAGCTCGGCACATGATCAGCCCTCAAACTGTCGGCGCTAATTCGGCGTGGCGCCAGTACCAGTCCAGCGTGCGTATCAAACCTTCATCGAGCGGCACGCGCGGCTTATAGCCGAGCTTGCCAAGCTTCGAAATGTCCGGACAGCGGCGCTGCGTGCCTCCAGCCTGCAGTGGGCCAGGAATGAGTTCGATCGTGCGCCCCGCGGCTTTGGCTACGCGCTGTGCCAATTCGGCGATCGCGACCTCCTCCACGGTGCCGACATGATAGATCTCGAGATGTTCGCCCTTCTCGCGCATAAGCATGACTCCGGAGACCAGATCGTCGATGAAGCAGAAGCTACGGGTCTCCTGCCCCGAGCCCTGAATAGCGAAGCGCAACGGTCCATTCGGCTGCGTTACAGCGAGACCGTGCAGGCGTAGCGCGAACTGCGGAATGACATGCTCCCATCCCATGTCGGGACCGTAAATGTTATGTGGCCGGAAGATGAGCACACGGTCGAAAAACTTGCGGCCGTAATTAATCGCCATCAGTTCGCTGATGATCTTGCTGCCGCCATAGGAGAAGCGCGGGTTGAACGGATCGGGGACGGAGAGAGGGGCGTCCTCGCCGGTGGGAATGCGCGGCGGCGTCTGGTACACTTCCGACGAGGAAGCGAGCACCAACGTGCCGACATTGTGCTTCCGGCAGGCATCTATGACATTGATCATGCCGCGCACACCGACATCGAGCACCAGTTCCGGCTGCGAGTAGAAGAACTCAGTGCCGTTGACGAAAGCGAGGTGATGCACCTCGTCCATGCCGGCCGCGGCACCCGCTACCGCCTCGGCGTCCCGGATATCCCCGGCAACGAAGGCGATGTCCTTTTCGATCTCCTTCAACCGGCGGGGACTCCCACGTGAATTGTTGTCGAACACGCGCACCCGGTGTCCGTCCTTCACCAGCGCCTTCACCAATGCCGCGCCGATGAAGCCTGAGCCCCCGGTGACCAGGATGTTGCTCACGCGCGCTCTCCTGTCGGGACCCCGATCATTCTGCCCTCGCGGTGCGAGCGCTGCGCCGCATCGATCAACTGCTGCACGCGGTAGCCGGACGCAAAGTCAGGCTCCGCCGCGCCGCCTTGCTCGATCGCATCGAGGAACCGCTTAGCGAGTCTGGACACCGGTGCAATGCGCCCGTCCGGTTGGCCGAGGTCCGCCGGGTCGTCGACCGCAACAGACGTAAACGCTGTTGCAGGCCGTCGCGCATGAAAGAGCTCAAAGCCGCGCATGTAGTCGGCCTGTCTATTGTGCAACACCAGCGTGCCATCCTCGCCGTAGAATTCCAGGCGATGACCACTGCCGAGAAACGAGGCGCAACTCATCGATAGGCTGACCAGCGCGCCGGTTGTCAATTCAATGCTCATTGCGGTCGTCGTCTGCACCTCGTCGTCGCTCGGCAAACCGGACAATCTTGCCTCAAGCCGCGCGATAGGGCCGCAGAACCATTCGAGATAATGGAAGCAATGGGAAATAAAATTGCCGAGCACGCCGCCGCCGTCATCCGTCAGTGTCTTCCAATTGCGCATGCGAAGTTGGATCGAGCGGTTCTCGACGTGCCAATGTATCGCGAGGTGGCGCAGGCGACCCACGGCGCCGTCGTCGAGCATTGCTTTGGCGCGCTGCCAAGCCATGATCTGATGGAAATTGAAGTCTACCATGGTGGCGGTGCCCTGCGCCGCATCGCGCATGGCGCGCGCGTCGGCGAGCGTGCTCGCCAGCGGCTTCTCGGCAAACACCGGCTTACTGAGCGCAAGCGCCGCCTGCGCGATCTTCGCCTGCAGGGCAGGCATAGTGGCGATGGCTACAACCTCGACATCGCGGTCCTCGACCAACGAACGCCAATCGCTGTAAGCTTTCGCAACACCCGCCCCGCGTGCCAACTCTGCCGTTCGTCCTTCGTCGCGCCCGGCGAGCGCCACCACCTCGCAGCGCTTGTCGAGCCGAAACGCGGGCAAATGCACGGTGCGCCCGTAGTTGGTGCCGACAATGCCGAGCCGGATCACGACCGTTAACGCCCTTACAAACCTGCAGGGTTCCCGCAAGCCGCAATGGATTTGGGGCAAATCGCCATGCTAGGCAAGGGTTAATTGCTTTTCCTCTTGGTTCTCGCGCAAACGAGAAAGCCAGCACGATGACTCACCGGCTCGATGCGATTGCTTCGACGGAGTGCGCACCTGCTTGCGCGGTTGAACGGACGCTGAAATGACATGGCGCCGCATCGGCGTGCTGGTGCTGGCGACCGCCGCGCTCGGCCTGCCCATCAATCATGTCAGTGTATATGCAGTTCTTCTGCTGGTGGCAGTCATCGTTTTCACCGGAGAGGTGACCGCGCGATCAACATCATGGATCGCGGCCCTGGCAATTGCCGTTTCAGCGGTGTTCGGGCAATGGCTCATCGCGCCGCCGCGCATCGACGAGGGTCACAACGTCTTTCTGCCGGACGCGCAGGGCATTTGGGCAAGGGCACTGCCGGACGATGTTTACCGGTCCATGGCAGCCCAATTCGACGCGATATATCCGTCGGCCGTTCGTTGTCAGCGCGGCACTGCCGGCTGCTGGCGCGACAGCAAGCCCGCGCGCACCTTCGCGTTCTCGGCCGACGGGATTTTCCATCGCTCCGATCTGTCCCGGGCAGCTGCGCGCATCGACTTCTCCGATCCTGTGTGGCTGCGCCTCGGCTTTGCCAATGAGCGGCAATACAATTGGCATCGACCGGCACCGGACGTGCACCGCGTCGACCGCGATCGCCGGTTCTACATGGGCCTCCATCGCTGGCACTTCGCCTTGCCATGGTTCGAGATGATCCGTCTGCCGGCGGCCTATGCCGGCGGCGAACTGTGCTGGCGCGGTGAGCTGTTGTGGGAGGAGGCGGATGGGCACTTCGCGCCGCCACTGGGGAACTGCCGCACGATCAGCAAAGCAGATGCGGGCAAGCGCGTGTTCGGTATCGCCATCAAGCCGGATACACTTGCTATGCATCTGTCGCCGCCGTGGCGCGTGCGGCTATTGCAGTTTGCGTGCAAGGCTCTGGCGCTGGCTGCCGTGGTCGCCATCGTCACGCTGTTGGTCCGCTTGTCACCGCAGCGCATGATCGTACCCGTAATCTTTATTGGCCTGGCGGTCCTCGTCATTGCGCTCGACGATGCGAGCTTCCTCGGCGGCGTGCGGCCGTTCGATGGTGGCGACGATGGCCTCTTCTACGACGGCGTCGGCCGCGAGATGCTGCAGAAGCTGCTCGCGGGGGACATCTGGGGCTTCCTGCAAGGCGGCGAGAACGTGTTCTATTACGGCGGCCCGGGGCTGCGTTATTTCCGCGCCGTCGAGCACGTCCCTTTCGGCGAGAGCTATCTCGGCTATCTGACAGTCGTCCTCTCCTTTCCATTATTGCTTTGGGCGCTGTTGCGGCGCTTCGTTGCTGAGCCATGGCCGCTGGCGGCGACGCTCGTCTTCGTGGCCGTTCCGGTCGGCGCCCTGTTCGGTACAACCTTCTATCAATACGCACAGTGGGCGGGTCGCGGCTTTGCCGATCCGGCCGCTTATATTTTCTTCGTTGCCGGCCTTTGCGTGCTGCTGCGCGCAGGTGCAAATTTTTCCGCCGCGTTCCTCGCTGCGCTACTTTTTGCCGTCGCGATTTTCATGAAGCCGATTGTGGCCCCTGCCGCCGCGGTCATGCTTGGCGGCGCCGGCCTTGCGACGCTTTGGCACGTCCAATGGCGGCGGCTCGGCGGACTGGCCGCCGGATTCTTGCCGGCGTTCTCGATGGCGCTGCACAACTGGGTGTTCGGTCATGTCTTCGTGCTATTCAGCGCTAACGCTGGAGACTCGCAGTTGCTGGTGATGCCGCCATCGGCTTACCTCGCGGCGCTCTCCGAGCTTGCCGGCGGTGGCCCGCATCTTGCGCAAGCTGGCGCGCAAATCCTGCATTGGTTGTCAGGACCGGCGCAGTCCTATGCCACGATTCCGCTCAATGCCGCCGGCCTCGCGGTTGTTGTCCTTGTCGCCGTGAGCCGCCGTTTCGATCCTTGGCTGCGGCTGATCGCGGCAGCGGCACTTGCCCAGCAGGCGGTCGCGCTGTTCTACGACGCTGCGATCGCGCGCTATCACTTCCTCGCTTGGCTGCTCACCATGGTCGTTGTCGTGGTCTGGTTGCATGATGTAGGCCTGCCGTGGCTGCAGGGCCGCTATCCTGTGCTGTGCAAGCGCGCAGCCGTGCAGCCGTGGCGAATGCGGCTTGCGTCCGGTCTTGCATGGTTGCAAGAGTGGTCCGCATGAGCAAAGACCCTGCCGGCATCGCACACGGCCTCACCAACTACGGCGACCGCGACTTCTCGCTTTATCTGCGCCGCTCGTTCGCGCAGTCGATGGGCTATTCGCGCGCCATGCTGGAGAAACCGGTCGTGGGCATCGCCTATACGGCGTCCGGCTTCAACAACTGCCATCGCCATTTTCCGGAGATGTTGGAGGCGGTGAAACGCGGCGTTTTGAGCGCTGGCGCGCTGCCGATCGAATTCCCCACGATTTCGCTTGGCGAGGTCTTCCTTTCGCCCACCAGCCTCAAATTCCGCAACCTTATGTCCATGGATACGGAGGAAATGATTCGCGCGCAGCCGATGGACGCGGTGGTGCTGATGGGCGGCTGCGACAAGACCGTGCCGGCGCAGCTGATGGGCGCCGTGTCCGCCGGCAAGCCGGCGATCGCGCTGGTGGCGGGGCCGATGATGACCGGGCGTCACCGCGGCGAGCGCCTCGGCGCCTGCACGGACTGCCGCCGCTTCTGGGCGCAGTATCGCGCCGGCAAAATCGATGCCGAGGAAATCTCCGCGGTCGAAGGCAGACTCGCCACCACCGCTGGGACTTGCGCGGTCATGGGAACCGCCTCCACGATGGCCTGCATCGTCGAGGCGCTTGGAATGTGCCTGCCCGGCACAGCCGCGATCCCCGCCGTGCACGCCGACCGGTTGCGCGCGGCGGAGGCGACCGGCGCCGCTGCGGTCCAACTGATCGGCTCTAAGCTGACGCCCGACAAGATCGTCAGCCGGAAATCGGTCGAGAACGCGCTGCGCGTGCTCCTCGCCATCGGCGGCTCTACCAACGCGGTGATTCACCTCACCGCGATTGCCGGCCGTGCTGGCGTGCCGGTTTCGCTGCAGCGGCTCAACGAGCTCTCCGACACGACGCCGGTGCTGGTGAACCTCAAACCGGTGGGCAACGGCTACATGGAGGACTTTTTCGCTGCGGGCGGCATGGGTGCGCTGCTGCGCGAGTTGAAAGACCTATTGCATCTCGACGCGATGACAGTCACCGGCGAGAGTCTCGGCGAACGACTCGCGCAGGACGCGGACTCTTATGTCGACCGCACTATTATTGCGGCGCGCGCCACGCCGCTGGAGCCGCAGGGCGGACTGATCGCGCTGTTCGGCAACCTGGCGCCGCAGGGCGCCATCCTCAAGCGCTCGGCTGCGGAGGCCAAACTGTTCGAGCACGAGGGCAGGGCGGTGGTGTTCGCCTCGCTCGAAGATCTCGCCGCGCGTGTCGATGATCCCGAGCTCGACGTTACCGCCAACGACATCCTGGTGCTGCAGAACGCCGGGCCGCATTCGCCGTCGGCGATGCCAGAAGCAGGATACTTGCCCATCCCAAAGAAGCTTGCTGCTGCGGGTGTCAAGGACATGGTGCGTGTTTCGGACGCGCGTATGAGCGGCACCGCGTTTGGTACGATCGTGTTGCATGTAACTCCTGATGCCGCGTCGGGCGGACCGCTGGCGCTAGTGCGGACCGGAGATCGCATCCGCCTGTCGGTAAAAAGGAAGAGCATCGAGGTCATGGTCGATGCTGCCGAGCTTAAGCGGCGGGCCGCACAACAAGTCAAACCCGCTGCAGCGCCGGCGCGCGGCTACGCTAAGCTTTACGCCGATTCCATTCTCGGCGCCGATCAGGGTTGCGATTTTGCGTTTCTAAAAGGCTGTTAGGCACTACAGGCGCGCAATTGAGCGGCCTTCACGTCTTCGTAGGACTAATTGCGAATTAACCATTGCGAAGTCGGTCACCTTAACGGCTTCCAAGGCGCCCATCATTAGATTGCCGCATTCGCGCGGACCTCGCTCGCGCGCGCAGCGCGTGCGATCCGGCGGCCTTGGACCGGCCATGCTGCAAATGCATAAACAGAATAGCTATGCACGCGACTGGCGCATGGTGGGTATTGCCGGTGTGCTCGGCTGCGGCTTGACCCTTGGCCTCGTTGTCAGCACCAATCATTTTGCGTCCGCCAACGCGCTGACGAACGCGCTCGAGACGGCGCTCGGCTCGATGATCGCCGTGTGCATCGCCGGCACGCTGCTCTCCTGGCGCGTCCGCCGGAAGCTTGTCGAGCGCAACGATCAGATCGACGCAGCGATCGGCAACATGATTCAGGGCTTGTGCATGTTCGATGCGCAGAGCCGACTGGTAGTGTGGAACGAGCGCTACCGCGCGATGTACAATATCGATCGGCGGCGTATCTGGCGCGGCTGCACCGTTCGCGATCTGCTCGACGCGCGGATCATCGCCGGAACGTTCCCGCTCGACCCCGAGCGTTACGATGTCGATTTGCGCGCGGCGCTGGCGCAAGGCGAGACCTTCTCAATGGAAATCGAGCTCGGCGATGGACGTGTCATCAATGTCGTCAACCAGCCGATGAAAAGCGGCGGCTGGGTGGCCACGCACGAGGATATTACCGAGCGCAAACGCGCTGAGCGCGAGCTTGAGCAGACGCGCTCTTTCCTCGACAACATTATCGAGAACGTGCCGTCGCCGATCATTGTCAAGGATGCACGCGATTTTCGCTATCTGCTGATCAACCACGCCGCCGAATCTTATTTCGGCGTCAAGCGCGACAACATGCTTGGCAAACGCGCAGCCGACGTCATGCCGAGCGCGACCGCCGAATACATCGAAGCGGAAGACCGCAAGTTGGTCGAAACCCGGAAGATCCTATTCCTCGACGAACACCCGATCGTCACGCCGGGCAATGGCACCCGCATTGTGACCACGACGCGCCTTCCGGTGAGCGGCCCCGACGGCACCTTGCAATATTTGATCAGCGTGGTCCGCGACGTCACCAATCGCAAGCGGCATGAGCAACGCATCGCCCATATGGCGCATCACGATGCACTGACCGACCTGCCGAACCGCGCAGCCTTCAACGAATGTCTCGAGGCGACAGTAGGGCTCGCGCGCGAGGCCGGCGAGAGCTTCGCCGTGCTCTGCCTCGATCTCGACCGTTTCAAATCGGTCAACGACGTGTTCGGTCATGCATCTGGCGACGAACTGCTCAAGGAGATCGCGGTCCGCCTGCAGGCGGCCTGCGAGGGCGCCTTCCTCGCCCGCCTCGGCGGCGATGAGTTCGCCGTCATCACGCCGACGGGTGTACAGCCGGCAAACGTCGAAAAGCTAGCCGGTCGCCTAGTGGCTGCGCTCGATACGGATATCGATATCGCCGGCAATCCGATGCGCGTTGGTCTCACCGTCGGCATCGCCATGTTCCCGCAGGATGGCGCGGACGCGCTGATGCTGCTCGCCAATGCCGATGCCGCGCTGTTCCGCGCCAAGTCGGAGGCACGCGGCTCGTTGCGTTTCTTCGAGCCGACCATGGATAAGCAGTTGCGCGAGCGCCGTGCTCTGCAACAGGAGCTGCGTAACGCGCTGGCGCGCAACGAACTCGACCTACACTATCAACCGCAGGCGCGCATCGGAGGAGAGATTACCGGCTTCGAGGCTCTGGTGCGCTGGCACCATCCGCGCTTCGGTCTGGTCGCGCCTTCGATCTTTGTGCCGCTCGCCGAGGAAAGCGGCATTATCGTCGCCCTGGGCGAATGGATTTTGCGCAATGCCTGCGCTGAGGCTGCCTCCTGGCCGAAGCCGCTACGCGTCGCCGTCAATCTGTCGCCGGTGCAGTTCAGGCACGGCGATCTTCCTAAGCTGGTGCATGAGGTGCTGCTGGAGACGGGCTTGGCGCCCTCTCGACTTGAACTCGAGATCACCGAGGGCGTGCTGATCGGTGACTTCTCCGGAGCCGTCGCCACACTGCGGCGGCTGAAGAATCTGGGGGTGCGCATCGCCATGGATGATTTCGGCACCGGCTATTCCTCGCTCAGTTATTTGCAATCCTTCCCGTTCGACAAGATCAAGATCGACCAGGCCTTTGTCGCCAACCTGGCGCACAGCCAACAGGCGGTCACCATCATCCGCGCGGTCATCGCGCTCGGCCGCGGCCTCGATCTACCGGTCGTGGCCGAAGGCGTGGAGACGGAAGAGCAGCTCAAGTTCCTTGCCGCCGAGCAATGCACCGAAGTGCAGGGCTATTACATTGGCCGTCCGAAGCCGATCGCCGAATATGCGGAAGTCGTTGGGCGCACCGCCGTCGTCGTCCCGCACAAACGCAAGCCATTCGCCAAGGCCGGTTGACGGAACAACACGCCCGCGCCGTTGTTGATACCCGCGTCGATGCGTGGCGGGTTACAAATGGGCATTGCGCACAGGATCGAACTCTACAATCAAGCCTCCCGTCTCGCGCGCGATCACATCGCCAACGATCCGGAGCTCAAGGGGCGAGCCGGCCTGATCAAGCATCTGCATGAGGCGATCCGCCACGAGATCGCCTCGGGCGTCACCGAACCGGTCACCGTCGCGGCCAACGCGATCCGTAGGCTTCAGGCCGAGCGACTGAAAAATACGGCGGGGGGCGCCGTATAGGGAATAGAGCTGGCTGGTAATACAGCCGAATGGTGCGGGCGTTGCCGCATCGCTGGAATAGATCACTTGTCTATTTGCTGAGATTGCAGGGGCCCCAGGTGGGGCTCTGCAGGCTTCACATAGGGGCCATGGTGCCCAAAGCGAAAGCGATGGCGCTCAGCACGAGCACTATCAGACTGACGGCGAGTGCTCCGGCGATCTTCTCGCCGACCGTCGTCTCATAGGGATTACAATAACGCCGAGCCATACTTCGACTGTGGCACGGTGGCGCCTGCCTGGCGCGAGCTTGACAGAATTATTCAGCAAAAAATTTTTTGATCAAGATTCGAGAATGCCAACAGTAGGTTGGGAATCGGCCTCGCTCAAGGCGCGAAGCTGAACAATTCGCCGCGCGCAACACATTGCAGACGTTTTGGAATCGCTGCGCTCGAAAATTGAGGAAAGAAAGTGCGGCGGCAAGGCGATACAGCGCCCGATTCGCAGACTCGCATTAAAAGGTGAAATGGAGAGGGCATGAGAATTGGGGCAAGCTGACCACTACCGCGCGAAGGCTGCCGAGTTGCGCGCGAGAGCGTTGCACGAGCGCAGGCCTGGCCTTCGAGCCGACTTAGAGAATCTAGCGCGCGCGTATGTTCGACTGGCTGAACAAGCGGAGCGCAATCAGAACGTCGAAATTCCATCCAAGAAGCTGTCCAGCACCCGATGAACGAGCGGCGTGGGGTCCCAGAAGTTGCCGCGCGGCAGACGCGAGCGCTTTAGATTTGCGAGGTTTTGCTGGTGCTGCCGGAGTGGATTGAACACTCGACCTCCCCCTTACCAAGGGGGTGCTCTACCACTGAGCTACGGCAGCACGTCGCGATGCGCATATCCGATCGAACCTGCGATGTCG